>Ga0247779_1000628_pt1 | contig 20453 bp, 16 predicted proteins | sample UWRJL221509R5_FD_179925 | JGI IMG/M metagenome (GOLD analysis project Ga0247779, IMG submission 179925) | Plant litter microbial communities from Arlington Agricultural Research Station in Wisconsin, United States - UWRJ-L221-509R-5 | ecosystem: Environmental > Terrestrial > Plant litter >... | reverse complement strand
TTCGCGCTGCGCGTCGCAGCACGTCGTGGATATTTCTCGGCTCGCCCATCGACTGCTAACCCCAAATTTCCTCGCCATTTAGTGAGGAATGCTCGTCGATTTGAGCGTTCTGGAGGGTCTGCTCTTTTGGCGTTTTGGCGGTTCAAATCTGGGAGCCGCAAATGGCCGGGATGCGCGCGCTCTGCGAGCTGCGATGTCCGAGCGTGAGCGCCCCCCATTTCCTCCGCCAGAACGCTCCTGCCCCGCCTCGGACGCGCCCGGTTAAGCCGGCAAAGGCTCAACTCTCCCGAGCAATCCGGCCGTAAAACCTGCGCTTGCGCCGGCCCAGATCCCCATGCTACACACTCACCACTCTGGCGCACGGGTGCTGCCAAGAGCCACGTGGCGGGTCTCAGGGTGGTCCCTGAATCCAGCTTCGTGACTCGGATCCGCTTTCATCTTGGCGGTCCAACCAGCGGCCGTTTTTTGCGTAGCCCGCATCGAAGCGCGTGTCCTGTGGCGGCCGGAGCGTAGGGCGCCCGCGCGCGCCGCGGAAATCGATCGTGATTGAACTCGGGCTAATCGTCGGAATCGACGTGGTTGGGCTGATGCTTGCGCTGCTGATGTGGCGCGGGGTATCGGTGCGCGACGCGGGTCCCAGCGCGCTTCGCCGCTTGGGCAGTGCGCTCGAGCGCGCGGCCCGAGCCTTCCTCTGGCAAGAATACCGCCTGATCGCCGTTGCAATCTGCGCGCTGCTGCTGCCGACGGTAATTCTGAGTGCCACGGTCGAGGTCGGCTCGGGCCCCGTGAGCCGTTTGGCAGTCGCATTCTGGGGCGCAGCGGGGCTGTGTCTCGGGGCGGCCGGCAGCACCCTGGCTGGGTACGTGGCGACGGTGATGGCCGTGCGGGGTAGCACGCGCGCCGCGGCGGCCGCGAGCTCCAGCATCGACGGCGCGTTGGCTATTGCCATGCGCGCCGCCGGCTCTGCCAGCTTGCTCAGCGAGACGCTGAGCGGCCTGCTGGTGCTGTGCTTCTTCGGGCTTTTGTACGCGATTCAGGGCGGGTTTGCCCTGCCCAGCGAACAAGCGCTGCCCTTGGCGCGAAAGGTCGTCCTGCTCCTCCCGGGCCTTGCGCTCGGAGCAACCGTGAGCGCGCTCGTGCTGCAACGCGGCGGCGGCGCATTTCACGCGGCCGGCGGCGTCGGCTCCGATCAAGCCGGTGAACGCGACGCGGGACTCGAGCACGACGACGCGCGCAACCCGGCAGTGGTCGCCGAGCTGGTGGGCGATCATGTGGGTGCATCGGCGACGCGCACCGTCGACGGCTTTGCCTCGGCGAGCGTGGCCAACGTCGCCGCGTTGATGATTGGGGCAAGCCTGTCCGACGCGACGCCCGGAGCCGAACCGTTGCTGCTGCTGGCATTGCCTTTGGTAGTGCGTGCGTTCGGCGTGATCGCATCGGCGTTCGGCGTGTTCTTGGTGCGCAGCGACGAGACGAGCCAGGTTTCTTCGGCGCTGCGACGCGGCTACTTGTCGACGACGGCAATTGCGCTGTCGGGCTTGTGGGGCATCAGTTATTGGCTGTTCGGTGAGCACTTCTGGCCGGTTTTCGCCAGCGGCGCGCTGGGCCTGATCGCGGTCTTGCTGGCGGCGCACGCGCTGCTCCTCGGCCTCGGCCGGCGGAGCAGCGCCATCCGCGACAGCAGCGATGCGCTGCGCGTCGGCGGCGGCACACTGGTCGCCGCAGGCTTGGGCGCGGGCCTGGAAACCGCGCTGCTGCCCGTGTCTATCCTGGGCGCCGCGCTGGCAGGCGCAGTCAGCATTGGCGCACATGCTGGGCTGAGCTCGGGGGTGGAGCTCAGCCTGCTGATGTTCACGCTGGCTGCCTGCTCGGTTGCGCCGTTCGTGCTCTCGGTGGCGACGCTCGGTTCGATTGCGGACGGAGCGCGCGGCGTGGCTGGCATGAGCAACGCCGATGGCGAAGCCAAACGTCGTTCGCTGCGACTGGACGACGCCGGCTTTTTGGGCGGCGCGGTCGCCCGGCGCTACGCGCTGTTCTCCGGCGCGCTCTCCTCGCTGCTAATGGCTTGGGCGATCTCGGGGCAAGGCCGCGCCGCGGGCGTCGCCAGCCCCCCTTCCCTCGCAAGCAGCTCGGCCTTAGCTTGGTGTGGTGCGGTGGGCGCCGCGGTCGTCTTGGGCTACGCCGGCTCGGTCGCGCGCGCGGCGGTCCGCGGTGCGCGCGAGGTCTCGGCCGAGGTCGAGCGCCAACTCCGCGGTTTTCCGCGGGAACACGGCATCGCGCAGGTGCCCCTCGAATACACGCCGAGCTACAAGAGCTGCGTCGAGCTGACGACTTCCGTGGCTTTGCGACGAGCGTTGCTGCCGATCGCCGCCGGCATGGCTGCGCCCGTGTTGCTCGGGCTCGGGCTACGCGTGCTCTTCCGCGGTCCGGCTCCTGAGCTGGTGCCCCAAGGTCTGAGCTGGTTCGTGGTCGTCGCCTCGCTGACGGGTCTGACGGCGGCGCTCGCGCTCGATGCCATGCGCGCCACGCTGGGCGGTGTGCGAAGGGCCAATCGCGGGCGCGAGAACGGCCAGGCTTTCTCGACCTCCATCACCGCCGATGCCTTGTCCGACATCTTCGGCAACGCCGCGGCCCCTGCACTGCAACTGCTGGTCAAGGCGACGGCCGCCGCCGCGCTGATCATCACGCCTTTTCTCCGCTGATTTTTCGAGCTCCAAGCGGGAGCTCCCACACTTTGAAATTTGCCATGAACGAAATGCCGTCATCCCCCGATTCGAAACGAGGCAGCCGTGTCGTCGCTGTCTGACGCCCTCTCCACGCTCTCCGACCGCGGGCTTCGACGTCTGCTCGGCGCGCGCACGTTCCTGCGTGGCCTCGACTACGAAAAGCGCAAAGTCGTCGAAGAAGTCAGCGTCAACGATTCGAGCGCGCAAGGCCGCGTGAAGGGCTCCGATCCGGATCCCTACGAGGTGGCGATTCGGCTCGGCGGCGAGGGCATCACCTCCAGCTGTACCTGTCCGGCTTTCCAGAAGACCAACCAGCACTGCAAGCACGTGGCAGCGCTTTTGATCACGGTACGCAACAAAGCGCGCTCGGCGCTGCCGCGACGCGAAGCGCCGGCACAGCCGCCGCCGCAACAGCTTCACCCCACGGCGCAACAGTCGGGCAACAACAGCGGCAACGGCGGCAACGCCAGCGCCAACGGCGCAGATGCCAAGGGCGGCCGGCGCCGCGACCGGCGCCGTCGCCAACAACAGCAAGCGCCGCAGCTGCCGACGCCCATCAGCCACTACACGCCCCACGCAGCGCCCGCGCCGGCCGATCTCAGCGCTCGACCCACCGGGATCGGCGCGTGGCTCGCGCCGGACGGCACGCAGCGCACGCTGCATTTGGAGTTCCGCGTTCACGTACGTCAAGGTGGTCTGACCGTCACCGTGCTCGACATCGACAGCCGAACGCCGCTCTTGCCCAGCGTGGCCTTGAACTGGCAGGGCGTGACGCCCACGGCGGACCGCAACGCCCTACGCGTGCTGGCTCGCTTCGAAAGCGGCAATCCGCGTCACCCGGCAGTCGACATCCGCGGCGAGGACGCGTCCGAGCTTCTGCCGCTCTTGCGCAATCGCCGCGTATTGCTCGAGCCCGCACTGATGCAGCTGCGCTTCGCGGAAGAAGCGCTGCGCCCGCGCTTCGATCTGGAGATGGTCGGCTCGGACACCATCGTATCCAAGGTGACGTTCGAGCGTCAGAACGACGGTCGGCGCTTTCAGCTCACCACCGGCGGCTGGTTCGAGGGCGCCCCCGGCTTTCACATCGATACCAACGAAGGCATCGCTCGACCCCTCGACCATCGCGTCTCGCCTGCCGCACTTCGCCGTTTGCTGCGCAGCCCGACCATCGCAGAGCCCGCCTCCGAGTTGATCGGCATGATCACCTACGGCTTGCCCAAGGTCGCGCTCGAGATTGGCGCCGAATTGCCCGAGCTGTCGCAAGTCGCGGACGTGATCGACTTGGAGCCGACATTTCGCATGCGCGCGACCGGCTCGCTCACCGAAGCCGAAGTCTCGTTGCGCGCCGCCTACGCCGACCTCGAAGTGGAAGTTCGCGCCGACGGCATCTCGCCGCCAGTGATGATCTTGCCGCCCATGGAGGGACAAAAGCGTGCCAAATGCATCCGCTGCGACATCGCCGCGCAACAACGCGCCGTACAGCTCTTGCTAGACCTGGGGCTGGAGGCCGACGAGAGCGGCGAACGCTTCGTGGCGCGCGCCGACCGGGCCATCCACTTTTGGTCGGAGGGCGTGGGCGCCTTGCCGGAAGACTGGGATCTGTACGTGCCGGAGGACTTGGTCGGCACCCATGTACGCAGCAAACCGATCTTGATGCACGCGCGCGTCTCGAGCGGCGTCGATTGGCTGAACGTCAAAATCGACTACTCGAGTGAAGGCGTGGGCGTCGATCGCGACGAGCTCGAGCGTTGCCTGCGTGAAGGTCGCAAATTCGTGCGCTTGTCGGACAACTCCTTTGCTCCGTTCGACGGCGAAAAGGTGCAAGCCATGATCGACCGCGAGATCGAGCTGATCACCGCGGCCGGAAAATCCGGCAAGATCCCGCTATCTCAGGCCGGCCGCGTGCAAGAGCTGCTCAATCAAGCGACCAGCGCGACGGTCGCCGCCGCAGCCAAGACGCTGTTCTCGAGGCTCGCGTCGATCGACGAAATCAAGGCGGCCAAGAAGCCCAAAGGGCTCAAGGCCACGCTCCGCCCGTATCAAGAGCAGGGCTTGTCCTGGCTGCAATTCGTGCACGAGCTCGGCTCGGGCGGCGTGCTCGCCGACGACATGGGTCTGGGCAAGACCATCCAGACAATCGCGCTCCTGTTGCACTTGAAGGCGGAGAAGAAGACCAAATCGCTCAAGGCGCTGATCGTCGCGCCAACCAGCGTGGTCACCAACTGGGTCCGTGAAATCGAGCGTTTTGGTCCGACGTTGACCACCGCCCTGTGGCACGGCGCTGGCCGACGCGAGCAAATCGCCGATCTGGAGAGCGCCAACGTGATCATCACCAGCTACGCCCTGTTGCGTCGCGACATCGATCTGTTGAAGAAGCTGCCGCTCGACTATGCGATTTTGGACGAAGCGCAGAACATCAAGAACCCGCTCAGCGCCACCGCTGCAGCCGCCAAGGAGCTGGACGCCAGCCGCCGCTTGGCTCTGACCGGCACGCCAATCGAAAATCGACTGAGCGAGATTTGGTCGATCTTCGAATTCGTGAGCCCAGGTTTGCTCGGCCCGCTGCAAAAGTTCGAGGAGAAGTTCGCGCGCCCGATCGACCAAGGTGATTCGAAGCAAGCAGCCCGGCTCAGGGCCGTGATTCACCCCTTCATCTTGCGCCGCACCAAGAACGAAGTGGCCAAAGATCTGCCGCCCAAGATCGAAGTCGACAAGCTGATCGACATGGCGTCCGATCAGAAGGCCATCTACATGCAGGTGCTGCGCGAGGTGCGTGCGCAGGTCATGGGCGAGGTCGAGCGCCAAGGCGTCGCCAAGAGCCAACTCCACATCTTGGCAGGCCTCACCAAATTGCGACAAGCGGCCTGCGATCCGCGCCTGCTCGGACTGCCGCGTGAGTTCAGCCACGACGATAGCGGCAAGCTCGCTGCGCTGCGCGAATTGGTGGAAGAGGCCGACTCGGGTGGTCACAAGGTGCTCGTGTTCAGCCAGTTCGTCTCGATGCTGAAGCTCGTGCGCGAAGCGCTCGACGAGGACAAGATCCGCTACGAGTACCTCGACGGCAGCACGATCGACCGCGCCGAGCGCATCGATCGTTTCCAAAACGACCCGACGGTCCCGGTGTTCTTGATCAGCCTCAAGGCCGGCGGCTCCGGTCTCAATCTGACCTCCGCCGACACCGTGATCCACTTCGATCCCTGGTGGAACCCCGCGGTCGAAGACCAAGCCTCCGACCGCGCTCACCGCATCGGCCAAAAGAAGGTCGTCACGGTCTACCGCTTGGTCGCAGCCGGCACGATCGAAGAGAAGATCCTGCAGCTCAAACAGAAGAAGAAAGACCTCGTCGCGTCCGTCCTGAGCGAAGACGCCGGCGGCGCCAAGACGCTCACCCGCGACGACTTGGACGATCTGTTCAAGATGGATTGACGAAAGGCCAAGGCCAAAGGCCGCGCCCTCTCCCAGGACGACCTAAGTGTAAACCGAACGCCCAGCGACATGCGTGGCGAGTGGCCCCGGTGGGTCAAAAACTGACCTCACCCGGGCACGGGGCGTGTTCCTCCCCCTGATCGGCTCCCAGAAGCTCGCCAAGATCGCCAAGATTTCCAAGATCGCCAAGCCCTCAGCGCGCCCCAGCAACGCGAAATGCACCACTGGGGCCCCGTGAGCGTTTTCGGGTTCGCGCTTCACAACCGAACCTACGCATCGTGTACGACGCGAACCCGCGCACCGCGCAGCCGCGTCAGGCCGATGTTCGCGAGGATGGGAACGGCCTGCGGAGCGCGTCGTATCCGGCCGATGCTCGCTGTGAATCGTGATGCGAACGGCCGGCTCCGATCAAACCAAATCTCTTTCTCTCCCTTGGCGATCTTGGAAATCTTGGCGATCTTGGCGGCCTTCAGGGAGCGCTGAAGCGTTCGAGAAGAGAGAGCTCAGCGGCGCATTGACACGTTCATCAGCAGCCCCAACCCCATCAGCGTCGTCAGCACGCTGCTGCCCCCGTAGCTAAACAGCGGCAGGGTAATGCCCACCACCGGCAGCACGCCCATGGCCATGCCGATATTGAACACGGCGTGCCAGAACAAGAGCGCGCCCACGCCCACGGCGAGAGCTGCGCCGAAGCGGTCCTTGGCTTGGGAAGCGATGTGGATCGACCAAATGCAGACGAAGGCGTACAGGCCAATCAGCACTACGGTGCCGAAAAAACCCCAATCCTCCGAGAACACGGCGAACGGGAAATCGGAGTATTGCTCGGGCAGAAAACCGAATTGGTTTTGCGTGCCTTGCATGAACCCTTCCCCCGTCAGCTGACCATTGCCGATCGCGGTCTGTGACTGGAGGGCGTGCCAGCCGGTTCCGGTCTTGTCCGCTTCGGGGTTCAGGAAGCTGGTGATGCGGTGCTTCTGGTAGTCACGCATCACGAACATCCATGCGAGCGGCATCGAGATCGCACCGGTGGCCAGCAGCGAGAGCACGCTGAAGGTGCGAATGCGCATCATGGCCAGCATCGACACGCAGGTGAGCAGGTAGATCAGCGACGTGCCGAGGTCGGGCTGCGCCATCACCGCGGCCACCGGCACCAAAATCAAGCCTGCCGCGGGCGCTAGATCCACGAGCGATCTCGGTTCGGTCCGGGAATCGTTGTGAACCACCTTTGCGACCATCAAGATCAAGAAGATCTTCATGAATTCGCTGGGCTGGAAGGCAAAACTGCCGAGCTGAATCCAGCGCGAGGAGCCGCGGATGTCCTTGCCCAGGATGAACACCAGGCCGAGCGAGACCATGCCGCCCGCGTACAGCACCGGAGCCAAGCGCTCGTAGTGCCGGTAGTCGATGGCCGCGACCAAGATCGAAATCATGGCGCCGACGACGATCCAGTAGATCTGCGTCACGTAGATATCGGCCAGGCGCGCACGGCTGGCGTCGTCGATGTACACGCTGGTCGCGCTGTACAGGTTGACGAGCCCCAGGGTCAGGATGGCCACGACGCCGAGCAAGAGCGGCATGTCGACCATCGGCCCGCGCCGAAACGAGAAGCGATCGCTCGGCATTACAAGCTCCCGCGCTTACCCGGGGGATGCGCGGTGGTCTGGGCGGTGACGCGCTTTTCCTTCAGCTTCTCCCAGTCTCGGACCACGCGCATGGCAACTGGAGCTGCGTTCTTACCGCCGCCGCCGCCGTGCTCGATGATCACGACAATCGCGATTTCCGGGGATTTTGCCGGCGCGTAACCAGCAAACCAGGCGTGATCGCGATTGAAGTACCAGACTTTGTCCGGATCCACACCGCGCGGCGTGACGTGGCTCACCTGGGCGGTGCCCGTCTTGCCTGCCAGATCGAGGCCGGGGATGCGTTCCTTGTAGGCGGTACCGGTTTTCTCGCCGACCACACCGGTCAGGGCGTTCTTGACCATCGTCAGGTGGTCTTGGTCGAGCTCGACCATACGACGGACGCGCGGTGGGAAATCCTGCACCACCGTGCCGTCGCTGGTCTCGATGCTGCGCACGACCTGCGGCTGATACAGGGTGCCGCCGTTGGCCAGCGCTGCGTAGGACAGCGCCAACTGCAGGACGCTGACCGTGGTCGCTCCCTGCCCGATCGCCGAGAGCAAGGTGAAGCCGCCGCGGAACGCTTCCTTGTAACGCCGCGTGTACCAACTGCGAGTGGGCATGCGGCCACGCGCCTCCGGATTGACGCCGATGCCCGTTTTCACGCCGAAGCCGAAGTCCAGCCCGATCGCGGCTAGGCGATCGATGCTAAGCCGCGATCCGAGCTCGTAGAAGTAGGTGTTGCACGACTGCACGATGGCAGAATGCAAGTTCACCTTGCGATGCACGCCGGTACAGCGGAAGAAGCGCTTGCCGTATTCGAACCCGCCGTGACAGTCGACCTCACGGTCTGGATCAGTCACGCGATCCGCCAAGGCGGCCAGGGCGGTGAAAGGCTTGTACGTCGAGCCTGGCGGGTAAGCGGCCGAGATGGTCTTGTCCATCGTTGGCTTCAGCGGATCGGAGTTCAGTCGCCGAAACGCGGCTCCCACCGCCTTCGTGCCGTTGCCGCCCGAGACGACGTTCGGATCGAAGCTGGGCTTGGACAGCGCGGCCAGCAGCCTGCCGGTGCGGACGTCGACCACGACCACCGCGCCTGCGAGCTGCCCTCGCATGCCCTTCTCGATCGACGCCACCAGATCGATGTCCATCGTGAGCGAGATGTCGCGCCCTGGAATTGGCTCCAAACGGCGCGGCTCTTCCAGGTATTTGGCGTCGATTTCTGCGTTGCTCTCGCGACGCGCGATGCCGCGCACCATCTTGCGCCAGCCGCGCTGCCCACGCAGGTAGCTCTCCCAGCGCCGTTCGATGCCAATCGCTCCGATGCGATCGCCCGCGCGATAGCCGCGCTCGTCCAAGCGCTCGAGCGCTTCGGCGTCGACCTCGCGCATGTAACCGACCGCGTGCGCGCCGAGCTCCCCGTATGGGTAATAGCGGACTGGGGAGGGCGTGACCTCCACCCCGGTGAGCTCTTTCTCGTGCGTCTCGAGGAAGGCCACGACGTCACGGTCGACGTCGACTTTCAACAGGATTTGCCGCCCGCGGCGCTTGTCTTCCTTGGGCAACGCCTTCATGTCGACGATCCGCTTCTCGATCGCGGCGCGCTCGAACTCGTCGAGCAGTACGACTTTCATCACGCGCGGCCAGGTCGTTTCCAGATCGACCTCCGCGGGTGTGATGTACACGTTGTACGAGGGTCGATTGGCGGCCAACACGCGCCCGAAGGCGTCGCGGATCACGCCGCGCGTGGTGGCCAAGGAGCGCTCGCGCACGATGTTGCGCCGCGCCTGCGCGCGGTGCAGATCGCCCTCCACGATCTGCAGCTGTGCGAGCCGTCCGATCAAGATGCCGAACGCGGCAATCGCGACCAGCACCAACCAGCGGTAGCGCTGCCGAAACTCTCCGACGTCGGAGCGCTGAACTAGCACGCTCGCCTCACGAAAGCGCCTCGGGCTGCGAGCGTGCCGGCGTTCCCCCTTGCCGCAAGCGCTGCGCCAAGCGGAACAATAGCGGCGCGCACAGCGCGGTCGCTGCCGCGTGGGGCAGCACGATCGTCGCGACCTCCAGCGGACGACGGTTGTCGTTTCCGAACACGGCCAAGAGCACCAAGATCACCGCGCTTTGTACGATGGCAAACACGAACGCGAGCGACATGCGGGTGAGCATGGTTTGCGCCGTCAGCCTGACGCCGGCCACCCGCGAGAGCCACCAAATCATCACGTACACGAAGGTAAAAAGCCCGACCGGCGCCCCACTCAACAGATCTTGGGCGTAGCCGATGGCGAACGCGAGCGCCGCGCCGCGCGGCATCGAAGGCTCGTGAACGCCCAGGAAGATCACCAGCGGCAAGGCCAAGCTGGGCGTTGCGCCGTGCACCCAGTGCACGCCAACCAGGCTGCCGAGCGGAGCGATCAAGCGAAACAAGTTCGATTGCACCAGGATGAGCAGCGCGGCGACGGCGAAGAACCCGAGGTTTCTCATGCTAGCCTCCTGCGTTCGCTCAGCGCTGCTGGCGCTGTTTCTTCGACGCCGAGTTACCAGCGCCCGATTCGCAGTCCTTGGGATCCGTCAGGATGATCATCACCTCTTCCAGGCGTGAAAAATCCACCGTCGGTTCGGCTTCGACCGATTGATAGATGCCGAAGTTGCGCTTCTCCACCTTTTTGACGCGGGCCACGGGAATGCCGCGCGGAAAGCGGCAACCAAAGCCGCTCGTCACGAACACGTCCCCCACGTCCACGTCATCGGTGCGTTGCACGTATTCCACACGCGCCGAGTACTTCTGACGATCGCCGATACCGCGCACGAAGCCGCGCGCGCCAGTGCGCTCGACCATCACGTCCACGCCGAAACCGCTGTCCACGGTCAGCTGCACGTCTACCTTTTCGCCGGCCACGCGCAGCACGGTACCGACCGTGCCGTCCACGGAGATGACCGGCATTTCCGGGCGAATCACCGCGTTCTTGGTATCCACCGTGAGGTGCGCGACGCGGAAGTATTCGGTCGTATCCTTGCCCACCACGACCGCGCTCACGAGCTCTTGAGACAGCGTTTCGCGCAGTCCGAGCAAGCGGCGCAGGCGACGGTTGTCTGCCTCCATGCGCTCGGAGTCGCTCAGCTTGCTGCGCAGGTTCGCGTTCTCGTACGCGAGCCGGTTGTTGTCGGCTTTCACGTCCACGAGATACACGTAGTCCCCGACCAGGCCCGAGACCCCGCGCGCCAAGAGCGCGGCGAAGTACTGAAACGGTGCCGCGACGTGCAGCAGCGTGCGATCGACCCAGCTCGTGTCTTCCGGCCGGCGGATGCTGGAGCGCAGGAAGAAGAACGGCAGTGCCAAAAGCAGCACTACGATGACGATGTCGCGATAGTGCTTGAACGAACCCACGCGAGCCTCAGCTCATCACCCGATGGTGACTTCCTTGAGCAGCTCGATGTGATCCAAAGCTTTGCCACTGCCGAGCACGACGCAGCTGATCGGGTCATCGCTGACCATCACCGGTAGCCCCGTTTCTTCGCGCAAGAGCACGTCGATGTTCTTGAGCAACGCACCGCCGCCAGTGAGCACGATGCCCTTGTCGACGATGTCGGCCGCCAGCTCCGGCGGGGTGCGTTCGAGCGCGAGCAGCACGGCCTCCACGATCGCGTTGATCGGCTCAGCCAGCGCCTCACGGATTTCGTCCGAGTTGACGATCACCGTCTTGGGAATACCGGCGACCATGTCGCGGCCTTTGACTTCCATCGTCAGCTGCGGGTCGAGCTGATACGCGTTGCCGATCGTGATCTTGATGCGCTCGGCGGTCTGCTCGCCGATCGCCAAATTGTATTTGCGCTTCATGTAAGCGACGATCGCATCGTCCATTTTGTCGCCGCCGACGCGCACGCTCTGCGAATACACGATGCCGGCCAGGGAGATCACGGCGACCTCGGTCGTACCTCCGCCGATGTCGACCACCATGTTGCCGCTCGGCTCGGTGATCGGCAGGCCCGCGCCGATGGCTGCGGCCATCGGCTCTTCGATCAGGTACACCTCACGCGCGCCGGCGCTCTCGGCGCTCTCCTTCACGGCGCGCTTCTCGACCTCCGTGATGCCGAAGGGCACGCAGATGATGATGCGCGGCTTGACCAGGGTGCGCCGGTTGTGGGCGCGAGCGATGAAGTAACGCAGCATCGCCTCGGTGATCTCGAAGTCCGCGATCACGCCGTCACGCAGCGGGCGAATGGCCACGATATTGCCAGGTGTGCGCCCCAGCATTTCCTTGGCCTCACGGCCGACGTTCAGCACTCGCTTCACGCCGTTCGCGTCACGCGCCACCGCCACCACCGACGGCTCACAGCTGACGATGCCTTTACCTTTGACGTAAATCAGCGTCGTGGCCGTGCCCAGGTCGATGGCAAGGTCGTTCGAGAACAGGCCGTAGAGCCAGTCGAAAATCATCGCTGTTTATTGCTCGTCTTACTCAGCGAAGCGCGACGATCGAGCTGGTCGAGCGCCCGCGCCTCGCGTTGCCGGCCGAAACCGGGCGAAATGGAGCCACGTCCTAGCACGCGCCGCCTTCGGCACGCAATCCGACCGGAACCAAAAGCAGAATCCACCAGGCCGGAATGTTCGCTGCGAAAAAACCCGCGCAAGATCAGGTACTTACGCGGGCTACTTGAAGAAGATTGGTAACTCGCCGAGAAACCAAGCAGCCGACTGAGGTCGGCTGCGGCGAGCGACGACGCTCAGTCGTCGTCGTCCCAGTCCTTGTTCTTCCAGGCGGCTGCCCCGCCGCCGCCGCCGCGCTCGCCCTTCTTGGGCTCCTCGGTGCCGCCTCGGGCCTTCTTCTTCTTCTTCTTGTCGTCCCAATCGGACCCAGCGCCCGCACCAGGCGCGGGACGCGCACGACGCCCTTCGGGAGGCCGACCGGTCGTGTCCATGCCGGGCGGCGGCATGGGCGGAAAGCCGCCACCACCCCCACCCGAATAACCACCGCCGCCGCCGCCGGCGTAACCGCCGCCGCCACCGCCGCTATACGCGGGACGCGGGCGCTCACTGGTGCCGCCGGGTGCGCCGGGTGCGCCACGCGGATGCGCGATGTTGAGCATCAAGCGACGACCACGCAGATCGAAATTGCGCAGCGTGGTGATCGCTTCGTTGGCTGCCTCCGCGGTGCCCATGGTGATGAAACCAAAACCACGCAAGCGACCATCAGGACCGACCGGCAAATGAATGCGAGCCACAGGACCGATGTTGTTGTCGCTGAAGATCTGCGTCATCTCCTGCTGGCTCGTGTCGTACGGCAAGTTGCCGACGTACAGCGTGCGATCTTCGGTCATCTGCGGACCGCCACCGCCACCACCGCCACCACCAGCGCCGCCGCCACCACCGCCAGCCCCTGCAAATCCCGGCGCATCACCGCGACGCGGTGGCTCCGAAGAAAAGGGGCGCACGGAGATCGCGCGGCCGACTTGCAGTGAGCCATCGAGCTTATCGCGAGCTGCGATCGCTTCTTCGGAGGTAGCGAACGTGACGAAGCCGAAGCCACGCGGTCGCCCCGTTGCACGATCACGAGGCAGACTCACGTCCACCACTTTGCCCCCCGTTGCTTCGAACAATTGCCTCAGCACGTCTTCGCTGATGGACTCGGGCAAGCCCGCCACGAAGAGTTTTCGTGCATCCTCGGTCGCCATTTTCTTTGTCTGTTCCCTAAATAAAACCGCTGCGCTCCGGCGATGGCCGGAAGAAGGCGCAGAATCCGGCAATCACGATAACTGCCCGTCAATCGCCATTCAAGTCAGCAGTTTGTGCAGCCCTCGGCCCGAAAGCCGGCACGGGCCTTGCACGGTCTGACGGTGAGGCACTCAGCTACGCTCGAGCTGCGTTCTGGCAGGTCGAGGCGGGCGGTCGTGTAAGCTCCGCCCGACATGAAGCTACGCGTGATTAGCAACCCAAAGGCCGGCAGCGGGAGCGCGCTGCGACGGCTCCCCGCCCTGAAGCGACTGCTGGAGGCCCGCGGAATCCAAGCGGAGTTCGTCGAAACCCGAGCCCCCGGCGACGCCGCGCGGCTGGTGCGTGAGGCGCGTGCGGACGGAATCGAGTGCCTGGGGGTGATGGGCGGCGACGGCACTCTGAACGAGGTCAGCCAGGGTTACTTGGACGCCGACGGGCAACCGCTCGAAGGTCCCGATCTGGCATTGATCCCGTCCGGCACCGGTGGAGATTTTCGCAAAACGTTCGCTCTCGGTAGCTCGCTCGAGGAGGCCGTGGAACGCCTGGCCACGGCCGAGCCTCGCCCGCTCGATCTGGGCCTGCTCGAAATCTGCGCTCACTCGGGTGAAACCATCCGCCGCGCGTTCCTGAACATCACCAGCTTCGGCCTGGGCGGCCTGACCGATCGCCTGGTGGGCGCCGGACCGAAGTGGATCGGCGGACGCGCCGCGTTCTTCGTCGGCTCGCTGCGCGCGTTGCTCAGCTACACGAACGCGCCAGTGCGTTTGCGCGTCGACGGCCAGCTCTTGCTCGAAGCGCCGATCGTGAACGTGGCCATCGCCAACGGTCGCTATTTCGGCGGGGGCATGAAGGTCGCGCCGGACGCGTCAGTGGACGATGGCTCGTTCGACGTGATTGCGATGCATGACTTGACGCGCGCCCAAGTCGCCGGGTTCAGCTCGCGGATCTATCAGGGCACGCACCTCGGTCAGCCGGGCGTGCGCTTCGCCCGTGGTTCGCTGATCGAAGCCGAGAGCTTGGTGCCACGCGCCGAAGTCCTAATCGACATGGACGGCGAGACTCCTGGGCGCTTGCCGCTGGTCGCGCGCGTGGCGCACGGCGCGCTCAAGATTCGTGCGTGATGGGTGCAGCCGCGGGCCGACCGCCGAGCCCCAAAGGTGGCGGCGGAACGGCAAACGCCTTGGGCGAACCGGCCGTGCGCAGCGTGTGCGCGAAGAAGTACACGCCCGTTGCCAACAGGCCGAAGCACGCCCATTGCGCCGGGGTGAGCCCGCCGTAGCGAGGATCGACCGCGGCGGTCAGGCCACCACTTTCGGTGATCGGCTCGGATGCGCGCAAGAAGTCGAGCGCGAAACGCACCGGCGCGTAAGCGATCGTGATGGCGCCGATGTAAAAGCCCCAGGGACGCGGCTTGCGACGCAGCCACAGGATCGCGAGCGCGAGCGGAATGGTGAGCAGCATCTCGTACAAGCCGAGATCGAAGCGCCCGCCGCCCGGATATTGCACCGCGAACCACGCGTCACTGGCCAAGCCCGGGTGGTCGTGCGCGACGCTGCAACCGGTACGACCGAACACCCAGCCCGCGGGGAAGGAGCTCGCGACCACGTCGGCGTACGGCAAAATTTCCGCCTTGTACCGCCACTTCCACAGGAAGCCGCCGATGATGGCGCCGGAGAAGCCGCCAAAGCTCGATAGGCCTTCCCAGATCCGGAACAGGGAGAGCGGGTCGCGCAGCACCTGGCCGGGGTAATAGAAAATGACGTCCAGCATGTGGCCGCCCAGAAAGCCGATGCCCAGCACCCAAGCCGCGAAGCTCGCGAGCACACGCTCGTGCAAACCGAGGCGCTTGGCCTGACGCGTGGCGAGGATGGATCCGACGTAGACACCGATCGCGACCAAGGTCCCGAACGGCTTGATCGAGAAGGCTCCCGACGGGAAACCTCCGAAAAAACCTTTGGGAACGATTACCAGCTCGGGCAGCTGCAGGTACGGAATCGCGGGGGCGCTGAACACGGCTGGGCTCCTACCACACTCACCCGCCTGCGCCCTTGATTCGCCCGTTCTTCGCCGGTTTGCTTGGTTTGCTCGGTTCGCGCTGCACCCGCAAACGATCTGCGGCGCCGGGCTCGGTGCCCGCCTCGACCAACAATTGCACACCCTCGCAACGGCGCTCGAGGACGACTGGGCTCACGGCCTCGACCTCACAGCGCTCTTTGGGCAATGCGAGATCCAAGGCGGCGCTCACGATTTCGAGCGCCTGCCCCAAGGCTTCGGCGCGCGCTTGCGGGTTGAGCGGCGGGACGGCGCGCACGGAAATCGCCTCGGCCACGCGGGTCAACAGCTCCGGCCCCGAAAGCGACAACTCCTGCACCAAGCCCCGCTCCAGACGGACGTGTAGCGTGACGTCGATGCTGCGCTCGGTCAGCACTTGATCTTCCGGGACCGCGTAGCGGAACGGAAATATTTTCTGGCACTGATCGGCTTCGCAATGAAGCAGCGGGGGACGCTCGCGAAAGCGATGCAACAGTCCGGCGGCGAGCTCCGAGGTCGGTTCACCGAATGTGCGCGTCGCGGCCAGCAGCTCGGTCAAGCGTGAGAACTCATGCACGAAGCCGCGGCGCTGATTGGCTGCCCGTGCCAGCCGTGATTCGATCTCTTGTGCATGGCCGAGCAGGCGTTGTTCGCGGCGCTCGGCGAACACGCGGCGCATTTCCAGCTGGCCGATGCGATCGGCGACATCCTCGGCATGCGGCCCGTGCGGCAGCGCATCGAGGTAGGCACGAAGCCGCGGCAGCGTGTTCCATGACAGCTTGAAGTAGCGATCCTCCGCGGGCGCGTACCAGGCGCGCACCTCCTGCTCGTAGGAACCGTGCGGGTAATCGTGCAGGTATTGCTCGGCAGCACCGAGCTTCGCCTCGAGCGTGGTGGCTACGCGAAACTGTCGGTAGCTGCGGTATTCGCCGAAATCACCGGTGACCCGTGCGGTGCTCGCGCAGGACAGCGCTGTCCAGAGCAGCGCGAGCAGCAACAGGGCGCGCGCTGCCTTCACGGAGCGCGCTCCGGACAGAAATTGCATTCGGTGGGCACGCTGGGTGAGCTGTCGCTCATGTAGGACGCGTAGTCGTCGCAGCTGGCGTGCTGCAATGCTCGCAAGCAGACCTCCCCATCGTGCACCAGCGGCACACAGTCATCCGGGAAAGTGGCAGGATAGCTGTCCGGGCGGCTGCACGCGTTGTCACACGAGACCTGAGTCAGGCCGCACTCGTCACAGCGCTGGCAGTCGATGTTGGCCTTGCTCGCGAAGAACGTGCCCGGATCGAGCTCCGCGGGCTTCTGTCCGCAGCCGCCCACGTCGCCCGGCGTAGGCGCCGTGCAAAACAGCAGTACCAGCGCGAAAAAGCCGAGCTTAGCCGGCTCTCGGCGCACGCCCGAGAGCCTCGAACACAGTCCGATGTTCACGGCAGCACCTCGTAGTCGATGAACAAGCCGAGCTGCGCGGAGAGCACCGGGATGGTGGTCACCGAGCGATCTTGAGTGGCAGCACCATAGTACAAGCTGCCGACGAGCTCGCCCTGCACGCCCAGGCCGGCGCTGATCATGTACGCCGCGCTCGCGCCGAGCTCCACACCCGCGCTCAGATCGGGCTCTAGGGTGATCGGGATCCCGGCACGACCGAGCAGCAGGACGCGACCGTTGTCCAAGCGGTCGAGCACCGTGTACGACACGCTCAGTACTTGCTGCGGGATGCCCTGAGCGGCGATCGACCAATGGAGAACGGCGCCGTGCGCAAGCCCACGCGCTGGGCCGCGCACGAAGCCGAGCCCGAGATCGTAATACGCGGCCGTGAGCGACAACGACTCCGCGCTATCGCCGAGCGGCGTCGCCAGTCGATACGGGTTGTTGAAGCGTAGGCCCTTGCCCAAGGATAGCGATCCGAAGCCATGCCAATAGGCCTCGCTGCCCGGGATCGGCGTGCGGTAGCGCTCTTGGCCGTGCGCCCCTGACGCAGCCTCGGGCTCCGCGTGCAGCGCGCGCGGCGTGAACAAGCACAAGAGCAGGCCCGCCCCGATCGCGCTCGCATGCGCCGTTGATCTCGAAAAATGCACGTTCGGCCGAGCCAGCAGTGGTAACTTACGCGGCACGTGAGCAGACGCGCTCGATCTCGTCGACGCGTTTGGGAATCGCATCACTCAGCACGTGCGCACGGCCATCGGTCACCAGCACGTCGTCTTCGATGCGCACGCCGATGCCGCGATACTCCGCGGGCACCGCGGCGTTGTGCGCGATGTAGATCCCCGGCTCGACCGTGATCACCATGCCCGGCGAAAGCGGGCGCGGTTTGCCCGCCACGAAGTAGGCCCCCACGTCGTGCACGTCCATGCCCAAGTAGTGGCTGGTCTTGTGCATGAAGTAAGGCTTGTAGCGAAGCTCGCTGATGGCGCTCTCGACGGGACCCTCGACGATGCCCAGCTGACACAAGCCGCGCGTGATCACCTCGACACTGGCCGCGTGCACGTCGTCGAACGTGCGCCCGGCACGCGTGAGCTCGATACTCGCGAGCTGAGCGTCGAGCACCAGCTGATAGATGGCGCGCTGAGCGGGGCTGAAGCGACCGCTCACTGGGAACGTGCGCGTCACGTCCGCCGCGTAGTAGTCGAACTCGCAGCCGGCATCGATCAACAGCAAGTCCCCCTCTTCCATGCGCCGATCGTTCTTGTGATAGTGCAGCACCGTGGCGTTTGCTCCGGAACCGACGATCGGTGAGTAGGCAGCGCGTTCTGAGCCGAAGCGCCGGAAGATCCCGCGCAAAATCGCCTCCACCTCGTACTCGAACATGCCGGGGCGGGCTTCTGCCATGGCCGCGACGTGCGCATCACGGGTGATGTCGATGGCACGCTGCATGGCGGCCAGCTCGAGCTCCGACTTCTTCAAGCGTGACTCGTGCACGACCGTCGCCGCGTCCACGATCGAGCTGGGGCAGGTCACTCCCAGACGCGCGCGGCCGCGAACGCGCTCGAGCGCGGCCAGCAATGTATCGTCGAAGCTGCGGTTCTTGCCCAGACGATAGAAGACGCGCTCGGTATTTTGGATCGCGTCCGGCAGCTTCAATGCAAGGTCTGCGGTCGTGAACGCGACGTCCGCACCAAACTCGCTGACGGCGCCCTCTACCCCCGCGCGCGCACCGTCCCACACCTCGCGTTCCGGATCGCGCGCGCGCACGAACAACGTGAAGCGCTGCTCGCTCTGGCTGTTCAGCACCAGCACGCTCTCCGGTTCGTCGAAGCCAGTCAGGTAGAAAAAATCCGAGTCCTGACGGTACTCGTGCTCGACATCATTGTTACGAATGGCGAGTGGTGCCGCGGGGATCACGAGCACGCCGGGGTGAATCGCGGCGAGCACGCGCTCCCGTCGCTGCTTGAACTCGCTCTCGTTGTGCATCGAGTCAGTTTATCACCACCCGGCGATCGCGGCAGCGAAGGTCCCGCGTCGGCACCGGCCCGGCAGCAGGCCAGGCGCGCGGGGCCGACACTGCTCAAGCGAACCGCGCCGAGGGCCTGTCAAGTGCTCGATCGCGCACCAGCCAGCGCGGCTCTCGGGCCCTGATCTGGGTGCCTGGTTTGACGGCCGCTGGGGGGCACGGTACCCCTCCGTCGTGAGTAGCGAACGGCCCGATGGCTCAGAGCGCGATGAACGCGAGCGCGTGCGTCGCCTCGAGGGCATATTGCCCGAGCTGGTCAAGCGTGTGTTCGAGGCAGGCTACGAGCGGCTCAGCGAGGGCCCGGAGAGCGTACGCCACTTCATGAGTGAGCTGCGCCTGCCGAAGGACATGCTGAACCAGCTGGACGAAACCAAGAACGGCCTTTATCGCGCAGTAGCCAAGGAAGTTCGGGATTTCCTGGACCACACCAATTTTGCGGATGAGCTGGCCAACGTGCTGACCAAGCTTTCTTTCGAGGTCAAAACCGAAGTTCGCTTCATCCCCAACGACGCGGCCAAGGGCGGTCGTCCCATTCCGGACGTCAAAGCCAAAGTCAGCGTGAAGCGAGATCGCACGTCTCGCCCACCCGACCCGCGCACAGATATCGATGACAAGGCTTCCCTTGCGCCAGATCCTCTGGCAAATGGGCAGCCGAACGAGGAGTCCCAATCTTGAAGTCGCTAACAGCGGGCGCCGAAATAGACGCCTGGTGCACCAAATGCCGTATGGATCTGATGCACCGCATCGTCGCCATGGTTCAGAGTGCGCCGAAACGCGTGATTTGCCTCACGTGTAACTCGGAGCACAACTACCGGGCTCCTCGCACGGAGACGACCGCGAGCGGTGTCCACGTGCGTGCGCGCAACACCGGTCCGAAGCCGTCGCCCGCGGCGGCGCGCGTGACGCAAAAGGCGCGCGCGGAGAAGGAACGCGCGGATAGCTGGGCGTCGAAGACGCTCGGCCAAGCCGTCGACGCGTTCACCCGCTACGCGATGGACAAGTCCTTCCGCGAGGGCGAGCTCGTGCTGCACTCGAAGTTCGGCGAAGGCTACGTGGACAAGGTGCTGGAAGGCGCCAAGATCAGCATCATGTTCCGCGACGGCGCGAAGACGCTCGCACATCGCGCGAACTGACACGTGCGCTAGGAGCAGCGTCCCGCGCGGGGCGCTGCTCGGCGCGCCCCTGATTGCTGCGTTCCGGACGCGCGCTACCGCTGCGTTCCGGACGCGAGTTGCTGCTGCGTTCCGGACGTGCGCTACCGTTGCGCTCGGGACGTGCGCCACTGCTGCGCTCCGGACGCGCGCTACCGCTGCGCTCGGGACGTGCGCCACTGCTGCGCTCGGGACGCACGTTACCGCTGCGCTCCGGACGCACGTTACCGCTGCGCTCCGGACGCACGTTACCGCTGCGCTCCGGACGCACGTTACCGCTGCGCTCCGGACGCACGTTACCGCTGCGCTCCGGACGCACGTTACCGCTGCGCTCCGGACGCA
>Ga0247779_1000627_pt1 | contig 20477 bp, 18 predicted proteins | sample UWRJL221509R5_FD_179925 | JGI IMG/M metagenome (GOLD analysis project Ga0247779, IMG submission 179925) | Plant litter microbial communities from Arlington Agricultural Research Station in Wisconsin, United States - UWRJ-L221-509R-5 | ecosystem: Environmental > Terrestrial > Plant litter >... | reverse complement strand
TACGGCGGGACACACCAAAATGTCAAATAATACTGGAAATTTGAAAAATAATGATCATTATTCTTAGCTAGACCAATTTTTTCTTCTTGAGCATACTAGAGTTGATATATCCAAAGGTGATAGCTCTTCGTAGTAGGTTGCAGAAGGGGCCTGTATGTAAACCTTGCGGCTGGTTGAGTTTGGCGATGTCATGGACATCTAATAAGATACATAAAATGGCAGATGATCAGACAAAAAACAAGTTCAGTACGATCAACAATCTGGAGTGTGTCAAGCCTACGGCTAGCTTCTTGTCGATATATGAACATGATATAGTTGTTCGCCGCCACGGGAAGTTAAAATCATGTCCCGTCGGCCAGTGTCACGTTTGAGCCGCATGGGTAGATAGTTTTAGAGACATCTGTAGCACCACAAAAAAGCCACTTCTAGAGATTAGCATAAAGTAAGAGACTATTCACCGAGTATGAATCGACCGAGCAGCCGCATCGAACCAATGAGTCGAACGTGCGCATCAGACTTTTCCAGAACCGCACGTGCATGGACACATAGTAACAAAATAGCAGAACGGCGATAGTAGACCCCATTATAGTTTGCTTATACATATATCCAACGTTTGGCAGAAAGGTGACATAGCCAAAGACTTGCTTTTGAGGTGGATGGTTTGAAATTTCCCAAACCTGGAAAAATGATGAAAGGATACAGACGAGTGGAAATCAGAGATAGAGATTCCGCGGTGTCACTTCTCGAGAGACTTCACAGAGCAAGCAGGAAGATTGTAGACAGTAAACTGGCAAGATGATGAACAGTAGTGAATCAGTGATTGTTTATGAGCACGTGACTTATGTAAGATTGTTGTTTGTGTTTGATAATCCGAATGTTCGTGATCCAGCGTGGAGAAACCTCCTTTTTGAATTACTTTCTATTACAAAAGCAGCAGAACGGATGAATAACTAGAAATCTGCATGTTAGCCGTCGTACAACCCTTTTCACCTTCCCCTGATGTCACTCATCGTGTGCGATCCTCAACAAGAACATCAGTTTCGTCAAATCTGGCGCCAAATCCACCACCGTCGCTCCAGCGGCACCAAACAGCTCCTGCAACGGTCCCTACACATAGACAAGCGAGTCCAAAGGTTTCGGTGACATCAGAGGAACTACCGCCGTCATCGTTGTCCTCTTCGACCTCGTCTTCATCATCGTCATCCTCAACGACGTCAGGAACGGAGACCGAAAAGCCGGCGTTTGATATTCATTCGTATCCTGCGACTGAGCTCTTGAAGCTGCTAGCTCTTCTCTTGACGCACATCGCAACGACGAACGACCGTTTATCACCGTCGCAGCCCGCACCACCCCCACCGGCCGAGGCACCACCCATCTGGCATACGCTAACGACAGCGTCTAGGAACGCGATCTCCACTCCAGCCGCGACTCTCACCTTCCATGCGAGGAATATTCCGACGATATCCTTAGAGGCGTACCTTTTGCGCATCCTCAAGTACTGTCCGACGACGAACCATGTGTTCTTATCGCTGCTCGTGTACTTTGAGCGCATGTCCAAGCTAAGCAACGATGCTGTCGGGAGGGCATTTGTCATTGACTCTTATAATATTCACCGGCTTGTCATCGCTGGAGTAACTGTAGCCAGCAAATTTTTCAGTGACGTATTCTACACCAACTCGAGATATGCAAAGGTCCGTTGTAATTTTCTTTTTCGAGGCTGTTCCTAAAATTTTCCAGGTCGGAGGTCTGCCACTTCCAGAACTGAACCAGCTCGAACTGCAGTTTCTTCTTTTGAATGATTTCAGACTGGTCATCTCCACGACGGAGATGCAGCATTATGCTGAACAGCTCATTCAAGTCTCGTCAATGCCACTACCTCTATCATTACCCTCCTCGAACGGACATTCACCACGTCTGCACCGCCAACCTTCGACTCCTATCCCATCCTCTTCTGATTCTTCGTCCACAATGACAGGAGGAACGACCCAGTCACATCAACCGTACCAAACTTACTCTCAACCCCAATTGACGAAACCAGCCCCTTCTCACATACACACTTCATCTCGCTCACCCCCATCATCGTCGTCATCGTCGTCTATATCATCATTCCGAACGTCGTCGAGTCCTGCTGGTCCTCTGGATGCCCTTGGGGGAGTGCAACCTCCTGTGGACAACCTAACAAATCACCCGGCAGGCGTCCCGCATTCACACCCACCACATTCACATCAACATGCACATCCGGCAGAATACCAGTCACAGCAGGTGGACCTGAGGGACCAAGTACATCAGAGACACATGCGAGAGAGGTACGGAGATGTGCAGGGAAAGACACCGCTAGTGGGATCTTACTCCGTGACAAGAGCGTCGTCGTCGATGACGCCACACGCTGTGCAACAGCAACAGGATGCGCTAGAAGATGCAGAGGATGACGGAGATCTGGATACGGTGTCTGAAGCAGATGCGAGCACGGACGCGGGGACAGAAACGAGCACGGACGAGGAACCAACAATAAGGGCGCCTGGGACAGTGGTGGGAGGAGGGAGCGTAAATGGGAGCGTGTGGGGCGGGGAGGATGACCACGAACAATCACATTCACATTCACACTCGCGTTCAGAGGATGCAAGGATGAGAAGTCCTTGATCATTGACCGAATTAAAACAAAACAAAAACTTATCAAATACGAGGAGGAAGAGGGAGTTAGCGGTCGAAGAATTAGACAGAAGCTCGACCAAGGGGCCGACGACGACGACGATGCATTCATTCCCACTTTTTTTTCTTCTTTCAAATTCCAAGCACTAAATAATTATCTTACTAGCTAGTACCGTTAGTAGCTGTAGTACATAAGTTCTGATGACACTCTTGAAGTTGTATTCCTATCACATACATACTCATCCATGATTCTGATTATTTATTTTACATAAGACGACGAGCTGGTTGAATAACTTGACGAGGCGGGCCGATAAAAACTTTTTCTTTCCTTTCTTTTGTTTTGCTTTTCTTTTTCTTCTTCGCTATGTTTTCGTGTGTGTTACATATGTAGAATTCTTTTTTAACCAAGACATTTCCTAAAAGTACAAGTAGAGAGCACAAGCGCTTATGACCGGTCGCAATGCGGAATGTCAAGTTTGAACCAAAGCTGAGTAGGATTTTGAGCACCGTCGCCATCGTTCGGAGTTCCTAGGTTTGTTCCAAGCCATCTTTATTTCGCCGGTGCATGTTCATCCATGCCCATTGGCAAATTGTTGAATAAAGGTTAACTTATTGGCGCGCGGCACTATTTTTGTGCCTCCATTCCATTGCGAGTCAAGGCATTTAATAACTATGTGAAATGGAAGTCCAAAAATATAATTACAATCTATCTGGCTGAAATTAAAGGTAGAAAGTTACGAAAGGATATCCATTTGCAGGCGCTATTGCTTCTCATGGCAGGAATGAATTCAGACAAAAGAAGGACATGCATTTGGGCTCATGAGTAGATGAAAGAAAAGGAACTTAAGCAAGCAAAATTGAAAACTAAATAAAAATAAAAAGTAATAGTCCGCGCGAAGTTACTTCTTCCCAGGACGAACAAACCGTAGTTTGGCATCTATGTCCAAAGACAGGTAGTAAGTAGTCGCGCTTCACCCACAGTTCGTCTATCCGTCCAAAGCAAATTTGATTGTCTGTTCAGAACCAATATCAGCAAATCATGGCTTGCGTCAATCTAGAGGTGTGTTTACCACTGGAACGAGGGTCATATTGAGGGCCTGAGCAGTTGCATCGATGTCTGCAGTGACAAATATAAGGGAAGAGTTTGTCGCAGAAACAACGACCTGGGCGGTGACAGTGGCTATTCAAAAGTAAGTCTCCCGAAGACCAAAGATAAGCTTGATACACATACTTCCGTCGGGGTTAACCCATTCTGGGACAGCAATTCCGGTAACGTAGTCCAGATACCACTTTTATTTAGAACTGAAATGAACGTCATCGTGATGTGTAAATGAAAACAAAAACTTACAATATCGGTCTCAGCGACGGTATTGCCGGATGGATCGATGTTAGTGGACAACGCGACAGGAGGAGAGCCGACATGAGCTGGAAAGGCAAAGTTATTAACAAGCGACCGGCAATAAAGAATCTTTAGGTACGCACATCCACTTGCTGCATTGACGAGGCAGAGCGCGTTTGCTGAGCCTTGTTTGAGGTAGAAATTATCCCCTCTACTGCATTGACCGACTCCGACAATTGTATACTCAGTTGATGCCTGATAAATTAGTCGATAAACATTCCTTCAATCGTCATACAGAGAAGGCACCTACATCAGAAGAAGTATAAGTCAGACGGCGCTGGTTCTGGGACGTTGTGCTAGGGTTGCCCGTGTATGTGATTGCAGAGGCAGAATCCACCTCAGAGATTGTCCATGCCTCCGCTTCATAAACCAGGTTTCCAACGGAAGAACCTGTCTCAGCGTCTTCGACAGCCAGACTCGAAACTTGGGTAGAAGATAAACGTGGCTCCGGGGATTCTTGACGGCGTTGAGCGGTAGCTTGTGAAGGAAATATTCATCGACATGACGCGACAGCATTCAAAGACGCGTATGAAAATCGTACCTCTGCGAGTGGGTTTCCTCAAAGTGAGGGTTCTGGCGTATTGTTGTGCAGGTGTCAATCCTTCAAGACTACGACTGTCTCGCGTCTGACCGAGTGAACGACGAGAACCGGGATCTCCTGGTCTAGCAGACACTGTAACAACCACGAAGAGCGCGTAGAACAGCGAACAGTAGCTGATAAAAAGCATTTTGAAGTTGTTGCCGTGAAAAAAAGTTGAGGAGGTCCGGGGAGGAAAGCGTAAAATAAAACAGCTTTGTATGCACTTCATTATATGTATGAAACCGGCGTCCGCGCCTTTACTTTTACTATGGTTCTACTATGTTCAGCTCCTCTTTTGCCAATAGATAGATGACGTCTAAAAAAATTGATCATTTAAGGGGAACTTACATTTAAGGGAACTGTCATTAAAGGGAACCGCGGTAGAAATGCCGAAGAAGGTACGGAATGCCAGGGAATGCCCTCATGAATGCTTGAGCTCTGTTTGTTGTCTGAGAAGTCTCTCTATAACTCCGTAAGCGGTGTATGGAAGTTTGTGAAGCCTGTGGAACATTGAGGTTGCTGCTGGCTTGGTTGCATTCTTTGATCCCATAAATTGCAGTCACTGCCAGATACACGGTTCGAATTCAAAGAGTTGGCCCTTAGTTGACAGAACCAAATTGTAATCATGATTCTCACCAGCACTCCACATAAGATGCACCGAATAAAAAGACAATCACAAGAGGAATTATATCTTTTGGGGTAGATTTGGTGACAATAAGTTTCAGGTCGAAGGATCAGTGATTTGAACTGAAGAACAAGGCGATCATAGATAGTTGGGTCATTATTTTTTCAAGTGCTTCGCCACCTGTTACTCGCCAGAGACAAACAAGGGTTTCCATGCCGTATATGCATGTCCGACCGTCGATAAAAAAATAAAAGGTGAGAAAAGTACGGAAAATGATATCAGCGCATGAAGTGGTGGTTGCTGGATGAACGCCGGCTGCAAGCGCCTGCCTACAGCCTGAAAACCATTACATCAGCTTTGAAATTATCCAACCATTTTCTAGCTCTTTTCTGGCTCATACAATCTCGCACAACTTAGGAGGATGTATCCATCAGCGTGGGCGAGGGGATTATATATTACAATTAAGTATGCTGTTAACGTAGTCACTACAACGACGCGTTCATATATTACACATTGATCTTCTTCAACCCCCAAGCGCGCACGCATTTCCGCGCAGCGACTCGCAAACCCGCAGCGTCTCGAAACGGAATATCCTCGACAGGAAGGTTGGCAATTGCCAAAACTGTATTTGCAAGTGGAGATGTAGATGATATGCGTTCACGGCTGACGTGAATTGAGACTATGATGTTCTTGAAGGACAACATATCCTGAAAGAGCACAAAAATACATGATAAGCGGACGCCACGCAGATGAATGACAACCAACATACCTGTTCTTGGAACTTCTTTTTGCCTTTGAGCAAAGATTTCAATGCGGTACTCCACTGCTCCACTTGATCAGCGAATTCGGTAGGTTCGTCAACGGTCTGAAAACTGTCTATGGACATTCTTCTCTCTGATGAAGGCCGAGGCTGGGAGGGTGGCATTGGTTTGGATGGACTGGAAGGAGGAAGGGAGTCGAGTTCGTCGTCGTCCCGCAGTTCGTCCACCTCGTCTTCGACATCAACATCTTCGATTTCTGCTTCGATGTAATGCATTTCCACATCATCTCTTAGTTGGACGATCACGCTGTCCGAGTCAACCAAAGCTTCCAACGCCCGAACAACATGATCCTGGGACCATAAATCTACACTTGATTTCAAATGCACAGCGTCAAAGATGGTAGGAACGGGAGCACGAACAGAAGTTTCAAGTGACTCTAATGATCTATGGTCTCGAAACAAATACGGAGAGTCGGCATGGGGCGCTTGAGGAGAAAGTTTGGATTTACTAATATCCAACATATTGGGCAGTAAAATGAACCGTGGGGTAGAGTCGTGATTGGGAGTGGGTAAGTCATTTGGTGCCGAAGGGTCTGTGACATTGCTAGTCGCTGAGGTGTGTATCTTCGATGCTGACGCGATTATGTCTTCTACTCTGTCTAAATCCATAGTCTCTATCGGGCTTTGTCTAAACCTGGCAGGGTCTTTTAAGTGTTGTATGTCGTCGAAAGGCGGAGAAGGGGGGAGCTTCTGGGTGAGAGTCGATGCCAACCCGGCGTGTTCCTTCACCACTCTGTCATGATTTCCAGCTAATATTATTTGAAGGGTATCTATTTCAGCGGGATCCAAGGTATTTTGTTCGGGAATTGGGGTAGGGATAGAATGCATAAATGCGGAAGGGATGGAAGAAAATGATTCATATTCAAGCTCATACACCATGGGGCTTACAATCTCGATAATTTCCGGTGGAGGTTGCGCAGAGTGCGAGGAGGCTATATCATTCTCAGAAACAATGCCAGTAGAACCACGGTCTTCAATTTGACTAGCCGCAGTGTCTGGAAAAGATGAACTGTCGCTGAATTCACGATCGAGGGATGGGTGAAGGTGGTCCTTTGGTACAGGCAATTCGTCCAAGAGTTGCTCCAGCGTGGGTTCATCATGAGATTGTGCTTCAGAACTCTCCGTAATTGAACGCGGTTCAGGAGACCATACAAGCCTTATAATCGAAGAAGGAGACGTAGATGTGGGTGGTTGTTCGTGCAAAGGGGTTATGGGCCTTGAATCGTGATCAAAATTAGACGAGGGGTCACCATATTCAGGGTTACTGCTCGTTTCCAATTCTTCAAAAGTAGTTTCCATAGTCTCTTTGATCACAGAAGATGCTCGACTATCGTTGCTTGGGGTCTTTTCGCGACTTGGTGTTCCCTGAAGCCGTGTAAGTACATCGAAGAAAAAAGGTCGACATAAATAACTCACGGATGTGGATTCCCCAAAGATACTTTCTATAAGCTGTCGACAACGAACTGAGCGTGGAATTTCAGGTACAGCAACGAAATGTTTCCTTCCAGTATTGTGAGTCCGGTTCATTTTGGCAGTAGGGACTTCATCTGTGCTCAGAAGATGTCGAAGGTTCGATCTATCCGCCTCCGCCAGATTATGAAGAAAGTCTTGAGCATATCGTGGCTTCCCAGTAAACACTGCAGGTTCGACGTCTGCTTTAGTCCAGGTTTCCAGTTCATCAATAGTAGCCTCGTATGCTGGTGGTAAGGACGGTCCTGCTACATTAGCTTTGTTGGCACGCTGCGGTCGGTTGCTTTTGCGAAATGGCGGTATCGTAATCGTAAGAGCATTGGAGCTTTTATTTGAGCTCCTTGAGTGGTTTATGTTGGAGGTCGAAGCTGACTGGCTGCTAGATTTGTTTGTTGGCGGTGGCACGAGTGATTTGAACCAAGACCGCGGCAATTGCGTTTGAACAATCGCGTTTGGCTTTTTTACAACGGACGGTCCGTTATTAGAGATAGACGAAGGCCGAACTGGGTCGTGTGCTTTGCTTGAGGATGCAGGTGCTAAAAAACTTCTATTCAACGCGGCCTCCAATTCATTGACGCTAGAAGTGGCCAGATTTTGCAGAGGTTCCACCAATTCGAAGGCGCGACGAGGCCCAGATAAACGCAGCTTTTTAGTAGAGCTCATCCTGTGGGAGTACTGAGAGTCACTCCTTGGTCTTTTGACATTGCCGTGAGCTTCATCGTGGCTGTTGACAGCAAGTTCATCGACCTCTTGGAGTTCATCATCGGTCAGTCCTATTTTGGAAGGCGAGTCTAAATCGGGAAGAACTGTCCATGTCAGCGCTGGTTGCGCATCGGACATATTTTCGAGACTAAGAGACAGTCCTGGAGCTTCAATCATTGTTTAGAAACCAGTAAAAGCAAAATAAAAAAATGGAGAAACTCACAGCTTGAATGTATTGCAATAGACTGCATAAAAATATAAATAAGCTTCTTTAAGAACTGATTCAGCAAAAAAAGGAAATCAAATTATTGAAATGCCAGTTGCAAACCTAGCACTCTGTGAAGCTAATGAATTTTCAGCTAAAGATAAGAAAAATAATTTTTACTATATTTTAATTTAATTTTAATTTTAATGTACTCACCTGGCAATGTGCTGTGGGCTTGATGTTTGTTGGGATCTGGTTTATTTCTGGGGAAAAAAGAGAGAGAAAAGAAGGATTAGCACGGAAGCCTTTGAAATTGCAAAAAAAGAGCAAAAAATATCTAGCACATAAGTAGAACAGCAAACAAAAAAGAAATGACAGTATCGAGTAGGTCATAATTTTTTGTTAGAATATATGAAAGAAAAGTGAGTCCACATAAAAGCAAGTTATGCCAACTTTATGGTTTTGATTTTAGTATAGAAAGATCTAAGAAATAAAACTAGAAAGGATCGAAACAAAATCAGAACAATAATAGAAGATTTAACGATTGTTGGCACACATTGCAGCTAGTGTTACTTAAACAAAGAAGAATATAAACAATAAAGTGCTTTGTAGCAAAGAGAACCAAATGATGAATAGACTGAAGTACACCACAAAGTGCCTTTGATTCTGAGTGACATCAGAGTAGCACTGAAACAACGCCAGCATGGACTTATTGCAGTTCCAAAGACATTTAAACAAGATATGATAAAGAACAAAAACACTTACTGTGCAATGAAAGAATATAAGCTGTAGGTAGCAAGAAGTTAGACAAGTAGAAGTGCAGAAGAAGAAAAGTGATTGAAGGAGATGAATGAAAGGATGGTTGAAAATGGGCTTGCTTAAAGAAGCTATACCGTGAGAAAGTGTGGTGTTGATGAGCTGCTGCTTTAAGATCAAACAAAAGCCAGCTGATCAAACATTAAGTTAGACACACCAAACATTGACCAAATGATTGCAAGTAAGAAAATCAGTGGTCTGCATTGATTGATGAAGAATCTGTGATTAAACATACAGCGACAGGTAAAATTTGGGTAAAATCAAAAGACATAAAGATAAAAAGGAAGAAGAAAAAGACCAAAGCAATTATATATATATCTAATTAAAATCTAATTACATTTGTATAAAGGAGCCTATTAGAACACGAAAAAAAATTTGCTTTTGGGAAATGCTCAGATCATCTCAAATAAATTGTAAAATAGATAGAAGTTGAATAATTGCTCTAAGAGCAATTACTTTTAAAATTTTGATCTTTTGAGTTTCCATTATTTCAGAGATGTATAATGCAAGTTTCTCCAATATTGTTTTTTTGGGGAATTTCCACAAAATGCTGCAAGTCAGCAATATACCAGGTATTATATATTTCAACCATATTGAAAGTTGTAATAATTTTTAACATTTTTCTCTGTTATACCGCCTTTGATTTTAAAATTTATAAGCATGAGAATTATTTACATACTTTTATATCAGCTTGTAACAGGCTGACAAACTGTGAAATTACTCAAATTTTTTGCATTTTAAAATTATAAATTGCAATATTTTTATTGCTTTTGTACTATGATTTTATATTAGACTGTTATATATATATATGAGAGGATACCGGTATGGGCTCATGAAATCTCTCACTTTTGCATCTATATTACCTTCGGTAGCAGTAGTAGTCAAGAATGAAATATAGCAAATAGTTCGAAACCCCATTTGGAAATTATTTCCAAATTTGGACATGCGTTACACAACTTGCCAAGCTAAGCCAAGTCAAGAGCCTGAGAATGTCCATACCAATAAGCAAGTAAAAATCATTAATAAATCATTATACGTAGTCATATATCACATAAATATTCATGTATATCTATATTTTTCCGATGAAAAGGTTTTTGGTCATCTCCCTACCCGTAATACGCACGGTATTATAAAGGGTAGGAACATCGAGAGTAGAAGTGATGGTATCAGCAAAACCAAAAGGCAACATAAGAGGAATCCAGCCTGCGGATATAAAAGCATGTTAGGTATAACGGGTCCTATGTCAACTCAAGAGCGAAGGACTGACCTCTGGCATACTCGAGCGCCCAGCATCCTTCGTGCATTTTGTATTGCTTCGCAACACCGCGTGGCATCAAGTGAACCATTCCGGGAGTATACCTCTCCATCTCCAGCTGGCCAGGTTTGAATGCCCACTGCTCGCCGACGAGGATGTGGAAGTAGTCGTCGGCGGTGTGAATTCCACTGTGTCCTTCCGTGCCGAGGGGCGTACCGAAGATGATCAAGTACTCCGTGATGCTGGCGTGAATGATGTACATGGCGCCCATTGCACCTCCGGCATTATTGAAGACCCATTCCTGTTTCGTGTTGATGCTAATCTTGTTTTTGGGGTACGTTTCCGTGAGGTTCGTGACGATGTGGTTGATCATGCCAGCCGTGTCATTGGGGGAGGACGCGATTGCAGACTGGGCAAGTTCATGCAGGAAGCCTGGCTCGAAGACATACCAGCGTTCCTTAAGGGGTATGTCAATTGGTATAATTTTTATCAAGTGCGATGCGCTCACCTTTATGGTATCCAGCCATGCAAATGTGGCAAGAAGAACGGCGAGTATTCCTACTCGCTTTGCCCACAAGAAGAGACAATTTGGAGATAATTGTGCAGATGGCTTAGTTGCTTTCTTGCCTGGCGCCATTGTAACTTAAGGCGGCGCGTCGACGCAGAGTCAGAAGAAGAGGCGATGGTGGTGAAAGTCAGAAAAACGTTCAACTTGCTGTCATTTTTAGAATTGCATTCAATTTCGTCGTACGACATATGCATCACGTGGTACATAAAGATTTAATTATCAGTCTTAAAGTTATACGGATTTTGCCGCAATCACTTTACAGGCTCCTTGTTAACTTTCAGTTGTTGTCTCTCACTGGTCTTAAACACAAAGGGACACACAGGCTATGCCTTAAGCTCAAATATTTTCCTTCCGCTTACCTGTACGATCCCTCAGTCTATTTTCCTGTCGATTATGTGGTATCTTTCATCGTATCCTTGTATTTTCTGTCATTTGATGAAAATGTATCTCGTCGGCTCCTCTGAAGGTTGGAATTTGCGTATACTGCTTACTAGGCTCAAGCTTGAGTATCCTTATGCCATTGTACTCTTACTGTACTGCACGTAGTTGTACACTTATGTTACAGGTATATCATCCAAATCTAGAAAGGTTGTCCTGGATGAGGCCAACGACGCGATAATCTATATGCACTCGGACACGCATGACACAAAGATTTACGACGGCCGGCTGCGGGTTTTTCTCGGGTCTCTGATTCCTTGTAGATGGGCTGTGGAGAACCTACGCCTGGTCCCAGTTACTGCGCCACCGTCACGGTTTGCTTTCAAATGTCTGGACAACCAAATATAGAAAATATTTCCTAATCAAAGGTAGCCTAACTGGCTGGTCCCACGCCGGTTTAGTCTCTCCATCAAACTGCGCCGAGTTTTTCGTATACGCAAAGTGTAATACGCGCGATTACATATTTCATGGGGGTTCCACGGGCAGGAGTCTACATGTGTTCAGCTGTCCGAAGTAAAGAGAGTTGCTTCGGCGCAACCCGGGTAGCTAACTATCTTCAGCAGTACATGGGGTACAGGCGCACACTAAAATGCAGAGGCAAGGATAAAAAGGGTCTCCCCCGCCCAATCTTTCCTTCATACCACAACCAGTTCACTCGTCTTTTAACCACAGTCCAGCCAACACTATGCGACTTATCTTGTCTGACATGCGGCGATCAATCCACACATGTTATTTTGATTTTAAAGCACGTCCTCCTGGGCGTGCCGCCTCATCGTAAGAAAGCGCAGATGACTAGCAATATCTCGCCGAGCCCCGCCTAGGAGGTGGACGCCCTTACATTTATCCCCTCTATATCCCAAGCCGCAAGAAAAACTCGCCCTGAGGCCTGGATGCTTGTTCTTCGACCCTCAGGCGGATTGCTTATGCGATATCTCAGATATCTTACCACGGAATAAAACCAAAACGAGTAACATTATCACGTTAACAGAACTTTCAAAAACGAATGAACATTTTGCACGCATTGAGTATCTGAATTGGAATGGCGAGTTCTTCATTGTCGTTGTGTTGCATAATTAGGCTGACACCGGCGCTTATCAGACTGCTTCTCAGAGATTGCACCATACAAAATCAAAGGGAATCTACACGTGCGTGCAATTCAACGGCCATATAAGCTTTTGAGAAGTCTCATGTTACCGCACATATAAAAGTAGTATATATACATATGTAACCTCGACACATTCAATTTCTCTTCGGTTCCGAGCTTTATACCCTTCTTTTCTTCCACTTTCATCTACAGCCTATGTGTATCCGAAGTAAGTCGCCGGAGTGATGATATACGTCTTTCATTATTGTTCAATCATTTCACTCTTTTAGGTTCCAAATGTCCTGGAGCATTATAGTATCATGCATTTCAGGCTTCCAGATGCCATTCCGAGTCGTCGTGTACAATCCTGTGAAAGGGGAACCTTTTTCTTCTTCGACATGATTATTTTTTACATGCCTTTATAGAAAATCTTTTTCAAAACTACTTTATTTATCTTCGAGTTCCAGATATCTTCCGACCCCTACAAGCCCTTTGATGTATATGCTGTCCAACCATGCAGTTCTTCCTTGCCTCTCACCCCTCATCTTTCTTACAAGGTAAACAAAATTTCTGGCAATATAATTGCCGCTTCGTGTATCATCCCTGCATCCAGACAGCCCGACATTTCCAATTTCACAAGAAATTTTCCTTGTACTCTCTCTGTACTCCATGATCTCTTTATGAGGTCGTCCTCAAATCAAATACTCAAAGAAAATACGGTTTGCTTTGCGGCTTGAACATCATTGTACTTAAGAAAATACAGTTTGCCTTCGGGCTTGAACCATTACTATTCCTATTCGGAACTCCGTGCAATCCTTACCTGGTTCAGAAGTAGAGCTACGCATATGCTTAGGGGGGCAAAAAAAAATGGCATTGATAAAAAAGAAAAGAAAAAAGGTAAGAAGGAACACGAAGGATGAAACCTCTTGCATCATGAATCATCCTCTGCCGTCTTTCTTTTCTTTTTCTTCTTCTTGGCCTTTTCGATACCTTCCGGCTCTTCTGCGTCCATCTCCTCTTCCAGCTCCGCTGCTGACCGCTTTTTATGCTTTCTCTTTTCTTCCACTGTTGGTGCCGCCGTTTCCGCAGGAGCCACGAAGGCTTCTGCGCGTTCTGCGCGTCGCTTCTCTGTAGTTTCTGCTTGCTGTTAAAAAAGGACAATAAGCAAAGGAGTAATGAATCGTAAAAAAAGGAAGGGGAGCGACTCACCTTTTGTTTTCTTTTTGCTGTTTCCCGCTCTTCTTTGTCTGATTGTTTGAGGAAATACTCTCCGGACTCGAGTTGTAGATCGACCTTTTGTATTTTTATTTTTATTCAAATGGCGAATCAGTTAGCATCGCAAAACCCAAATTCACGATGAAAATACTGACCTTTCTTGGGAGTTGAGCAGGTGGGAAGGGTGTATAGACTTTCTTCTTCGTCACTGCTTCCTTCTTCAATTCTTCTGCCGTTGTTTCGATGCCTGCTGCCTTGCGTGCCTCCAGCTTTTGTTCCAATTTCTCGTTCTTCTTTGCGGTCTTTTCTGAAGTTTTGAGATGGCGTTTACGGAATTGAGGTAGGAAACGATCCCATGATTCTGATGCGAGTTTGGGATCTTTGGCAAGTTCTCGGCGAATCATAAGTTCCTGGATAACGAGAATCTTTAAGCTTCCTAGGGATATGGAAAATTATGGCCAACAAACCTTTATTCGGTAGATAGGATGAATGTTTTTCATGCAGTCAAGGATTATCCGTCGAACCTCTTTTAGTGATTTAAAGGGACCCATGACGCTGACAGTGTTTCCTTGTACAAGGACATAACAGTTTGTGAGAAGCTCGATAGCCTAGACAGACGCATTAAATCGCAATTGCAGGGCACTTTTTAGATTGCATATCGTGGGAGTCAAGCGCACCTTCAGCGTACTACCATCGGGACCAATAATCCTCTGTCTCCTCTTCACGAATCTTTCTTTATTCCTGACCAGGTTACCGATTTTGATGATATCACAAGCGATGTCGTCTTGCAAAACCTTAACTGCCTGGTTGATCGCCACACCACGCGCCATGAGTTTGAGCATATCTCGAGCCTTGAGAATGATATATGGGTCGTATGTTTTTCTTGTTGTACGAACGGACATTGAACCATGAACAAGATCGAGGGTGCATGCAACTCCCTGAAGTTTTATTAGAAGTCATTAGATCCCTTCATAAAGGCAAGGGAGACGGTATCATGCAGAAAACAAAACGTACGTGTGCATCTAAAGCCTTCGTAGCTGCACTCCATACCTCACAAAGATATTTTTCACGGTACTTTGGGAAGAGGGTAGCGAAAGATGATTCTTCTTTTAACGGCCCGGCCTTGTTATCTTCAGGTTTGAAAGGCTCCACTTTCCACTGCGCAAGGAAGCTTGCTTTAAAGGCCTATTAACTTGTCCAGACATGAAGACGTGCTTACACTTTAGTTAGAATAGAGGTTAGCATAGGAAGAAACAAGAGCACAGAAGAGCTTACTGGTCAATATCATCCGTATCCCATGCTAAATCATTTCCAAAGAACGTGAGCGACTATCTTCAGCAGAAAAGTATTGACCTCACGTTTGTCCTTTCTGTGAGCTTTGTTTTTGTTCGCAACGGGCGCCGCTTCTCCAGATTCTGACATAGTGAAAAGAATAAAGTAGTGGAATCAAATTCTAAACGGTCGCGGGCGAAGAATATAATTGGTCGTCGCACGGGACGTGATTACCTAATTGACAGTCATTCGGGGATTTGGCTGGTCATTGGCAAAGGTCTTCTGTACTCGACCTGTTTGTTCGACGAACATAAAACCCTTCTCCCTTTCTTTCTTGATTCTTTCAACTCCAAATTCTTCCTCTAAAATGGATATCTATCCTGAGGAAATAGCACCTCAAGATATCTCTACTGCCCTCTCGTATGATGATACTGTGGCATATGAAGCGCAGCTGCCAACTGAAGCAGAGCGTGCCGCTACAGAAGCGGCAGCAGCCTCCTCTTTCGCCAGTCGCATTAGCAAAAGCAAAGTTTATTTGCTGGAAGATTCTTCTTCATCCTCAACGAGAAACACAACCATGGGCAAGGTGCGCTCGTAGCCCTTTTTAAGTCCCTTCGTGGGCGTTATTCCAGAAATTCAAGATCCTAATATCCGACGTTGGTTGGCTCTTTTTCTTTTTATGGTCGATTCAAAAGAGGAAACACGGCAGAGAGGAAGAAGACGTAGAGGTACATCACGCAGAGGAGGAAGATGAAGACATGGACCAAGGTACGTGCACAAGTCTTCTTGGCCTTTATTATTCCACTGACAAAAGCTTATTATGATATCATAGGTCCAGTCTATCGTTCAAATGCCATTTTCTTAAACGGAAGCCCAATTGCACATCTCCCAACAGCGCGGATCTTTGCATACGCGAAGCATTTTGATGCCTACCCATTTGGTCTCGAATGGGTGAACGATAATACATGTGTGCTTGTATTCGACTCTCGCAAAAGCGCGCGGGATGCATTCAACCGGTTGCAAAAGGTAGTCGAAGAACAGCCAGACATGGATGAGTGTATCACCGCACGGCCATTCCCTGTCGCGTTGTGGCCACCAGAAGAACGCATCAACCAGACGCTTGGGCAAGGCCAAGGATTGAAAGGTGTTATCAGGATGCGTTGGGCAAAGCGCGATGATGTGAAAAAGAAAGGAGCGATGAAGGAAAGTCAATTTTATAAGAAACATGGGTCTACTGCTGGAAAGGAACTATATGATGGGCGAGATTTACCTCCACCGAAACGCAGGCGACGCGATGAGATCGACGACGATGCACGGAGGGCACAACTCGACAGTGAATTGGACCAATTCCTGGCAGAAGATGATAGCGCCGACGAAAAACAACCAGCCGAGGATGAAGAAAACTTAGACGGTGCTAAAGACGACGTCTCGGCATCACCCCCATCTAAAATGCGTTCGGATTATATCGCTACAGACGGACGTACGCTTTTGGAACGAACGTCTTTGATGCGTATTCGTGATTCCAATGGTCGTCGTCCTGATCTCGCTTCACGTCTAACAGCGCCCCTACCTCGCCGAAGTCGACAGCGCCGTGGTGGAGGTGGGGACAGGCGCTCACCAACAGGCGAAGAAGCCGAACTAAGTTACCAAACACTTAACGATCGCCTGCAGCCGCCTATAACTGAGAAATTGGAATGGGGTCCAGACCGATCGGAGCGCAGACGCAATAGCCGTGACAGCCTGCGTATTCATGGCGCGTCAGATGATGTGGACGGTAATAAGTCAAGAAAAAGAAGGGGCGGTTCTGATCGGCGAGAACGAGAGAGACCAGCGCGTGGGGCGCGCACAGCGGAACGCCCAAAAAAGACACAACAGGAACTGGACGATGAATTAGACGCTTTTCTGCGTGGATCATGATTGCCTGCCGCGATAATCCAAAAACCGTCGAGCATCAATGCTTTTTTTCCATTTTCTTCTTTTACATTCCAATTATAATGCTTATAAACACCCCCCTCATATTTATTGTCGCTATACGACGTTATGTTGTAAGTAAGTACCTTTTCAGATGTCATGGTGGGGATACGCTTCAATGCAATTAGAACCGAAGGTATTGCAACTTCTTCAATTGTGCCACTTTTATCTGTTTCCCGACAATACGAGCCATACCAAAAAAGTAAAGAAGTTCTATTTTGTAATTAGGATTCCATATGTTCGCACTCAGTAAATACGGAAGTTCACTCGGTCCCAGCGAGATGGCCCTGAAACATCGAGCACGAGTCTGTCTTGAAGGCAGAAATCGGTCATAAAACGTAGCTTTGCTTTGTGTACTCGTGGTTGCGTCAGACCGATAGGTAGTGGGCAATAACTGACCCGAGCTAACAAAAAAAATGTTTTTATTTGAGGCTCGTTGACATTTTCATTGACATATGGATGGACAGCGTACTAGATGCAAGCCTACCAACGACAGACTCGATACCTACGAAATACTAATGATCTTGTCTCTGTCAGAAATACGGTCCTGCTTCCACTTCAATGCGGGAGTTATATTTGGATGACTGCTCTGAAAGTAGGAATACTGTACACAATTGAGTCTAAGAATATTTAGTTATTGAGAGGTCACATAGGGGAGTTAACGACGAACCGTAGAACACATGTTTTGAACGAAATGTACGTGTGTAGTTAATGGATATACGCGAAACTAAAATCCTAAACGCACTTTACAAGGAGATGACGGAAACACGACTTTTGAAAGTACGACCTCGTGAACATTTCCTGGGACCAAATTCGTCTTGATACACACCGCCGCACACGGAAATTTTGAACATGCGCGAAGATGATCAGAAAGTCAGTCCAGTCAACAGCCCGGTTGCCGAGGAAATGCGTAGAGACACAAAGTTATGTTGACTTTACAGGAAATTTTCTTGAAATGATCCCAGAGATGACCGAAGCACTACAGGGCCTTTACATATGATGCCGGGAATAGGCCTTTCTTTCCGTTCACTTCTCCAGTCCACCTATCAAATGAGAATGAGAAATGAGGATTAAAATGACTCGAAGAAGGTCCAGAAGACAAAAAGATGGAAGAATATGATAAAAGGAGTAACCCGTGATGTCGTAATTGGGACATCAGTTATGGATAAGACCACAATAAATAGCCTTGGGGGTGTCATGGTAGAATCCGTGGAATAGATACAGGGAAACGTCGAGGAAACAGGGGGCAATAAAGGCAGTGACTAGGTAGGTTCGGAACGAAATCGGTAGTAATAGTCTGATAGGTGAATCACCCAAACAGTAAAGCGTGGCGGTGGGATAGAAGGTATATATAAAGAGTGAAGGCATGAAGGACGTACCAATCATCCGACGTCCTCTCCACCACCAGGATCCTCTGTCCTTCTGTTATCCTTAAATCGCCTGCTTCCTATTTCCAGAATATACGCATCAGACATCAAATTCCAGAGTAGCACAAGAAGCCATCTAGGACCAGATAGCCAACGTACCCCGGAGTCATACTCGTACAGAGCCTCGACCCAGTCCCCCTGTTCTTCCTCTGCCTCCGGTTCTGCGTACTGCGGCTGTGATGGTTGTCGACGTGGTGCAGGAGGTGGTGGGGTAGCTGCCTCTGGTGCAGGACTCGCACTAGAATTGGAAGCAGTACGACGCGGCGGAGGTGCGAAATTATTCTGACGAGGAGCAAATGCAGAAGGAACGACCACTTGAGGTGGGGACGCAGGCTTGCTGCGCAGAGATCCTAGAAAACCAGTGGCAGAGGAAGTGTCTACGGAATTGCCGAATCTCTAAAGCAGGCGGTGGACAGAAATAAATGGCCATTAGCATAAGCATGATACCATCATGAGGATGAAATGAAATCGAAGGGGGGAAGGGAAAAGGACTCGGACCAAACGCCGAGTAACTTGGTAAGTAAAATAGAAAACATAATCTTCATCACTACTTATTATCATAACGATTGATAGAACAAGATCAGAGTAACAAGAGATGCTCACCTTAACAGACACTAGATTTGAATGTGGTTTTTCGGCAATGGGTGGGGAAGAGGATGCAGAGTAACTATTTCTGGAAGACGCCAACGCAGCCTGTGCTGCAGCCACACGACCTGCCACACTGGGGACTTCGTTATCCGATGACTACATTTGGATCGACGCGATACATTACGCAGATATTGCGCCAAAGCCGAGGATCCAGGAAAGAATGCCAAAGCATCCCGTGCAGATAGAATGGGAACGATAGAATTCAAAAAATAACATATAAAGAGAGACTGCATCAGAAACAAGACTCGACAATCTATCCACCAATCGTCCCGCCAATGACACGTATCTGTCCGTTGATATTTTGTCTTTTTGATGGGAAGGCCAATAGAGAGCGAAACGGACAGACAGGTTATGCATCAAAGGTGGACGCTAGGTAGTCATGGTTCGTATAAAAACTCACCCCCTGAGGCTCCGCGTTTTGCCCAGAGCCAACATACGCATTTCGTGCACTAGCAGCTTGTTTCAGACCAGCCGACATAAACTTTGCAGCGCCCTCAGGATTGTTCGCCATTGCGCGCCCAATCGTCGAGACGGCAGCGCCTTGCATAGTCGAAGGTGCAGATCCATCGGATTGTTGGGCGCCGGCAAGGTTCGCGAAGATCTCAGGACGCGATGAGAAGTACCTAGAAGACAAGGACAAGGACAAGAAATTGATTCAAACGTCAATAACGAGTTTCCCTTGTGGTGATAACACCGTCTGGATCCCATGGCGCCACTTGGGTCGAAAACACAGGGGCACAGGCGGCCCTTGCCACAAGAGCTCTAACGGCATCTCTGGATCATATAAAGGAATATAACTCACTCATCCAAGAGGGAGAAAAACGCGTCTTTCTCATGCGGCTGTAAACTGGAGAAAACCATTCTGGTGGTCAAGGTCTGAGATACAGACAAGTACCGCGCGCCGCTATCAATTTCTCTCACAGGTCTCTCTAATTTGGGATATCACAAACAAATTCTCTTATTCGACCATACAATATCTGGCTACACGATTCCGAGGGAAATGGATTGAAAGGAAGAGAAGACAGCAAGTGGTAAAAACTGGTAACAAAGTGCACCAACAAATTTATGTAATCGTGATACTGACTTTGCGATGTCACAGATAAAAAAACAAAAGAAAAAAGAAAAAAAGCAAATAGAAATCGAGAGAACGAAGAAGCCTTCAATAATTATCAAGCAAATAATAAACAGCAGGATGAGATAAAAGAATAGCAGATGGCAGGTAGGAGAAGCAAAATAACCAATGGGTGGGTTCTGTCAGGCCCAAATCAGCAATATCGTAAGTTACAATGTTCGGTCATTCTTTCGTCTGCGCCTTTCTATCAGCGACGAGGAT
>Ga0247779_1000626_pt1 | contig 20489 bp, 31 predicted proteins | sample UWRJL221509R5_FD_179925 | JGI IMG/M metagenome (GOLD analysis project Ga0247779, IMG submission 179925) | Plant litter microbial communities from Arlington Agricultural Research Station in Wisconsin, United States - UWRJ-L221-509R-5 | ecosystem: Environmental > Terrestrial > Plant litter >... | reverse complement strand
ATACTCACCTCGGCATATTTCAGATCGCTCTTGGAGTGCAATGTCATTTACTCCAGTGATAGCGCTGCTTTATACCAAAATCAGAGAGAAAGAAGGGAACCTGGCCTTGATACATGACATACCGTGGACCGGAGTCCTGCCAATCCTGGGAAGTTCTAATTTTGCTGTTACACACTGCAGCTCCAAGACCGCCAGTTGGTTGGTTTTGAATATTGTATGTATTAGACATTAGAATTAGTTGATTATATGCTAAATTATGACGGAAATTGAAGTAGTTGATGCTGAAAAGATGGTAGGGGTGCATGGGGCTCCTCTATCGTGAATATTAATTACATAATACACCAAAACAGGCTATCCTATCCTATCCTATCCTATCCGCCACAAACATTATCAGCGAGCCGTAAGTTTTAACTCAGTATTATTAATATCCAATGGATTCTGTAAACATCCATAGACTCAGAAATGAACTTTGAATTTTTTTGAAGTTGCATTTTCTGAGTCTATGAATGTCCATAGAATTCTATGGAATCCATGGAATCCAGTGGATTCTAGAGCCTGGGGGTGGGGGAGAGTAAAGTACTGCCCACCACCACCAAAATCAATGAGGAGGACAAATAGGTATGTTCCAAAATAGTTTTGATTGTGCATCAGTGGCTGTATCACTGACCCATAGTTCATTATCCAGGCTGTGGTTGGGTCCTTTTATTATCATTCAGGTTCATGCTCCCTCTTTTTGCTTTTTTAATATTTTTTAAATGTTGTATGTACTCAAATATACAATAATGTGTTTTTTTCGGACATGTCCCCCCACTATAAGTGATGCAAACAACATTTGTTTATTTTAGTGTCTCACATGATGGTAAGTGACTGTATAGTGCTTCGAAAATATTCTGAACTAACTCGCTATCAAAAAGTTTGACATAGTATTTTGAAGTAATAAATCAATAATGAAATCAGAAAAACGAATGACTACTTATTTCAAAATTATAAAGTCCAAGGCATGATTATATAATTTATATTACTAAGCCAATGAGTGTTGGTCACCATGATGAACAATGAGCGGGAGATTCTGATCCCTGTGCAGAACGATGCCAAGAGTCATTCACTGTGATGCAACCAAAATGGCAGGCGGACGTCTCAATTTGGATGCTTACAAAGAATTTTGACAAAGGCCCGGGCGGTGCAAAGCTGTTTTTGGTAGGCACTGGATCAATTATTCCAAATGGAGGTCGCTTCGTGTTTTCGGGTATTCCACGTTAAGCTAACACTGGCATTTGTTAATGCTAGCTTTGCAAAATTTTTCAGCGTTTATAAACATATATTTTGCAAAGATAGTACAGTATTGACTGTGTTTCGAGAGTCAAGATGATGTTGACAAACCTTAGCATATTTCACATTGATCCATTGCTGGTCAAAGCGATGATCCGAGAACTTGCATTTGCGCGAGTTGGCAGCTTGAGAACCACCACAATTAATGTAGTGTGCCACCGTAACGCACTGGTCGCGAGTCTACAGTACATCACTATCCGGCCCAATGACATAAGCAAGATATCAGGCATAACGCTCGGCAGACAACGGCAACGTAAATGGCTCTGAAAAGATTGGCTCCACTCTACCTGGTGCCCACTCTAAACACATCTATGTATAATATGTACACTACGATCTAATAAGCGTCCTCAAGACCTCAAGACTTCTTTGGACCATCCAACTTTTTACCAATGTCAGAACCTGTAATTTTTATTTATTAGCAAAGTAGTCGAGTCGACCTTCGGTAACATAAATTAGACTAACCTCGAAGTTTGACGCCGAGGACCCTCTCCAGTTTCCCCAGAATTTGTGGATTTGGTATAGCTTTACTCGATTCGTAATCTTGAATGATGGATGGCTTTTCATTAACCTTCTGAGCGACATCCTTCTGGGATAACTTCAATTCTAGACGAGCAGCTTGCATAGCCTATATATTTAAAGTGTTCAATATAACGCATGACAATTAATAAGACGATACCCACTCTTCCAACAGACGGTGCTATCTTGGGGGGAGGAGCAACTTCATTTTCCCTGTCGAGTTTGGCAATTCGCTGATGATCAGTGCCTAGAACCAGAAGGTCAATACGCCAGACCAAAACCCGAGTGAGTGACCACAAACCTTGATGAGCTTTGTTTCCACCAGCAGTGATTTTCTTGTCCGTGGCTACCACTGCCCCGGTCCTTCGAGCCTTTTTATTAGAAGATAAACGTCGTTGTTTCTTTTAGAATCAACTCATAAAGGCTCACAGCTATAGAGAACACAAGTTGAGTAAAATTCGTCGGTTGGAAATAAAACACGTCATACCGTTCAAGTCCGAATCCTTCTTAGTGACTTTGGCCACTTGGCGCTTGGAACCGATGATAACTTTTGCGTCCCAGTCTTCGCTCATGGTAGTGGAGGTGATAGCAGGGTAGGTGATGGTAGTAATAGTAGGTGGTGACGGTGAAGGTGAAAGGAAGATTCGTAAGCGATGCGGCGATATATATTCCAGGCTTGAAGTATAGAACCAGCGGCTGTGCGTGACTCGGTTCCGTTTGATTATGTAATATATCGGTTAGTAGTTTCAAGGAGGTATCCATAACGACTCGTCATCGCTCAAAGAGACGGTCCACTCCTGTCCCTTTGTCTATCCTTCTCTTTGTCCTTATTCTTTGCGCGAGCGCAAGGAGACGTTGAACGTCTCTCTTCCTTTTTCTTCTTTTTTTCGGTGTAATAGCCAGTTCTCTACGACCTCTTTGAAAGAGTTCCCTGCTTTTCAAATCCTCCAAAGTGTAACGGCCATTTCGACATCTCCCTTTACTCACGAATGCTAACTTATGTTATCGAACCCTGCTAGATTTTTCTAGGTCAAGTTCAGAATGGTTTCCAAGAAGTTAATGGGTGCTTGGGTGGCGTTGGATCTCTGTCTCCTTGCAGCTGGAGTTCTTACTTTGGCTCTGTCGATTGTCTGGCGTGCTCCCAATGTTCTGATGAACATGGTTATATCCTCTGCAGATCTTACTGGTATGATCCATTTTCTTATATTCTTGGGCGTCTAATGGCTTAAATTGTGACAGCTGGAACCATATTAGGAATTGCATTACTTGTCACTTTTGTACTGTCCATTGCGGCTATCGTCCAGAGGAATCATGTCACTATCGGCCTTGTCATTCTTAATTATGCTCTTTTGATCGACGCTATTGGCATCCTGGTTATTGGCACATTCATATGGATGTTTACTTTGAAAGAAAGGGCCAATTTCCATGTTCTATGGTTGGCAGCGAGTCCAGCATCCCGCATCACCATTCAAAACCAGGTGAGTTACGTTCCCGAAAGATTTGCTATTTAGCCACACTAATCTTACGTGATGCTAGTTTAAATGTTGTGGTTATTTCAACGGCACAGATTCTGCAGAGATCGGAGGTTTCTGTCAATCGAGCGACTTCATTTCCAATCTCGCTGCTAACGTTACTACCAACTTCTGTGTTTCTGCTGTAACCAACTTCGCTGACGTGACGCTGAATAACATCTTTACGTGAGTTTTACGCATTTTCGATGCTTTTGATTGCTGATTTCTTACGAACATTAATGCCCTTAGAACGGTGATTATTATAGAACTATCGATGCTTTCTGGTTTACTCAACTTTTTATAGGTGTATGGCTACATGGCTATTGTGCTCTGTCTTCTTTTGGCATCGCTCTGTGTAATCAAGAAGGTATGCAATTCTGCGTTTCAAGAACAATTGCTTGTTATTCATGTCTATTCTTCAGAGGCAAGAAGACGAAAGATTCAAGAAAATCGACGCTAAACGGGGTGGTAGGGGTTTCGTCTAAACCGACGCTGAAACATCCTCTGTATTCTGTGTTTATATGATGTACAATATTCCTAGCACTACTTTCCCTTGCGTACAAGGGCAAACCAGTTCACTCAATCCACTCTTTTCATTTCGTACTTGAAATTGTGCATTATACAGATATTACTATCGTACTTATCGTTGTTGACGTTCAAACATGCACTGGACTTTCGTTCGACATCATAAAACGATAACTTCGAAAACGAGGATTAATTATATAAGTTGTTTACGACATACAAAAGAACATCAGCCGCCTCGCTTCTCGTTGTATACATGACCATGTTCCAGTAGCCTGATTAACAAGTTAGTGATGCTGTGTTTGAAACTGGAATGGAATTCACCAGTCAGGCTCAATTTCTGTAAGAATACGGATCCTAATGTTATGTGCTAATGAGAATTTGACTGTCTTTGGTAAGATGAATAGACACTGACTGCGTTTTCTTCGTTTCCTCTACTTCGTGGAATATAACCCAACCGCTCCTTGGTTTCCTCGTGAATAACACGGACGTTGGGTGAACGGAAAGAGTCTATTGGTCCAGATAAAAAACGCCGATTAAATCAACCCAAGATCGGGGAGAATAAATATATACACACCATGTTGCCCCTAACAGAACGGTAGGTTCCATCTGCAGCCCACCGAGCGCCGTTTCTCCAATAGCCACTCACTAAACACCTGGCCAACCTTTTGGAATCACCTTCACAACTTTCTATGGGTAAATTGAACCGTTGCATGTATTTCTTGAGTTGAGATCGTATTGAGACTGCGCGAGACATAGCTCTAAAAGATAGTGCATGGGATTTACACCAGGCTGAAGATCGACCATATTTCGTAAAGGCGTTGTATGCTATGGATGAACATCAATGAGGCCAGCTTTCAAATTTGAAGTGAATATTCAACTGTACCATTTAGGAGAGTGAAATGATCCTGAAACCAGCGTCAGATGTGATAGCCCGCAGTAAGCTACAACATACCCCTTCTTCTGCCGTGAATTTTCTTCTTTCTAGTTCAGCTAGGGCTCCAGCACTTCCTTCTGGAATAACAAAAACGTCCTAATGCTTGTTTATGAGCACGCATAAATGCATCGTGAAGTGATTTTTGCACCTGAACGGCAGTCATAGCTGCTATCGTGAGGATTTCCTCGCCGCAACTAAGCTCTTTGGAGGAAAATAACTGTGGGGTGCTCAGAATATGTGGATATCCGATGGCGTGGAAGCAATCAATTCTTACCATTCTGGCAATCCCAACCTCTACTGGCCATTCGGCAACTTGTGCTCCAACGGGTGTTAATTTGCCACTGTCATCAATCATGCCAGCCGCATACAAACCCTCCAGAGCTCGTAGGACAGTTTCTGCTGGTGGTGCTGAGACCCAGTCGAACTTCATAAGGTCATCAATGCCGAGTGACTTGAGTTGCAAGATAGGAGTCGTCATATCTGTCCTGGTAATTTCCGGAGATGTTGTTGCAGGCAGCGCTTTGAAAACGGAATCTGAATAGAGTCTATAACAGATTCCAGAAGATGTGCGACCAGCTCTTCCCGCTCGCTGGGTTGCTGATGCCACGGAAATAGGTATAGTAACCAATGAGGCAAGTGATGTAGTAGGATTGAAAACGCGAATCTAGAATCCTGATCAATAAAAGGTAAAAATAAACCAACCCTCGAAGCGCACCTTGACGTAACCACTGTCGACAACGAACTTTATACCATCTATTGTAACGCTAGCCTTAAAGCAATGACATCAGAGGAAAAATGGATTCCACAACATGGATGACTAACTTCTGCGATGTTGGTAGAAATCACTATTTTTCTACACCCGCGTTCGGCCGGTTGGAAAATACGCAGCTGCTCTTCAGTTGAAAGGCCCGCATGAAGCGGTAGCAGCACGATACGTGTTGCTCCCGCAGGTAATCTGGAAACTGTTAATATGTAAAGATATAACAACGAAAGCAGCATACGTCGGGATCATTTCTGATAGATCTTGCACGCATCTGTCAATTTCTTCTCGGCCAGTTAAAAACACAAGGACATCGCCTGGACCTTGCTGAAACAGCTTCAACAAGATAGAAAACTATGTAAAAGGGATCACCAAGCACCTGTAGGTTTATATTCCATGCCGTTTCGGCTGCCTTTCGAACATAATCTGGCGTCGGTTCCTGCAGATATGCTACCTCGACCGGATACATGCGGCCTTCTAAGCTAACGATCGTCACATCTTCTCTGGAAGAGTCCTGAGTGAAATAATCTAAAAATTTCGTCGCATCTAGAGTAGCGGAGGAGACTATGAGCCTCAAACCCGGCCGCTTTTTGCGAATTCTAATATTCATTCAGAACCAAAAGAAGAAAAGTAAGGTAACAACTTACTTTCTGAGGATCCCAAGTAAAAGGTCAGTATAAACACTGCGTTCGTGAGCTTCATCTACCTGTAAGCATATTAGCAAATAGTCAATGCATTTAACACAGAATTAAGGCACCATTATGACGCTGTACCGGCTAAGCAACGGGTCGACAAGAGTTTCCCTAAACAGCATGCCGTCGGTCATGTATAGTATGCGAGTTTTTTCTTTGCTGCTAACATCTTCGAAACGGATGGTATATCCGACCTTATTCTACATAAGTGATTGTTATTTTACTTGAACGAGAGGCAACAAACCAACCTCATCTCCTAGTTTAGTTCCAAGTTCTTCCGAGACACGAGTTGCAACGGATGTGGCAGCAATACGCCGAGGTTGCGTGCAGGCAATGATATGGCCATCATTGGCCCATCCTGCCTGAAGAAGAAACTGGGGAAGCTCTTATGACCATTGCCAAACCATGCAGAAACAACAACGAAAACGACTTACGAGTAGTTTTCCCGCAACCAGTCTGGCCAATAACGATAACAACACCGAACTTTTCCACGCAATGTAAAAGGTTGGTGCCTGGTACGAGTCAGTTGTTGTCTGGGGAAGACAGAAAATACATACGATGATTGAGAATGGGTAGGCGGCCTTGGACTGGTATAGTAGGAACGAAAGCATCCTCCAATTGAGAAGCTCTATCCAAGCTGCTTCCCGGTGCAGCTGTTCCTGGTTTCCAAAAGTTTAAAGACATGGTGGTGGTAGCGACGGATAAGCTATATTCGGCAAATTGAGAAATGGTCAACGGGCGTGTACACTGCATGAAATAAAATACTCCACTGCGCATGTTGTCTCACTCCTCTCTTTTTACCATGTCTGAATCTTCTTTTCTAACGGTATTCTTTCGTTCAAATCGCAGGCGCAAATTGGCATATGCAGCTATCATAGCCTTTTGTCTCTCTCTTCTACTCTTTGCCCGCGAAATCGCCCAAGACCGAGTCTCCATGTCATCCCCTTATCCTTTCTCTCGCCATAACCAGTCTTCCTCTTCCCCAGCTTTGCTGCCCTCCACTAATGTCGAACCAGTTGTATTCACTCTCATTATGTGGTCAGGATCCTCAGCCGTAGAGGGAGCTCTGTTGCTTAAGGTATTGTCCATTCCCACTTTCCCTCTCGTAGTCATCTGACTTTTTCCTAGTCTATAATAATGTATAATTCAAGACCTTCCGATATCCATATTATATGCGATGATGAGGCAGAGCAAACCCTCCGAATACGAATGTCATTAGTGCAGACTCCTCTGCACCACGTACGATTGTGGTTTCATCGTCCAACATGGCAAAGCATGCTTGACCGCGTCTCCCGCGAAGGATCCATACAGACAGATCATTCAGCCGGACTTCGTGAGTATTTTGAACCATTTGTGTTCTTCTAGTGACGACCGTGAATTTTTTCTCTCGACCCAGCTGGTTTGATGAAATTATTTATACATGAAATCATACCTGCAAACGTCAAGAAATCTATCTATATCGATACAGATGCTTTCTTCATTTCCGACCCTGCCTTACTATGGGACGTTTTCGATACTTTACGACCCTCCACAGCCATAGTCATGCCCAGCCATCCTGATCAAATTTCACCTGAATGGCACCACGCGTCTAGGATCTGTTCCTGCGTTATGTTGCTTGACCTGGAAAAACTCAGATTGTTGCGTTTGATGGATTCAAGCATTTATCAAGACCTGAAGGCTCCACCCTCTTTGGCGCCAGAAGCATTTAGGGCTATGTACGGTGAACCTGGAGATGGGGAAGGGCGCTATGACAATGTCAGACTAGGTGATCAAGGTTATTGGTGGGCTATTGTGGACCATCGCCCTGAGATATTTGAACCCTTGAGTTACGATTTCGAGGTTACAACGTGTCTTCTAGATACGTACCTCACAGGTTTGGGAGATGAATTGGTTACCATGGAAGAAGACCTATCCCACCAGATTCATATTAAAGATACGCCTCAGGAGGTGTGTTTCTTCCATGCTCACACAACGCATGCTCACGTTTGAATCTCATAACCAGGGTAAAACTGTCCTACCAAAACTCCTTCACTTGTGTGTACTTTTCCTTCTGTCATCTTCACTGGTCGCGGGCTCAAATGTCAGTAGCAACTGCTTGCATGGATCCCCCATATACATGGACTGGCCAGGTTGGTCCGATCCTTCCAACGGCTTGACACAACGCTGGGGTCCTGCTATGTCCTACCATCGTGGTTTCAAGTGGATCTGGCTGAATAAAGGCCGAAGATTCAATCCTGACCATACTTTGGAAATTTTCAATGTATCCAACGTCGTATTTGCGGATGAGCTTGCATTAAAGCAGCACTTAGAATCTTCATCAAATTAATTTGGATGTCGGTGTATTTACTACGCCATCGATAAATTGTACTCGGTCGCCTGCATCCAGTTGGCAGATATATCGGCAACGGCCTTCAAAAGTATATCAGCAACCTTCTGGCTATCTTTTCCGCTGCCCTCCAAGTAATACTTGATCTGAAATGGGTTCGGAGGATTATTCACATGTTTGCGCGTCGCAGCTAGTCGCAGCTAGGATAGACATACCTTGGGTTCTGTACCGCTTGTCCTTGATAGATTTAATACATAATTAATGACTGTCTCAAGGCAGCATGATCATAAATATTTACCTCAGCGTCAATACCAAATTTACGCCTGAAGTCGCACTGCTGGCTCTGATCTGGATCATATGCCCGGAGGAAAGTGGTAGTTCAGGTTTATAACTCGGTGGATTTCCACTATCATATCCTGTTGTTAAGTCTACAATTCTGACGACTTCAAGGGTTCCAAGAGTCTTAGGATAAGTTGGTATCGAGTTGTCATTTGACTGCGACAAATATGGTATTGTAAGCACCATACGTCAAAACTATTGGCACTTAGCAAAGAAAACTTACGTCGTAATTCCGTAGGCGTGCGAATATATTGTCTGTGATGGTAGGATCGTTGCAAGTAAAATAGCCATTTCTTGTCTGCGATTGTAAAGTCAGCGCGTCAAGAAGAAAAAGATGCACAACAATTTGTACCTCAAAGTACCCGTATCTTGGTGGAGGTAGTGTAATGAGTATGAACATTTGACTGAGAAAATAAAAAATGTAACAAACTTTTGATACAGTTCTTGAAGATGGTCGTAAACGCTTTTACCTTGTTCATGAAGCGAAGCAACAAGTTCAGCGAAAGTAACCTGAATATATCAGGCATATGTACATAATATAAGGATATGGAGGGTCGTACAGTGGCAGCGACACCGTCTTTATCTCTGATCTGTGAGCCAAACATATAGCCAATTGCCTCTTCGTAACCAAAAGGAACCTCGAGTCCTTCCGCAACTAACTGCAGGGCCGTGTTCCCGATGAATTTAAAGCCTTGTAAAAGGGTCATTGTAAAAGTGCAATTTTTATGCAAAGCGACTGTCCTACCGGTGAGGCATTCCACAAACCTGAACCCTTCGAGATTGGCCATGGATTCGAGCATCTTCGAGCTTACTGCGGAGGCTACCATTGCCAACTTCTCGATGGGTTTACCGGACGCTTTGTACTTTTGGAATACAAAACTTGCAAACAATGCTCCTAATTGGTCGCCTGTGAATAGAATCCATTTACCGCTAGGCCTTTATCCAATCTTAGCATACATTCCACCTCATTTGAACTGCTGTTTATATTACTTGCCTTTTTTCAGCGGCGGTGAACCGATCAGCATCTGGATCCTGAGCCAAAACGTAGTCTGCGTTTTCCCGCGTCGCCGTTTTAAGGGCTAAATCCTACTCTACAATGATACAACATTTTTCAAGAGAATATTGCAAACACTTACAAGGGCGCCTAGAAGAAGATAGAGGTATTTTAGAATAATTGAGGTAAATTAACGTGCAATACGCTTTCTTACCTTTTTCTTCTGGGTTAGGGAATTTGACGGTAGGAAATTCTGGATCCGCATCTTGTTGCTCTTTGACTGCTACGTACGGCTGAAATCCTGCAACTGAAAAGGCGCCTTTTACAAAGGGATCGCCTACGCCATGCATGGACGTATTCACGAATTTGATTGTTGAACCTTTGTTGCGTTGTCTAGAGAGAATTAGGTGCAATGCATCCATAAAATATTTTCTACACACATGTTTGTGGTAAGACTTTGCAAGTAGTCGAAATACGCGGCCTGTAGCTCCTCAGTACGGTTGATGATTAAACGGGAAACCTCCGTATATTTTTCGTTTGAAAGAGCTTTCTTGTTCGCCCCGAGCCTTATCGCCATAGAAATTCCCTTGTCATGAGGAGCAATAATCTATGGGAACATTTTGGTGAGTTTATTCGTACTAACACAAGTAAATTTACATACCTGAACTGCGTTCTTCCAGTAAACCTTGAGGAACAGTTGACGAGATGCTCAGACACAAGCTATTCTGAAATAAAGCCTACTTTGTATCCGTTATCTTGCTAATCTCAACACAATGTAAGCAAGATGTCGCCGAGAAGTTGCTTATTTCACTACCTTTGGGTTGTGACTGGCTATTGAAAAGATTATAAGTACTGCTGTTGAAACCGGTATCTGGAGAATAATGTAAATTACCTGTTATCATCACTCCACAGGCAGCATTCATAGTCCTCACACCAAAAGGAACCCTTCCGCAACTTTAGAAGTTGCTAGCCTTCATGAGGTAGACGCACTCACATAGGGGTGTGATTGAAACCTTTCAGAAGATACACCTTAATCCCTTTATCAACAAAAACCTGTGCAGTTAATTGCGCCCAATGTTCCGAATGATGTCTATGATCATAGCCTATAACGAGACCACGATCCATTGCTCCTGCGACGTGCTCTAGTACATAGTCTGATAGACCCTGAGAAAAATGAGCCACGAGAACAAGGTCTCATACAAATACGGGTAAGGTCAAACCTGGGATGTTTGTATGATGATTAAATCTTTAAAAATTGTCATATGCACTTTCAAGGGGTTTAGAATCCATCTATAGCATACCATTCATACGTGACCACCCAGCTTCCATTTTTCCTCGTAATCCTAAGTTGTTAGATCCGTTAAGAGGACAAGTACTTGAAGATTGATCAAGCAAACCTACCAGCTGTTCCAAACTCGATACGTGTCCTGGGCCCTATGATTATCTGCTTCAATGATAAACATGACGCTGGACATTACCTCATGCGTTTCTCTAACTCTTCATAGTTATTTTGGCTCCAAAGTGCTTGTATCTCATCTCGAGTAACAGGATTCTGATAAAATGATAAATAATTGAGATAAACAACAGTGATAGCACAGGAATCTTACAGGATCTAATCGGAGCCACTCGTCCACCAGTTCTTTTAGAGTTAATTCCGTTGTCATTGGATATAAGTTAAGAGGCTTCCAGCTCGTCGTAGTGAAACAGTGGATTGACTCTCGGTCGCATTAATGCCGGAAACTCCCCGGTAACAGTTGCCGGTTGACCCGCGACTCCTAAAGCGCCTATGTAACTTACTTTTAGTCTCCCCCTAAAATCTTCTCTTCCGTAAATACAGGACTGGTGCTTTTCTCTTTTGTTACCTCTCATGACTTTTTTCTTTGATAAAGATAAAACAATATCAGTAGCCTGGAAAGCTGAAGATGGCGACTCACTCGACACGGGTTTGACAATAGGACATGATATATGGGATAGTCTTGTTGAAGCGACTAATACTTCTCGCGCATGCGTCTCCTTAACAGCCTTCAACTCTACGCATACCGCGACACCATTACCCCTTGTTTGCTGGGCAACACGGAGCACGAAGGTTGGTTGACTCTCCGTCACCTGGAGTTCAATATCCTTACAGCATATCATCCATGCTTCCGTTAGTGCGACAAAAATTGCCTTGAAATACCATCCTTTTGGCCCCAAAAGTACCCCACTATCTTCCGAAATTCCTTCTCAAACCAGGTTTCAGTAAAGTTGGAAAATCCTATTGCGCTCACTATTGTTGTAGTGATCGCACTTTCGGACGAAGCCTATTCGCAAGCATCCCAAGGATCTATTCTGGACGAGCTATTGTTTAAAGAGAAACACATACTACGAGAAGGCGAGATATTGAAAGCTCGAACTAACGATGTCGATGGAAAGCCCTTAATGTATCAGCTAGAAATGTTGGAGCCAATAAATCAAGGCTACGCCGAACACCAGACAACCAAAGTGATTTTACTGGTCTCGGATGATACTTCTCATGCTTTGGAGTCTACTACCGATTCTCCTAGTGTGCCCGAATTAGAGGAAGAGGACGAGAGCCAGGAATTCATCGAGATAGATGAAGACTTCCTTGCCCACTCTGTGTTGAGCCAAGGCTTAGTGAACACAGCAGGTTCCTTCTCCGTGTCTTCATCGGATAGTGCGAGGATGTCTTCGACATATACTTGTAGGGAGCTCGCCGCACCTGTTAGTACGGTGGACGATAGCTGCACATTATACGTCCGTACCGCTAGTCTGGGGAAAACTGGTATTCAGAGTGGAGATTGGGTGGGTTGAATATTGCGACTATCAATTATCTTTTCGTTAACTTTTTCAAGGCTATTGCAGGCATTGAATCTTCTCATCTTCGACTTGTGCGAATAGTCGCAAACGATTCTGTGACTGAATCAAAGTACGAATTACTTTCTATTCGTAGTATGCGATGTTTAGGCTCATGTGCAACAGTGAATCCTTAGCTGGCTCGCCTCTACTAATCTATAACATTTTTGGGGACGAGAGCAAATCATTTGCTCCAGAACTATATCCAATCCACATTAGCCCAAGTCCTTTTGGTTCCACAAGTCCAGCCATACCAATCGCCAGATCAGTTACCATTGCTCGTGTTGCGTCGCCAGCGTCTGTAAATCGTCAATATCAACCTCTGTTCATCAATTCTTTGAAAAATTTCTTTGAAACAGCCAAGCGTCTTGTCAAGCAGGGTGATCTTCTCGCTGTGGCGATTGATACGGATTTGTCGCGCTTGGCTTCGGAAGAAGAGCTAACAGTAGACTCAAAGTGAGCTCGTTTTTCGAGGTTTATCTCGAGATTGTGTAATAACGGATTTTCTCACAGCCTTATACCCCGTACCAATGAAATCGTATTCTTCAAAGTGACAAATATTGAGTACGACGTCGTTGGAAGCTCCGAAAATTCAAGCCAAGATTTATACTCGGGATCGACCATGGGTGAACTAGGTTGTTGGATAGACTCCTCGATCACTAGGATGATACAAACCGGCATAGAGCATTCTCGCGTTCCCAGTTTAAGATCATACTTGATCCTTGGTCAGCATCTATTACCCACACCGTTCCACAAAGGCATCGGCCATGCTAACTTGACGCAGATTCTTCAAGCGTTAAATCACCAACGAGATCGGCCTTCCATCTCACGGGACCTCGGAGCCCATATGCTGATATTTTTTCCCTGACTTCGGCAGCACTCTCCCAAAAGGCTGTAGATTACAATCTTCATCTCTCTTTTCTTCTCAAAGGTGCGCGGGGCATTGGCAAATACACGGTCGCGACATGGGTGGCAGAATCATTAGGCTTACATTTTCTCGAAGTAATATCTAGTTGTTAATAATGCTGAATGCTCCCTCACATTTTATGTAGGTCAATTGCTATGACGTTTTGGGAGAGAACGACACCAAGACTGAAGCTACTCTTCGTGTTCGTCTGGAACAAGCAAGAGACTGCACTCCATGTCTACTCATTCTACGAAATTTAGAAGGCTTATGCCAAACTACTCAGGCAACCGAGCCAGGAAAAGGTGAGTTGTCTTTTTTTCTTAATCCAAAACAGAACTCAACCCTGGCCAGAATTTGTCATCGCCAATATTCTAAGGGAGTGCCTAGAAGATATACAATCAAGTTGGCGTCTGACCGGCTATCCTGTCATTGTTATGGGCACGATCAATGATAGCAGTCGCGTTCCAGCTAACCTCTTGGGATGCTTTAAGCAAGAGATTAAATTTGAGGTAGGTATATCTTGTGATGTGGATGCGCATTTTGAAAAACAAACGTTCTATGCGGCAGGCTCCTAATGAAGGCGAGCGTCTGGAAATCTTGAAATGTCTTCTCGAAGAGAAACAAGTTGCGCCCGATGTTTCTTTACAGGACCTTGCTACGCAGACAGCAGCTCTGCTGGCAGGAGATCTTCGCGATTTGGTAGTGCGGGCCAAAGGTGCGGCCGTAGAACGCGCCGCAAGTACAGTGTATGTGTCCACTCTTAAACATCAATATAAAAGGTTGACTTTGATATCTATAGTGGTTATACTACGGTTTCACTCACGGCAGCCGATTTTGAAATTGCGCTGTCGAAAGCAAGAGATTCGTACTCGGAAAGCATAGGAGCGCCGAAAATTCCTACCGTTTCTTGGGATGACGTTGGAGGTCTGGCCCATGTTAAGAACGACATTCTGGACACCATACAATTGCCACTGGAGCACCCAGAGCTATTTGCGGACGGACTCAAAAAACGGTCGGGTACGTGCATGTCTTCTGCAGCGGAGAGTGATCTCATCATATACAACGTAGGTATCCTACTGTACGGACCCCCGGGAACAGGGAAAACATTGATAGCAAAGGCAGTCGCTACGTCCTGCTCTCTCAACTTTTTCTCGGTCAAAGGGCCTGAGTTGCTGAACATGTACATTGGAGAATCGGAAGCTAATGTTCGTAGGGTATTCCAACGCGCAAGGGACGCGAAACCCTGCGTGATCTTCTTTGACGAGCTCGACTCTGTTGCTCCAAAGCGCGGAAATCATGGCGACTCTGGGGGTGTTATGGATCGGATCGTCAGTCAGCTGCTGGCTGAACTGGACGGAATGTCGGGAGGATCATCGGGTGCCGATGTTTTTGTCATTGGCGCGACAAATCGTCCAGATCTTTTGGACCCCGCTCTTCTGAGACCTGGAAGGTTTGTGTCACTTTTATCTTTGTGTGCAATTGCTGACCTTGTGTGCAGATTTGATCGCATGCTATATTTGGGGGTCAGCGACACACATGAAGCACAGTTGAACATCTTGGACGCTTTGACAAGAAAGTTCCGACTGGATCCCGACTTGAACCTTTGGTCGATCGCCGAAAAATGCCCTTTCAATTACACAGGAGCAGACTTTTATGCTCTCTGTTCCGACGCCATGTTAAATGCCATGTCTCGGAAAGCAGAAGCTATAGAAGAAAAAATAGGTAAATTCACATTCATTACGGTTATCGGATACGATTTTTACAAAAAATTGTTCAGCAACATTGAACAAGCTACCTGGACCTTATACTCATCCTCATCCCATCACACCACAATATTACTTGGCTGAAATGGCGGCACCTGAAGAAATACTTGTCCATGTTTCCGAGAAAGATTTCGAAATGGCACTCGATGCATTGGTGCCTAGTGTAAGTCAAGCGGAAATGGAACATTACGCAGAGGTACAAAGGCGGTTCTCTCAACCTCCCAAAGAAGAGGAAGAGCCAGAAGAGGAAGAACATTGGTAATCTACAGGATCAAACAAAACAGTGTACATCTATAAATCTACATCAGAACCATCTAGCTGGTTTAAGGCCAATCTTATCAAATAAATCTTTAACGTTGGTGGTTACCAAGGAACCGAGACCTGCATGGCTAGGAGGCTTGGTTGGCGTCCCAACAATTTCGAGGCTAATTGAAGAAAACGTCAGCCAAGTAATCAAAACAGAGCTCAAAGGAAAACTGACTGATACGCTGGTTTACCGTCAATAACCGTTTCAAGACGGAGGATTGGCTTGTTTATATCTCTCGTATCGATTTCGAATGTCGACCTGGAGAAACATGAAATCATCATCAAAATAACGAGCAAGCAATACCCACCATTTAGTGTTTCCATGTGGAATGTACGCGATCGTCTTTTCATATGGTACCTTTTCCTCTACAAGTTCTGCAGTGCCATTCACAGAGACGGTAATATTTCTAGTAAAAAAGCTCTGGCTCTCGGGAAGGAGCGTGTGTATGTATGGAATATAAAACATGTTCAATGGACTGGTCGAAAATTCACGGACGACATGATGTTTGGGATCGCTAGAGGTAAATTCCAGGGCAGCAAACTCGTGCCTGTCACCAGAGATAATGATGACGTTGGGAATGGTATGAAGAGCATTGAGCAGTGCCGCTTTTTCGACAGCATAACCTGCCCAGGAATCGATCTGTGCATCATGAGTCCAGAGTGACGTGAATGGAACAGACGAAATGATAAACTTGAATGGCGATGTTTCATTCACCTATGAAAGAAATGAGCAAAAAAAAAAAGTCTGGAAGAAATAAACGTTCCGCGCACTTTGTGAAGCCAATTGTAGAGAGCGGTGAGTTGACCGTCACCGAGCATGGTGCGGTAAGTCTCATCTGACTGGTCAGCAAGTGCAGATCGGTAACGGCGAGTGTCCATGACGAAAAAGGCTGTATCTCCGTGCTGGAAATCGTAGTAATTCTGGCCTGGTTGTACAGGGTCATAATTGGCATCGCCGGCGTATAGATCATAAGCGCTGGAAGCATTAGCAAAGGGTGGTACATCGAGAGAATCGCCTATATAATTATTGATAAACTAGAAAGAGGAGATTAAAAAAAGGACCAGCTTCGAATTTCAGAGACATACTTCGTGATCGTCGTAGGCATGGAAGATGGCTGAAGAAGACAGTCAAGATATGTACCAAAAGAAGAAAAGCAATGAAACGTACGTAGCTGTTCGTAAACCTTCTTGAAGCTTGGGCTTTGATAGTTGCGACGATACAGGCGTCTGTAAGCTTCCTGATTGTCGCCAATATAAGCAGGGACATCGGCATAGATGAAGTCACCCAAGAACAACATGAATTGAACGAGGTTTGATTTGAGATAGTTGGCAAGGTGGTCGAAGCCGGTTATGGTACGTTTATGAAGTGGACCCCGATAAGGGAAATTTGGGGTTATGCAAGATGTTGCGACGAAGCGGAAACGACTGGGAGAATGAAGATTGGGGTCTGGGAAGGTGCGGAAATGGATAGGATGGGTGGGGTATGGCAGTAGAGTTTTGTTCTCGTATGCGAATACGTCTGCAAGCCAGAGTCAGATAAAGGAAGGATTAGAAAATGAAAGCAACGAACATTCGTAACTGGTGCTTGGCCATAGATTGTCGAGACGGACAGTGTCCACCCAATCGGACTCGTGTTTTAGATGCAAACGAGGACCTTGTTTCCAGACTAGAGATTGATTGAACTCGCGGTAGAGAATGAGAAAGTGGGATTGATTGGGATAACGAGCAAGGATTTTGACGCTATCGGGATAGACAGCGCCTAGACGGGTGAAAACTACGTCATGGGCGGCATCAAAGAAGGGGGTCACCAAAAGGTCTGCAGAGGCGACTAAAAGAAGAGTGTTGATGGCAATGTTGGTGCATGTGAGGAGACGGGAAGGAGAAGGAAGAGAAAAGAGGAGAACTGCGAGAGGGTTTGGCCGAGGTGGGGGAGCAACGGCCTTTTCACTTGAAGGCAAAGGGGGTGAAAAGAGGAGAGCAGTGAGTAAGTGAAGAAAGTAAAGAGGAGGAAGAAGAGGAAGAGCGAGACGTGTGGGGATAATTCTGAGAAAGACAAAAGCGAGAAAACGAAAGAGAGTTGAGAAAACAGCAGACAACATGTTGGTTGCAGTGATCAACCCAGTCTGTGGCCACAAAACAGCACGCTCAGACTTTGAACAGCACGTATTCCCGCGTCTCACTTTTGAGCAAACAATTTACACTCAGCAGTATTCGATCCTCAGCTCTGCTCAGACCGTTGTCATCGGTTCAGGCGATGGAACGATTCACGAAGTCATCAATGCTGTTTATCCACACAAACTCGATTTCGTTTTGATTCCCTGTGGAACTGCAAATGCTCTCTACGCCTCTCTCTTTGGATACGACGACAAGCTCAAATCTCTCAACGCTTATCTCAACAAATCTCTTCCTCTTCCTCTCTCCCTCGCTTCCACCACAATCACTGATAAGCCCGTCTTGTCCTCCGTCGTCGTATCAACTTCTCTCCACGCCTCTATTCTCCACCACTCAGAGGCTCTCAGAGAATCCCATCCAGGTCTCGAGCGCTTCAAGATCGCTGCAGAGCAGAACGCTAAAAACTGGTACAATGCCTCTGTCAAGCTCCACGGTGATATCCAAATCTACGACCCCAAGTCAAAGTCTTTTCTCCCCCATCCAGAAGACACCCTCGACGGTCCATTCGTCTATTTCCTTTCCACTGTAAATGTCGACCGTCTCGAGCCCACCTTTAGAATTTCTCCCCTTGCCCGCGATCTCCCTTCTCCTAATACTTGCGATATCGTGATCATCCGTCCACTACGTCATCCCGCCCGTTCAGATCGCGCCGACTTTGTTTCCACTACTTGGAAGACTCTTACAGGCGCCTATGCAGACGGCGCACACATCCAGTTCACTTATCGTCCAGACGGCACCATAGACGAAAATGCCGAACAAGGTATTCCGGTCGTCGAGTATATCCGTTGTGCCGGTTGGGAATGGATTCCACACCCTCAAGATCAAGACGCACATCTCCTATGTGCAGATGGTACCATCTTCCAAATACCAATCAAAGGCAAAGCAGTCACTTCTATTCTCCAAGATCATCCTTTTTCAGTTTATACCTAATCTACTCTTTTCCTGCAAATATCTCGTTCACTACTTTGCTCGCTACCTTGTGTACCTCTTCAATAGGTCCAGAGCTGTCCACCTGTATCATAACTTAGAACACAATTTACATAACAATGTTCTTTCTGGCATACCTCTGCGACCTTTCCTTGTGCACCATAGTACTCGATGACAGGCATAGTATCCAAGTTGTATGTCCCTTTGTTAAATCAATTTCTAAAGTCAAATTTCGAGGCAAGGATACACCTACGGAATCGTTTCTTGATGCTTTCAACATTGTCATCTTCTCTTCCACTCGTCTTGCCACGTTCCAAAAGACGTCCAAGCATCACTTCTTCTGTGGTGGAAAAGAAAATGACCTTGGATGACAAGCAAACCTACAACCATATTGAATACAGTTGCAAAAAAAAGCCATAGAAGACAAACATACCGTCTCGTCAAATTTGATAGCCTGGTCCATCTTGCGAGGGAAACCGTCAATCAAGAATCGACCGCGTCCCTCAGTCCAGCCTTCACCAGTAGTCTTTTCTTTCATAGCAGCAGTCATCGCGTTCTCAAGTAACTTGATCGTAACCTCCATCGGCACGATGGTTCCCTCCCGAATGCATGTCCTGATGAGATCCCCAAACTGGGATCCTTCTCGATTCTGTTCAGCACGCAAAAGATCACCGGCTTTTATTCAACCATAAGAAATGCAAATCGTCGGGCGCTAACAAAAGACCCCACACACCAGAAAGATGGCAAAAATCGAAATCTTCCACTAGTCTAGCGCATTGCGTACCCTTGCCTGATGATGAGCGCTGCACCTGAGCACCCAATCCTCAAAGACTCTTGTAAAACAAGCTTACCTGCACCTGGTCCTCCCAAAACATAAATGACAGTCACCTTTTTGTGATCAAAGGTAGGGCTATCGGCGACAGGAGCCATTACAAACAGTCTTTGCCTTTGTGACGAACGGGTATGAGAGGGTTTTCTGCCTGTCGAGGTTGAAGAGAAGCGGGATGTGTCTGTTCTCTGCGTTTAATAACAAAAAAGAATGCGGCAAAAGAGGATACGGAGAGTCCGAGTAATAGCCAGGGATTTGGGCCTTTTCTAGGTGATGATGGCATGGAAAGTTATTTGATAAATATCCAAATTCGCACACTCGCCCCCCTTAGTACCTACAAATATGCCAGTCGATCTTCAATACGAACATCTCTCCGAAATATTCTGTCTTCGACCATGTCGCTATTCAGAGGCCACCGATTTAATTGCTATCGGAGGAGAGAACTCTGTTCAGGTCATCCAAGTCGTGAGTTATTCTGCCAACGATACAGTGCAGCACTCATATTCTAGTCATCTAGTCCGATTCATTTTGTGAATGCATCGCGTCTTTTCGCGTCGGAACGCGAATAACAACTCTCGCATGGTCCTCGCATACAGTATCGCCTTCAAAGAACGAAAACTGGATGATTGAGTGAGTCCCAAATATCTTTTCATCATCAAAATGTCAATGTGCAACTTGCTCTTTCACAGACTCGTCGCTGCCACCGCCGATTTCGGTCTCCATCTGCTCACTAAATCCCCCAAAGACTCCGAGTACATCTTTCCCTTTGGCGGAGGGTTGAGTGGCCACCATGGAAAATAAACGAC
>Ga0247779_1000625_pt1 | contig 20551 bp, 20 predicted proteins | sample UWRJL221509R5_FD_179925 | JGI IMG/M metagenome (GOLD analysis project Ga0247779, IMG submission 179925) | Plant litter microbial communities from Arlington Agricultural Research Station in Wisconsin, United States - UWRJ-L221-509R-5 | ecosystem: Environmental > Terrestrial > Plant litter >... | reverse complement strand
TACAAAAATATTAAACTACTGGGCTGGCTGTACGATGACTTATCTCTTTTTCAGTCTTTTCTTGCTTTCTTTTTTTGAAAACATTCGCTTGGTTCAAGAACGGGCCGTCGACGGATAACACAGGGCCGTTTCAAATCTCCGAGTTCTCGTACAGTACATACCATCATCTCAGTGGGCACTCGTGATCTTGATCAAGAGGAACCAGAATCCGCTTCTTTGTCTTTTACCGTATCCTAGGAAGAAACGATTTTGAAGTTTGAGGCCCTTTCTTTTTTGGTGTCTATTCGTGACTTCCGAGGAAATAGACTATGCGACCGCGTCAACTTTAAAAGGTCTATTTTCAATTTATTTGATAAAGGGCTTCTAAAGATTTAGTCCAGGAGATGGAAATATTCCTCTCCATCTATTCTTCCTCTGGTTTCATCAAGTTGAATACATTACTCATTTAGCTCTGACAACTCCCAAAAGAACACTACGACGGACAAGTACACGACCACGTCGTTCTTGGCGCTTGGATTGGATTAAATATCTCGACTCTTCGACGTTTCTTCGGAAAATGTAATCCAAAGGCTAGTCTGGGCGCCAATGACTATGTTTAACCCTTCGAGCAGCTTGTACTGCTTTGTCTTCTCGAGTATCCCAAAATGCGCTCAACCTGGTTCACTTGACACTGACCGTCATTCTAACACCCATGTTGCTAGATATAAAGCGCGCTAGCGCTTTCACCGGAAGCACCACCATTTTTTGGTAGTCGTATGACCTTTCTTGGCTTACACTTGGCAAACATCTTACAGAGACAACCCCAGTGCATTCTCGCAACATGATATAGTGTTGCTGCCTAATCCATGCGGTGAATTCTACAAAAACGCGAAGTTCAACCGCGTCGTCGAGATTTCCTATGCAAGTGAGGTTATTCCATTACACACACACTTTACTCCTCTCGACCGCCTGATCGTTGAACCGTAGAAAAATGTCGGAATATATGGGTTGTTTCCATGATAAAAGGCAGGTTTTTTTAGCTTCTATACTCCTCACCTTCCAACACACATTTGCGATGTCAAAGCTTCTTGCCTTTGTAACTCTCGTTGTTGCTTTCCAGCAAGCTTCTGCTGTAGCTGTCTGGGGACAATGTACGTTCTTTTTTTAGAGGGAATTTTACTCTCTGATCCCAAGACGTTATCCAGGTGGCGGTATAAACTATGGGGGCAGCGTAAGGATATACTTCGTCTGACGGTCATTGTAAATTATTGATCTGCTTGACTTTGCTTAGACCGTTTGTGAGTGCATCTAACTCCCTTCGAAATCTATGGTTAGATTGATCTCTTCTATCCAAGGTGATGCAGGAACGACGTGCACATATGTCAACGACTGGTACTCGCAGTGTGTATCTCGGTCTGACAGTACTTCAATGAAGTCTGATAAATGATTAGATGCCTACCGGGGTCAGCAACAACAAGTTCAAGCACACGCACCTCAACAACATCACCACCTATTCCAACACAGACGAGCGCTCCGGGAACAGGCCTCAATGCTAAATTTGTTGCGCGTGGCAAGAAATTTTGGGTGAGTAGTAAAATGTTAAAATTTTGTCCAGTATATTAAGATTAATGTCTTTCCAGGGTACCTGCTCAGATTCTGCTCTTTTGAGCAACTCCGGTTGGCATCACAGCAATATCCACGAATTTCTAACTGAATATTATTATTCTAGCCAATGCTGCTATTCTCAAGCGTGAATTCGGCCAACTGACTCCTGTGAGTTCTCGTGTTCCTTCCGCCATTGGGCACGATGTTTAATTTTGGTTTTAGGAAAACTCTATGAAGGTAATTATCCTCCTATCACCTTTCAAGCCCGTGCTGTAATGTTACTGGAACCATCGTTTATAGTGGGATGCCATTGAGCGTAAGCAGTTTTTGCTTTTGGCCTGTATAAACACAAGACACTGACGCCATCTCCCATCTCCCAGCCTCGCGCGGAAGCTTCAGCTTCTCGGGTGCCGATACTCTCGTTAACTGGGCAGTCTCAAATGGAAAACTTATCCGTGCCCACACTCTAGGTTCGCTTGCATCCAACCCTGTACTATACAAGCTTATGTTGACCACATATTTTCACTTAGTTTGGCACTCACAGCTTCCTAGCTGGGTCTCTGCAATCAACGACAGGACTACCTTGGTAGATACAGCGGATGCAATTTTTACTTTATGTCATCTAACATTGGAGCTTGACTTTAGACCTCCGTCATCCAAAATCACATCTCTCAGGTTGCTGGCCGTTATGCGGGCAAAATTGCACGTTAGTCCAAGTCCCATGTACTTCGTCTTGAGTTTTTTATACTAATCTTTCGTCGACAGACGTGAGAACTATCTTTTAATATCGACAATACGGTACTGAAATTTTGATTGGATTTGTAGTGGGATGTTGTCAAGTCAGTATCTTTTTATTCACTTGTACACGATCCCTTACCTTTCTCTAGTGAAATTTTGAACGAAGATGGTTCTCTCCGGTCTAGTGTTTTCTCTAACATTCTTGGCGAGGTAATAACTTTCAAAATTTTGAACGAGTTGCATATGGTTTAAATTTTGTGCAGTCTTTCGTCACGATCGCATATAACGCCGCTCGTGCTGCTGATTCAACGGCCAAGTGAGATTATCCGCTGATATATCTATCCTTTACTTTCATGGTTCTCTCTAACATATATATTTCAGGCTTTACATTAACGACTATAACCTCGATTCCAACAACGCAAAAGTCCAGGGAATAGTTGCCCTCGTCAAACGCATCAATGCATCGAGCAAATTAATTGATGGTATTGGCACGCAAGCCCATCTCACTGTGTGTATCTTGTCCTATTTATCGGGAGGAAGAAGCCAATTATATCACAGGCCGGTCAAGGCAGCAGCTTCCAGTCTGCCCTAACCGCGCTCGCGGCCACTGGTCTTGAAGTGGCTATCACGGAGCTTGATATTGCTGGTGCTCCTACCAGTGACTACACAGCTGTCGTCAACGCTTGCTTGAATACTGCTGCTTGCGTTGGCATCACCTCTTGGGGAGTTCGTGACGCGGTACGTTCAATAACAAGAATTGCTCTTTATGTCCTTTCTGATTTTTTGTTGTATTATAGGACTCTTGGCGCTCAAGCTCTACGCCACTTCTCTTCGATAACAACTACCAACCTAAGGCTGCTTACAACTCTATCATTTCAATTCTGTGAATTCGGTCTCATCCTACGTATGCAGAGACTTCCACCTTCGTGTGGTTGAGTCACAATGGACCGAATTTGTTCATTTTTACCTATGTCATGTCTCGTCTATTATAGCCAGGGTATTTATTTCGTAGTTGCACTATTATTCGTACTGGTGCATGATGGTAGACTTCATAAGGAATTCCAGCTGTGTCACAAGAATGATCACAAACATGAATTTCGTTGAGTCAAGTTCACCGCGTTGAACTCAGGTATTCATCATTCCAAGCTATTCCCAGATAATTTCCAAGCTTGGTATCTCTCCCAAAAGATCGCAAAAATACGGCATTTCCTTCACACTGTCCTTTATGCGAAGAACAGAAGGTCCACGAGCAGCAGCTTTTCGTGTTCGGAGGAAGTGTAATAGGATGTGCCAATCCGATGTCAATCCTAGATCAAAAAACAGTGGGGTCGAAAGCATGGGGATTTTGACATGCAGAGTATGTAACTTTGGGAAAAGATATTCGATATACAATTCGTCAAAAGACGGGAGAGTTCCTTCGTGTTTTTGAATGTTATGTTGATACAGAAGGCGGAAGAAACCTATCGGAGTCACCAGATGCGTGACCGATGAAGATAAAGAAGAGTAAGACAGGAAATATAGGAAGTGCTTGAAGTAGCGATTTTCCAAACAAGTAGTGCTGGGCTGAATATTGAGGTGAGTGATATGTGAAAGATTGGGAGTGATGTATGCAGCGAAGAAAAGCTTGAGATAACGTGAAGAAGGCGCACGGTGTCGTCCTTGGTAATTCCTCCAGCTGGTTCGTATTTCAGAGGCGCCTGAATCCAAATTGAAGTCGAATTGGTCGTTCCGTACTCGAATCTTGAGTGAATGTGGTTTGCTGCGTTGACTCTGATGTTTAACGTAGTTACGCACGAATTTTGCCAATGAATGACCCAGTTCCCGAAGACAGTTATTTAACGCCTCCCCGCGAGATCTGATTTCCATACGAATGTCACCTATACATCCTGTGGGCGCTACCGTAATGCGGTCAAACAAAGCTACAAATGGCTCCAATGCCGAGAACGACATATTCAAGCTAGTGAGATGAGGGAGTGAAATTCGTGGCAAATCGTCCAATATTTTCCGATCAACTATCTCCGTCATCATTGTCCTCCTCAGGACTATGCACTCTACGAATCTCAAATTCTTTAAGCAATGGAACATTTCCTGCAATGTGCCGTATAGACGCCATGACAGAGTACGAAGATGGGGAAATAGGGGACATGAGTTGGGTAAAATAATGACATTGGTCACAAGAGTTCGAAGAAGAGGTGCGTCGAACGCAAATAGAGGCCCTCGATTTTGAATAGAACTGCGCGCGTGATCGGTGTTTATAAAAGAAAATGAACGCAGAAGAGGGGCGGGTCGGTGTAGAACCTCCCACAAGGCTGATATGTGGTGCTCCTGGATTAAGTGTATGGCAGCCCCATTCATTTCGAGTCGCTCTATACGTCCCCAATGCCTGCCAAGTATAGTGGTAAATTCTGGAATCGTGTCATCGAGGACCGCTTCGACCCAGAGAGGTGAAGACCCACTCCGTAGAATGATTTCTTCTATGCAGTCTCGTTTTCTTTTCGGTGTAGAAATGACCAAGCGACCCCACAATGAATGCGAGCTGAGGATTATATTGCGCCAATGTTGACAAACATGTGAAGACGATAGAGTTGTCTCCATTCGAGACTCTCCTTGAGATGCATTAAGCATGAATATGGTCCATAAGGTGTCGTAATCGAGGCTCATCGTCGATTGATGTAATTTTGGACTAGGACTCTGAAAACCCAAGTCGCGTGTAGCTAGCAGAGTGTCGTGAGAATGGGTGTTAGCCGGGGATACATTTTGACCTTTTCAATTCCTCAGGCGAGCCCCATTGCCATGTTTTAATGGAACGCCGGTGGCTGAAAAAAAAAATCCTGAAAAAAAAAGAAGATCTTCCGTGGATTTCTAGGCCAAGAACGGATTTTTAGTCCTTTGAACTGGGTCCTGCTTATGTCGTTGGCTGCGCCATGAAATTTCGTTCGCCGTTCAACGCCATGATGGTGGTGAGAATCAAAGTACCTGTCATTTACATCCGTACTAGCGAAGGGCATTCCGGGCCGGGCATTAAGCATCGCGACTCGACACGTTTGCCAACTACCACGGTCTTCTCATAAATCCTTCTAGCTATAGAACTCGTCGGAATCGCAAAGCTCAGCGCGCACAATGCAGCTAGCTTTGCTTTTCCTTCTGCCTTTGGCGCCAGCGGTACTATCCCAATCCACAAACGTTAACGATACTTTACTATGGGGACCATACCGACCAAATCTCTACTTTGGCCTTAGGCCAAGAATACCTCAATCTCTAATGACTGGTCTTTTATGGTTTGGAACACAGGATTATCAAGCTATTGCCAGTAAGCAATTGCTATTTAGCACGTATATACGCTGATTTGCTTTAACTTTGTACGACCACAGAAACTCGACACGCTTGCGACCAAGGGGATGGTTTAGACAGTTATACGTGGACAGAGTATGATACCAGAGAAGGAGGGGTACAGGTCATCAAAGACAGCTTCAACAACGTCAAGATTACGACGGAATTCCTGAAAGTAGCTGGAGGTGACCATGGAGGCAGCTGGGCTGCGCGTATTAAAGGAGAGCCAATTGACACGGGTTTGTTTTCCATTCGTTCCGACCTTCTTGTCTTGCATATCATAACATGACTACACAGAAAAGATCTCGCGCATATCTACTATTTTTTATTTCGGCATGGAGGGTATGGGAGGCCTAAGCATGGAGACAGACGAAGACGAAAACGTAGGCGGTGATGCAGTCCCCGGTTGGCAGTACGCTGAACTAGACGTTTCTAGGGTATTGCCGGCGAAATCAAACTATCTGGTTCCTCCCCTCAATTAGATGAATTTACTATTCGCGTAACCGATAGTGAGTCGAGTTTGTCAATACCTGGAAGAATGGCTACCGACCTTCTACTATCCTAGGCGCCGAAAATCGCGTGGTTAGTGGCGGCCGTCACGCGGAGACTTTCAAGAACCGCATTGGAAAGACACACTTCCTTGGACGTCCAGTAAAGGATGGCGAAGTATGGCAGGTTGCTCGTACGTGCACTTGAATTCTAAACGAAAGCAAACTCTGATTTAAAATATTACAGAGCTTATTATGAGGTCGATTCTCGATCGCGCCAGGGAGGCTATTGTGCCATACCAAGATCCTAATGTTGGCGCACCAGACCCATCGTTTTTGCTGTCCCTCCCGGACGATGTCTACATGAACAGCAATGTCTACGCAGTCCAGAAATTCTTTGACGGTCCATTCCAATTTGATGTCTACTTCGATAGTGCGAGCAACAAGCAAGTACTATCATGTAAGTGCATATCAAATCTTCAATCCTTTTCCAAACTGAAAAATATGTCTTGCGAATGAAGCTGGCGTGTTGGACCAAGGGATCCCCGCTCTTGTAGAAGCATATGGAAAACGGTTCCGGGAAGTATTACCATACCCAGCTGATTTCCCTGCGGAAAAGAAAGACTCCTATGAGGCGTTCTCCAAAGCAGTGACTTCCAACCTTTTCGGCGGTGTCGGATATTTCTACGGAACCTCTATCGTTGACCGCAAATTCTCGTATGAGTGGGACGAGGAAGAGGACGGTAATAACGACGAATTAGAGAAAGGAGCGAAGTTGACGGAACCCAAAGCGTTATTGACTGCAACTCCTAGTCGTAGTTTCTTCCCTCGTGGTTTCTATTGGTATGTTTCTTTTGATCTCTTAGGGAACTTTTGCTAACTGATCACGCGAAAAAAAGGGATGAAGGGTTCCATCTCCTTCATATTGGTCAGTGGGATAACGACTTCAGCTTGGAAATTTTGAAAGACTGGATTGGTCTTATTGACGAGGATGGCTGGGTCGGGAGAGAACAAATATTGGGCGAGGAAGCTCGAAGCAAAGTGCGTCACTGAAAGCTCTAGTAAATGAGGGCCAGCGAACTGACCCTTGACCAAGGTCCCCGTCGAGTTCCAAACACAAGTGCCCAACTACGCTAATCCTCCTACCCTTACAATGGCTGTTACTGCCTTCATTCAGCGCGTTAAAGCGGCATCAGCTAATCGTGGCCCGTCAGATGCGGACCTTGGTATGGATTACGGTGTTGGAGGCGGTCAGACGCCATTGGCTATTCCAAAGACGACGGTAGAAAGCCGGTTCATTGATAATCCTGAACTAGCCCACTCGTATCTGAAAGATATCTATCAACCACTCAAGAGACATTATGAATGGTTTAGGCGTACGCAGAGAGGTCAAATCAAGCAGTACTCGAGGAAAGCACGTTCAAGGACTGAAGGATACCGCTGGAGAGGCAGATCGGAGCAGCATGTTTTGACGAGTGGCATGGATGACTATCCGAGAGGGCCTCCTCACGCCGGTGAATTGCACCTTGATTTGATTTCATGGATGGCCTTTTTCTCGAGGACGATGAGAGACATTGCTTCCTTTGTCGGAGAGAAGGAGGATGAAATTACGTTCAAGGAAAATGAAAAAGCTATCTTGGATAATATTGATGGTATGATATTCATCTTCATACTTTGTAGCCAACGAACCATTCAATCCTTTGCTAGATTTGCATTGGAACGAGGAACAGAAAATGTACTGCGACGTCAATGTTGACAACGAAGGTACTTATAATTAGGCTCGATTTCGCAAGACAGGCATTTAACATCACGCAGATGAATCTTATCATGTCTGCAACAAGGGATATCTTTCTTTATTCCCGTTCCTTCTCGAGCTTTTACCGTCGTCGTCACCACACCTGGGTGCTATTCTCGACCTCGTTTACGACCCGGAACACTTGTGGTCACCTTATGGTATCCGGAGCTTGTCCGCTTCTCATCCCGAATTCGGAAAGGGCGAAAATTACTGGAAAGGACCCATTTGGATCCAGATGAACTATTTGGCTCTACGGGCGCTTCATAAGGTATGTCTCTAATTTTTCATAGTAGATGCGTTTATACTAACAGCGTGTAGACATACGCTGCCGAAGAGGGCCCATACCAAGAGAAAGCAAAACATATCTACAAGGAATTACGCAAGAACGTGGTTGAAAACGTGGTCAAGGTGCGTCGCCTCTGGAAAGTCCTAGAAAAGTTTGCATTTTTACCGGGATCTATAGGAGTATGAGCGAACAGGATACGTATGGGAACAATACGACCCCATCAACGGCGAGGGCAAGAGAAGGTCCGTTGACAGCATCAACGTCATTGCATCCACTTCCTCATTTCTTTCCTCTAGTCATCCTTTCACTGGTTGGACCTCGTTAACGGCATTAAGTGAGTATTTTATACATTCTGTGAGATTCTACTGACTTTGGTAACCCTTAGTTTTGGCTGAAAAGTATTAGAGGATAACTTGTTTCGCAGTGTAACATTAATGATGACGTCATTTAAGTTATTTATAACATAGTACTCATCCTATGGAAGTTGAGATTTGCTTGGCCAATTGTTGCTCCTTCGATATTGCGTCTGTGACCACTGAATGACGAGACGTATGCTCCAAAGCAGCCTAATGATTTTCTATATAAATTCCCCATTTTTGACTAACTTTCTTCAGTTCACCTCATCACCACAAGTCCTTCGTCGACGACGACAACACCAACAATGCCTCTCTTTGGTAGACGCCGAAATGCCAGTGGCGACAAGCTTGCGGGAAATCACCAGCAGCCCGGGAGCGGAAGAGTTGTTGGAACACCATTTCGATTCGGTTCTTGGCTGAGGCTTCATGGTGTTGATATTATCACTATGGCTCTGCTCGGGGCTATTGCCCTCGGCGTCTACTTTGCAGGTAAGCTTGTCTTTTTCTTGTTCTTGCTCTCATGTTCTGATCACTATATTCATTAGATCCTGCTCCATCTCGAAGCTTCCCTGTATTCTTCCAGAACGGGGAAGTTGTATACCCCCAGTTCGCATACCCGTTACGAAGGGAAATTATTCCCATCTGGGCTGCTGCATTGATCGCTTTCTTCGTCCCATTCTTCTTCTTCACCCTGTTCCAGGCTAGACGGAGGAGTCTTGATGATTGGCTTACTACTAACTTTGGTCTCCTGAAGAGTGAGTTATATTATTCCAAGCACCTCGAATATAGAGATGTTAAACTATCTTGTGTAGGTTTGATTACTGCCGCTGCATTCCAAGTCTTTGTCAAGTGGTTGATCGGCGGTCTTCGTCCCCATTTCTATGCGGTCTGCCAACCACGCATCACTCCCGGCTCCGCTCCCTCTGGCGTCGGTTTCCAGAGCTTAATGTATGATCGCTCGATTTGTACTGGAAACAGAAAGCAAATCAACGATTCGCTCGAGTCCATGCCATCTGGTCACTCCACCGCAGCATGGGCTGGATTGTTCTATCTTGCGCTTTACTTTAACGCTCAGCTCAAGGTAATGAGCGCACACAACCCTGCCTACTGGAAGATGATTATGTTCTTTGCACCCTTACTTGGAGCAACGCTTATCTCAGGGGCACTAACCATCGATGAATGTAAGTCGTGCATCATCTATCTCAAATAGACATCGAAATCTTACTTTGTTTTGATAGTCCACAATTGGTATGATGTCCTTGCGGGAGCTATCATTGGTATCTGCACTGCACTCGTCGCGTTCCGCCAAACCTTTGCTGCCATCTTCGACTTCCGTTTCAACCATCTTCTCCTTCCCCGCGCGACTTCCCTCTTCCATCACAGGCCTTACCTTCCTTCTGCTGGACGTGGACCTTATTACACCTACCAGCCCATGCAAGAATTTGCTTCCTATGACCTTCCCTTCACTCGTGAAGGTGGCTGGGGCTACGGAGGTGGAGAACAATCTGTCGGTGCGCCTGGAGATGCTACTGTCCTCGCTTCAAATATGGGTGGTGCCGGTGTTTCTGGCCTCAACGCTGCCACAGGAATGACTGGAACTACAGGGAATGGCCTTGGACGAGGTGCATTCGGTCACCACAATAACAACGTCGTTAATAATAGGAACAGCAATGCAGGACAAGGATTTGGTACTTCCACCATCGGGACGACCAATACCGCCGAACAGGGGTATACCGGCAATACTGGTGTAGGGGTTGGGCCTCACAATGGAGTCGGAGCTCATCCTCATGGTGGACTAACAGGACATACTACTAACAATGGTGTTGTTAACCCTGGAGCTGATAGGATGGTATAAATCTCCATCCACCTAATGCACCTTTCTCCTGAGATGACCCCCGAATCAAGCAATTAATACACGCACGCAACAAAAACTTGTTTTACGACTACTAACTACTTTACATTCTATAATTTATCGCTTTGCGACACTGAGTAGCATTATTGTACTTATTTTTCTTTTGGTATGTTTCTACATGTATAACTTCGGTATTTTTCCAAATTCTTTCGGTTAGCCTGAACATGTACATGTACATATATAGTCGCCAAAGGCTTTCTACGATGTCAAGTAATATCAATATCTGCATTTCTGAACAAGAGCACATAAGAGAAACTCTCACTGAGAATCGAAAACCTGGGGCGCAAACGCCTTACAAGTTGAGACAGCGGAAACCATTGGCAAATTTTTCAAAAAGAAATGTACGAATAGTATCAGTAAATCTCTCTCTGTTAACTTTCACCATCACACAGTGTTTAAACACCTGAAGCCTGTCATTAACGGAATGATGTGGGCACAGACGCCCAGCAGGCGACCGAAATGTGACAGACGTGTAACTAAAATTTTGATCCAGTTTATCCGTACGCTACTGTGATGCCTTAAAATATAGTTATCAGCTGGGCAATGGTATCGTCATATACCTATGAGCGAGCCACAATTGCTCAACGAGGAGGAACTTGCAATTTGCAAGGTGATTAGGTTAACCGGTCCGGAATAAGGATATTTTAGGCGATTTGATCATGTGATAAAGTCTAACTGGCCGTTTAACAACTATACACTAGTTCTCTAACTCTTGCGCAAATTTATTTACAGGTTTCTATCATGGCATCCACTCTGTATCCCCTCGCATCCATTTCGCAAATTGAAAAGACACCATCGAGGGAAGATGGCATACCTGAAGATTTAGAAGAAGACTTGCGCGCGTATGGATGTAAGCTGATCCATCAGGCTGGGATCCTGCTGCAACAGTAAGGGAGATTTTTTGTGTTTTTGGGTGCGCTGAGCAAGGAAACACGATAGATTCTGCTGTTACTCACACTTTTCCTGTTGATAATTCAATCAAATCCGACCTCTTTCTTCTATGCGGGTGGTTGAATGTAATATCATCATTGTGGACACCATGAAGGAAGCAAGTGGCTGTTGCTGCTGCTCAGATACTGTTTCAGAGGTTCTGGTTCGTATCTTCTATGAAGCAGTTTGGTGTGGGCGTAAGTTACTCTTTTTGTCTTGGATACTCGACACTAGACTGAAGCTAATATATTTCTTTTGCATTTTATAGGACATCGGCATGGGTGCGCTATATCTCGCTTCGAAACTAGAAGAATGCCCTCTACGAATGCGGGACCTCATCAATGTGTATGATCTGCTTTTGCAACGAGCGCAGCACAGTCTTAAGCTCGGCGAAGAGGGCAACAATGACAATACAAGCAACAATAGCTTCCACTATCACCCCATGTCGTATTTCGGCTCTACATTCTATGAGCTGAAGGACGCGTTGGTGCTCGCGGAGATGCAGATATTGAAGAGGCTGGGATTTAATGTGCATGTTGTGCTTCCCTATGGCACGCTCATTAGTTATTTGCGGATATTGGGCTTGGATAAGAATTCAGAGTTTTGTACAAGGGCGTGGGGGTATTTGAATGATGCGTAAGTTATTTTTCTCCCTCTCTCTTTCGCTTGGTCATATTTTCTGAGACCGGTGTTGGCTTTACAGACATCAAACCCCAGTATATGCACTATATCAGATACCTACGATCATTAGCGCAGCCATCCTGTTGAGCGCGAGACATTTGGGCGTGCCCCTGCCGGATAAGTCACCTATGGCATGGTGGGAGCTGTTCGATGCGAACTGGGAAGATGTGTGGAGTGTGAGTGGGTATATCATGAGGCTGTATAGGGAGAGAACACCGGAGGAGAGAAAGAGGGTCTTGGGTATGGTAACAAAGAAGGAAGTGAGAAAGTGGTTGGATGATGAACAAGAAAGACAGCGTTAAGAGATGGCTATAAATCTCCCTTTCTCCTCTGGACGAACTCTTCTACTTCTTCTCTGCAATTCCGGGCGCCAAACTTTCAAGAACGTACATCGTACTCTTACATCAAGGCATATTCCTTAATAAAAAATATCCAAAACGTCGACATCTTTCCGTTCTCGTGTCCCGGAGTTAATATCACCGCGTTCCCCTGCCCCGAAATAACAGTCGCATATGGAAAATAAATGCACGAAACTGGTTGATGGTCGGTCGGCTCTCCATCGCCCGTCGTGGAATGCGACGGAAACCGTGGACTTTACTGCCTCTAAGCCTCTTTTCCTCCCAAGAAACATCTCTCCGAGCGCCCCTTTATCGTTTATAGAAATCGAACAGACGCAGTAATTTGACGTTCATGAAAGAATGCCGCGTGGCCGTCAATTATCCGTTCTTCAAGGACCTGACTTTCCCTGCCTGTTAAATGGTAAATACGAAATATTTTTGATGTTGATTGTAAATTCCTGTCCAGGCTCTATGATGCAGTATCAACGTACTACTTGATTCTATGCAACCATCTCTCAGCGTCATCCATCAAAGCTTTTTGGTCCATTTTGCGCTTCAGACAGCTGCTTTTCGAAATGGCTAGACTAGCTCATGTACTCTGCTGTCGGTACAAAAACGCACATTATTGTTCGTTATATGCGCATTGAGGATGGAACAATGGCGTTGTCATTGTCAACGCTCGGCCATGACAAGGACAAGCTAGCCGGGGCAGTGGGATCTATTTTTAACGCGATGGCCTATGTGGTTACCCCCCTCTTTAAATACATACCGTCTACTGCCTTTCTGTCTTTTTTCCTTTTCACACACACCACGCCCATACCTCCTGTTTCTTTCTGACTTGCAGATCGTTTTCTTCCTTGCCTCCAGTCACTCATTTGTCTGCTTCTCTCCCTCTCTCCTTCAAGAAGGAACCCTCTCGCGAAATCTCGTTCTTACACACTTATATATACCTCCAATACAGTCAGGATGCGTACTGCTGGCTTAGTAGCCTCTCTGGCGTGTTTCGCCTCCCTAGTCTCTGCTTCGACAATACACATAAAACAGAAGCATCGTGGTGCGGTGTCGCAGAGGCGGCACCAGGCAGCAGCAGCAGAAGTCGAGGAAGCCCAGAATGTCACTTCTAGGAACTTGGAGCGACGCTTCGGTGATGCCAGATTTACATTCTATGATGCTGGCCTCGGTGCGTGTGGGAAGGTCAATTCAGGGAGTGATTTTGTGAGTTCTCGTTCCGTCCTCACCTTTATTTCTTCGAGTTTTGCTTATGGGGGTTTTTTTTTTTGGCTTTTAGATCGTTGCTTTGAACGCTGCTGTATGTATTTTCAAGTCCACGAAATCTTGTGTATCTATTTTCTGTTCGCATTCCTGATCCATCCATATCTTTTAGCAATACGACGGTGGCTCGCACTGCTTCCAGGAAATCACCATAACTGTTGGCTCAAAAAGTCATTCAGCTCAGATCGTTGATGAGGTCAGTTGTTCATCTCATTTTAAATAAACAGACAGGTAGCATTTTTCTTACGATATATAGTGCCCTGGATGCCCCTTTGGTGGCCTCGACTTTTCTCGTGGACTTTTCGACTTCTTCGCATCGGAGGATGTTGGAGTGTTGACTGGCTCATGGGAATTTGGAGGAGGTGGAGGAAGTGCACCTCCCCCACCACCACCGCCACCACCACCCAAGCATACTACTACTACGCACGCTGCTCCTCCTCCTCCTCCTCCCACACATACCACGCCGCCGCCGCCACCCCCGCCACCGAAGACGACCGCGACCCCGCATACCAGCAGTAGTGCCGTACACCAATCAAGCTCTGCTGTTCATTCAAGCTCTTCTGCATCATCGGTTTCGGTAACTGCGTCTTCATCTGCGGCACGCGGGTCTGCGAGTGTAAGTTCAAGCTTGAGCGCCGCTGGTGCTACTGCAACTTCTGGGTCTAGCTCGACCGGCGACGACACCGATGACAGCACTGGTAACATCGCGCAGATGTACCTTGCGTTCGTGCAGATTGGGTCGATGATAACTACCGGTGATGAGGGCAGTTCGAGCTCGGCGTGAAAGGTTTACTTTAGGGCGCTTGTTTATTCGTTATTATCCTCGCCGGTCAGCTAGTCTGCCTTTTGCCCTTGTTTCCTTGGTTGGCAGGCTGGGAAGGACAGACCAGCATAACGTCAACTTAATAATATCGATATATTGCAGCTTTTTCTCGTCGAGACGGAGAGGGGGTGCTATGGTTAATTATCGTCTTATTCAATATACCAGGCGTGCTTTCGCCGTCCGCGGATCCGTATTTCCATCAACATCTCTCTCTCCCTCTCTTTGCCAAGGTCTCCCATCTGCATGCGCGGCTTGATGCTGCCTTTCACCCTTTTCCCTCTTACTTTCTTTTGTCTGCACTGGCCCTCCCGCATAACGTATCCTCATACATAAGCAGCATACGCATACATACCCCAAATTATCTTTATCAAGTAAACGAGCTTTTTTCTTCTTTTCGTTGTATACATTCATCTTTCCATTCCCTTCCTTTCTCTCGAATTCTCCTTGAACTCCTTTCCTCCTTTGCATTCTGGAAATAGGGATGTATGTATGCTTCGACTTTGGTGTTCCCCCCCTGGTATTATTATTACTTACTCACAGATAGATAAATAGTATTTTTGTGTGTCTCTAGAGATGTGTTTTTAATTAAATTGAGTTATTCGGAATAGGGTACTAATATTGAGTACATTTTCCACCTTTATGCCTCGAGATTGTGAATAACATGCGGGTATGGTTGGTATGCTCACTACTAACTACTAACGCGCTGCAGCAGCTTGGGAACTTGGATTAGTGCATACCGGTGTATGTATATGCGGACTCACCGTTTTTTTCTGCATGAAAAATTATCATATCTTCATGCCGTCTGTCTGCTTGAGTTCAAGGAAAGAGCAAGTTGGATAGGATAAAGGGATAAAGAGCCCGAGTCGAGTCGAGTTTATTTTTTTATTTTTGGATGGAGTGTGTACATTTCTCACCCAGGTTCGTGTTCACGTAAAGTGGCATGTATCCACATGTGTATCTTTGTGATGTAAATCAGGGTCGTCTCTCTCGCGATAATATGTATACATAGTGGATGATTGTTAAGATGTTATTTATTCCGGAGATTGAGGAAAAAGAGAGAGAGACTTTGTTATGCATGTCCTTACCAGAGACGGAGCGGCCTGTGGATGAAGAAGGATATTAAATGACTCGAGGTGGGTGCTAGCCGTCGGGTGAAGTCCTTGAGATGTGAATGTGTACACTAGGTGCTTAGTCGCCGTCCGAAGCTTCCCGGCAAGCACTATAATTTAGAGGAGAACACGGTCAAAGTCGCCCGTACGGCGTTGAGAATTGAGTAATAGGAAGATATGCGAGCGAGCGAGCGTAGACGTGGGACCCGTATTATGCGCGAGGTAGGCTAGAGCATATGTAGACTGAGAAGTGTGTTTATAGTGGTTCTCAGCGGGTCAGAAAGAGCCCCAGTGCCAGAGATGATCGATGACGTCTAGTCAGATGTTTCTGCCTGTCTGTCTCTGTCTCTCCAGAAGGCTTAAGAATGAGCAGAGTTTGTTGGATGGCTACTGACAGATATCATTTTTTGTTATGTACATGTTGCCAGTGATTCTGAGAAATGATGATATATGTGTTTGTCCAAGTTGAAAGAAAGGGAAAACATTTAAGAAAAAGCCGGGAGATCGATTGGCTTTTTGTTTTCTGTTTCGATGGAGGCTGACACAAAATATTTGAGGACATATAAAGTAGAAGGACTTGGTATGATAAAGATAAAAAGAGGGTATGGTGCTAAGCCCCCGGCAAATGCCATTTGGTCAGGTTGTTTGTATGGTTGCCAAGCGGAAAAACAGGAGCGTACACATCAAACCGCACTAAACATTCATTCATTCTCTTCGAACCCTCCTCCCACTACCACCACCACCACTCTCTCCTCCCTCTCTCACCCGTAGCAGCAGGGAACTCACTCTCTTAACCCACACTCTTTTTAAAATCATCGTCACGAATAAAACAACAAAACAAACACAACTCCCCCCCGCACAACATACCCGGCAAAACCATGTTTGCGAATTTGCTCAGCTTCTCCACACAAGCCCTCTTGACGGCTTCGCTTCTTCTGCCTCTTGCAGCAGCTGCTGGGTCCCACTCGAACCCTTTGTTGAATAGGCACCACGAACTTGCAAGGCGCGCGGATGGTGATGTCGAATTGCACAGACGAGTGTCGAATGCCAGGTGGTCGTTCTATAACGTCGAGACTGGAAATGCGTGAGTGTCTCTTTTCTCGTCCCTTTATATGCCCCTTCCTTTTTTGTATGCTCTCTTCCGTCAGGGCTCTCTATATTTTCTTTGCTATTTTCAGTACGCTGATCGACTTTGATATTGTTTCAGAGGATCCTGCGGAAAGACCCACGTTAACTCTGACTTCGTATGTTGTTTCTGTAATCGGTGATGGTAAAAGCCTAAAGGTTGCTAAATGTGCTTTTTTTTCGTTCGTGATTCTTTTTAGACTGTTGCCATGAATGCAGGGGTAAGTTCAATTGCGTGTTTTCTTATTGTCATTTATAGCCACGATGCTAATTGAATATTTCCCCTCTCGTATAGCAAATGAACTCTGGGTTGTGCTTCAAGAGCATTACCATGACCTACAATGGGAAGACCACGACCGCGACGATCAGTGACACTGTTCGTGATTTCATATATTTAATTCACTCTGATGGGGAAAAACGCTAACGACGGGGATACAGTGCCCAGGATGCCCTTATGGAGGTCTTGATCTCACCGAAGGTCTCTTCTCGTTCTTTGCTCCCCAGTCCGTTGGCATCATCTACGGAACCTGGGAATTCACCGACGCAGCCCCTGCCCAACCCGCTGCTCCCAAACCCACCACCACTAAGAAACCCACCCCTATCTGGGTTCCACCCACCACTACCTGGACGCCTGTCTGGGTCGCGCCTATCACCACCACCAAGAAGCCCGTTGAGCCCACTACCACCAAGATCACCTCGAGCTCTGTCAAGCCCGTGCCCACCACCACACCCAGTCCCTCCTCGTCTTCGTCGGTCCGCCCATCGAGCTCGAGCAGCAGCTCTCGCGCCTCATCGTCTTCATCATCCGCTGCTGCCAGTTCGTCCGTCAATTACCAAAGCGGTGTTGCAAGCGGATTGGCTGTCCCCACAGGAGTTGTCGATCGCCCAACGGGCTCCACGCAGAACTTGGTCGATCTCTTTAATGTGTTCGTCCAGGTCGGAAGCGTTGCGGTTGCCGCCAATAAGCTCTAGATGCACGTGGATCCCTATGATATCTTATGATTCGTATATAACGAGTCTGTCCCTTGGTTCTTTTCTTTACATTTTTTCTTCTCTTTTAGTTTCTACTTACGTTACGTTTTACTTTTGGGAGGATTGTGGAAAGGAAGGAAAGATGTGCATGGATGGACGGATTTAGCTCAGTTTCAGAGAAAGAAAGATGAAGGTTGGAAAGGAGTCAGATTGGGATATACAGTGCAGGATCTATTATTCGATTCGAGATGGATGAGAATGATGTTATAATCATTTTTCGTCATTTACTGATACTACTACATGCATATTTCTCCATTACTACTATTACGACCACGACAACCTTTTTTCTTTTTGACTGGTTTTGTGGGTTTGATACCTCTCTCGACATACCTTGCCACGTATATGCGTATATTAACGTATCCATGAGGAAGGAGAGCTGCTGGTGTTGTTGATCCGACTCACGAATTTCCGACACCTCCTTTTCCTTTTTTCTTTCTCCTTTCTGTTTCTTCATTTCATTCTACGAAATATTTTCTTCTTTTTATTATTAGGATACCCGGAATGCAACTGCTAGCAGCTTATACACCCTTTTTTTTCTATCTCGTGTAAGGACGGTCTGACCATATCTTATGTTGGCTGAATAACTGACTGATTCGTTGTGTATATGATGGATGTACTTTCGGTGGAGATGGGGGGAGTCTAGTTTCCAGGTCCACCCAGGCACATGCAAATGCACAGGTTTACATCATCATCATCATCATCATGCATGCAGTACTCTCCTAACCAGGCTATGTACATATGCAGGCGGAGAAGCGAAGAAAAATTCGAGGGTGCGAAGAGACTACAACAGAAATTTGAAAGATCGAAGAAAAGGCGCTGTCAGTGGTGACGCTGACGAAAGAAAGATCGGGATGCCGGCATGGACTCGGACGAATTAAGCGCGCGGGTGGCCCCACAAGTGGCCGGTGGACCAGCCCCCTTCCTTGGTGGATTGGACGCGGCGGCGACGGGGCGGGTACTACATACCGCCCCGCGCGCTAGATCATATTTCCAAAGGGTTCATCATCAAGGTGTTTCCGCAGTTACGTCTTGTGTTTACATTTTGAATTTTTTTAATTACTATTTATCTCTCTCCAAGTTCACTCTCTGCGTAGTATATAAGACGCACTGTGCCTGATCTTTGAGGACCTCTCCGTTCGCTCGTTGGTTTGTTTGCTTGCTTTTGACACGCTTGCCTCTGCCCTTGTCTCCTCGGATTCCTCTCCCTTTCAGAATCTTTTCCGACCGATTGCCAGTGTCATTGTCGATTCACTGCGTGAATACAACGACAAGACGAGGAAGAACGAGGACGACGACAAGCGTTTTCGACTCGATCCTGCTCAAAAGCACCAACCGACCGACATACACACACTCATTCCCTTTGAACAATTAAATAAATAGAACTATGGTCTCGACACAGTTCAACACACTCTTTTTCCTTGCCTTTTCCGTCATGGCTGGCCTCGGTCTTGGTGCGAGCGCCGCTGTGCTCGATCCGGGACACGGGCTCGCGAGGAGGGTGACTGGCGATGTGCAGCAGCACCATAGGCTGGCCAAGAGGTTCAGCAATACGAAGTGGTCGTTCTACGACGTTGGCTTGTGAGTGGTATATATTTCGCAGCCTTGCTTTAGGATCACACTGATGATGATTTGCCCTGTGGATTTAGAGGAGCTTGTGGAAAGACAAATGTTGCTAGTGATTATATCGTCGCTCTTAACTCACAGGTTTGTCTCTTTCTAGCTCCCCTTTTCCTCTTTTCTCCTGTGCGCCCGACATTGAATATAAAATTTTCTCCTTCTGTTTTCCTTTAACAGCAATTTGGGTCTGGCTATCCTGGCCCCAACTGCTTCAAGCAGATCAAGCTTTCGTATGGTGGTAAGACCGCTGTTGCGACGATCATGGACGAGGTACGTCCTCCGTCTATCCTTTTTGTTCAATCTACATTGAGCTCACATATCCCGTTTCTTCTCCCCCTCTAGTGCCCCGGATGCCCATACGGAGGCCTCGACCTTTCCCGTGGTCTGTTCACGCACTTTGCCATCGAAGACGTGGGCATCATCTACGGTGAATGGTCCTTCATCGATGGCTCTTCTGGATCTGGCTCTGGTTCCACCACTACTACAACCACGAAGGCTGCAGTCGTAGTGCCCACCACCACGTCCACGAAGCAGACTGCTCCAGTCGTTACTCCAACTACTACGACCACAACTCAGAAGCAGGCCTGGGTCGCGCCTACTACTACTACGAGCTCCACGAAGAAGTGGGTCGCACCTACCACCACCACATCAACGAAGCAATGGGTTGCGCCCACGACCAGCTCGACCAAGAAGGAGTGGGTTGCACCTACCACCACCGTTGCTATTAGCTCGCCGACGAAGAAGGTCGCCGTCCCTACCACCACAACATCTAGCAGCAGCAGTGTTGCACCTGCACGCATGTCCACCTCTCGTGTTGCCTCTGCCTTAGCCTCAACCATCACCTCCAATGCCAAAGCCGCCCCCTCCTCGTCCTCCTCGCCCTCAGCCAAACCCCACTCCCTCGCTGCCGCCCTCTCCAGCTCCGCCAGCCTCGCAAGCAGCTTCTCCTCCGTAGTTTTACCTTCAGCATCGGCATCAGCATCCCTCAACACGACTGAAGCAAACATTCAGAATAACATCGAGCTCATCAGCGACCTCCTCGTTCGTCTCGGAGAACTGATCACCACTGCTCTAGAGAAGGATGGCAAGACAACCTCGTCGTAAACATGATCATCTCTTTGCGAGCTTCGAGCCA
>Ga0247779_1000624_pt1 | contig 20580 bp, 17 predicted proteins | sample UWRJL221509R5_FD_179925 | JGI IMG/M metagenome (GOLD analysis project Ga0247779, IMG submission 179925) | Plant litter microbial communities from Arlington Agricultural Research Station in Wisconsin, United States - UWRJ-L221-509R-5 | ecosystem: Environmental > Terrestrial > Plant litter >... | reverse complement strand
GCAGCGGCCAGTGTGGCGCTGCTCTTGGGCAGCCGTGCACCGAGCACGCCGCCCAGTGCATCGGCGAGCGTCGCGGGCCCCACCCCGCCCGTGCACAACCCGCCCACCCTGGTCGAAGCGCCCGTCGCGCCCGTCGCGCCGGTCGCGCCCGTCTCGCCAGAGCCGGTCGTCTTGCCGTCGGCCGCCGCGCCCGACCCCGCGGCTCCGGTCGTCCGGCCGCAGGAGCCGATCGCCAAGCCGAAACCGGTGTATCAAGCGCCGGCCGCGCTTTTCAGACCCAAGCCGGCCCCTGTCCCACCCAAAGCCGCGCCCTCGAACGACCTCAGTGATTTCGGCGGTCGTCGCTAGGCGTTTTGTCAGTTGGCGTTTTGTCGGTTGGCGTTTTGTACTGTCGCCGTGCGTCGGAGCGAGCGAGACTCACGCAATCTTGAACGATGGCAAAGTGCATGATCGCTAAGCTTAGTCTCTGGCCCGCGCTCGCTCTGTGCGGCGTGGCTGTGTCCGTGCCCACGCCGGCGCACGCCGAAGCGGGAGCCGCGCAAAAGGCCGCGGCGGAGTCGTTGTTCGACGACGGCCTGAAGGCCATGAAGAGCGGGCACTTCGCCGAAGCCTGCCCCAAGCTGGAAGAGAGTGAGCGCATCGATCCCGCCATCGGCACGCTGCTCTACCTGGGTGAGTGTTACGAGAAGACCGGCCGCACCGCGAGCGCTTGGGCCACCTTCCGTGAAGCCGCTTCCGCCGCTCAAGCCCAAGGCGAGACAGAGCGCACGCGCGTGGCCGGGGCGCGCGCCGATCGCTTGCAGCCCAGCTTGTCGAAGCTGACGCTCAAGGTCGTTCCCGAAACCGCCCAGCTGCCGACATTGCGCGTCACGCGCGACAATGTAGTCGTGGCCAAGACCTTGTTCGGTGTCGCGATCCCGGTCGATCCCGGAAAATATCGAATCGTGGCCAGCGCCGACGGCTACCAGAGCCACGAGATCGAAATCGAGGTCGCGGCCAACGGCGACAACAAGAGCCTGGAAATTCCGGCACTGGCCGTGTCGAAGACCCCGCCGGTCGCCGCCGCGGGCACGGCCGCCGCCGCGGGCAAGGCGAACGCGCAAACCTCCACACCCGCGCAGACGCCCGAGCCCGCCGAGCCGGCAGGCTCGAACGGTTTGCGCACCGCCTCCTACGTGACCGGCGCGCTGGGCATCGTCAGCTTGGGCATCGGAACTTATTTCGGCGTGAAAGCCATCTCCAAGAACAACGACGCGAAGGACGTTTGCCCAGTCGCGAACGCCTGTCACGATCCTGCAGGCGAATCCCTAACCAAGGACGCCCAGAGCGCCGCCACCGTGTCGAACGTCACAATCGCTGTCGGCGCAGCCTTCGTCGTGGCCGGCGTGGTGCTATACCTGACCAGTGCGCCCAAAGAAAAAGCCGAAAGCTCCGCTCGCCTGGAGTTACACCCGTTGCTAGGCCGCGATCTTGCTGGCATTGGTTTTGGAGGCTCGTTCCAATGAGCCGCATGGCCAAACTTGCGGCTCTCGTCCTTTTGCTCGCGGGCGCGAGCAGCGCGCTCGGCGCATGCCAAGCCATCGCCGGCATCGAGGAACGCACCTACCAGCCCGTCACCGCGGGCGCCGCTGGAGCCGACCCGAACCAACCGCCGAGCCAGGAGTGCGTCGATTATTGCGAAAAGGCCAAGACGACCTGTCACACGGCACTGGACGGGACCGACGTGCCGGGCGGTGTCTTGTATCTCACCGACGAGGCCTGTCTGGCCACATGTCAGCAGTTGCTGAACGCCGATCCCAAAAGCATCTCTTGTCGCGTGCAGCAGCTTCGCTCCGTCAGCACGGGCGAAGATCCCGATCGCTATTGCGCGAACGCCGGTCCGGGCGGCAACGGTGTGTGCGGTTCGAATTGCCAAAATTACTGCCAGCTCTTCAAAGGCGTGTGTCGGGAGCAATTCGAGAAGTACGCGCCCACGAGCGAGGGTGACGACGGCATTGCGACCTGCGTGAGCAAGTGTGCCGGGCTGACGGACACGGGCTATTTCGACACGACCAAGTCCGCTACCGGCAACTACTTCGGCGACACCTTGCAATGCCGGCTAGTGCACACCTGCTCGTCGATTGTCGATTCCACCTTGTCGATTGCCAACTCTCCGCACTGCCAGCACGCCGAATTCAAGGCGGCGGAAAAGTGCCTGGACGATCCGAAGGCGACGCCCGACTGCGAGAAGTTCTGCCGCTTCGAGCGGGTCGAGTGCCCGGATAATCTGATCTACGAGAGTCAGGAGCAGTGCGAAGCCGTGTGCGGCGCGCTGCCCAGCGGCCACATCGGTGACACGGTAGAAAACACCGTTGGTTGTCGCATGTATCACACGTACAATTCGATGATCGACCCAGCCGGGCATTGCGCGCACACGGGCCCCGGTGGCGATGGCCATTGCGGGGATCACGACGGCGGCAATTGCGAATCGTATTGCTTGCTGCTCGACAAAGCCTGCAAAGCGGGCTTCGACGCCAAGTTCGCGGATCAGGCCGCGTGCCAGGCCGACTGCGCGAAGCTCGACGGCTCTGGCTACGAGTCGGGCTACAGCACCGCCGCCAAGGGCAACAACTTGCAGTGCCGCCTGCTCCACGTCAGCCGCGCGCTCACCGAGTCGGCCGAATGCGGCGCAGCCCAAGGCGCTGCGCCCTGCAAGTAAACGCGACTCAGTCGAAGTCGTCGCGCAAGCTTTGCACGGTCAGCGGATTGAGCACGACTTCGGCGCGATAAGCGTCGTGCTCGACGCCCAGTGAAAGCTCGACGTTGCTTTCGCGGAGCGCCATTTCGGCGCCTTCGCTGAGCACGAACTTGACGTATTGGACGGCCATCGTGCGGCCCGGATCGACGCCGCGCAGATCGGGCGTCACGGGCAGGCGCTCGCCGGCGATGCGCACGTAGAACGCGCTTTCTACGCCCACTAGGGCGACCAGCATGCGCTCGCGCAACTCCCGCTCGGGGTATTCGATGAAGACCGTAGCCGACAGCTCGCGGCCGCCGGGCACCAGCTCGTTGTACGTTTCGAGCTCGTGGAGCACGGCTTTTTCGGCGGTGATTCGCTCGGTGCGTAGCATTTCCTGAATTTGATACAGGGCGGTGTCGTGGTTCTCGAACAGCACGGTCATGTTCGTGCCCAGGGCCACGCGGCGCGCTTGCTTGAGCGCCATGATGCGACGCCGAAACGGTTCACGGATCTGTTCGTATTCCGCAAGGCCCAGCAGCTCTCCGCGTGTGACGAGGCTCATGCCGTCCCTCCACCGCTTGCAAACCCGTAGGCCGCCGCCAAGGCCACGATCGGATGGCGCGCAGCGCAACCGTTCTCCTTGAGCACGCGCAGGGCCGCCAAACTGCAGTCGGTGACCACGGACAGCTCGCCCTGTTCGGGCCGCTCGTCTTCAATCGCGCTCGAGAGCCGCTTGGCATAGCGCACGCCCTCTTCGTAGTACTTGGCTTTCATGCCCCAAGTGCCGTCCACGGCCGAACAGCGCTCGATGATGCGCACGTCCGTGTCGGGCAAGAGCGAGAGGACGCGCGCACCCGGGATGGCAATTTTCTGCGCGCGCAGGTGGCAAGACGCGTGGTAGGCGACCCTGCCCAGGCCGTGCGTGAACGTTTTGACCAGCTTCTTCTCCCGCCGGAGGCCATCGAGAAACTCCATCAAATCGAAGGTCTTGGCGGCGACCGCGGCGGCCTCGGGCGTGCCCAAGTAAAGCGGCCACTCTTTCTTCATCGTGTAGCCGCAGGTCGGCCCGGGCACGACGACGCGCAAGCCTCGCTCCACGTACGGCCGGATCAGCTCGACGTTCGCGCGCATTTTGGCGCGCGCAGCGTCCAAGTCGCCGCCGTCGAGGTTGGGCATGCCGCAGCAGGTGAGCCTTTCGGGCACGATCACCTGAAAGCCGTTGTGCTCGAGCACCTGCACCGCGGCGCGCGGCACCTCCGGGAAATTGTACTCCCCGTAGCACGTGGGAAAGAGCACGATTTGGCCGTTTTTGCCCGCGCCTTCGCTAGGCATGTGCGTCCGATGCCAGCGCGTGAATGCTTCACTCGCGATCGGCGGCAAGGGAAACTCGGCCGAGATCCCGGTGACCTTTTCCATCGCCTTGCGCACCAGGCGCTGGCTGTTCACGAGGTTCGCCCACTTGGCTTGCGGCCCTACCGAGAGCGCGCCGATACGCTGCGGCTCACCGAGCACTTGGTCGACGATCGGCACACCGTTCCGCCGTGAGCGCTGGGCTTTCTCGCGCGCCATCAGGCGCGGAAAATCCAACAGCTCGTGCGCGCCTTCGTCCGGCGTGTACGGGCATTTGATGTAGCAGAGCTTGCACTGCCAGCAGTGATCGGTGACGGCGTGCACCGTCTGGGCGTCCACCGCCTCCGAGCCTTCTGCCCGCCCCGCGTCGACCTCGCGATCGATGTTCCTAAACAAGATCGGGAACGAGCCGCAGTACGTGACGCACATGCGACACTCGTGACACACCTGAAAGGTGCGCAATAGCTCCTGCTCGAGATCGCGCGGATCCCAATAACGTTCGTCGTTTGGGTCGTACGCCGGGGCAATCGTCGGCGTACGGGCGGGATGCTTGCTCATGCTCGGGCTCAGCCGAGCTCTTTGGATGCCTTTTCGAAGCGACCGGCGTGCGACTTCTCCGCCTTGGCCAGCGTCTCGAACCACTCGGCGATGTCCGTGAAGCCTTCGTCACGCGCGGTCTTGGCAAAGCCCGGGTACATCGTTTGGTACTCGTGGGTTTCACCCGTCACAGCCGCGATCAAGTTCTTCAGCGTGTCGCCAATCGGTTTGCCAGTCGCCGGATCGCCGACTTGCTTCAAGAAATCCAAATGGCCATGCGCGTGGCCAGTCTCGCCGTCGGCGGTGTCCTTGAACAGCCCAGCGACCTCCGGGTAGCCCTCGATGTCCGCGACCTTCGCGAAATAGAGGTAGCGGCGATTCGCTTGCGATTCCCCAGCAAACGCCTCTTTCAGGTTCTGGTGAGTCTTCGTGCCTTCGAGTTTCGCCATGTGTTTCTCCTTCATGCCGCATGCGGCCACACAGTCACGTCACCCTACGCGCCCTCACCTTAGGACGTTGAAACGCGCGGTCAACCCTGACGCCTCGCTGTGCGAAAGCCCAGCATTTACCGCTCTGCAACTTGTCTCGGCGCAGCCTGCGCTGGCCCGTGTCCGGTCCCGGGCAATGCCGCGCTCAGCGCGCGCGTGTCAGCCAGCCGTCCAGCTCTTCGCTGGTGAACGCGCCGTACTTGCGCAGGACCTCGCGGCCCTGCGCGTCGAAGATGATCAAGGTCGGCACGCTGTGCACTTCACCGAGCGTGGAGTTCTGAACCAGCAGCTGCAAATCGGCGATCGCCACCGGATAAGACAGCTTGAGTGAGCTGCGAAAAACGTCGGCGAGGGGCGCGTATTTGGGCGCTTCGAGCACGACCGCGCCCGCGTTGATGCGCGGGGTATGCGTATGCAGTGCTTGATTGAGCTGCTTGGCGGCCAATTGCGAGGCGAGATCGAAGGTGGTCACGAACAGCAGCGCCGTGACGCGACCGCGCATGCCCTCGGCGCTCAGCTCTTCGCCCTCGGTGGTACCGAACACGTAGCGCTGCACTTGTCCGCGCGTGTCCGAGTCGCTGGCGTCCTGCGCCGGTTCATCCGGAACGCGTTGGCAGGCCGCCAGGAGCAGCAGCAGAACGAATGCAGCTTGCCGAATCACGTCGCCGAGGGCGGGCTCGAACCACTCACGTTCGGGCCGAACAAGTCGGCGAACACGCGCAACGCCTCGGGCAAATCCCGACCGCTGCGCTTGTGCGCCAGAACCGCGTGCGCCAGATCGTCGATCAAGCTCTTCAGCGGCGTGCGTTCGACGAGGGCGCCGTCGATCCGTTCGCCGTGACGCGGCGCGTGCTTGCGATCGACGATCGGATCGTGGCGCACCCAGCCGAAGCCGCGTTCGACCCGGAAGGAGCAGGCCAAAACCTGCACGAAATCCAGGTAAAGGGGCGTGATTAGCACGGCCACGTGCGAGCCGTCCGCGAGCTTTCCGCACAAACCCTGGGCGGCCGAGCGCGGCGTGGCCGCGGCGTCCATCGGGCCGATGGCGTCGGTGATGCGCGTGCGCCGCTCGGGATCGGACTCGACCGCCAACAGCGGCGCATACACCGCGATGCGCGGCACGTTCAGGCGCAATGAGTCCTGCTCGAGCACCGATAGCCAACGATCGCGGGCGCCACCATCCAGCTCGCGATAAGCAATGGCCGCGGCAAGCGCCGCCTCGGCATCGGTCGCCAACGCACCCAACCATTCGCACCACGCGTCGAGCACGCGCGGATCGGTACGCGCCTCGGGCGGGAGCGGCAACGGCGTGCGCTCGGCCGGCGACGGCAGAGCTGCGATCTGGGAAGGCGCGAACGGCTCCGGCATCAAGCGCGGAAGCTAAAGCATCGCGACCGGGCTCGCAACGTCAAGCATCCGCGGCGCGCGCATTCGAGCGCCGAAATATTACCTAGCAGCCGAAGCCTCGGGGGCTTTAGCACCCACCCGCATCGAGCACGCCGTCGAGCTCGCTTGCAAGGTCGCGTAAAAGCACGTCCAACTCCAGTGAGCGCGATTCGGGCGCGACAATCGTCAAGTCGCCGCCGCGCTCGGCGAACATGGCACACAGTCCCTCGCTCGCCTCGAAGATCCCCTTGACGTACACGACGTCCTCGTTCTTGACCGACAGGCGGCGCACGATCAGACCGTCGTCGAGAAGCTCAGCGAGTTGCAAGGGGCGGAGCCTATCATGAAAGCTGCTATCCTAGTCGGCGATGGGTTTCGCAGATTTGCGCGCAGTCTCTCTCGCCTCTGTCAACGAAAGCGGCCGTCTCGGCCTGCGACACACCGCGTCGGTCGAGCTCGGCGCAGCCTCGCCCGTGAAAACGCCTGACGACGAAGAGAGCTACCTCGACCAGCCGATCGAGCTCGATCCCTTCGAAGACGGCGGAAACGACGATCAAGAGGCCTCCGACCTGGTCGTGGGCGAGGAAATCGACGTGCTCGGCGAGAGCATCGGTGACAATGAGCCCATCGAGCTCGATCTGGGCAGCATCGTCGGTATCGACGAGCGGCTGAGCGAGGGCGAAGACGACAGCGATGCTGGCTTCGAGGTGGACCCCGCGGTGGGACTCACCTTGCCCGACGCGCTCACCCCCGACGACGGCAGTGAAGGCCTCGACGACGGCTCGATCACCGTCGACGAGAGCAAATTCCCAACCCTGGAAATGGACGACGGCTCGGAGGGCATCGCCGCCGAGCGCGAGATCTCGCTGGGCACTGCCAGCGACGAAGCGCGCGTGCCGATGGCTGCCCTGCCCTGGCAAGCGCACCATCCGCTGGCCGCGCTCGAAGCCTGCGCCGCGTTGGCGGTGAGCGCGGGGGCCGTGGTCGCGGGCAGCTCGGATCTGCTCTGGTTCCAGGGCGACGCGACCAAGCCCCTGCGCGTCGCAGTCGACGGCGGCGCGCTCTCCGATCTGGTGCTGGTCGGCGCGGATCAAGACATCGCGCTCGCCAGCACCAAGAGCGGGCAGCTATTTCGACGTGCGCGCTTCGCTTCGCAAGCCGAGCAGCTCACGCGTTTCCGCGAGCAACTGCGCTCGCCGCACGGCTCGCGCCCCCAGCTCTCGTTCGGCGGAGCGCTCGGCGCGCAGCGGGGCCGTGTGCTGCTCTGGCTGCGCGACGGCACCCTGCTCGACGTGCTCGACGCCGGCGATCGCTTCGAGCGCCTCGAGCTCGAAGGCAAGGTCTTGGCCGTCGCCCGCGAGAGCGCCACCGTCCTACTCGGCCATGGCCGTACGCGCACGCTGCTCACGCTCGATCGAGATCCGGCGGGCCGCGTGCAGCTCAGTGGGGCTGCCCTGGCGCTAGCGCACAGCGCAGCGCCGCTGCTCGCCACGGCCAAAGGCTCGCTAGCCCTGGCCGAGCCTGGGCGCGCGCTGTTGGTCTCGCCCGACGCCGGCCAGACCTTTCGGCGCGTCGCGGGCAGCGCCAGTACGACCGCCATTGCCGGCGCCGTGCTCGCAGGGCGCGCGCACTTCTTCGCCGCGGTCTACCGTGAGACCAGCGATCAGAGCGACCTCTTGCTGATCGATCCGGAGCGCGGCGAGGCGGAATGCATTGCACACCTGGACGTCGGAAGTGGGCACTCGCCCGCAGACGCCATCGAGCGCGGCGAGTGGGCGAAAGTGTCTTGCCTCAGCTGGCACGCCGCGAGCGGTCGGCTGTGGGCCGCCGGAGGCTTCGGCGTGGTCAGCTTCGGGCCGAGCTCGGGCTGACGCTAACCAGGCCGAGATTTTGGCCCAGATCCTCGCCGGGTGCTAGCGATCGTCCGAGCTTGGCCATCGTCGTTCAAAAGTACGGCGGCTCGTCTGTCGCCGATCCAGAGAAGATCCAAAGCGTCGCGCGTCACGTGGCAGCCACGCGCGACTCCGGTCTGCAAGTAGTGGTGGTGGTCAGCGCCATGGGTAAGACCACCGAGAACCTGCTGTCCTTGGCACGTGCCCTGACCAGCGAGCCCCCGCGGCGGGAGCTCGATATGTTGGTCAGCACCGGCGAGCGCGTGACCATGGCCCTGCTCTCGATGGCGCTCACGAATCTGGGCGTCGACGCGGTGAGCTTCACCGGATCGCAGTCGGGGATTATCACGAACGATCGCCACTTCGACGCCGAGATCGTGGAGGTGCGCCCGCAACGCATCTGGGACGAGCTGGGGCGCGGGCGGGTCGTGATCGTGGCCGGCTACCAGGGCATGAGCCTGGGCCGTGAGATCACGACCTTGGGGCGCGGTGGCTCCGACACCACCGCGGTGGCATTGACCGCCGCGCTGGGCGCCGAACACTGCGAAATCTATAGCGACGTGGACGGCATTTACAGCGCCGACCCGCGTTCGGTCGCGGACGCGCGCCATCTGCCCGCGATCGACTACGAGACCATGCAAGAAATGGCCGAATCGGGCGCGAAAGTCCTGAATGCGCGCGCGGTCGACTGGGCCAAGCGACATCGAATCGTGATCCATGCACGCAAGACCGCAGATTTTTCCGAGCGGGGCGTGGGCCGCGAGACGCGCGTCGAAGCCAGCTCGGCCCTGCCGGCGGCGATCGTCGTCGATAGCAAGTTGGCCTGGCTCAGCGCTCCCCGAACGGCCTGTACCAAGCTCCTGCAACTGATCACTGCCGCTGGCATTCCCGTACGCGACGCCTGGCTCGATGGGCAGACCAATCTGTTGTTGTCCCTGACCAGCGTGCCCGAGTTCGGGCCGACCGCCGAGCTCTTGCGCGTGGCGGGAGCCAGCAGCGTACGCACCGACGTGGCCGCGGTCAGCGCGATCGCGGTCGGCGTGGGCCGGCTTCCCGAGGTGCTGGAGCGCGCGCTCGCGTGCGTGCCCGCATCGGCGCTCGGAACCTCACTCTCACCGCTGCGCCTGTGCGCGGTCGTACCCGTTCAGGATGCCGGCGCGCTCGAGCGCGAGTGGCACGCGCTATTCCGCTAGCTACTCGCGCCGGTTCGCGCGGACCACGAGCGCGGCCTCCGCGGCCAGCGCGCGATAGCGCTCGGCAATCCGCGCATCGTGCGGCGCGACGCGCAACGCGACCGCCAAGTGCCGTTCAGCTGCAAGCACGTCGCGCTCGACGACGTGCTCGAACACGGAGGCCTCGACCAAGAATTGCGCGGCGTTCGGCGGCGGCACGCAGCTCAGCTCGATCGCTTCACGCATTCGTCCGAAGCACAGCGAAGCGCCGGCGACATCGCCCAAATCGGCGCGCCAGCGCGCCTCCAGACGGCGGGCCTCGACGTAACGGGGTGACGACGCCGAGACCTGGCGCGCCCGAGCGATGGCCTGCGGCAGGTCCTTCAAGTCCGATGCCAGCACCATGGCCAAGTCGATCAGCGCGTCGGCATCCGGTTGCCCATTGCGCTCGGACAACGTGACCGCGCGCGCCAACAGCGCGCTGGCGCGCGTCCGCTGTCCGCTCTCCAGCAGCGCGCGCGCGAGCCCAGCCGTGGCGCGCGCGTCGTCCGGTGCATAACGCAGGGCGCGTTCGAAGCAGCGACGCGCTTCACGTACGAAGCCCGCGGCGAAGAAGGCGCGCGCAGCCTGCAGGTTACCATCGTGCTTGCCGCGCGCGCCGGCGGTCATGGCCTCTAGGTGTTCGGCGTCGGCCAGTGCGCCGCTGCTATCGCCGTGGCTCAAGCGCACGGCAAAGCGGCGCGTGCGCGGCAACTCGAGGCTCGGTGAAAGGGCCACCGCGCGGTCCAGCGCGTTACGACGTTCCAGCGCCGAGGGATCGCGTTCCGCACAGCGGCACCACAAGAGCGCGGCCAGCGGCGCGTACTGCTCGAGCCCGGCGGCTTCACTCAGCGCCTGCCGCGCAGCATCGAAATCGCCCACGCGCCACAACAGCTCTGCGCCAGTGATACCCGCACGCGTCGCCGGCAAGCTCTCGACGACCATGCCGAGCGCCGCCTCCGCGCGCTCGGGCACCTGCAGATCGATGTCCGCGATCAAACGCACCAGCTCGGGGTGCCGGGGGGCTTGCTCCAGCGCCAGCAAATAGCCTGAACGGGCTTCGTCCGTGGCGCCGCGCGACAGCGCGTCGTCCGCGCTGGATACCAAGCGCGCTAGCTCCAGCGCGCGCGTGCCGAGCGACGTCAGCTCAGCCGGAGCAAACGTCGCGTCGAGCTCGACTTTCACTTCGTCACCGTCGATGATCAGTGCGCCGAAGCGAACGCGGCGCGCGGACGGCGCGCGCGCACCGACCGCGGGTAGCAGCACACGAGCCAACAGCGCACCGGCATCGGGGATCGAGATCACGCGTCCGCGCCGCTCACCCAAGCCGGCAAACACGCCGTCCAACGCGCGCAGCGCAAAACCGAGTGCTGCGCCGGGTAGACCCACGCCACGCGCGTCGCTGACCACGAAGCGCGCGTGCCGCTCTTCGGGCACCCACAGCAAGTCGAACGCCAACGCCCGGCCCTGTGCCACCAAGCCAACCCCGATCCCCTGAGGGCGAGCAAACACCGCCACCGGACGCACCAAGTCGCCCAGCACGTCCCCCAGCCGGCTTTGGACGTGCCGCGCGATGCGCGTGAACGAGCTCTTCAGTACCGCTTGTTCGAGCTCACCACGGCGGTTACGGAAATGCGGCACGCCGCCGCTGAGGTCGAGCGGGAATTTCAGGTTGGGCAGCGTGACCGACAGACGGGTCACGTCGATCGGCCCGAGCTCAATCGGCTCGTACAGCTCCATGCCCAGCACGCCGCGGGTGACCGTCAGCCGCAGGGGCACACGCTGCTCGTCAGCGAGCGCAAACGCGGCCGCCCGCACGGGCTCGCCCGCCCGCAGCGCGGGGCCTGCTGCAGGCGCGGGCGCTAGAGGCGGAGCGCTGGACGAGTTCCGGGACGGACCCAAGGTCCCGCGATCGTACCAGTGTGGCGACCCCGGCGGGCAATTTCACGACGCTGAAAGCGCGCCGAACGCCGAAAATGGCTGCCTACGCCGGAAGCGCCGAGCTCAACCGACCTCGCCGCCCTTGTCGCGCTTGGCCTTCATTCGCTTCAATAACTCGTCGAAGCCCTTCTTCTCGATCACTTTGCGAAACTGGTTCCGGTAGTTCCGAGCCAAGCTCGAGCCCTCGGTCACGATGTCGGCGATCAGCCATTTGCCGCCCACCTGGTGGACGACGTAGTCGATGCTGATCGGCTCTTCTCGCGAGTTTTTCTTGCTGTGCGCGACGGTGCGCACCACTTTGCCGGCGTCGCCGTCCTGCTCGCCCTTGTAATCGACCTCGTAACCCAGAGTGTTCTTGATGTTGCGACGATAGGCGTTGCGCACCAAGTCCTTGAGCAGGGCGGTGAACTCGCTGCGTTCGCTGGCCGTGCGCTGTTCCCACGAGTCCTTGAGCGTCGCCTTGGCCAGCCCATCGTAGTCGAACACCGCGTCGAACGCGGCATCGAGCTTCTTCTGATCATCGGCCGACTTGGCCTTGCTGACGAGGTCCGTCAGCTCGCTGTGCTTCCCCTTGACGAAGTTCTCCGCTTCCGCGCCGAAGGCCGGCAGCGACAGCGAAAGAGCCAGGGCCAAAGTAGCCAGGACAGGAATTTTGCGTCGGATGTAGGTCATGGTTGATCTCGAAACTCGGTTACCTATCTGCGTTCTCGGAGGGTTATACGCAAGTGGGGTGCCAAACCTTCTTCGAACCCGCGCTTTGCAGGTAACCGTCGAAAAACGCTGGCAATTCTGCACAATCGCCAAAAACTCGGGCGGCTCACTGTCGCGCCCACGGCCCGCTGTGGCAGCCGCGGCCCATGACCTCCGGTTCATACGCCGGCCGCTCCAGGCCAGGCTCAATCCCCCGGCGGAGGCGGCTGCGAGGCGCGAGGCGCACCTAGATTCACCCGAAAGGTCGCACCCCGGCCCCGACTACTGTCCACCACGATCGAAAATGCGTGCTCGTCCGCGATCCGCTTCACCACCGCAAGTCCCATGCCCGTGCCTTGCGAACGAGTAGTGAAGAACGCGTCGAACAGCCGCTCACGGGCGTTTTCGTCGATGCCCACGCCGCGATCGGAGACGATTAGCCATGCGCTCTTGCCGATGATCTCGACCGCGACCTCCACGCTATCGCCAGGGCTACTGGCTTGCACCGCGTTTCGCACCAGGTTCCAGATCATCTGCCGCAGCTGAGCGCCGTCCGCCCAAATCGGCGCGTTCTCGACGCCCGAATAGCCGACCTCCACATCGGACACCGCGCGACCGCTGCGAGCCGTCAGCGCCACCACTTCACGTGCCACGCGCGCGGCATCGATACTGGCAAAGATCGGCTTCCTGGGCTTGGACAGATCGACCATGTCGGTCACTAAATCGTTCAAACGCCCGGTTTCACGCTGAATGATGTCACACAGGCGCTGATCTTCGTCGGACAGGCCGTGCGCGGTGCGCAGCAATTGAATGGAGCCTGCGATCGAGCCGAGGGGATTGCGAATTTCGTGAGCCAAACCGGCAGCCAAGCGCCCGAGCCCCGCCATGCGCTCGGCCTGGTCGGCGCGCTCGGTCGCCAGCACCAGCTCCCCGCCCGTCCAACGCAGGCGGTCGGCCAAGGTGCCGGCGAGTAAGGCCACCACGATCAACACCAACAAGTTCACCAGCAGGTAAAACGTGAGCTCGTCCGCAGACAGGTGATAGATCGAGGCCGGCTGATCACGCGGCGCTGACAATAGTCCGCGCTGAAGCGCGAACACCAAGCCGCCGTAGGACACCGCGCCCGAGAGCGCGGCCAAGAACGCGCCGCGTAGGCCGAGCAAGCTTGCGCCCACCAAACACGACAAGCCATAAAACGAAGTCGCGCCGCTGGAGGCACCGCCGGTCAGGTAAGCGACCACCGTCCAGGTGAGTTGATCGAGCACCAGCTGCGCCTCGGCTAGCCGCTCGAGGTGTTTGCCCTTACGAAGCAGGGTTGCATAGATGCCTGTGAGCGCGAAGGAGAGTCCGAATGTCTCCAGCGCCACACGCAAGGTGAACGATTCGAAGCCGAATTTGCCGCGCAGATAGAAGGTGCCCACCAGCGCCAAGGACAGCGACAGGAGCAACAAGCGCGCCGCGGTGAGCGCAGCCAAGCGCCGCGCCAGCGGGGCCGAGCCGAGCATTTCGGGGATACCGAGTTGGAGTCGCATGGCGTCGGGCGCTTGCTCGCGCGCCCCGCTCAATCCGCGTGAATGTTGCCTGCCAGCGAGAACACCGGCAGATACATGGCGATCAGCACCACGCCGACCATGCCGCCCACGCCGACCATCATGATCGGTTCGAGCGCACTGGTCAGCGCGCCGACGGCGACGTCCGTTTCTTCCTCGTAAAAATCGGCGATCTTGTTGAGCATCTGATCGAGCGCACCGGTTTGCTCGCCGACCGCGATCATCTGCACGACCATGTCCGGGAACACTTTGGTCTCCGTCAGCGGTTCGGCCATGTTCTTGCCCTCGCTGATGCTCTGACGCACGTGCATCACGGCGGCTTCAATCACCACGTTGCCGGAAGTCACCGCGCAGATCTCCAGGGCATCCAAGATCGGCACGCCGGAGCTGAGCAAGGTGCCGAGTGTGCGCGTGAAGCGCGCCACGCCGATCTTGCGCAACACCGAGCCCATCACCGGCAGCTTCAGGATCGTGCGATGGACGAAGGTCTTGCCACCCGGTGTCCGGTTCATGTAGCCGAAGCCCACGACCAGCAAAATCACCGCCACGGCGATGAACGGGAAGTAACTGACGAAGTTGTGCGAGATGCCGACCATGACTTGGGTGAGCCAGGGCAACTGAGCCTTGCCACCGCCGAAGTCCTTGAACATGCCTTCGAAGGCGGGAATCACGAAAATGAGCAGCACCGTCATCACCAAGCAGGCGATCACGAACACGACCGACGGATACACCAGCGCGCCGCGCACCTGCCGGATCAGCTTCTGGCGCTTCTCCAGATAGACCGACAGGCGGCTCATGATGCCGTCCAAAATGCCGCCGACCTCACCGGCGTGAACCAAGTTGGTGAACAGCTCGTCGAACACTTTCGGGTGGCGCTTGAGTGCTTCACTGAAGGTCGAGCCTTGCTCGACGGCGTTGCGCACGTCCTTCAGAATAGTGCCGAACGCGGCGTTGGTCTGCTGCGAGCCCAAGATTTCCAAGCACTGCACGAGCGGCAAACCCGCATCGATCATGGTGGCGAACAGACGCGTGAAAGTGACCAGATCCTTGGTGGTGACCTTGGGGCTACCGAATTTGATGTCGCTGAGGCGGCTCTTCTTTTTGACTTTGACCGGCGCGAGCTGCTGCTGACGAAGGCGACTGTTCACCGCCTCTTCGTTCTCCGCCTCCATGACCCCCTTGCGAACCTCTCCGGTCCGGCCACGGGCTTCCCAAGTAAACTCGGCCATCGCTTCTCGCCTTCCAATCGCTTTACGGCAGCTTCACAATACCGGTGCGGCAGCCAGATGCCAAAATGCTTCGATTTCCGGAAGATGCGTCGCCCTCATGATGCCACATTGTCCCCTAGCTGAAATTGCACGGAAATTCGTGATTCAGCCGCAGGTCGCACCAGCCGCAGTGGTCGCACTCGCCTGGGCCGGCGCGGCCGGCTTCGAGTTCGCACAGGGCGCGGCTTTCAAAGACGAACGCTGCAGCGCGGACGCGCGCGCCTTTTTCGACCTAGCCTCGGTCACGAAGTCGTTTCTGGCCGTCACCGTGGCGCGCTTGGTCCAGCGCGGTCGGCTTTCGTTCGACACGCCACTTCAGGACCTACTTCCGGAAGCGCGCGGCTCGCTCACGGGCTCGGCCAGTGTGCTGCTCTTGCTCTCGCACCGTGCCGGGCTGGTGGCGCATCGCGATTTGTTCGCGCCATTGCTGGCGGGTGCGCCCTTCGAGCAGGCCGCCGCCATCCGCGCGGCCGTGCACGGCCGCCGGCCCGAGTGCCATGGGCCGGCGCCCGCCTCCGGATATCCGCCGCTGTACAGTGATCTGGGCTTTGCGCTCTTGGGCTTGGCCATCGAGCGCCTCGAGCAGCTGCCGCTCGACCAGGTCGTCGACCGGGAGGTGTGCGCGCCGCTCGAGCTAGAGCTCGAGGTGGGCTCGGCGCGCATGCTGCGCGCCCGTGGCACGGGCTTCGCGGCGCGCTGCATGCCGACCGAAACCGTGCCCTCCCGTGGCGGAGAAGTGCGCGGCCTCGTGCACGACGAGAACGCCTGGGCGTTGTCCGGGCACGGCTTGTCCGGCCATGCCGGCCTATTCGGAACCGCGCTCGGCCTGGCGCGCTTCGGCGCTGCACTGCTCGAGGCCGAGGCTCAGGCTGCGCAGCGCCGACCTTCGGCGTGGCTCGACTCGAGTATTCTGGCCCCGCTGCTCGAGGAGCGACCGGGTGGTACCTTGCGAGCGGGGTTCGACGGCAAATCGGCCGACCAATCCTCGGCGGGGACTCTGGCCGGCAGGCGCAGTTTCGGCCACTTGGGCTTTACTGGGACTAGTTTTTGGTGCGATCCGGACGGCGCCCGGGTACTGGTCCTGCTGACCAATCGAGTCTGCCCAACGCGGAACAATCCTCGAATTCGAGCCGCCCGGCCCGCCGTGAACGACGCCCTGTACGTCTATTACCCCTGAAACGGCGCGCCCACCGCTGACGGCACTTTAAACCCGCAGAGAACCATGACAAATTTGGCGACGGCCTTGCGCGGCTAGAGCCGTTTCGAAGACGATCAACTGCGACGAGGCATGTAGGCGCACCGATGTGGAAGCTGACGATCGAGGACGACCAGGCGAGCAAGACCGTCGTCCACCTCGTTCGTGAGGACTACACGATCGGTCGTGCCGAGGAGAACACGGTTCGCCTGACCGAGCGCAACATCTCGCGCCGTCATGCGCGCCTGACGAAGCCGGGCGAGCGCTGGCAGCTGATCGATCTCACCAGCTACAACGGCTGCTACGTCAACGGCCAACGTGTCAGCGAGAAGCACGAGATCGTGCACGGCGACTTGGTGCAGCTCGGCGACTATCGCTTGCAGGTGATCGACGATTCGATCCTCGACCCTGTGACGTTCGACAAGGCCGTCACCATGCCGGCAGCCCCACGCAGTCAAGCCTTGCTGGGTCAACCCGATCGCTTGGTGATGGTGGTGGGCCCGACCGTGGGGGCCGAGTTCCCGCTCACCCAAGACCGGCCGCTGGTGGTCGGTCGCGGTGAAGAGTGCGACGTCTCGATCAATCATCCTTCGGTCAGTCGAGTGCATGCGGAGATCCAGCCGCTGGGTGACGGTCGCTACGAAATCGTCGATCGCGAGAGCGCCAACGGCGTGCGCGTCAACGGTGTCGAGCTGCCGCGCACGCTGCTCGATGCGCGCGACGTGATCGAGCTGGGTGACGTGATCGTGAAGTTCATCCCGGCGGGCGACATTTACGTGCCCGGGGCAGACGAAAGTCAGCAGGCCAGCGCGCTGACGCTGGGCGGGGCGTCCCTAACGCCGCTGCCGCACGTGGCGCCAGGACTGGGCGGGCTGTCCTACGGCGTGAAGCTGGCGGCCATCGGTGGCGTGGCGGCGATCGTGGTGGCCTTGGCCTTGGTCGTGGCCACCCGTAGCGGCACGCCGGAAGCGGAAATCGCTCCCGGCAGCTCGGAGGCCGTCGACTCCGCGATGCGCACCTTGCTGGAAGCCAAGGCACTGCTCGACAAGGGCGAGATCGACGCGGCAGTGCGCAAGGCTCAGGACATCCCCCCGAGCAGCAACGCGCGCAAGACCGCCGATTATCGTCAGATCCAAGGCGCCTGGGCAGACGCGCTCTTCAGCAAGGCCGCCGAAAGCCAGGACCCGGCGCAGAAGCGCGGTTTTTTGGACCAAATCTCGCGCGCCACCAACGTCGACTCGGTGCGCCGCAAGCGCGCTGCGAACGAGCTATTGGCGCTCGACGCGCAGTCGGTCGACGTGAGCGATCTGCCCAGCGCGCCCAAGCGGGAAGCGCACGTCGTGGCGCAAGCTCCGCGGACCCCAGCGACGAGCACGGACGACGCGGCCGCGGAGGCTACCAAAGCCGCCGGGCCGACGCTCGTGCGCAAGAACCCCTTCGACGACGATCCTGCGCCGAGCAGCGCAGCGGATAGCGATCGCAGCAAGCTGCTCTCGGCCAAGGCTACGTTGCAGCAAAAGGTGCGCAGCGGTCAGGCTTCGGATCGCGATCTGAAGATGCTGCGCGCAGTCTGTAAGCAGCTCGGTGATGTCTCCTGTAGCAACTGAACCGACGCCCCACTCGGGTTCTTGGTTCGGGCTGCAACCTTTCACGTCTCGCGCCTGTATCGCGGTTTGCACCGTCCTCGGGCTGGCCCTCGCCGTCGAGCTCGTGCCGCTGTGCGCGCCGCTGCGTATCTTGCATCCAGTTTCGCAAGCCGAAGCCCCCGCACGTGGACGCTTGGAGCCGACACCCGCGATCGGCGAAGCTAAAATCACCAGCACCACCGAGACTCGCACGGAGCTGTCACAGCCGGATTCAGTCTCGCTGAAGGCTGCCCAGGGCGCGCTCGCCGCCAAACAGCAAGCCGGTGACGTCGCGCTGCCGGCGATCGATGCGGCCGAGCCCCCCCTGCCGCTGGCCGATCCGAGCGGGCAGGCGCTGAACGGCTTTTTCCGAGCGCTAGCTCGAACCGCTCATCACCAGCCACAGGCAGTGACGCGCATCGCGCACTTCGGGGATTCGATTGTGGTAAGCGATTTGGTCTCCGGGACCCTGCGCCGCAAGCTGCAGGCCGAGTTCGGAGACGCGGGGCACGGCTTCATGCTGATCGCCAACGCCTGGCCCGCATACTTCCACAACGACGTGTCGCGCTTCGCGACCGCGGGCTGGAGCGTCAGCCGAATCGTCGGACCGTACGCGGAGGACGGCTTGTATGGCCTCGGCGGCGTCTCATTCAAAGCAGAGCGCAACACCGTGGCGCGTTTCGGCACGGCCAAGACCGGACCTTACGGCAAGCACGTCACCCGCTTCGTGCTCGACTACTTGGAGCAACCCGGCGGCGGCAGCCTGCAGGTCAGCGTGGACGGCGTAGCCAAGGCCACCGTGGACACGCAGGGCGCGCTAAAAAGGTCGGCCTATTTTTCGCTCGATGTACCGGACGGCGAACATGAGTTCGAGCTCTATACCAAGGCTGGCGTCACCCGCGCCTTCGGCGTCGTGCTGGAACGGGACACCCCGGGCGTGGTCGTGGACGCGCTCGGCGTGCAGGGCGCGCGCATCCGTTTTCTGGACAAGCAAGACGACGCCCATTGGGCCGACCAGCTCGGCTGGCGCAAGCCCGACCTATTGATCTACCAGTTCGGCGCCAACGAAAGCGGCGACGGCTTTCTGTATTCGATGGCCGACTATCACCGCACGATGAAGGAAGTCATCGCGCAAGGGCAACGCGCGCTGCCCGAGTCCAGCTGCTTGGTGATCGGCGCCATGGACCGAGCGGCCAAGGTCGGCGACGAAATCGTCAGCATGCGGGTCATCCCCTCGCTGGTCGAAGAACAACGCCGCGCGGCCGCCGAGCTCGGCTGCGCGTTCTTCGATACCTACAGCGCGATGGGCGGCGCTCACTCGATGCCCACTTGGGTGCGCCGCGGCCTCGGTCAGGCGGACCTCACCCACCCCACCTCGATCGGCTCCGAAGTCATCGGCAACTGGGTCTACCGGGCGCTGATGAAATCCTACAACGCACATCTCGCACCTTCTCCGCCATAGAGCTGAGTCGGAAAACATTTCGACACGCAGCTATTTCGCGCGACGGCCGTTCGATCGTCGAAGCGCGTGCCTAGCCCGAGTGCATTTCCTGCAATCCCCCGCTTTTCGTGGCGCTCCCTGAGCTCGCTGTGCGTCGGGCTCTCGCTGGCCCTGATCGCGGCCTGCGCCAACCCCCCGAAACACCGCGCGCGCGACGAGCAGACGGCGGGCGCGAGTGGAGCCGCCGGCGCCAGCGACGACGGTTCATCCAGCGCGCTCGGGATCGATCTGCGTGGCACGCCGCAGTACTACCGGGTCGTACGGCTCAGCAACGCTCAATGGGCCCAGAGCGTGCAAGATATCCTGATGCTGCCAGACCCGTCGGGGCTCGAGCAGGGCTTCCAGAGTCCGGTGGGGGGCACCACTGACTTCTCGAACAATGAGCTTTTGCTCGACGTCAACCAACGGTCCTGGGCGGATTTCCAGACCGCCGCCGAAGCGTTGGCGGAGCAGGTGACCGCCCAGACCAGCACGCTCGCCCGGGTGTACCCGGGCACGGATTCGGCGGGGTTCATTCGGACGCTGGGGCGACGCGCCTACCGGCGGCCACTCACTCCGGCCGAGGTCAGCAGCTACAGCACCCTGTTCAGGACGGGCAGCGCCATGTCTGGCAGCAAGAGCGCGTTTGCCAAGGGCGCGGCGTTGGTCATCCGCGCGCTGCTGCAATCGCCGAATTTCCTGTATCGCACCGAGCTCTCGCCCAGCAGCGCTCGGCTGAACGGCTACGAGGTGGCGGCCAAGCTCTCGCTCTGGCTGCGCGGAACCACCCCCAGCGACGAGCTGCTCGATATGGCGCCCAGCTTGACGACTCCGGAGGCCGCGGCAGAGGTCGCAAGCCTCATGCTGGACGAGCCCACGGCCGTGGCAGTGATGCGAAAATTTCACGGTGAGCTCTTGCACTTCGCGCGCTTCCAGACGATCAGCAAGGTCGGCGTCGCGAGCTATCGAGACGCGCTGAACGCTGAGTACGAGGAGAGCTCGTATCTGTTCTTCGACCGGATCTTCAACGAGGGCCTGGGCGTGAGGGAGATCTTGACCACGAGCTCTGGCTTCATGGGTCCGGGCATGGCCGAGCTGTACGGGTTTCCGAAGCCCAAAAGTGGGCTAGTCGAGCAGGATTTGGGTGCTGATCGCGTCGGCTTCTTCGCGCAGTTGCCGTTTCTGACGCTCAACGGCTTGAACGGCGATCCGGACCCGATTCATCGCGGAGCCAGCATCAATTTCGAC
>Ga0247779_1000623_pt1 | contig 20594 bp, 14 predicted proteins | sample UWRJL221509R5_FD_179925 | JGI IMG/M metagenome (GOLD analysis project Ga0247779, IMG submission 179925) | Plant litter microbial communities from Arlington Agricultural Research Station in Wisconsin, United States - UWRJ-L221-509R-5 | ecosystem: Environmental > Terrestrial > Plant litter >... | reverse complement strand
TGGAGCCACTTCTGGGCCTTTTTGCTCTTGTGTTTGGGGTCATTGTCTTGCTGAAAGAGGACATCCTCTGGCTTTTTGTTGTAATATTCAAGGCTTTGTTGAAGTTCATCCTCCAGAATGCTAACAAGAAGGTCAGCATCCATCCTCCCATCAATCTTGGTCCCATATTCAACCCCCTCCCAAATCATACAGCCCAAAAACATCAGAGAACCTCCTCCGAACTTGACTGTTCCTTGGACCAGCCTATTATGCAAGCCCTCCCCCTCTCTTTTCCACACCCACCGCTTCCCATCTGACCCAAAAAAATTGACTTTTGTCTCATTTGTCCATACAACCCTTTTCCAGTCATCCACTGTCCAGTGTTGGTGGGCTTCTGCATAGTCCATGCACATCCTCCTATGCTTTTTGGAGAGAAATAGTCATTTTCACTTTGTTACAGCCTTCATACCAACTCCACAAAGTGCTCTGCATACTGTCTTTACAGTGAAGGATGTGTTGGTCATATCTTGTGAGGTTTGGGTGGCATCAGGGGCATTGTCAGCCTTTTGAGAAGTGATAAGACATATAGCGTATTGGGTATTGGTAGGAGAAAGCTTGTGTGGACGGCCACCAGTAGCTTTAGAAATTGGTGATTGATTTTTGGAGTGTATAACAGATATAGAACCAAAACTTATACCAGTGGTGGTGGAGATAGCATGTCTGGAAAGTCCTTTGTCAAGGAGTTCAAGAACACGGTTGTATTGAGCAGGAGTAAGTGATCGCATGAGGGTCTGAGAGAGTATTTGATGTAGGGGATAGTCACAGCTTGTGCACAGAGTATATATACATATTTGATGCCAGTCACATGATTTTATTCGTAGCTATTTGGTTTGATTAAACAAAGTCACATGCTTAATATATAGAAGGGACAAAACTGTTCAAATGTACTTGTACCAATAGAATATTAATAGCGTGGGAGTAAAATAATATTATGTAATAAAACAAATTGTTCCTTGTTTATCACATCTTAATCTACCTAGGTTAAAAATTTCAACCAGTTTAGATCAGCCAGTCCAGAGTTATTCAAGTAACAGTCCAAATTCAAAAAACATTTGAACGGTTTTGTCCCTCATTGTATGTATAAACAGGCGATGATGCCTAATGTCAGGTGAGATAATCAACTCTACTGTCATTCTTTCATGATATTAAGATGATTCACAATCTAGGTCGGAACAAAATATATAGTATATAAGGTGAATAAAGACGCACACTCAAAGCCAGAAATGGCGCAGCACACTATAAACCCAAATGCTCGAAAGAGGAAGAACCCTACCATGGTATTACCATCGGCAAAGAGGAAGAACTTGAAACTTTAAAATTGTGTATCTAGTCACACAGTTCATATATTAATGTAGATACAACATAATTTCTTATACGGGGCAAACAAAGCTCTTTACTTACTTACCACCCACTTTCATGCACTATGCGCACATGCAGAACGATCCTGCACGTATGGCGGTCAATCAGGGTAAAAATTATTGCGCGCAGCACAACTCAATTTTAACCCTTTTCGCGCAACTTTGGGCCCATATTTGAGTCTAGGTTTTCTAAGTTTAAACTGTGCTCCAACGGGTTTTTTATGCGCTTTTTGGTGTTGAGCGTGCACCTTTTTTTTTTGGGATGTGCACAACTTTGGGCGTCACAGGAAATAATGTGTGCTAACCTATCACATATGCGCACACATTTATCATTGTGCAAAAAAACGATATATTGGTTGCGCGCACCTTTTTTAAGCACGCAACTTACTAACCAACGTGCGGTGCACATTATACGGCGAGATGCCGATTGATGGATCCCCGGCATCCAAATACGGCATGATGCATGAGTACTGAGTCTCAATGATACTCGAGTATTTCACGTACTTGATGTACATTCTGCGACTAGAATCTTATGATTGCATATAATAAATTACAATTTAGAGTTCTTAGCCTCTACATGGTCCACAGTCAGCCCGGTCAAATGCTTGAATTTATCATTAACGGTGTAAATATCAGGTAAATACTAAATCCACACAAGTGGCGAGGAGTTCTGAGAACCCCATTGCATTCTGCAAAGAGAGACCATGGCTGGATTTATTACTGTTTAATTTATGGGGGTGCTCAGACACATGAAAATGGAGGAGGAAAGAAAGAACTGTCTTGCCGAGAAAGATTTGTGACATGGCAGATGTGGCATTGTCATAGTAATACGATCAGCATGATCCTATGCTCGGCATGGGTTTCAAGTTGAGTTGGTGGAATAGGTGCGCACTTGGAAAAGTTGCACACAGGCACAAAAATAAATGTGCTTGCATATTTCAAAGATGAGCGCACATTATGTATGACAAACAAAAGTGTGCGCATCCCACAAAAAGGTGCGCGTTCCACACAGAAACGCGCACAGCTACTCGTTACACACCTATTTTGGTCTTAGACAATCTAGGCATGTGTTTGGGTCTAAAGTTGCGCAAAACAGGTAAAAAATGAGTCACGTTGTGCGCAATAATTTTTACCCAGATTGACTGCCATACTGCACGCACCGCTCTTAAATTTGCATGCACCTATTGCATTTTTGCATGCACCTGTCGCTACTTTGCGTGCACCGCAGGTTTCCCAGGGCGGCCCTGCACGCACGCACACTTTCCTGTGCCCCTAGAAAATATAACCCCTAGACATAATTATTGTGACGTATCTTGGAATTATCACGCAGTCAAGTAAGTAGCTGATAATTGATGATGGATGGCATACACACACTGATTATGTTAAGATTATGTACTTATAACTCCACCCGAAAGCAATTATCGGTTCTTATAGGTTCATCACCTAGCGCAATGTCTGATATGCCTTTTTCAATTTTTCCGACAAATGCTTATGTATTGATTGTACCAAATCATACATGGACGTGAAAACTACTTAAAAGGAAAGAAATGATAAGAATCATTAAAGAAACCAATACGTTGCACGCATTAGAGCCGTATCTAGTTAACATTTCCGGCATAGTCTTTCCCACCCCGGCCAGGCTCGACGCTGGAGGAGAAATGACCTACAAGAGCACTACGACAGGGTAACATCCTAATTTAAGACTTTTTTTTTTTTTTTTTTTTTTTTTTTTTTTTTTTTGTGTCTATTAATGTCTATTAGGTAGAACCCATGCAGACCTAACTAATTATTCCCTAAAGTCCCTTTTGCACTGCCGAGGTACGCCCGAAGCGATCCCCTCCCCGGTCAGCCCAGCACGGAAACGCTGTTTGCAGGGCACTTTTGCAGTTGGGTGTGTTTTCTTTCTTTTCTTTCTCTCTTGTCTTTCCTTTCTGTCCGCTAAGTACCTTAGCCTTAGCCTTGGTATGTTTGTGTGTGGGTGGAGGTGTGAGTGTCGTTGCTTCTGATGTTTATAGTGCCCTTGCTTGGTTTAGTGGCGACCTTGGTTTGGTGGCGACCTTGGTTCGTTGGGCTTGTCGGGTGTCCTGTAGTGTAGTTATCCTTTGTTCTGTCTTTGATTTATTGGTACCTCACCTATGTATAGTGTTATTCTTCCTGTTTGCCCAATATATTTCAGTAGCGTCTTGATGCCTTTGGTGTTCGATAGTAGTGCTTTGAGGTTCCTTGAGTCGCGTCCCAATTTACGGTCCATTTCACTTCTTTCCCATCTGTACGTTGGGCATTTGAATAGATAGTGTTTGAGTGTCTCTTCCCTGTTTCCTCTATTGTTTTCGTGGCAAGTTTGGCACCTTGGGGTTTCTGACCTTCCAAAGCGATGTAGGTATGAGTTTAGTGGTATGTGGCTGGTCCTGATTTGCATAAGTAAGCTTGCTTGTGCTCTTGATAGTTTTGTTTGTTGTGCCCTGAACTTGAGGTATGGATAAGTGTCGTCGACGTCACGTTCGAACCTTTCCTTGCGATGTGATTGGTTCCATCTTTTGGCGGCTTCTTCATGCAACGATTTGAGGTGAGTGTCCTTGAGGGCTTTGGTGCTTATTGGGAGTTTTGCTTGTTCAATTTGGGGTGGGAGGTCCGTACTTGGCGTTGTCCTCCCCTTTGCCGCCCTTTTTGCTTCGAGATCTGCCCTTCTGTTTCCTCTTGAGGTTCCATGTGCTGGTATCCACCTTATCGTGAAGACTTGGTCCCTGTTCCTATGTTGTCGCGCCAACTCGTTACTGATTTCGTTCACTTGGGTGATGATGTGGGATCCGGTTTTTGGTGTTTGTGTTCTCATCGCGTTTATGAGTTCCTGACTGTCCGTGTAGATGGATACCGTCTCTTCCCCTCTGTGGTTTGTGCTTGTTTTGAGGATCCAGCATACTAGCCATCCTGCCACCTTTTCTGCATCATCTGTTGTGTATTCTGTATCAGTTCCTAGCTTGTATCTGATTATCTTTGATGGTTCTTGGTTGTTGTTTTCATAGAGTACCGCTGCTGCTCCTAGCTGTCTATCTTGCAATGTGCCATCTGTGTATATTTTTACTGTGGCTCGGTCTTGTGCTTCTAGTCTCTCCGCTTCGTCTGCTTCGCTTGTGATGACGGTTTGGTAGTTTCGTTTCAAGGTGACTGATTCTGTCTTCGGGTTGATGGTTTTGATTCTAATTGTTTTGATCTGGAAATATTGTATCAGTTTTTGGATCGCGGTTTTGTGTGTCTTAGCTGGTGCGATGTAATATTTTGTTGGTAGAGTTCCTGCTGGGTTAGTTTCTGGCAGTGAGCTGAGTCGGGTGATGGCTTTATAGCAGATCTTTCAGAGGAGAAGGTCGATGGGGAGTAGTCCCGCATGTGAGTCGAGGAGCTCATTTGGCATTGTTCTCAGGGCGCCAGTGATTGCGAGTGTCGCTGACTTTTCCGTTGATCTTGAGTTCTGGGTAAGCGAGCAGTCATGTTTTTCCTGGTCGGTCTGGGTCTTTCTCTCTTTTCTCTGTGCAGTGGAGGGCTGCTAGTTTGTTGATGGCATATCTCAAGTTGTGGTCTTTTCCCCATGCTAGCCCGCCATTTTCCGGTCTTGTCATGTAGTTTTTGAGGGTTTTTGTTGTTTTCTTGAAGGTTGGTCCTATTGCTATCACCAGCGTGTTGTCGACGAAACCTAGTGAGTTTTCCTCTGGCATCCTGGCAAGTTTGAGTAGGTCAGCATTGTAAATTATATATAATATCATGGATAACGGGTCACCCTGTCCAATTCCGTTTGTGATTTGAATTACTAGCGAGATGTAGTTGTCAAATTTCATTCTCGTCCTTCGATTTTCTAGCAAGTTGCTGATGAATTTTATGTGGATTTCCGGTAATCTGCGTCGTCGTAGGTTGTGTATCAATCTGTCTGTTACTGCATTTGGGAAAGCGCTTTCCACGTCCAAGAACAGGATTGATGCTACTTGACCTTTGCGCCAGGCTGATTTGACTATGTCTTCGAGTATGTGTACGGTGTCTGTTGTCATTCTTCCTGTGCATCCGCCAAAGTGGTTTTCTGGTAGTAAGAGTTCGCGTTCTACTGTTCGGCTGATTTCATCTGCTATGATTGCTGTTAGTACCTTGGCCATCGTATTCAGCAATGCTATTGGTCTGTATGCATTTGTGACTTCATAGTCTGGCTTCCCTGGTTTCCTTAGCACGATGGTGGTGAATTCTCTCCATGAGTCTACATATGTGTCAAGCGTCAGTATGGCTCTGTATATTTGCAATAAGTGCTCCTCTATTATGTCAATGCTTTTTTGAAGTACAATGTTTGGGATGTTATCTGGTCCGCTTGCTTTATATGAGGATAGCTGTTTGATTTGGTTGTGAATTTGTTCTATCGTGATTTCTGGTGGGTTTGGGAGTGGCTCGGGGTAGTCGTAATTTGCTGGTACTGTTGAGGTTGCTGGTTTCGGCAGGAAGAAACTTTTTGCGAATGCTTCTGCTTTCTTGTCATTTGTGTCGACGTATGTTGTCGAGTCGTCTGCCGGGTTCTTAACTTTGAGTGTCGGGACTCTTGTTTTCCCTCCATCTGTCATTGGTTCCTTGATATACTTGTTGGCCGTCCATAGCTCGTTTGTGGTCGCCTCTTCTAGGAAATCTTGCCAGTGTTTTGTTTTGGCCTTTGTGATTACGTCTCCATATTCGTTCGATGCTTTCCTGTGTGCTTCATGACTTTCGTGATTGGTGAGCGCTCTATTTCTATAGGATTGACGACTTAGCTTGTTGACCTTTTTTCTCAGGTTGTCTAGCTCCTTGTTCCACCATCTTTTCGAATGCGGGCATGGGCTGTTGAGTTTTATTGTGGCTTGTATTGATTGTTGGATGGCCTTCGTTAGGTTGGTTGCGACTTACTGGAGCTCTTCGTTTGTGGTTATTGGTCGCGGTTCTGGGATTCCTGTTATTTTCGTTGTTAGTTCTTCTCTGAATTTGTTCCAGTCGGCCATTCTGAAGTTGTGGGATTGTTGTGGTGTTGATCTTTGCTGTGGCATTTCAATGATCGTGACGATTGGGTAGTGGTCTGTTCCTGTGGGTTGGCTTGCTGGGTCGACATCGCATCGTACTGTCCTGTCGTTTATGTCTGCTGTGCTCCATACGTTATCTGGCCTAGTAAAGTTGCCTGTTGTGTAGTGTCTGATTGTTGGTAGGCCTTTCGGTAGTGTCATCTTCATGTTTTCGTCCACAACTAATCTGATGAGTTTTCTTGCCCTTCGGTCAGCCGCTTGCATGAATAGTCTGTGATCTTCGTCTCTGTCCCATAATGGGTGATGCATGTTGAAGTCTCCGCACCATATGACTTGCGCATTGGCTGTTGGGTATATTTCTTGCCTTCTGGTTGCGTAGAGTTCTCGGAGTGTTGTGATTGTTTTGAAGTTTTCACAGTCGACATAGAGGTTAAAAATGGTGAGCGTGGTGTGCTGGTTTTTGATTTGGATTGCTGTTATATCGTTGTTCCCTGGTATTTTTATTTCCTTCCAGCTGCTGGTGTTTAAGTTAGCGGATACCATTATTACTGACCTTACTTTGTCGGCATCCTTCTTCTTCCTGTCTTGCGGGTATATCATTGCATAGTTATTGGATATTCTGATTATTCCTGTCGGCGTTACGTAGGGTTCCTGAATGAGTATGATATCCCATTCTCTTCGCAGATTCCTGTTCATGAGGTCATGGTGTCCTTTTTCTGATTTGTTGAGGTTAATTTGCAATAACCGTAGGCGATCTGGTGTCCTTTCCATGTGCTTAAGCATAGAAGGAGCTCTGAGATAATGATAGCATTGATTGCCTTCGTGGTATGGCTGGTTTTTGCAGGGTCGTCTTGTTTGTCGTGTTCTCGTGAGTCTTTTGTGTCTGCATTTTGGTGTCTGTGCCTTCGTTTGATGATGCTCGCTTGTCTGCTGGGTGCTGAGTTCAACTTGTCTGCCAGGGATTGTTGACTAGGCCGAAATTCAGCCGTGTTTGTGTTAGTTGGCTTCCGGTGGGTCTTTCTATGTTGCTCTGAGTCAAAATTTGTGTATCAATTTTGTTTCTACTTCCCGAACTCCAGTCAGCAGGTTGGTTTCTAATTTTTGGTGGGGGATAATTGCTATTCCAGGACCATTCCTCCATCAACGGAAAGTATGGTATGCTGTTCTCTGGGTGCGCTCGATCGAAGTCTTCGCATTTCCTAAGGAAGGTTGGGCATTGCCTGCTCCAGCTCGGGTGGTCGGCTCCTCCACATGGTACGCATTGTTCTGATAACTTGTTCATGCATTCTCTCATCCTGTGAGTTTTGCTACCACATGTCCCGCAGGTGTCGTAGTTGTTCACGCATTCCTTTGCCATGTGATTATACCCGTGGCACTTAAGGCATTGTATTGGTTCCTTCTTGCATTTGCGTATCTCAACTGTTTTCCCGAAGATGAACATTCCCTGATTAATTAGTCTGTTAGCAGTATCCGGATTATGTATAGATAGAATTAAATGTGCATAGCGTTGGTTTGGGGATCTTCTTTCTATCGGTTTGGCATATCATGCTTTGGCTAGGTCTTCGTGTGGTATTTTATTGTTATCCATTATTTCTTCCAGGTGGTCCTCGTTTTCTGGGTCGAACACTATTGGAACATAATATGCGATGACATTGTGTGTTCTTTTCTTCCATTCTCCTCCTTGTCCTTGCTCTCCCATGGCTGCGAAAATTCCACCCATGCTGTCGTCCGATTTGATCCATTTCGCGCCCTCGTCGGTTAGCATCTCGATGAGTATTCCTTTGTTTGGGAGTCTTTCGGTGGATTGTACTTTGTGTGTAGTGTCTTCTTCGCATGCTTGGTTTATTGCCTTCTGTATTATGCTCTTGACTTCAGTGTTGCTGACATTTTGTATGGGGGATGTCTGCGGGAAATCTAACAGTAGTTGCCTCACTTTGATGCCCTCCTTCGCTGCTATCCTTGGGTTGATTTCTTTGCCTGGGATCACTGATCTCCCTGCTATTTGGGTGTGGGGCATTCCGAGATTGTTGTGATTACCATCTTGGTTACTGAGTTTGGCTTCCTTTATTTGCTTTAATGCTGCTGTCGTGGTTTCTTCTATGGTCTTGATTTGGTTTCCTATCTCTGTGGTTATCGTTTCCTTCAGGTGTTCTGTGATATTCTTCATCTCTTCCGTCATGTACGTCATTTGGTCTGCGACTGTGTCCCTTGTGGTTATTGCTATTGCTTCTTCCTCTATTTCTTCCATCAGGTATGCGGCTGCCCGTATTGCTCTCATTGCTAACCCTGGGACTCCTTGCATTGCTGCTATTTGGAATAAGGCTGCTGACATCACGTTGGGTGTGGGTGTTGCTCCGTCTGGTACCAGCAGTAGTCTCGACTCGAGAAAGTTCCTTGCGTCTCTGGCGTTGTTGATCTGGTTTGCATCATATTCATCTGTGTATAGGAATGAGGATGGCGGTGATTCGTTGCCCCGACGTCACTTATTGATGCTCGCTGTCTGATCGCTGCTATGTCTCGTTGTTCTTGTGTCAGTTTGTTTGGTGGCCTCCGCCATGCTTATAATTCTTTTGCTTTGTGTAGACATTCTTGTTTCTCTTTCTTGTATTTACTCTATTCTAGATGCCCTATCCTACCGAGGCTCTTTTCTTCCTATGTATCCGTGGGAAAATTGGAGATGGTAGTGGTCGCGGGTCAAGAAGAGTTCAATTTAAGACTTTAGCTGGGCATTGCAGATGGAAAATGGGGCGAACATACCAACGTTCTTGTCCATCTAACCCTAATTTATAGTCGAATTCTGTATTCCGAGAGTGAGAATGGCCATTATAACAAAGATTATCACCAGACGTCTCGCCAGACGAGTTATTGTCCTGATGTTGGGAAACTTCAACACGGTCCATCTTCAGATGAATCATGCACTGGCCAATGCCATTCCAGAGAATACCAAAGATATAAGCGACTAGAAATACTTCTCCTGCCTGTTCTCGGTGGATGAGGTCTCAAAAGCAATTTCAACGCTAATTAACAAGTCGGGTAACAATGCAAAGGGCAATGATGGGATAGCATACACTGACCTGTGCAATACAGATCAGGCAGAACTTTGCAGTCTGTTAAATAGATGCCTGAAGGACAATGTGGCCCCATCTATACAGCTTGCTACAGTCATAATAGGAATACTAAAGAAAGGCAAGCCTGGACATGAGCCTGAGAGCTATTGTGCTATTGGGCTAGAAAGTTGCATGCTAAAACCGATGACACTTTTGATACATAACTGATTTACTGCCTGGTGTAATCAACAGGGTACCTTACGCCAACTCGCCTGTGACGCAGAACAAGCAGTGACAGACGGATTGATTAATTGGTACAGTATCTACTATGAATTTACGAAGAAATTCTCATCTTCCTCATAGCCTTCTCCATCTCTTCCAGCTTTTTCAATTCTGATTCAGTATTACCAGAAGAAGCCAGTAATTCTGCTTTCATCCTGCCCAAAAGTTCTTGGAGATCAAGGCATCCCATTTCCATAATATTGGCTGGGGTCTTGGTGATCTGGAGGTTGGAAGCTACAACAGCAGGTCAGGACACTGCAAAGGGTAAACAAGGAGTGATAAAGATGGCATACCAAAATTAGCTTTGCTTTTACCCTTGTCGTCTTTGCCCTTGTCTTTGTCCTTAACCTCAGAAGTTTCTACCAAAACACTACCATCCTGGCTCCCAACTTCATACCACTCCCCCTCCATGCGGCTCGGATGTCCTTTTGATGTCTACAGAATCCTGTAGATTCCATGGAATTCCACAGAATCCATTGGACATTAATAAATACTGAATTAAAACTTACTTTGCTAAGTCTCCAGTAGAATCTACTGGAATCCAGTAGAATCTACTGGAATCCAGTAGATATTCACACAAATAAATAAATAAATAAAAGAGGTTTATTTGTATATTTTAATACATCATCTAAATATTCTAGATATTTATCTAATTTAAAAAAAGAAAAGAAAAAGGAGAACAGTAAGGAAAGAAGGGGGAGAGGAGAGAGGGAGAAGGGAAAGAGGAGAGAGGGAGGGAGCAGGAGGGGGAAGGGAGAGAGGGAGAAGAGAAATAAGAGAGAGGGAGGGAGCAGGGAGGGGGCAAGGAGAAAGGAGAGGGGATGGAGGAGGGAGAAAGGAGATGGAATAGAGGAGGGAGGGAGGGAGGAGGAGGAGGAGGAGGAGAAGGAGCTGGCCACTTACCCAGCCAGGGGCTATACCCTGCCTTTGGCCCGCTCCCACTGCCCTCCGTCGCCCTCATTTGTGTCCTCATTGTGCCACGTCATGCCCACATTATTGTTGTTGTTGTTGTCCTTTGTTGTTGTCCTCGTTGTCGTCAACCTTCATCGTCCTCGTCCTCATTGTTGTTGTTGTTGTTGTTGTTGTCTGCTTCCATCTTTGTTTTCATCATTGTTGTGCTTGTTCTTGTTCTTGTTGTCGTCCTCGCTGTATGGTGTGTGGTGGTGGGAACGATGGGGCTGGTGGGGGACAATGGTGGTTGTGGAACAACCAGTGTGATGTGTCAACGTCACACTGATGCCCACTGTTGGCCGCGGCACGTGTGACATCACAAGGGTGGGGCTATAGCCTGGTTAGGTTTAGCCACAGAAAAGCATTGATGGCTGAGTTGGCTAGAGCATTGTGTGCTAATTATAGAGTCCTTGGTTTGAGTCCCATTTGTGCATTTCTTTTTATTATTATATTAATAATAATAACAGCCATTTCAGTGTTTGAGGTTGACTATAGGTGTGTCTGCGGATATTCCATGGATTTCTATGGATTCTATTGGGTCTATGGATATCCATAGATGGGCCTATAGAATTCTTTGGATTCCGATTGGTGAATTTGGCAGTGATCTCTGCCATTTCCAGGTCTCTGGACACCCAATAGATTCTACTGGATTCCTTTGGATTCCACAGCCTGGGGGTGGGGGAGAGTAAAGTACTCAGTAGTTGCCAATGAATCTGGAATAGGCCGTTGAAGCCATGAAGTGGGACAATTGGTCTGGGAAAAGTTTCGCTTGTGTGAAGGTTATGATATCGGAGAAAGAACTCCTACATCAGTTCAATGTTAGACTGTCTTGTAACATTTCTGATTTTTCCAGCTTACAATTTGGCAAAAGATTCCAGATGCTGCTGTGGAGCGGGGAACCGGGTGATATACTCGCAAGACACAACAAATAACAGATTTTTTGATGTTTGAGTCCCATCCTGGTTTCTGATTGTCCCTCTATCCAGAATTTCTTGAAACGAGGTGGGGAAGAGTCAGTTGAAGAGCTGGAAAACCAAGTAAGTACATCATTAGATATTTGGTGTTACACTTCAAGTAAACTGGATAATTACCCATTCAATAGACTCACACTCTTTTGTGGATATGCAAAGGTCCCCTTCTTCTGTAGAGTGAGTATAGATATAGACCAAAAATCTCTTGCATCTACGCAAATCATGTTAAAATGTGACGGCACTCAAAAACTATAATTCGACTCACTCTTGGTATTCCCCTCCATGGAACTTCCTTGACAGCCATTCCATCCCTTGCAAAATGTCGTCTTTTTTGTCCAGGCAAAATGATACTGTTATGTAAAGTACATCCTTTCCCAAATATGATTGCAGCTTGAGGTAGACATGCTGAGCGCCACTAGAATGGACAGGCATGTCTTCAAGACAGAAGCATATAACTGCAAGCTTTTCCAGATGGAAGGATGGCCAAAACCCTCCGCCAACTAAACACCTTTCAGCCAATACAAAAGGCTTAGGAGCCGATAGACATTTATTAGTATAATATCACTAACTGATAAGTAGTTGTAGAACCAAAACTTACATAATGTTTATTGGCATGCAAAATTTTCCAGCAATAAGGACAGATAAAGTTGAGGTGCCTGGCATCAGTGGGAAACAAAATACATTTGTCACAGCTAGCGCGGATGCGGCACACGTTGCATATAAATAAGGTTCCTCAGTTTCTACATCCACTGCACCACTGTTGAATTGAGATTTTGAAATGTGCCAACAGAAGTAAAAAGTAGAAAAATCCTGCTTACTGTGGGATCTTTGGGATGCTGAGCATCCCAGTAATCTTCCCCGCTGGAAGTAATGGTAATATTGCTTGGAGGGGACTCAGACCTGACTCTGGGACATTTACTTGAAGAACAATCATTTTGAGCTGTTCTTTTGGTCATTGGGCAGCCTGAGAAAGTAGAGATGTGTCTGGAGAATTGAAGTAATGCGCATTGATGTGCGTCGTGTCAGAGAACGCCGTTGACCCAACAATTTGGTCGCATCACATGGGGTAACGGAACTTTCCGAGCACAGCATTCTGACGGACTTTGCATATATTGATCAAGGTCGCCACTCAAGTCGCTGCTTTGATACATTTTCACTCTATGACCGTAATTTTTGAGTTTTCATAAAGCTGTGTTGTAGGTCACATAATAGCTACTTATTGTACATACATCTCATGTCTAGCTATGTAATAAAAACATTGAATAATAAAAACATTGAACTTGTAAGAATGAATGCAATGCAAGTACATACTTACTACCATAGTGTCCCAACTTGTTTAATCTTTTTAAATGTCATCCACAAAGTTACTAATACTCTGACCAAGCACCTTGTCCACTCACTTTAACCAGGTTAAATTTTTGGTGAGGAAGCCATCCCCCAATAATTCCAACCCCTTTAACCATATCAGCTTTCCATTTCTCAATTGATTCACACAATTCATCAATCTAGAAAACATATTGACTATTCAGATAATGAGGGCCGGGTTTATTAGAGCTGGGTAAAGACGACGAAGAATCAAATTAATTAATTACATACACAAATGAGGGTGTGACTACAAAACAGGCTAGTTGTGAGCTCCATGTGGTTGTAAATAGTACCATGTTTGTAAAGAAACGCTGGTAAGTCGCCAGCGTGTGGTTTAATTTTATTGCACTTGACTTTCTTCATATAATCACTATGTATATGCGTCAGGAAGAAGAATAGACAGGACAAAAAAGGGAACTTATGGTGGAGCTGCATTGAAGGTGGCTTTGTCCTTCATTGGTACGAGTGCCGCAGCCGTCTCTGGAAAGTGGGTGCTGCTAATGGCAACAGTGTTGTTACAACGGCTGTTAGCAAACGAGGTGGCAAACGAGAAGGAGAAAGGAGTGGCAAAAGTCAACCAAGGAGCACGCACAGCGGGGAGATTTTTGTTCCTTTCCCGTATTCAAACCCTGTCCTAATGTGTGGACTCGTTTCAATGTTGTTATTATTATCAATATTCACACTGGCTTCTCACTACGACCAGATAGTTTAGCTGCCACCCTCACATCCACCGGTGATATGATTGTGAGTGTAGCAAACAATCATCTGGCATAAGGGGTCAGTTCAGGAAATTTCCTTGAACAAACAAAGCCAAATTTTGCGCAAGTAAAATCTTACCGGGCAGACATTGTTGAAGAAATTTCTCAGAAAATCAAATGAGAAACGCACCTCCAACACAATAAAAGCACAATAAAACCATCATACTTTTACTGTACATATCACTGTAGGTATAATACAAGAACTAAAAATTTGCCCTTGCTTCTATCTTTCTTTAGTGTGGCCAGCAAATGCCAGCGACTTGACCAGGTTTTCGGCAACTATCAGGTGCCAAATGCTGACTCGGATGCACAACCCGCTCCTGCTGAGATGGCAAAGCAAACTTTCCTCCGCCCTGCGGCGGACATTTACATTTTCACTCTTGAATTGGAAAGACAGATATGGGAGTACACAGCAGCAGTAGAGGAAGAAGATGGGGTATGGTGGGTTCTGATCACACTGGGGTGGCTCTGTTGGCTTGTTACAGTTAGGTGTATTTGAGAGGCTGGTGAAGATGGGGGAGAGGTAGGTTGTGAGAAATGGCGGAGGTCTAGGAGAGTCTGCTAAGCCGACAATGCACCAGGTAAAGTCTTGATTGACAAAAAAGCGCCTTTTCGCCAGTAACTAAGTTGGAACGAACAATAGGAAGCTGAAATTGAACAAGCCAGTCATCAATGAGACACGTCCGTTGCATGCAAAGACAGTACACACCTCGCTTGTGGAAGGTTTTCTCCTAATAGGTCCATTTCACTTCCTCAAGAAATGAGCTTGGTAGACAGCGCTGTGAACTGCTTTGAGGCCTTCGAGTCTTTTCTTAAACTCGTTGGACAAGCGGTGGCAAGCCTTGACCCAGGACAGGAAAAGATGTTGCTGCCACCAACTTCAGATTGGTCAAGGTTGAAGAAGAAGGTAGTGCTGGAAAGTTGAAGCTCGTAAGACACATCAGAGTGCCACAATGTGTGGTTAGAACGGTTACCGCCAGCGTACTTGCGGAACCAATTGTTTGAGGCATTGCAGTAGACTGAATGTCAAAAAGAAAATAAGTAAGCTGACAAGCAGAATGATGCATAAAAGGTTACTGACCAACATGGAACTCGGGGTATCCCTTGACATTTCCGGAAGTGGGATCGACGTGGCTAGGCCCAAAATGTCTGTTTGGAAAAGATTGTCAGTTTCTATCAAAGTTGGGTTAGGAGAAAAAGGGGCACAAACAAGTGGCCAATCTCGATTTGCTTTTCAGCTTTCAGATCCTTGAAATTCTGGTCCCTGAAAATTACAACATTACGCCCCGCAATTAAAAGAGCATGTTCATCGAGGCCCTCGTTGGTGAGTTCAGAGATCTGGATTCCAAACACTTTGGTCCCAAGATAAGGAGATATATGAGTAATTTTGGTGTTGGGAGACGAATAGGAGGAAGAAGGAGAATTGGAGTTTGGGGCATAACTTCATTTAGGGACAGGAGAAAAGGTTACACATCACTTTGGATGTCATGTATTGGGACTCTTGGGTGCCAACTTTTCTGCCATCCCCAAAAGAAGCATACCTAGGTTGCGGAGTAAAAAGGGTTGGTTCCAAATTGGTTCTCAAAATTCAACGTGTTTACATACCACCCCGAAACCAAACAGCTCAGTGTTGGCAATCCGCAAGCAGATGGCGCTTGTGACCAACTGTTTCATATCCAAATAGGTACCGTGCTTGCATTATACGGTATGCCCGGAGGTTACCGCAAATACCCGATACCTACGAACACAAGAAGCAGTCGACGTGAGCAACCTACTCTTGGTGCTCCAGGGCCTCTGGTTTGCGCTGGGTGACGACACTATAAAGGTATGTGCTTTTTTTTACCTCTTGAGTTAATACGTCGCTCTTCTCTTCCAGGCGATTGCGCACACCTCATTGCATCACGAGCGCTGTATGTTGTTGCGAAGGAGTGGGCAGTCAGGTCTGAGAATAGTGGGATAGCCAGCGAGTTACACAGTCAGAGTTTTGTCTGGTGACGGACCTATACGCAATGATCTTCTCTTTCAGTCGAGCCTATCAGTAAGTGTTAAGTTGACGTACCTTTACCATCAGCAGACATTGTTTTTTCATATGTACAATGAGGTATGATTGATATATGATTGATGATTGCCGGCACCTCTGACCATTTCCTCTCTTGGCTCATATGAGCAAGGGATCAGGTTCTGTAAGAAAATGTATGAGTATATCTGCCATCGCGATTGAGCAAAGCAGAGGGCATAGAATGTGCTTCGTTGACTCTAATTATTTAGTTGTATGAACGTATAACTATTGACTCCGTCAACGTCCCACATTCCAGACCATTGTCCGCTATCGCATGTTTCATTGAACATGCAGGGGACGTGGGATCCATGTTCAAAATTTAGCATTCAAACACAGCGATAATTGTGCGTAGAAGATGCGATGGGGTGCATAGGACTTTACGAGCGCAGTGGTGGTCAGTAGGAACGGAATGTAGTGGTGCATAATGAATAGAGGCCAGGAGGTCATCGTCGAATGTTCTTGCTTCTACTTGGTTGTTGTAGTGTCACCAACAAATCCGGTCATCCCACTTTCTTACAGTTGTCGTTGCAGCCACCACTGGCCCTCCATTAACATCCATGTCCGTGATCATATCAAACTTTGAAAGTTTGTTGACAGACCTCAACCACCCTCACAACTTGGAGCGTCACTCTATACTTAAACCCCCTAATGTTTCGGCCACCGATGTCACCTGTAATCGAGGAAAATGCTCGCAGCGCTTAGGATTATCACATGCTAAACAACTCCAGGACGTCATGGTGGCCAACTTCTTTTGCAACACACGCTAAACCTGTGGGACGCGATCCATTCAGAATATGGTCTGAGATTCTCGGAATACTGTCCACATCCTCAACAAGAAGAGGATGAGAAGGGCAAGAAGGATGAAAGGACGTGCCAATTTTTCATCTAAGTAATTTGTGCTAGTAAATAATCCACAGATTAGTCTATGGCCTCAGAATGGACTGCTGGCGTTATTGCTGGTCTAGGTTTTGACGGATGGAGATTAGGTTTGTGGTGGAATTGGTGGTTCTTTCAAATAGGTGCGTCTTTTCGTTCATAACTGAAGTTAATCTTCCTTAGAACCAACTCATAATTACTAATAGCTGATTCTAGTAGCGGAGCTGAGGGTGCGGTTGTTTTTGGTGGGTGCCATTGGCAGCACATATGCTGGTATGTCCTCTTTGGTTTGTTCTTTTTGTTCATTTCCTGACCGTCTGTCAGAGGGAATTTATCTCTTGAGGTTTTTGCTGTCCAGCAGCAGCCCTGATTTGCGACATTATTTAAAGTTCAGTCTTGCCGTTCTTGCAGGGTTCAGCATTCTAATAGTGATGTGATAGAATTCAATAGGACGAAATGTACTGGAATGATATTTAGTTTGTATGTATATCTTTTTATTCTCTACCTGCAGTTGGAGCGAGCTTGCATGCTCATCTCACCTATTTCTCTGATCTGATCCTCGTCCAAGCCCAGGCCTCACCGCCAGTCTCTGAGTGAACAACTCACAGAACCTGCGATTGCTGCACAGTCCTCAACCCACTAGGATTGCCTGAGAGATGGAGACAAAATGACATAACTGTTTCCTCTTAGTGATTTAAATTCCCAAAGTGTGTGTGATAAAAATAGATTTTTGAACATAAAACCACTAAACTGCAAATTCCTCAAGCAAAGCCAGAACGGTAATCTACACAAAAATGGCAGATCTCATTGTTGCAGAAGTACTTACTTCTCAGTCTTTGCAGGATCAGAAGGAAGACAAGCACCCTCTTCTTGTCCTCTCGGTGGAACAGAATATCTATAAAATCACAGTCACCAATGCAGGGACCCTTTTGAAGGTTGGGCTAAAAAGGAATACATTCAAGAACCTATTGAATGGGCCTACAAACCAGAGAAAGTCCCATGCTAGGTTTCTGTCCGCAATAAAACCACATGTACTGGCTTAATAGGTATAATAAATATAATTGCAAACTTTCTCCCAAAAAATTCTCTGTTACCGATTCCGCATACTACAAATAGATAAATAACAAGAGAAATTACAAGAATGTGATCAAAATATATGTTTTTACCCAAATATAAATGTCCAGACTTCAAAGGTTTTGCTCCCCATCAAATCTGCGAACAAGTGTAGCGATCTGCCCCCTCTGCTGCTCCGAAAGTTCTTTCAGATGAGCTGGGGGGATATTACAAATGACACATTCAAGAAGGTCTCTTGCGGATGCACTTGGCTCAATAATCCAATCCTTGAGTAGGGTCCTCAACTGCATAGCAAATTTGTTCATGGTGGAGAAATTGACGAGTGAATAAGTAAAAGGCTGGTTGAGAATCAGCTGGGCCATAGAGATGAGGATGTCCATATGGCAACGTTGAATGGTGAGAATTTTATCCTCCTTGTCGAGTAATTGTTTATGCAGATTGCTGACGGCCACCTGGGCATGATAGCCGGAAACATAAAAATCGTTCAGCTCTGTTGTCAAAGAGTGTCAATCAATCAGTTATTTTGCAAAGGATAATTAACTTACCATGTGTAGCCTTGGCAATTGTAGCAGAACAGGTGTCCTTTGATGACTTGGAGTGTCCGGCAATGGAGGGAATTTTGATATAAACCTAATAACACATGGCATTAGAATATAATCAATGCAAATTGATTTGATATATCTTCTTCTTGGGAGTAGATGAATGATTGCAAGCAAGCAGACCTGGGTACACGGATTGCGTCAGATTGAATCATTGAATATCTATTATCAAAGATTGTTCATTATCATGCAAATTTTTGAAGCATAATGGACTTACTATTCGACGACTGGGAGGGTCCTGCGCTTGAAGAATTGTAACGTGTTGCGGGAAAGGCTGCTTGTGCATTGAAAGATGGGACTTGTGGGTTCACATTTGCCAACGGCTGGGGAGCATCATCATCAACGATTTCAACGTCGGAATTGTAGTTAGCGCTAGCCAAATCATATGGGCCGCCGGATGAAGTGTGTGTTGGTACATTGTCGCCACCATGCCTAGTGTGGATTCGATGTGCTCCGCCACGAGAAAAGTTATTGCCAGAATGAGAGCACAAAGAAGAAGACTTGGACATCGTGATAACTAAGCTAATGTGGGCTAGTTGGAGGGAGTCTGAAAGTTGTAGGGGTTCTTATACTTACCTGGGCCATATCTAGATCAAGAGTTCAAGAGTTTACTAGGAAGACCAAAAACCTAATTTGTTTATGTTTGCTGCCCCTTGTTCAAACCTGAGATGTGATATAAAATATAAAATGACATCTGCAAAAGAAAACCTAGATTTTACCATGATACAGTGAGGGACAAAACTGTTCAAATGTTTTTTGAATTTGGACAGTTACTTGAATAACTCTGGACTGGCTGATCCAAACTGGTTGAAATTTTTAACCAAGGTAGATTAAGATGCGATAAACAAGGTAAAATTTGTTTTATTATATAATATTATTTGAGTCCCACACTATTAATATTCTACTGGTACAAGTACATTTGAACGGTTTTGTCTCTTCTATACATTAAGCATGTGACTTTGTTTAATCGAACCAAATAGCTACAAAGAAAATTATGTGACTGGCTTCAAATATGTATATATACTCTGTGCACAAGCTGTGACTATCCCCCACATCAAATACTCTCTCAGACCCTCATGCAATCACTTACTCCTGCTCAATACCACTGTGTTCTTAAACTCCTCGACAAAGGACTTTCCGGACATGCTCTCTCCTCCAAGACTGGTATAAGTGTTGGTTCTATATCTGGTATACGCTCCAAACATTAATCATCGATTTCTAAAGCTACTGGTGGCCGTCCACACAAGCCTTCTCCTACTGATACCCAATACACTATTCGTCTTATCACTTCTCAGAAGGCTGACAATGCCACTAATGCCACCAAAACCTTACAAGAAATGACCAACACATCCTTCACTGTAAAGACAGTATGCAGAGCACTTTGTGGAGTTGGTATAAGGCTGTAACGAAGCAAAAACAACCATTTCTCTCCAAAAACCATAGGAGGATGCGCATGGACTATGCAGAAGCCCACCAACATTGGACAGTGGATGACTAGAAAAGGGTTGTATGGACAGATGAGACAAAAGTCAATCGTTTGGGGTCAGATGGGAAGCAGTGGGTGTGGAAAAGAGAGGGGGAGGGCTTGAATAATAGGCTGGTCCAGGGAACAGTCAAGTTCAGAGGAGGTTCTCTGATGTTTTGGGGCTGTATGTTTTGGGAGGGGGTTGGATATGGGACTAAGATTGATGGGAGGATGGATGCTGACCTTCTTGTTAGCATTCTGAAGGACAAACTTCAACAAAGCCTTGAATATTACAACAAAAAGCCGGAGGATGTCCTCTTTTAGCAAGACAATGAACCAAAACACAAGAGCAAAAAGGCCCAGAAGTGGCTCCAAGAGAGTGGATTACAACTCATGGAGTGGCCTCCTCAATCAGCTGATCTAAATCTAATTGAACATTTTTGGCATCACCTCAAAACCAGACTCAGAGACTATCAAAGGCCACCTTCTGGAATTGCAGAGCTATGAGAGAGGGCACAACAGGAATGGAATGATATTCCGGCTTCTGTTTGTCAAAATCTAGTGGAGAGTATGCCTAAAAGGATTCAGGCTGTGTTACAGGCCAAGGGAGGTTATACCAAGTACTAAAAAGCTAGAATACTATATTATAATATGGAAGGGACAAAACCATTCAAATGTACTTGTACCAGTAGAATATTAATAGTGTGGGAGTAAAATAATATTATGTAATAA
>Ga0247779_1000622_pt1 | contig 20665 bp, 22 predicted proteins | sample UWRJL221509R5_FD_179925 | JGI IMG/M metagenome (GOLD analysis project Ga0247779, IMG submission 179925) | Plant litter microbial communities from Arlington Agricultural Research Station in Wisconsin, United States - UWRJ-L221-509R-5 | ecosystem: Environmental > Terrestrial > Plant litter >... | reverse complement strand
TGACGTTGGAGGGACTGCAGTCGCTCAGCGATACTGCGCCGACTCGGCTGCCCGCAGTGGCACGCTGAGCATGTGAATCTCAGCCTGTTCAGGTCATCGACTTACACCACGGCTTGGGACATCACCGTGTTGTGCCGCGCGCTGTGCCGACACCGGGCAGATGTCGGACAAACCTAAACGGTAGCCGCCGATCAACTGGGTGAGCGTGGATGGCTGCATCCAGTCTTCAGCTGAGATTCGCGGCCGTCGGGCGGGTGTGCAGCGATTCCGGACTTTGGCCAGGCGCCGAACGGGCTTCTTGCTGCCACTTCAGCAGTCATTGGCAACGGCAGCTTTCTGCCTGTCCACGGCCGAAGTGTTGGACGTGCCGTATGCGCACCTCGTCTTCACGCTGCCGCATGAACTGCATGGCTCGTATCCGCACGAGCGTTGCCGAGCCGGTGCCGGTGCTCCGACCCGTGGGGACAGGTGTTGCCGAACGCGGGAGCCGGGCCATACGACGCGGTGCGGCCAAGTCGCTCACCCGGCTGACGAGTCCCACCAAAGGGGTGACGAGGGCAATTCCGCAGCGTGCTCAGGACATCGGCCGCCCATAATTGGCCGCATGGCCGGCATCCACTCGATTGAATCCCCATGAATCCCGAGATCGGGCGGGGCGGTTCAGTTCAACATGGTTTATCCGCCGCCGGCTCCGCCTGGCCCCGCCGCCTGCGCCGTGCGGCGGCAGATAAACGCTGACTGTTAGGCGTCATGCAACCGTCGTTCGACATCGCCGCACAAATCGCCGAGTTGATCGCGGCCTTTGAACCTGCGTGCTCTGATCGCGAGACGCTCGCTGAACTGCAGCGCATCTCCGCTAACCCCGATCTCTGGTCCGGCAGCCACGGGCTCTTTCAACGAATCCGGAACAAGACACTCCGTGCAGAACGCGAGCGCAACGAGCCCGCCGTTTGCCAGTACGCCTTCGAGGAGGTTTGTGCGAAAACGCTGTACAACCTCAGTGGCTCGCCGGCGCCGTTCGACGCGGATTCCTCGGAATGGGTTCTGCCCAATGCTCTCGGGCTCGCGCAACGATTGGGGCTGTCGGAGTCGTCAATACGATCAGCTTGGAACGCTGGAGGCACGAATGCCACTTAACCCTATGATCTATCGGACCCTCCACGGCAAAGGCCCTCGCCGCCTTGCTCTTCATTTTCGGCAGCTCGGACCTTTGCCGTTCCGGGCCGCTTAGCTTGAACGTCTAGACCCTCGTGCCATGCAACTTCCGAACTGGGCAAAGATTAGCTGGTGGCTGCTGCTGGTCGGCGTGCTCTCGTTCTTTCTTCGAGAGCGACTTCCCGATCTTCTCATTGGCAAGACCGGGGCAGCTGATATTGCAGTTTTTGGCGTCTGGATGGCGCTGCTCCTGGCTCCCCTATTCAGCGAGGTAACCCTTCTTGGGGTGACGTTGAAGAATGAGATCGAGGAGTTGAAGGGCCAGATCGCCGCGCAAATTTCAGAGGTGCGTGCCGATATTCGAAACGCGGTAGATGTTCGCGCAACCGTGAGTCCCACGATCAACTTCCCCTCGCCTCCAGCGGACGCTCAGCTGCCAGTCATTGAGCAGCAAGTAAAAGCAGCAGTTGCAGCCGCCCTCGCGGAGTACGGCCGCCCCTCGACCGCTCCAAGAGAAATGCAGGTTTCTGAAGATGTACAGTTTCTCTTTGCCACCCGGTATCACCTTGAGTCTGAATTGCGCCGTCTGGCGACGCGAACTCAGGTCGGAGTCGCGGCGCGGCGTCCTCAGCCTGTGTTTGTTCTATCGCGCGCCTTGGTTGAGGCTGGATTGCTAGACGCCCGCCTTGGCAACGCTATCCGAGAGGTCTACTCGGTCTGTTCGCCTGCGATTCACGGGGAGGCTGTGACTGAGGCACAAGTTTCCTTTGTGCGGGACGTCGCTTCAGAGCTGGTCGCCGCACTTCGCTCAATTCCAAGCGGCGAGCCGGCTCAGATGGTGGCCAGTCCATGAGCGCCTCGCCCAGCAATTGCAGCGGGTCAACCTTTTGGTCAAGCGGACCTGCGCCGGCTAAGCTGGTTGGTCCGCTTGCCGCGAACGTTAGGCGTACTTTGTCGTGCACATTGACTTGAACTCGCCCGAGGCAGTTTCAGCCGCAGAGCGGCTGAACGCTTATCGACGTGATCTCATCGAGGAGCGCTGGTTAAGCACGCTCATTCTGAGCGTTCACCTCGAACTGGAAGCGCTGCTGGAGCACATGCTCTCAGCCAACTCCGCTGTTCCGACAAAGTCAATCGGTCGAGCAGGATTTGCCAAGAAAGTCTCCGCGTGCGAGGCAGCAAGATTCGTTGATTTGCCTCTTGCAGCCACTTTAAAAGCTGTCAACATCCTTCGTAACGAGCTCGCGCACCGCCTAGACAACAAGCCTACAGCCGAGAGCATCTTCCGTTTCATCGAAGCGATGTCAGTCATGCATCCCCTCCAGGTTGTGATTCCCGGACATCCGGATCCGGTGAATTTACATACGGTCGAAGAAATATCAGCACACTTTGAGGATGCCGGACTCGAAGAAATGGAGAGCCTGGTTTTCACTTCGTTGATGCTTCTGAGGGCAGGAATGCTTGTTTTGGTCAAGGGAGTGCCCGACCCGCAGTTGCAGCCGAGGTCTAACGGGGCGGCTGAACGCGATCGTTATGCCACACAGAACTAGGCACTACGTCAGTCCTAGCTTCACTCACGAGAAGCTGGAGCTGCCGTTCTACAAGGACGTCCTCGACGTCTTCGAAGATCGAATGGTCAACTGGCTGCTGCTTCCCGCGAAGCAGCTACTAGACCTGAAGCACGGTTCTGTTGCCGCCGTCGCCCTTGCGACAAACTACATCGAGGGGATCGAAATCTACGTCTCGGGGAAGGACAGCAAAGGCCGATCGAAGGAGTTCTTTCGCCGTGGTTACAGGCGAATCTTCGCTACGATCTCTGGGTCTGTCGAGTTTCAAGAGGCGATTGCTGACGCCCTCTACGATCTTCTTCGTTGTGGCTTCGCGCACGATGCAATGTTTCGGAGTGGCATCTACTTCAGCACCGTACGAAAGGACGCCTTCACGGTCACATGGCCCAAGATGGATGGTCAGTTCGATCCGAATGGTCATATGGAGTCAGCAATCATCAACCCAGTGCGCTTCGTCCAATGCATCGAAATGCACTTCAAGGAATACATGAAGGAACTCCGCTCCAAAAACGTCGCAGATGCTAAGCAGAACTTCCTGAAGGCGGTCGCATTGAAGTGGCGACTCGGCGAGCCTGGCCATTTCGTCGGCATGAGTGAAGCGGAGTTTCTGCGTGACGCATAACCCCCTTCATCGAGCGGCATGGCGCGGCAGGCTTCGCCGGGCGCGCCATGCGGCTCATGTCGAACGTTGAACGCCTGCTTTCTGGCGTCAGCATCGGAGCGTGGGATGTCGGCAATGCGGACTTGACTTCATTGCCGGCGCGGTTTGCCGAGCGTCTGCACCCAGTCTGCTCCCGCCGCTCGTCTCGAGAGGCGGGGCGGGGCCATGGTGGATCAGCCCCGCAATCGCTTCGATCAGCGGGATTCGGCCTTCATGTCAGCCGACCGGACTACGGCAACCTCAGATCTCGGTCTGCTCCGAAATCTCCAGAGCATCATCGACGTCGATGCCAAGATACCGGACGGTCGAGTCCAGCTTTGCGTGCCCGAGGACCAACTGGACTGCCCGGAGGTTCTTTGTTCGCCGGTAGATCAGCGTTACCTTGGTCCTACGCATGGAATGGGTGCCGTAGTCCGCGGGATCTAGACCCAGTTCCTCTACCCAGTGCTCGACGATTCGGGCGTATTGCCTGGTCCCCAGGTGCGGCGATTCGTGAAGCCTGCTCGGGAACAGATAGTCTTCCAGTTTGAGTTCGTTCAGCTTGATCCACTTTTCCAGCGCATCGCGTGTTGCTTGGGTGATCTCGAACTGCACAGGCCGCTTCGTCTTGTGCTGAACGACGATGGCGCGTGGGGCGACCCGATCGCCATGGCATATGTCCCGTACTCGCAGGCTGACGAGATCACAGCCACGCAGTTTGCTGTCGATGCCGAGGTTGAAAAGCGCGAGTTCGCGCATGCGATTCTCGATCTGCAGTCGGGCGCGCAATGCCCAGATGTCCTTGACCTTAAATGGGGCCTTCTGCCCAACGATCTTGCCTTTGTTCCATGGCTCCCGATGGGTGGTGGTTGACGCATCCATGACGATCTCCCGTCAAGTTGAGGGAAATCCAAGATGCGCCTGCCGGCGAGCCACTAGGCCCTCGCGGCGACATGTCCATGATGGGAGTAGTTCTGCAGCGGCTGCGGTCAGTCGCCACCGTCGGTCGCACGAACGCTGTTCAACATTAAGCAGTCACTGAGCTCCGGGGCCGTCGCTTGTTTGAACGGTGGCCTTGCGAACCGGCCAGTCGGAGTCGCCGCCGACGAGTTCGGCGGCATGTGCGCCGGCAAGTGCCAATGGGGCGACGACTGCGATCGCGACCTGATGGTCTGGGTAGTGGGTCGCTTTCATAGTCCCCTCTTGAGCCCGTTGTGGACTAACGGCTGGGCGGCGTCATGTCGGCTCACTGGCTCGAATTCCGTAGCGCAAGTCGCGTACTGGCGATGCCTGCGGCGGCGATAGCGCCCATTCCGATCAGTGACCACGTGTCGGGGATGTGCCCGAAGATGACCCAACCGGCAAGCGTGGCAAAGAGGATCTGGAGGTATAGGTACGGCGCTAGGCTGGCGACGGGCGCGCCCGCAAACGCCACGACAACCATGAAATGGCCGGTGGAACCGAAGCATGCTGCCAGAAGCAGCAGTGCCCAAGTCCCTGAGGACAACGGTTCCCAGACCAGCGGAAGCAGCAACGAGGTGACAAGCAATCCACCGGCGCCGGAGTAGAAGTGGATCGTGGTGGGCTTGTCCGTCTTGGCCAGGTCGCGCGTCAGCAGTTGATATGCAGTCGTAGCGATTGCGAGCAGCACCGGAATCAGCGCCTCGATGCGGAAAACTGCAGGTCCGGGCCGTACCATCGCCAGCGTTCCGGCGAAGCCCGCCGCAATGCAAATCCATGTCTGGCTGGCGACCCGCTCCCCCAGCCGCCATGCGGCAGCGACGGTGAGGAGCATGGGTGTCAGTGTGGAGATCGCCGTGTATTCCCCGACCGGCATGTGCCGCAGGCCGAGATAGCCAATGACGCCGCAGGCAATTGCGAGCACGACACGCAAGGCCTGTTGCCGCGGGCGCCGTGTCTGAAACAGCGTTGTGCGCAAACTTGGCCAGCAGGCGGTGAACGTCCCCACTGTCTGGACGAGGTAACGCAACCAAAGCGCCATGACGACAGGAGCCACCGTGGCAAGCTTGGTCGTCGTGTCAAGTGCCGCGAAGCACAGAAGCGCAAGAATCATTGCGCTGGTAGCGCTAGGCATGCGAGAGCGGCGTCTGGTTGTGTATGCAAACGAAGGCAAGATCGAACGAGTCGGGCCTCAATGCCGATCGACGCTGGAACTAACCGTCCAATCATGCGTAGATGGCCCGACCGTCGATGGACTAGAACCTGTGCACGACGCCAAACTGGATGCCGTTGATCGTGCGGCCGTTGACGTCATTGGGGTTCGTGAAGTTCGTCTTCAGCGCAGCCGATCCGCCATGCCGGAAGCCACCATTTGCGTCGTTGCGCATGGTCTCGACCAGGGCCAGCAGCGTGGTGCGCTTCGACAGGTCGTAGTAGGCGCCGACCGACCCGCCGCTCGCGCCGCGATCGCGACCCGACTTGTCCTGGATACGACCCCATAGCGCGCCGATCCGGAGCTGGCTCATCGCCTGGTAGTCCGCGGACACCTGGTAGATGTTGTAGAAGTCATTCAGGTCCGGGTTGTTGCCGGCGTTGAAACTTCCGGTGCCGCCGTTGCTGGTGCCGCCCACATTGCTGATGATGCTGCCGGCGTTGTTGAGGCCTGCGGATGCCGTGTTGTTGTTCGTACGGACAAAGGTCAGGTAGACATTCCCCTTGCCGTAGTTCCACATGCCGTAGACCTGGTCGTAGACGACCTCCTTGTCGATGGCGGCATTGGCAGGCGGCCGGGCGTGAAGGCCCATGTAGCCGACATGCGAGCCGTCGATCTGGTAGTCGAGCGATCCCTGAATGATCAGTGGTCGGTTGCCGACTGCCGTCTCCGGCAGGGCGACGTGCAGGTCGACCTGGAACCCGCCCATGCGCGGCGACAAGTACGAGATGTCGTTGTCATAGCGAGAAGGGGCGCCGAAGTTGTTCACGATGGATCCAAGGTCCCGGTACGTGTAGTCGACGTAGCGGCCTCCCGCGAAGATGGGCCCGTTCTGCCGTCCCACGCGGAATTCACCGACGGGTGTCGACATTCCGACCCATGCCTGGCGGTCCCAGAAGCGACCTGTGTCGGCCGTTGTGCCGGTGTCCGTGCTGAAACCGCCCTCGAGATTGAACTTCGCGACGTAACCGCCGCCCAGATCTTCCTGGCCGCGGACACCGAACCGGCTCCGGGTCAGTGCACCGTCCTCCAGCGACTTGATGGTGGCCCCCGAACTGCTGTGCATGTAGTTCAGGTACTGATCGATCACGCCATAGACGGTCACGCTCGATTGGGCTTGTGCCAGGCCTGCGCCCAGCAGTGCGATGGCTGCTGCGACGGCTCGTGTGGTGGTGTTCATCTCGCTCCTACTTTCTTGGTTGTGACGCCCACAAACCGGGCGTCAGTCGCGGCTTTAGCCCTGCGACGGCGGCATGATAGTACGATGTTCCATGATTAAACAATGTTCAATGTTGTTTGATTGGCACGTGGATGACCGATGAACAGGGGCATCTGAGCCGAGTGCAGCGATATCTCGGCTTATGCGGGCAAACCCTAGCGTCTTGCGTTTCAAGATTGAATAACATTCCATCTATGAACAGCGTTAAACCTTATTTCGACCATTCACCGGGTCGAGAAGCAACCTGCAAGGCTCTGCTCGGCGAAGGCGTGGTCGTCGTCTGGAACGACGTCGAGGCGGCCGGCAGAGGGCTCTTCTACGAGTGGCATGACCGCGAGCATTTGCCCGAGCGACTCGCCATTCCCGGCTTCCTTCGCGGACGTCGCCTGCGCTCTTCGAACCATTCGCCCGAATGGCTGACGATCTACGAGGCGGCAACTGTGGGTGTGCTGAGTTCCGAGGCCTACATGACGCGGCTGAACACCCCGACGCCGGCCACGACCGAGGCATTGACCCACTTCCGCAATACCTCTCGTGCGGTATGTCGCGTGGGGAAATGCCTGGGGGTCAGCACTGGCGGCCACGTCCTGGCGCTTCGGTTCGACTTGAGCGATGCCGATGCCGCGCACCATCTGCAGCGCTACCTGTGCGAGGAAGTCGTGCCTGCAGCCATGCTGCGACCGAACGTGCTGGCTGCGAGCGCCCTCTACTCGGACCAGGCCAGCTTCCTCGATACCGCTGAATCGAAGACACGGCAATTCGACGTGCCCGCCTGGGTGGTCCTGATTGAAGCCAGCACCCTCGAAGCCGCAACCCGGGCGAGGGACCTGATTGACGAAGCCACGCTGCGCCGCTTCGGCGCATCGATGCGCGCTGATGCTTCGGCCTATTCGCTGGAAATCAGTCGCCTCCCATCACCTTTTCACTCTGCATCTGGAGACTCTGAATGAAGCTCGTACGTCATGGCCAACCCGGCCAGGAAAAGCCCGGCATCCTCGACAGCGAGGGCACGGTTCGCGACCTGTCGGGCGTCTGCGGTGACTTCAATCCGGCCTTTTTCACCGAAGGCGGTGTGGAGAAGCTGCGCTCGATCGACGTCAAGGGTTTGCCCTTCGTCGCTGCCGGCACGCGCTTGGGCTCCTGCGTCTCCCGGCCCGGCAACTTCATCGCCATCGGCCTGAACTACGTCCAGCACGCCATCGAGACGAACGCCGCGATCCCGACCGACCCGATCCTCTTCAACAAGGCGCCGTCGGGCATCTGCGGCCCGAACGACACGGTGCTGCTGCCCATCGGTTCGAAGAAGACCGACTGGGAAGTCGAGCTGGCCTTCGTCATCGGCAAGGGCGGCCACAACATCAGCGAGAGTGACGCGCTGTCGCACATCGCCGGCTACTTCGTCTGCAACGACCTGTCCGAGCGCGAGTTCCAGCTGGAGCGCAGTGGCCAGTGGGTCAAGGGCAAGATGTTCCCGACCTCGGCGCCGCTGGGCCCATGGCTGGTGACTTCCGACGAAATCGCCGACGTGCAGCAGATGAACCTGTGGCTGGAGCTCAACGGCAAGCGCATCCAGGACTCGTCGACCAGCGACATGATCTTCACCATCGCCAAGATCGTGTCGGAGACCAGCAAGTACGTGATGCTGGAACCGGGCGACGTCATCACCACCGGCACGCCGCCGGGTGTCGGCCTGGGCATGAAGCCCGAGCAGTACCTGAAGGAAGGTGACGTGATGCGCCTGGGCATCGAGGGCCTGGGTGTGCAGGAACAGCGCGTTTCGCGCTGGGGCAAGCAGGGTTGAAGGTGATGGCAGCGCTGCTCGGTTGCATCGCGGACGACTTCACCGGCGGGACCGACCTGGCCGGCATGCTCGTGAAGGGCGGCATGCGGACGATCCAAACCATCGGTGTGCCCGACAGCGCAGCGCCCACGGACGTGGATGCCATCGTCGTGGCGCTCAAGTCGCGCACGACACCGGCCGCCGACGCGGTACGCGAGTCACTGGCGGCGTTGCGCTGGCTGCAGGCCGCCGGTTGCCGTCAGTTCTACTTCAAGTATTGCTCGACCTTCGACTCGACGCCTGCCGGCAACATCGGGCCGGTGGCCGAGGCGCTGATGGCCGCGCTGGGCACGGACTTCACCATTGCCTGTCCGGCCTTCCCGGCGAATGGCCGAACCATCTACAAGGGTGTGCTCTTCGTCGGCGATGAGTTGCTCAGCGAGTCCGGCATGCGCAAGCATCCGCTCACGCCGATGACGGATTCGAGCCTGGTCCGCGTCCTTCAGGCGCAAGTCCGGCACCCGGTCGGCCTTGCCGACCACGGCGCAGTCTCGAAGGGCTCGGCCGCCCTGGCCGGGCGTTTTGCCGAATTGAAGGCGCAGGGCAAGCGCTTCGCCGTTGTCGATGCCATCGACAATGAGGATCTGATGCAGATCGGGCGCGCCTGCGCGGACATGCCGCTCGTCACGGCGGGGTCGGGTGTTGCCTTGGGCCTACCTGCGAATTTCATCGACGCGGGTTTGATGAAGCCTTGCGACGCGTCGACTGCCTTCGAGGTGCCGAAGGGACTGAGGGCCGTGGTGTCGGGCAGTTGCTCCCAGGCGACGCAGGCGCAAGTGGCCGCAATGAAGGCCCGGAATCCTGCGTTTCGGGTCGATGCGCTCGACGTCTCGCAAGGCCGCAAAGTGGTCGAGGAGGCACTGGCGTGGGCGGACGTCCATCTCGCGGATGGGCCGGTCCTGGTCTATGCCACTGACTCACCGGAGCATGTGGCCGCCGTCCAGCGGGAGCTGGGCACGGAGCGTGCCGCCGAACTTGTGGAGCGCACGTTGTCCGAGATCGCGCACGGCCTGGTCGAGCGAGGCGTGAGCCAGTTGATCGTGGCGGGCGGCGAGACATCCGGTGCGGTGGTCAAACGGCTAGGCGTGGCAGGCCTGCGCATCGGCCCGGAAATCGATCCGGGCGTACCTTGGACCCTGTCCGTTTCTTCAAGGGAAGGTGATCGCCCAGTCGCGCTGGCCTTGAAGTCGGGCAACTTCGGCTCGACAGACTTCTTCCTCAAGGCCTGGGAGTACCTGCCGCGATGAACTTCTCCACGCATCACCAAGAGAACGCCCAACGCGAGGCCATTGTCAGCTTCGGTCACTCGTTGTTCTCGCGGGGCCTGACCGCGGGCAGCAGCGGAAACCTGAGCGTTCGGCTGGCTGACGGCTGGCTGGTCACGCCGACCAACGCCTCGCTCGGCAGCCTCGACCCGGCGCAGCTGTCGAAGCTGAGTGAAGACGGGTCGCTCATTTCCGGGGCGCCGCCGTCCAAGGAGTCGGTGCTGCATCGCGCCGTCTATGCGGAGCGGCCCCAGGCCCGCGCCATCGTGCATCTGCACTCGACCTTCTCGGCCGCGGTCTCCTGCCTCTGCGGGCTGGATGCTCGTTCCTGCCTGCCGCCGCTGACGCCGTACTTCGTAATGAAGGTCGGCCAGTTGCCGCTGCTCCCGTACCACCGCCCGGGCGACCCGAACCTTGCCGAGGTAATCCGCCGGCACGCACGCCGCCATTCGTGCGTCCTGCTGGCCAACCACGGGCCGGTGGTGTCCGGCAATTCCCTCGAGTCGGCCGTCTATGCGGCGGAGGAGCTCGAGGAGACCGCCAAGCTCTTCCTGCTGCTCGGTGATCGCGCGGTGCGTCCGCTGGATGCCCCGCAGATCGACGAGCTGCGCCAGACCTTCGGTGCCGAGTGGCCCGAGCTTGATGACAACGAATCCGCCGGAGACCGCTGATGCCTCGCTTCGCCGCCAATCTGTCGATGCTTTTCACCGAACTGCCGTTCCCGCAGCGTTTTGCCGCGGCCGCGCAGGCCGGTTTCAAGGCCGTCGAGTTCCTCTTTCCCTATGACCACGCGCCCGAGGAAGTGGCCGGCTGGCTGAAGGAGAGCCAGCTCGAGAACGTGCTGTTCAACCTGCCGCCGGGTGACTGGGCCGCGGGTGAGAGGGGCATCGCCTCGCTCCCCGGTCGTGAAGAGGAGTTCCGCGCGTCGGTCCAGACGGCGCTGCGCTACGCCAAGGCCCTCGGCACGCCGCGCCTGCACGTGATGGCGGGCCTGGTGCCCAAGGGCGCCGAACGCGCGGAGCGTTTGGCGCTTTACGAGGCCAACTTGAAGCACGCGGCCGAGGCGCTGGCCGGCGCGGGCCTGACGCTGCTGATGGAGCCCATCAACACGCGGGACATGCCGGGCTACCTGCTGAACACCCAGGCCGAGGCCCATGCGATCCGTGAGCGCATCGGCATGCGGAGCCTGAAGGTCCAGATGGACCTGTACCACGCGCAAATCATGGAAGGCGACCTCAGCACCATGATCCAGCGCTATGTCGAGCACGTCGGCCATGTGCAGATTGCCGGCGTTCCGCTGCGCCACGAACCCCACGAAGGCGAACTCAACCTGGCGCACCTCATGGATGCGCTGGAGGCGGCCGGCTACGACGGCTGGATCGGCTGCGAATACCGACCGAAGGCCGGCACGGTGCCGGGCCTTGCCTGGATGCAGCGCTACATGCTGACGCCGGCTCAATCAAACTGACGCGCAAGGACGAACTGACATGGATGTGGTGATCACCGGCGGTGCCGGATTCTTGGGCCAGCGCCTGGCCCGCAAGCTGCTCGAAAAAGGCAGCGTGACCGATTCGCGGGGCGAGCTTCAGGCCATCAGCAAGCTGATCCTCGTCGATGTGGTGCCGGCGACCGGGTTCACGGACCCGCGGGTCGTGTCGGTCGCGGCCGACATCGCCGACGAGAAGGCGATGGACGAGGTCATCACGGAGCGGGTTGGCTCGATCTTCCACCTGGCGGCTGTGGTCAGTGGCCAGGCCGAGGCGGACTTCGACCTCGGCATGCGCATCAACCTCGACGCCTCGCGCCTGCTGCTGGATCTGTGCCGCGTGCGCGGACAGCGTCCCCGCGTGCTTTTCACGAGCTCGGTGGCCGTCTACGGCGGCGAGCTGCCTGCGGAAGTGCAGGACGACACGGCCCTGCGGCCACAGTCCTCCTACGGTGCGCAGAAAGCCATCGCGGAACTGCTGCTCGCCGACTACAGCCGCAAGGGCTTCGTCGACGGCCGCGTCGTGCGCCTGCCAACCATCAGTGTGCGCCCGGGCAAGCCCAACAAGGCGGCTTCCTCGTTCGCCAGCGGCATCGTTCGCGAGCCGTTGAATGGTATCGACAGCGTCTGCCCGGTGCCGCCTGACACTCGGCTGTGGCTGCTATCGCCGCGCCGTGCCGTCGAGTCGCTGCTGGCCGTCCATGAGTTGGACGGCACAGCGCTGGGCACGAACCGGATCGTCAACTTGCCGGGGCTGTCGGTCAGTGTGCAGGAAATGGTCGAAGCGCTGCGGCGTGTCGGCGGCGACGAGGCCGCGAGCCATGTGCACTGGGAACGTGACGCCACGGTCGAGCGGATCGTCGGCGGCTGGCCGGCCGCGTGGAACACCCGTCGGGCCGCATCGCTGGGCCTCAGCGCCGACAAGAGCTTCGAGGACATCGTCCGGGCCTACGTGGAAGACGAACTGCGCTGACGCTTGGCGATAGCGCATCATCGAACAAGCACAAGGAAGACAAGATCATGGAATTCATCACTGCCGACCAAGCGGCGCAAATCGTTCAAGACGGCGACGCCGTCCTCATCAGCGGCTCCGGCGGCGGCCACTCCGTGCCCGAGGTCTTGCTCGAGGCTGTCGGCCGTCGCTTCAAGGTCGAACAGAGGCCCGTGGGCCTGACCTCCATCAGCGTCGTCGGCGTGGGCGACCGCGCCGCCCTGGGTGCGAGCCACCTCGCGCAGGAAGGCCTGCTGAAGCGCGCCATCACCAGCGCGCTGGTGGATTCCCCGGGACTGGTCACGCTGGCCGCCGCAGACAAGATTCAGGCCTACACCTTCCCGCAAGGCGTGCTGTCCCAGTTGATGCGTGACATGGCTGCAGGTCGTCCGGGCCTGCTCAGCAAGACCGGCCTGCACACCTTCGTCGACCCGCGACAGCAAGGCGCGCGCCAAAGCCCGTCGACGCCGCCGGACTTCGTCGAGCTGATGACGATTGCCGGCGAGGAATGGCTTTTCTTCAAGCCGCTGCCACTGAACGTGGCCTTCCTGCGCGGCACGACGGCCGACGAGGATGGCAACATCACGATGGAGCAAGAGGCGGTCTTCGGCGAGATGCTGGCGATGGCCCAGGCCACACGGCGCGCCGGCGGTGTCGTGATCGTGCAGGTCAAGCGTCGCGCACGTCGTGGCACCTTGCCGGCCAAGCAGGTGAAGATCCCGGGCATCCTGGTGGACTTCGTCGTGGTCGACGAGGGCCAGCGCCAGACCTACGCCACCGACTATGACCCGAGTTACTCGGGCGAACTGCGCGTGCCACTGGACCAGATCAAGCCGCTGCCGATGGGCCCGCGCAAGGTCATCGTTCGCCGCGGCGCGATGGAGTTGTTCCCAGGCGCAGTAGTGAACCTCGGTGCGGGCGTGTCCACCGGCCTGTCGACAGTGGCGGCCGAGGAGGGCCTGCTCGATGCAGTGGTGCTGACCAACGAGCAGGGCCTCATCGGCGGTGCGCCGATCACGGGCCGCGACTCGGGAGGCGCACAGAACTTCCAGGCGATGATCGACCAGCCCTACCAGTTCGACTTCTACGATGGCGGCGGTCTCGACGTGGCCTACCTGTCCTTCGCGGAGGTCGACAAGGAGGGGAACGTCAACATCACCCGCTTCGGCGACAAGATCATCGGAGTCGGCGGCTTCATCAACATCAGCGCCAATGCCAAGACCGTCATCTTCGGCGGCACGCTGACAGCCGGCGGCCTCGATGTGGCCTGGGAGAGCGGCAAGACGGTGATCCGCGCCGAAGGGCGGAACCAGAAATTCGTGCCGAAGCTCGAGATGGTCAGTTACAGCGCGAAGATGGCGCGCGAGCGCGGCCAGACCGCGTTGTTCGTGACCGAGCGTGCCGTGTTCCGCATCGGCGCCGACGGCCTCGAGCTCTCCGAAATCGCGCCCGGCCTCGACGTCGAGCGCGACGTCATCGCACACATGGGCTTCAGGCCAGCGATTGCGAAAGACCTGAAGGTCATGGATGCCCGGTTGTTCGAACCGGCGCTGATGGGCCTGGGCGAAGACGTGCTGGGCAAGCCGCGTCGGTACCGTTCCGAGCGCGTCGCCGCTTGGCACGCGGAGAACAAGCAATGATCACCGGCAAGACCCGGCTCTACGGGATCGTTGGCGACCCCATCGAGCACGTCCGTTCGCCGGAGGTCTATACCGGCTATTTCGCCGAGCACGGCATCAACGCCGTTCTTGTGCCGATGCACATCAGGCAGGACCGATTCGAGGACACCATCGCCGGCCTGATGAACCTGGGCAACCTGGACGGCCTGCTGGTGACCTTGCCGTTCAAGGCGCGACTCGTTGGCCATGCCAGCCGGTTGGGCACCACGGCGCGAATGGTCGATGCGGTCAACGCGTTGCGACGCGAGGCCGACGGCAGTTGGAGCGGCGACATGTTCGATGGCGCGGGCATGATCCGCGGCATCGAGCGAAAGGGGCACTCGCTGCATGGGCGCCGGGCGCTGCTTCTGGGATGCGGCGGGGCGGGTTCGGCAATCGCAGTGGAACTGGCGTCCGCCGGCGTCAGCGCGCTGCGCATCGTTGACCGGGACCCATCGAAGGCGAGGGCGCTCGTCGAGGTTCTCCGTGGAGCTTTTGCCAACTGCGACATTGATTTCGGCGAGGCGGACACGACGGGGCGAGACCTGATCGTGAATGCTACGCCGGTCGGCATGAAGCCCGACGATGGTCTCCCTGCTCCTCTAGGTCCACTGGCTTCTAGCGTCCTGGTCGCTGACGTCATCCTGAGCGGGGATCGCAATACGGCGCTTGTCGAACACGCGCGCCGGTACGGGTGCGCCACGTTCAACGGCAAGGACATGCACAGCGGGCAAATCGAGGCAATTCTTGACTTCTTCGGGCTGCAAAGGACTCCTTAGAATTCGTCGATCGCCCACTTACGCTGCCCGCGCCGATGTCCCACATCCCCGCCGAGAGATGCCTCGACATTATTGAACTGCTCGCCGAGCGCGCGGCTTCGATGCCGCTCGGCGAGATTGCCGAGAAGCTGTCGCTGCCCAAGAGCGGCGCGCATCGACTTCTTGCGACGCTGGTAGATCTGGGGTGGGCAGAGCAGGATGCCGAGACCTCCTATTACAGGCTGACCATGCGCCTGGCCGTCCTCGGCCAGCGTTTCTACGTGGCCACGGGTCTGCCGGACATGTGCCAGCCGGTGCTGGACAAACTGGCTCAATCCTGCGGCGAGTTCGCTCGCTTGGCCGTCGTGGACGGCGAGGGCTTGGTCTGGGTCGCGCAGGCACAGGGTGCGCGCGGCGGGCTGCTCTACCAACCCTCACTGAACACCAACATCGTTCCGCTGCACCGGACAGCGGCCGGCAAGGCTTGGCTGGCTACGCTCCCGACGGACGCAGCGATGAAGAGGGCGTTGAACTTCGAGTTCAACGACTCCATCAAGTACGGCCCCAAAGCGGTTCAGAACATCGAGGGCTTCATGCGCGAGTTGAAGGCGACGGCGAAGCGCGGCTTTGGCCTGGCTGATAGCGAAGCTGAGCCCGGTGTGACTGCGATCGCGCTGCCCATCGTCCCGGGTGAAGGGATGGCGGCCGTCGGGACGGTCAGCATTGCCGGGCCGTCGGTGCGCATGCCCGAACAACGCCAGCAGGAGATCGCCCAACTGGTCCGAGCTGCGGCGCTGGATCTCGCCAAGCTATGGCCGACGCGAACGCAGCAGGGCGCCTCTCGATCTGACAATCGCGGCCGTAGCGCAGCCTGATCCCGCTTAGATCTCGACCTGAGCTCCCGAACGAGTCGAATCGAGCACGGCCTGGCAGATGCGCAGTGTGTTCATCCCCCAGCGCGCATCGCGCAGCACGGGGGCCCGGCCGGCCATCGCGTTCAGCAGTTCGTCAATCGTCGGATCGTTGAGCCGGTAGGGTTCGCGGGTCAGCTCCGCTGGCACCTCGCGGACGCCATCATTCCCGTAGATCAGAACACCTTCGGCCGACGGGCGCAGATCGGCTCGTTCGCAGGTGGCGATTACCGTGCCGAAGTGCGCCTGCTTCCGATTCGTCCAACCCGCCTGGAGCGACTGCGCAACCGGACCGCCGTAGCCGTACTGCTGCACGCGCAGGTCGTGCTCGCTGCCGCCGTTGGCCTTCGTTGCCGCAAGCAGCTTGCGTGACTTTGCATGGGACGCCTGCCGTGGGCTGCCGAGCTCGCCGACCCAGAACTGAAACTCGTCCGAGTCGAAGTGGTCGTAGCCGCTGTAGGCGAAGGTCGACACAACACCATCCGACAGGGTCAGGAAGGCGGCGCAGTGCCCTTCGGTCGGCCGCTCTGGATCGAGTGCCGCGGCGCTCGCCCGTACGGCCAACACCTTCTTGTCCGTGATCGTCTTGATGATGTCGATGACGTGCGGCAATTGGTTGTAGATGATGCCCCCGCCCAAGGCCGTATTCAGTTCCTCCGGCCGGCGAGCGCGGTAGAGGAAATCGGTGAAATTCCAGCAGTTCAACATCGCAACGCGCCCGACCTCGCCGCGGCGGATGATGTTGCGCATGGTCCCGACCGTCGGATCGGCTCCGCGGGAGTGACCTACGACGAGATGGATGCCCGCGTGCTCAGCGGCATCCACCATGGCTTGGGCATCGCCCATATTGATGGTCAGCGGCTTCTCGACGATGACATGGATGCCGTGTCGTGCAGCCTCGATGACGTTCTCCGCGTGGAACTGATGCGGCGAGGAGATATACAGCGCGTCCGGTACGACGGCCGCGATCATCTCCGTCTGCGTCGCGAAGACGGGGACATCGAAGTCGCGGCTGAAACGGGCGCGGACGTCCGGGTTCGGATCGCAAGCGCCCGCAATGGTGACGTCGGAGCGAGCCCTGAGGTCAGGGGCCATGAGCACGGCACCAGCTAGGCCGAGACCACAGATGCCGAATCGGACAGTCATCTAGCTTTCCTGTAAGGATGTCGGCTCAAACGGCCGTCGCGAGAGGTTTCGCGGCCATGGCGTGCCGGTGATGGGAAGGCAAGGGCCACAGCTCAGCCAGCTCCGCCACGGTGCTGGCGACTTCGCCGGCGATGGCTTCGAGGCGTGGTGCATCCATTCGTACGCTGGGGCCGGCAACGCTGATGGTGCCCACCGCGCGGCCTCCCGATGTCGGTTTGATGGCGGCTGCCACCGCCGATACGCCAGGCTCTGCCTCGTTCTGAGCCAGCGCGTAGCCGCGCTTGGCCGTGACCTCGAGCTCCTTGACCAAGGCATCGATGGAACGGACGGCGTTCGGGCCGAAGCGGTTGTTCTCACCAAATCCCACTGTCAGCACATGCTTGACCGCCTGCTCCAGAGGAAGCGTGGCCAGCCACGCCTTGCCCGAGGCCGTGGCATGGAGCGGCACCGTCGGCAACATGCGATCGGGTTGATACAGAAGCCCGCCGCGAGCACCTTGCGCATGGGCGACCCAAGCCAGCGAGGAGCCGTCGACCACGGCCAGGCGCGCGAACTCGCGGCTGCGCTCCGCCAGGCGGTCCAAGATCGGCTGGCCGATGTCTGGCAGACCGGTAGCGACGAAGAAGCGCAAGCCGACGATAGCCAGGCGCATCGTCAGACGGTAGAACCCGGTGCTCGGGTCTTGTTCTGCCCAGCCGAGGTCCACCAGCGTGGCCAGCAAGCGGTGTGCACCGCTCTTGGGAAGACCCAGCTGATTGGCGATGTCGCCCAGCGACAGGCTGCGCGCGCCATTGGCCAGCAGTTCGACGATGTCCAGGCATCGTTCGGCGGGGACGTGAGCCATGGATTTACCTTCGTTCAGTGCCTGGCAAGGCGGGTGGCTGCTCTGCCAGGAAGTGGACCTTCGCGGTGCTCACGCTGCGACGGTCTTGCCGGCCTTCGGCACCTCGATGCCATGCAGCACGCCCATGCGCTCGAAGTGACCGTAGATCCGGTCTACGTAGGCTGCAAACTCAGGTGCATCGCCGAGCACGATGGGGCGGGGGCGCGGCAGCTCGACCTTGAATTCGTCAACGACCTCGCCGGGCGTCGGGCTCATCACGAAGATGCGGTCCGCCAGACCGACGGCCTCCTCGACGCTGTGCGTGATGAAGATGACGGTGGGGCGGCGTCGCATCCACAGCGCTTCCAGGTCCATGCGTACTTGCAAACGAGTCAGTGCATCGAGCGCGCCGAAAGGCTCGTCCATCAGGATGACCGACGGATCGTGTACCAGGGTACGGATCAGCGAGATGCGCTGTCGCATGCCTCCCGACAACTGCTTCGGGTACTTCTCCATCGCATGGGTCAGGCGCAACTGCTCGAACAGCTCGTTCGCGCGAGCCCGAATCTTGTCCTTGGACAGTCCACGGATTTCCGCTTGCAACATGACGTTGTCCATCGCGTTACGGAAGTCCAGCAGCAGGTGATCCTGGAAGGCAATGCCGACGTCAGTGATCGGCTTGGTCACGACCTTGCCGTCGACCTTAATCTGGCCGCCGGTGACACCCAGCAGGCCCGCGACCATCAGCATCAGCGTGCTCTTGCCGCAGCCAGACGGGCCCACGACGGCTATGAACTCGCCGGGTTCGATGTCGATGTTGACTTCCTTCAGGGCGCGGAAGGGCTTGTCGGTGTCTTCGCCGAAGGTCTTCGTGACGCCGCTGATCTGGATGGCAACGCCGCTCTTGACCGCCGGCTCGACGTTGGTCTCAGCCATGTTCATGATGAACTCCTTACTTCTGGCTCGCCGCCACTGCGTCAAGCGGCACCTTGGAGACAAGCAGCACTTTCTTGCCTTGCTGCACGACGTTGCCTTCCTGGTTCACCACTTCGACGTCGAAAGTCGCCACGGCCTGGGTCGGGCGAGAGCGGCTGTCCCGCAGGTCGCTGAGAACGTAGTCGACGAAGATCGTGTCGCCGACGAAGACCGGGCCGACGAACTTCCACTCGTTGATGCCGAGGAACGCCACCGCCGTGTCGCGCAACTCGCCGGTACGGGCCCACATCAGGCCGTGCGCGTAGGCGAGGCCGAGCATGCCGTGTGCGACACGCTGGCCGAACTGGCTGCGCTTGGCGTAGACGTCGCTGGTGTGCAGTTCGGAGTAGTCGCCGGTCAGACCCGCGAAGCCGACCAGGTCGGCGTCGGTGATCGTGCGGCCGGGGCTGCGGAACGTGAGCCCGACGTGGAGGTCGCTGTACTGCAGGCTCATGCTGCGTCGTTCTTGAGTCATGCTGTGCTCCGGGAGTTCAGGGCTTGCAGGCGCGCATCTCGGCAGGCGCGGGCAGGTAGTCATTGCTGTAGTAGGACTTCGGATCCTGGCCTTCGGGGAGCAGCTTTACTTGCGACAGCAACTGCTGCGTGCGCGCCCAGTGCGTATCCTCGGCCTTGCCGACAAACTTGGCTCCGCCACTGCAGAAGAGCGGTGTGATGGCCTTCAGCTCTGACAGGGCCAGCTTCTCGTTGGCGTTTGGGAAGACTGTCTTCAGATCCTTGATGGCCTTCTCGGGGTTGTCCATCGCAAAGCTCCAACCTTTCAGGCTGGCGGCGATGAACTTCTTGACCACGTCCGGATTGCTCTTCAGGAATTCGTTGCTGGCGAAGATCGACGTGCTGACCGTCGGCACTCCGAAGTCAGCGAAACGATAGTTGTCCAGCTCGGCACCCTGCGCCTCCAACTGGATCTGGTATGAGTCCATCGCGCCGAGGATCGCGTCGACCTGACCTTGCAGCAGCGACGGGACCAGCGAGGGAACCGGCATGCTGATGAGGGTGACGTCCGACTCCTTCAGGCCATTGGCTTTCAGGAACAGAGGTAGCATCGGCGTCTGCGAAGCGCCCGCGGCAATCGCGACCTTCTTGCCCTTCAGGTCTTGGATCGACTTGACACCGGTTTTCTTCAGTGCTGACACCTCGTTCGGGTTGGACTGATAGATGGTCGATACGACCTTCATCGGTGCGCCCTTGGCCACCAATTGGCTCACCGGCACGGCGTCCGCGTACGCGAGTTGGGCACGGTTGCTGGCGACGAGCTGCGCGGTATTGGCAGAGCCGTTGCCTTCGACGATGGTCACGTCGAGGCCCACGGCCTTGTAGAAGCCTTCGGCAACAGCGGCGGCGAAGCCTGCGTTGACACCGCCTGCGGTCCAGTTGAGCTGGAAGGTCACCGGCGTGCCGGCATAGGCGCCGCCGGACGTGGCCAGTCCGATAGCCGTCGTCACCGAGGCCAGGGTGTGCTTGTTCATCTCCGTACCTTTCGTTGTCAGGGCCACCGCGGCCCGTTGTCTCGTTGGGAATGGCCTGTAGTCAGGCCTGGATATGGGTCAGTTCGACTTGGCGCGCTGCCAGGGCGTCATCGCCCACTCGGAGAACTCGACGATGTAGTTGATGGCGATGCCAATGACGGTCAGCACGATCAGCACGGCGAAAGTCAGGCTGATGTCCATCGTGCTGGTGCCTTTCAGGAGCACGTAGCCCAGCCCCTTGTTGGCGCCGACGAACTCCGCCACGATGGCCGCGGTGGCGGCGATGGTTGCGGAGGTCTTGATGCCGGAGAAGATCACCGGCAGCGCGGCGGGGAAGCGCAGGAAGCGGAAGGTCTGCCAGGTCGTCGCACCCATGGAGCGCGTCAGGTAGAGCAGCCTGGCGTCAAGAATCTGGAAGCCGCTGATGCTGGCCAGAAGCAACGGGAAGAAGGTCATCAGTACTGTCAGCAGGATCTTCGATTCGATACCGAAGCCGAGCCAGACCAGGAACAGCGGGGCCACTGCGATCTTCGGCACCAACTGCAGCAGCATCAGGGGTGGGTAGACGAT
>Ga0247779_1000620_pt1 | contig 20686 bp, 21 predicted proteins | sample UWRJL221509R5_FD_179925 | JGI IMG/M metagenome (GOLD analysis project Ga0247779, IMG submission 179925) | Plant litter microbial communities from Arlington Agricultural Research Station in Wisconsin, United States - UWRJ-L221-509R-5 | ecosystem: Environmental > Terrestrial > Plant litter >... | reverse complement strand
TGAGCGACGTTATCTGCGGATAAATTTCTGTCGACCTGGAGCAGGTAATCGATTTGAGGAGTCATACGGGGGAGGATGATGGGTTTTGATTTACTTCGAAAAAAGTCAATGTGGCGCGGGACTCTAGAGTCATCTCCTCCTCATTGGTACCCTCTACCCACGGGGTGAGTGCACCTCCTTTGAAACGCTTAAAGTAGCCGCCTATTTCTTTGATCCATGCGAATAGCTCTTGTATTAGAGATTTGTCCACCGACTCGAAGAGACCGTGTAGTTCTTGACGAAGGTACTGAGAAACCGCTGAACCGCCATGCCTAAATGATGTGTCATTATATGGAGTCTGAGGGACGAAGAATAGTTACGTGCCCATCGTATATGCCGACGAATAGAGCTTGTCGCGAGAGGATTTCTCCTACAGCAGTATAGTCCCAGTCGATTCCGTGGGCCTTCTTAACACTGAGGCGGAGTTCTTCTGGGTTCAGGGAAAGAGTAGCGTAACCGTAAAAATCTTCTTGATGACTGCCAAAAACTGTTACGTGAATCTGCAGGGCGCAATCATCAAGCTCTTACCTTCTGTTCCCTCTCGAGTTTACCACACCAATGACCTTGGGAGATGAGAGAGGGACCCTCATTAGACCCCCTACGGTGTGTGTTAGGCAGGGAGAGTAGAATGAGAGGAAGACGTGCCTGGAGAGGGGACGCGAACATAGTCGTGATATTTTGCAATACGGGAATGATTTATAGATGGATTATGATAGAGCTTGAGATATCTAAATGCCATTCACGGAGATGATATGAGGCTGGCCCACTAGAGCGCCAGCATCCCGTAAAGCGAGGAGGAAAGAAGAGAGGTAAGCGGCAATCAAAAAGAGCATTGCGGCGAGTTGTCTAAATATAAACACGGAGGCCATCCACATTGATGTCCAATTTAATGAGCACATGCGCTATTTTATTTTTGGCCTGCTAGTATTTAATCGACCAATGCTTAGCCTGGTGTAAGTGGGCCCACCATGATTTCTCTCTCTCTTGTCCTCGTCGCCATACTCAACCTCAGCCTCACCCAGGCTTCCCCTGCTCAGTCAGCTTCAACTTTTGCTGGATCTACCTCCACAGCTGTATTTCCCCCACCCAATGCAACTGTTACTGCTACAGATACTTTCTTCTTGGACGTATCACAAGTAGGTTTCCCTGGACCAACCGCCAGTAAGTTTCCTTGTTTGAAATTGGCGGAAACTCCGAGCTGAGTGCCATTTTTTAGCCGGTGATGAACCCGAGTCAATCGCCACTGCTCCTGCTCTGGCAAAGGTGGATTCGGTGTTTCCTTTGGTGAAGCCCAATGCCCAGGACTCCAAGAAGAACAAACCGTTCGACGTCCTTCAACACGCCGGAAATCTCGCTCCCTGGCAATCCGTCGATTCCTTTGGTTTGCCCGATGCTTCCCCTGTCATCCCAAAAGGTTGTGAGATTAAACAGGTCCACCTACTTCATCGTCATGGCGCGAGGTACCCAACCAGCGATGGCGGAACCGCGTCTTTCGCGGCAAGGTTACATGCTGCTGCCACAAGCACTGGCTTTTCTGCGTCTGGGGATCTTAGTTTCCTCAACACATGGACCTACAAGCTCGGTTCTGAGATTCTAACCCCCTTTGGTCGCTCTCAGCTGTAAGTGGATACTCCTATTCATGGCAGAACGGTATTTGACGCGTCATTTCACAGATTCAACTTGGGCATTGGGTTTAGAGTCAAATATGGTGAGATAATCAAGAGCCCATTTTTTCCTCAGACTTACATCGTGTTTTTCAAGGCGAGTTACTCAAGGGCTTCAAGGACTTGCCCGTTTTCCGTACAACGTCCGAAGGTATATATTAATCATACAAGTCGGTTTTTTGCTCACACGTCATGTTTTTCAGCGCGCATGGTTGACTCTGCGTGAGTTCATACAGGAGCCAATAAGACGGTGATACTAACTCCATAACTTCTGTAGACTACACTTCTCCGCTGGTTTCTTTGGAGTGCAATCCTATCAACAAGACTATCATCAACTCATCACGATTGAAAATGACGGCCAGAATAACACACTTTCTCCTTACGACAATTGCCCCAACTCTAACAACGCTATCGGGTCTTTTGGTACCGTTCAAAGCACGAAATGGGCTCAAATATACCTCCAACCAACCCTCAAGAGGCTGTCCAAATCTATCAAAGGATATCAACTTCAATTGCAGGACCTAATTTCCATGCAGCAGCTCTGTGCTTATGAGGTACGGTTTACAAACCTATCATCTTCCCAGCTTACTTATCGTTACAGACTGTTTCCCTTGGCTACTCCGACTTTTGCGACATCTTTACGGAGGACGAGTGGGTCGCATTCGAATACTTCAATGGTATACCTTTTCTTCGCCTAATATCAACGGGCGTCTTATGATATTATCTTTTAGACCTTGATTTCTGGTACGGTTTTGGCCCCGGAAACCCTGCTTCCAGTGCATTGGGCATCGGCTATGTCCAGGAACTAGTCTCTCGGTTGACTAAAACCCGTATCACCACGTTTGATTCCACCGTCAATGCTTCAATTGTCACGGACGAAGTACTTTTCCCTCTTGACCAGCCGATCTTCGTTGATGCTAGCCACGACACCATTATCTCAGCCAGTGAGCACAGACTTGTGGTGATATAACATTGATAGATATTGAATACCCCTTTCAGTCCTAGTCTCGATGAACTTCACGAGCCTGGCTGCCAACGGTCCTTTGCCAACGGACCACATGCCAAAGAAGCAGGTAAATAGCATCTATCTCATGTACCCTTCCTCTGTGATTCATTGCCCTGCAGACTTACTTCGTGAACCAAATTGCACCCTTCGCCACCAACCTCGTCGGACAAGTCCTGTCCTGTCCAGCTTCCGAGAAGCCAACGCACATCCGATGGATTCTGAACGACGGAGTCCTTCCAATGACCGGCATCAAAGGCTGCAAGCCCAACAAAGACGGTCTCTGCGATCTGGACACGTTCATCGCTGGAATGCAGAAGCGCATCGAGGAAGTCGACTTTGATTTTGACTGCTTCGGTAACTATACCATCCCAGAGCCAGACAACATCATCGATGGGCAATTTCCCAAAAATTTAAGGAAGTGATCGTGTAATTACGTAGTTGAGGTTGAGAATACAGAATTGTTGCTCTCAGGCTGTATGATGGCACTAAGAATAGAAATGCCAAGACCAACTCCGGCGCGCCGACCGGTTGCATGACCTCAGTCAATTACTGGATAGCGTCTTACCACATACACCGCTACTCTGACTGAGAGTCTACTACTACTTACTTTCCTGCAAACACATGTCGGTATAGAGTCAATAATGGGGGGAAACCAATCACTCCCAAAGATAACGGCGCAAGACCGTGCAATCCTAGAGTGCGTGTCTGTCTACTTCGCAATCCATCTTGACGTGCATTGCATCGCCTGATCATCCTCTTGTCTTCGCACACAGTCTTAAACTTCAACGGGATAAACTTAAACAATATCAGAAGAAGGTATGGATAATATACATCCCTAACCAGACCATATACAAACCATGTTCTACAGATCCAACATGTTTTGGACCGCGAACTCGCAATCGCACGAACACAAATCGCTGCCGGACAGAAAGACCGAGCACTCCTCGCACTTCGTCGGCGAAAGTACCAGGAAAGTTTATTGGTGAAGACAGACCAGCAACTAGAGAGCTTAGAAAGCCTGGTGCGCAATCAATCTCCCTCTCTGTATGCGATCCAATAAAGGTTGAGATTACGCTGTTATCTAGGTCTCTACGATCGAATTCTCGTTAGTAGAAGTCTCCGTGCTCCATGGTCTGAAACAAGGAAATGAGGTGCTCAAAGAAATTCACAAGGAGATGAACATAGAGAGCGTCGAGAGATTACTGGAAGAAACAGCCGAAGCACAGGAATACCAAAGGGTATGTTTTAAATTCCTAGCGTTCAACTTCGACATCATTAACCTCTCTTTGATCAAGGAAATTGGGGACATGCTGTCAAATACTCTGAACCTGGACGACGAGGAAGCGGTCCAGCAAGAACTGCTCTCTTTGCAGCAGGAGGTCGTGAGTGTTCCGTATACCATTACGTATTTCAAACATAACTTGTTCGTCTTCAAGGCCGCAGAAACTGCCAAAGACGTCGAGCTACCGTCAGTACCTTCTGAACAGCCAGTTCACGAAGAAACAGAAAGAGCTGGTGCACAAGGTAAACAACAGCGGCTAATTCCACATTCAAAGCTCTGACTGTTTCAACGTTTACCAGAACCCCGGGCAGCAACATCCAACAAAGTTCTCGTGGCTGGATGACATAGATATTTACAGTGTATATATGTATATCATTATGATTCTAATATTATACCTTTCACCATCCTTCGAAATCACCAAACCCAGTTTTACGCTTCTTTTTGGGTTCTTCACCTGCACCACCACCACCACTTGGCGTAGAGGCAGCTGGCCTCTTTAGATTGAGATATTTCCCAACGCCAGGATTGCCTGTCCCACCGAAATTGAGAGCAGAAGTGTCTGACCCTATTTTTGTTCCAAACCAATTAACGTCGTCTTTCTTGGTCTCCTCTGCAGCAGGAGTATTTGCATTTTCCGCCCGCCTTGCAAGCTTCTTCGCAAGACGAGTTTTGTAGTCTTCGAATGGATCCTGGTAGCTAAAGGGCAATGAAAATTTAGTATCACCAAATGGATATCAATTATTGACTTACATAACAATTTCGGTTATTCGAACAGTTTTTGCTGGTCTGTCTGTTCCAGCTTTGATGGGAAGATTTTCCAAAGCGTCTAACACGTCCTCTCCACCCACAAGTTTTCCGAAAACCGTGTGCTTTTTATCCAAATGAGGAGCTGCTTTGAACGTTAGATAAAACTGAGAGCTGGAATCAAATTTCTAGTCAGGCGATGAAAAGACAGATGAAATGTATACAAACATACGTGTTAGTGTTTGCGCCCTTGTTCGCCATAGCCAAGATGCCCCGACTGTCGTGACTAGCAGCACCTTTCACGTCAAATTCATCTCTAAAAGGTGTACCCCAATATGATTCGCCACCTGAGCCAGTTCCAGTTGGATCTCCGGTTTGAATCTAACAAGTCAAACTCAGTGGGTTGATTTGCAACGAGAGACATGATCAACGCACCATAAAACCAGGTACTAGACGATGAAATAGGACATTGTTATATTTACCCGCCCGAGCGAGCATAAGAAAGTTGTAGCATGTTTTCGGGGCCTGTTAAGTAATTAAGCATCCCTCTAACTTTTCGGTGCAAATAAACCAATACCTTCTCGCAGTATAATTCAAGATTAAGACTGGCCCCACCAAGACTTGTGACGACGCGCACATAAGCGCGTCTCTTTCCGACATCCTTCTCTTTTCCTTTACCCTTAAGGGGTTTGGATATATCCTCAAACATCATCTCTTCCTAAAGGATGAATGAGTCTCTAACTATGCTGACGATATTTTAGGAGCTACGCACTTCGTCCCAAAGTAATTTAGAACTGGCAGCTGAGCTTCTATCCACTGATGTCGATGTCAATGAGGCTCCAGCCATTCCACTTGAGTAAGGAGAGATGTTCCCTAATCAAAGTTAATTAATGCTGAGATGCAGTAAAACGATCAACGTACATGGAACTGCCTCTTTTTCTTTAGCTTTTAATGCAGCAACGGCCTGAGGTACAGCAGGCTTTGTGGATGCACTTTGTTTAGTTTCTGCAGTCTTTGCTAAGGAGGCAGCCGTGGCAACTGAAGCGGGTGGTAATCCATGAGGATTTTGCAAGGTAATTACATCAGTTCTTAACGTATACCGTTTAGACAATCCAAAACTTGAGAGAAAAAGTTGAAGTACCTACTTCTTGAAAGGGACATCCGCAACGAGGTCTTTTCCACCTTTGATACTATCAGCGAGGAAGACATTGCCAGTAGTAGCAATGGCGACAATGTGGGAGTGTTCGCTGAAGGGTTTGAAGGATATAGGGTCATAGATCTCTCCTGATGCTTCTTTTCGCGCGTAATGTAGTGTAATCAAGTCGGTAGGGGCTAATGGTTCTTTGGTTACTGGGTTGGTATTATCGTGTTGCCTGAAAGTCCACGGTTAGCAAGGAAGCGTCGTTATTGCTCAAGTGTTGATACACGTACTTGAGCCAGGGTATGATATTAACCAGATCAAATACATCCCCTGTTCCATCAGCATTTCTGGCACAGACTGGATGTGTAAATGGTTGGAAAGATAGAGCACAGCAGTCAAAAGGTGTCCTGGCGCCTGGATGGGGAGCTTCAGCCTTACTAAATGATGGAGTGAGAATTAAACATAATTTATGCAAACTAGTACGACCTACGCCCTGTAGCCTACGGATGAAGAATGGGACCCATGGAGGCCAGCATGTTCAGCATGAGTGATGTATAGCTTGTCAGAGTTTCCGTGACCCATGATGGTGTAGAGAAAGAAGCGGTGACGCCAAATGCAGCCGTTCCCGTTTTCGCGACAAAAATATGTGATCGGGGCACTTGTCTTTTACCACGAATAATGCTCAAGTATGCCTCAAACCCCAGCACCCTCAATCTTTTAGACACTCTTGTTGTCAGCTTGGTTCACAAAGCGCGTACTTTCTCAAAACCAGCCTTTGGGTCAAATCCTCCCCGCGACCTCAACCATGGAGATGTTCCCAATATCCACAGTAAAATTCGTGAACAGATCATGTCGCAGGCGCATACGCAACCCAGGCCTTCAAAAGCGCATAACCAATTGCTGTATCAGGTCCAAAACGCTGTCGATAGCAAAGACCTTCCGAGGGCCTTGACGAACTGGCACGCACTGCAGCAGACCATGTCCAGTGACTCGGACAATGAATATCGAATGCATGAACCTACCGAAGAGAAACTAGGAACATTGATTATTACGAGGATGCAGAAAGGAAGAGGACCCTTCTCGGACCCCAAGACCGAGGACCTTGCTCAGAAATTTGTACTACAAACGGCGGTACATGGATCGGCGGAACCTCTTGCTGCCATGATGCTTAGGCATCTCGAGGATAATGATCCTCAACGCGTCATCGAGCTGTATAACAGATTTCACAAGGCCGTGACGGAAAACAAACAAACTGGGAAAGACGAAACTGTCGTGTTGGATGAAGAGGACTCCGTACTCGACCCTAGTCGAGTATCCGTTTTAATTGCCGTCGTTACTGCACACGCTATGAACGATTCATTCAAGGATGCATTCGAAACATACATGGCAGCCAATATGCGGATTCGCAACTACCGGAAGAACAGAATACTCAATCAACTTAGGTTGAGTTCGGCCATCCGTGATAGGGCGCTTAGGTTCGTGGAACGACTCGAGCTTGCTGTGCTGGTTGCTCGACCGCATTCTTTATCAAAACATGTCATGAATTTATCCCATCCTCGTTCTGCATCTTTATTGGAACGCCTATATAATGGTATTCTCGATGGAATTGACGGCACCGAACCATACCTGGCTGCTAATGAGGCGGGACTCGGAGACGACAATAGATTGGTCGCCATGACCGACGCTTGCTGGACTGCCTTTCAAACCGCGTTCATCAAGGGGGAGAGAACTGACCTTGCCGTCAAGATGTGGGACGACCTAGCTCGACGCGGCATCCGTCCGGGGGTTTCAATGTGGACAGCGTTGCTTGATGCATACGCGGACCTTCGTGATTCAAGACAGGCCATGATCACTTGGAATCTCATGTTACAACAAAAAATTAGACCAGACGGGCTATCGTATCGCGCTATGATTGCTGCTTTATTCGACGATAATAAAGCTGAAGAGGCCATCAAGAGGTTCCAAGAATATCAACATAACTTTAAAAAGCATGATGGTGCTGTTCTTGCTGTGTACAATACAGTATTACGGGGATTACTCCGGATAAACCGTATCAAGGACGCTGGCATGCTATTAGGGACGATGCTTGGAAGCGGGCCAGAACCGGATATAGTCTCGTATAACACCTTTCTTGCATATTACAGACGTCAGAGTGATTTCCCCGGAATCTCCTCCATCGTTACGCGGATGTCCAATGCCGGTATTACAGGGGACGTGGTCACTTTTTCAACCATCCTTGTTGCGTTGTTAGAAGTCGGGCGAAAGGATGCGCCTGATATCATTTTGGGCATCATGGCAAAACAAGGAGTCAGGCCAAACGTAGCCACATACACAACTATTATTGCCGATCTCATGAAGGAGCAAACAGAAGAATCTATGGATGCTGCCATTCAGTTGCTTGACAGGATGGAACAAAGCCCGGAGACGAAACCAAATGAAGTAACTTATACTTCGATACTGTCTGGGATAAACAAGGGCTCTTGGATAACACGGAAGAGACGGGAAGAAGTCAAGAGCGACATAGTCTCGAGGATGCGGCGGTATAACATTGCATTCCGAGTTCCGACCTACCACATTCTCATGCAGACTGCATTGGATTCATCGGATCCTGAAGGGTATGTGGAAGCACTCGCGCTTTTGCAAGAAATGGAATCTCAGAGCGTCCCACGAGTTAATAACACATGGTATATTATACTGCTGGGGTTGATAAGACGGGAGCTGTGGGACGTGGGCATGGATGTAGTGACGAAGATGTATCGGTCAGGGCATCAACCGACAGCAAGCCTAGCGAGCTTGGTTGAGCAGATTAGAAGGAGACACATATAGACACTTTTTAGTAGCACTTACTGCTTAATATTAATGATATACAATCCGTTTGAACAAGTCAACCCCTCTCGAACACTTTTACTTCCGAGCTTTCGATGAACCACCGAAGAACTCCTTCCCCAAGCCAACGCTCAAATAACGTGCGTAAGCTGGAAGAATGTCAGTGAAGCTTTGTATGAGACGACAAACGGCATACCGATATGGCTCCACCGTCTGCCTAACCACTTTCCAAAGAACGGCAAAAGCACGACGGAAACTAGCTGCTGAAGCTGATTAAGACTCTCTTCCCACTCCTCCTGAGCTAGCCTGTATTCCTCCTCCGAGTCATAGGATGAGGCGCGTGATGATATGTCGTCTAGAGAGGCAGTGGAGGAAGGCATGGGGAAGAGTCAAGTACGAGGCAAAGAGAACAGACCGGTGATGTGATCGGCACGCGACGCAGCTCTGATCGGAGTTCTTCCGACAAAGTCAAGCTACGAGTCTCTGCCTCAACGTTATTTATTAGTCAAGTCTGATGCTCCACACCGTGACTTTCTTGTCTTTCAACAACCAACGTCGATGCCTATGGCAGACAATCCTATAATTCACCCAGGCCGCAGCCGTCGCAAGCTCGTTGGCCAACCTTTGCTCTACAGTATCTCAGTCTTTGTCAGTCTCGGTGTCTTTCTGGTAAGATTCTCCTTTCTACCCCAGTCTAATCGGTCAATTTATCAATTACTATAGTTTGGCTATGACCAAGGGTGCGTAGCATTTATCTTCCGATCCACTTGATCTTATTGCGGCTATAGCGTTATGAGCGGTATCATAACTGGCCCTCATTTTCGCAAGTACTTCAACTATCCCGGGCCCATAGAAACCGGGACTGTAGTTGCAATCCTAGAAGTTGGTGCTTTTAGTGAGTTGCGAACCTCATATATATGAAGAGACTAGACGAATATAAAAAACAGTCACCTCGGTTGCTGCTGGTCGCGTGGGCGACATTCTTGGACGGAGGGGAACCCTTTTAGCCGGCGCTATAGTGTTCACTCTGGGGGGTTTCATTCAAACAGTTACAATCGGTTTCTGGAGCATGATGTTGGGCCGAATCACCAGCGGGTTTGGTGTTGGACTTCTTTCGTGCGTTATACATATATTCTCTGGGGTTTTCACAGCCTCATGATGGTACTCGTATACAGAACGATCGTTCCAATTTATCAAAGTGAAATATCACCACCTAATCATGTTGGTCCTTTGCTATTTTCGAACGACGGCCAGGTAGCTGATATCATATTAGCGAGGCGCCCTTGCTTGCATGGAATTTACTGGCAATATAATTGGCTATTCAAGTTCTGTGGTAAGTCTAGATGTGCACCATGCTCATTAAATATTTAACGCGTTCGACAGTGGACAGATTATTTTTGCTCTTTTATAGACAGCGATATGTCCTGGAGGATTCCGCTCTTTGTACAATGCATTATTGGTACCATTTTGGCAGTAGGATGCCTATTGATCCCCGAAAGTCCGCGGTACGCAGATGCTGATGTACTCACTCAACATCATGTCTTAACGTATGCTTGTATGCGTCATCTTGGGTAGGTGGCTGATTGACAGTGGCAAAGAAGCTGAAGGCTTGAGGGTGATTGCGGACCTTCATGGAGGTGACCTGCATGACCCCATTGCAATGGCGGAGTACGAAGAAATCAAAGAGAAAGTCCGCGAGGACGTGAGTGGTTCATGCTATCTTTTATTCTAAAACTTGACGCATGCAAGGTTCTCCTTGCTCATACAGCGAGAGTCCGGAGAAGCTAGAACTTACATGGTTATGTGGCAAAAGTACAAGCGGCGTGTTCTCCTTGCGATGTCATCACAAGCTTTTGCTCAACTTGTGAGTGATTACCCGACTTTTTTCTGATAGTGATTTCTCACTCGAGCCACACAGAATGGAATCAATGGTGAATTTTCTGCGCTCAAAGTTCTATGCTTTATTGCTAAATGCTTCCAACCGCAGTAATTTCATATTATGCTCGTGAGTCATAATCCTCTTTGAGTGAGTAATACCTTTCTCATTGCGGTATCATCGGTAGCACGCGTGTTTGAAGGTTTGCCGCTTGTTCATTAGATGTAACTATCGCAGTTTTTGACCGACTTCTGTAGAGGCCGGTTGGATCGGGCGTCAAGCTCTGCTAATGACTGGCATTAATTCTGTGATTTATGTGCTGAGTACCATCCCAACGTAAGTTTAAAAAATATCATCAAGGCATACTGCTCAGAATTTTCCTCATAGATGGTACCTCGTCGATCATTGGGGAAGGAGAGCCATCCTTCTTTCCGGGGCTGTCGTCGTGAGTTAACAAGACCTGGTTCGTACAAGGTATGAAACTGATATGGTATGCCTCAGATGTCAGCTTCTTTAGTAGCTACAGGCTGGTGGATGTACATTGATGTCCCTCAAACGCCGAATGCTGTTGTAGTCTGCGTGATAATATTCAATGCTGCTTTCGGATACAGGTATGGCATCCATCCATCCTGTGTAAATGTTATTGGCGTGTATATTCATCAACGTTTTACTTGTAGCTGGGGACCAATTCCATGGCTTTATCCTCCCGAGGTGCGTGCCCAAGGTGGAGCTTTGCAACCTTTTACTTACTAAAAAATAGATCATGCCTCTTAACTTTCGAGCTAAAGGAGTTTCACTCTCGACTGCGACGAACTGGCTCTTTAACTTTATCGTTGGCGAAGTTACGCCGTACCTTCAAGATTTGATTGAATGGCGATTATACCCCATGCATGGATTTTTCTGTGTCTGTAGCTTTGTATTAGGTGTGTTCACATCCCATAGTGCTCCTAGTAATCTTGTTCTAACTTGTGCTTTACAGTGTATTTCCGTAAGTCTATAAGACGTGTTTCGTATGGATGTATTGATCGAATTGCATGTACAGTATATCCCGAGACGAAGGGCGTACCGTTGGAAGAGATGGATGCCGTGTTTGGAGAAGGTGAGTCTAGGATTTTTTTTCGGTAGAACGCGTGTTTAATATTTGAGATCTGCAGACGCGCGCGAAGAAGCTCTTGAGAACGAGTCTGAAACGACATCTTTGGTGCGGAGCCCGTCGCGTTCTGTTGACGTCGAACGGCGGGGAAACCATTTTGATGAGTCGAATCAAGAAGAGCCTAGTGGACCCAACTGGTTCTTGAACTTGTTCGGCCGGTCTAGACATAGGAGCTACCAGCGTATTGAAGGGGATTCATAATTACTAGTGTATCATGTACGAACGCGGATCAGAATGTTGAGTTGTCGCGTTGTTGACGCGCCCTGAAAATTTAATTTAAAAGACTCGCGTAAATCCACGTGATGTTGCTATGTACTCTCTGCTTCTTCCCTCGACAAGCGGTATTGGATGGAGGCGACAGCCAGCAGGATGCCGACGTGCGTGGCGGACGATGATGCATGTGCGATGGATGAGCACCACATATGATGAGTATGCGAAAACGATGGCTAGGAGACCGACTGCAAGCGTGGAACAGAAAGTGGAGAGACAGAAATTGACGTTTCCTACTCTCGGACTCGAACCAAAGTTTGTTAAAGCATTGCAGACTGCTTTCCCGAAAGTAGAGGGACCGACCGAGGTACAAGAACGACTTTTACCGGAAGTGTTGGGGAATAAAGATATTTTGCTCAAGGATATAACAGGTTCTGGAAAGTATGTAATTTTTTCTCTTCTTAATTCTATTTATAATAAACTTTTTTATTATATGAATTAGATCATTTGGGCTGATACTTGGGTTGCTGAACAAGCCTCGCAAGGTGATGGTTGATGAGAGAGGAGAGAAGAAGAGGGTGGTGACGACACTGTATGTGGTTCCGCATAGAGATTTAGCATTCCAGTTGCGGCATTGGATAGAGAGGGTGACGAGTGCGTTGAGTCCTTCGCCGCCGTTGTCTTCGATCGTGCAGGTACTTGTGAGAGGCGATGGGACGTGTTCGAGAGCTGAGCTGAAGAAGACACCGCCGCATATCCTGATATGCACACCGCAGGCGTTGAAGGAAGTGTACGATCAGGATAGTGAGGTGTTGATGTTGGATACGCTGAGCACTGTGGTTGTGGACGAGGTGGATTACCTTGTGGATATTGATGAAAGGAACAAGAAGAAAATCAAACACGAAGGACCGACGAGGGAGATGTTGAATGTGATTTATGCGCGACGAAAGGAGCTGTGCGAGAACCAGTATGATCCAGCGGAAGACGAAGAAGGATTGTACGAGAGTGCAGCGGAGTGGAGAAACGAAAAGGAAAGGGAAGAGGGAATACCACAGTTGATTCTGTCGAGTGCCACGCTGAAAGTGCAGTTCAAAAATTATCTGTTCACGGAAAGCGGATGGTTGAATTCGTACAACCTAGTAAAGATCAGCGGAGACAAGGAGAGCGGAGAAGGAAGGATATTGCATTCGATACTTGTTGCGACAGAAAACGGGGTGAAGAACATTGAAGGAGCGGTAAAGGTGAAGGAAGAAGAAGAATCGGTGGTGGAGGAAGACGGGGCGGAAGAGGAGGAGGAAGCAGGGAATGAATACTTTAAGTCAAGTAGGTTATTTCCTGAAGAAGGATAGAATGACAGCTGACTGACATGGCACAGAATATGAACAGACTCCGTCACCGTTTGACGCCAGCAGCATGGAGGCGATTGCAACTGCCTTTGCGCTTGATGTGCCGTCAATTGCCCTCTTCGTCGTGCCTTCCTCTGCGCCAGTTCACCGTGCGGTATGGGAACTACGAGAACTCGGAGTGAATGCAGAGAGTCTCGATGTTCTTGTTGGGAAACGAGGAGGAGATTATCTTGAACAGACGAGAATCAAGGCGAATCCGCGGATGCTGGTGGCCACAGTGGCGACGACGCGAGGACTCGATTTGCCAGATTTGAGTCACGTGTTTTTATTGGGGATGGATGGAGGACGAGACGGATATGTGCATGTAGCTGGTCGAGTCGGTCGCTTTGGACGAAGAGGAAGGGTCATCACCGTTGTCTCGGAGCAGACACAGGCTGCCAGGATTCGTCGTTTGCTTAGTGCGATCGGACAACAGCCAGTACTATTCGAGCATTTCGATTGACTAATCCAGTAATTCCCATATATATTAAACACTGCTGACCCGACTTGTCTCTTTGCTCTTCCACCCTCTCCCTTCCATGTTCATCCCTCTTCTCCTTTCTCTTCTTTTCCTCTCCGCTTATGCCCAGAATTCCACCTCTCTTTCTCTCTCTCTCACCACCGGCTCAGTCACCGTCACCATCCCCACCCGTTCAGCAAACCAGCAAACTCAGCTCGTCACCGTTCTTCCCGCCGTCTTCAATGTTACCTATACCATAGTCTCAACGCCCTCCTCAACACCCACAACAACCCCCACTCCTTCTCCTTCTCCAGATCCTCTTGTTCTGGTCAGTCTCTCTTTCGCCTTTCTCTATCTCTACTTCATGTCGTCATCTTCCAGGCCACCAAAGTTGATCCCGCTTTCGCCGTCCTTGGCGTCGTTCTCATTCTCACTGGTCTCCCTTCTGCTTTCTGGGGTCACAAAAACAGATGGTATCATCATTCTCTATTTCCATCATTCTCTTCTCATTCTCTCATAGGACTTCTTTCTTTCTCATCGGCTTCTATACCTTTTCTCTTGTCTGTCTTGTCCTCATTCTTAAATTCGGTGTCATCCCTGCCATCAATCCTCCAAACAAGACTCTTCGTGGAATGTTCGTTCTTGCTTGCTCCGTCGCTGGAATCGCAGGTGGCGGAGTCGCCATCTTCTTTTGGAAGGGGGCTAGGTATGGCATTGGTGCTTGGGGTGGTTTTGCCTTTGCTCTCTGGATCCAGTGCTTCCAAAATGGGGGTCTCATCAAATCCATCGGTTTCAGGTGGATTCTTTACATCGGTATGTTTTCTCCGTTATCGCTATTTTTTTTTATCCATCCATTCAAATACATACATTTCAATTTCTCAGGCTGTGGAGTCACCGGTTTCGCTCTTTCTACAATACCCAAGGTTGGTCTATTTTCTATATCTATTACATTACCTCTAAACTTTCTTGCCACCACACCCCCCCCTCCCCATCAGATCCACTACCATGCTCTCCTCATTTCCACGGCCTTTGTCGGTGCTACCTCTTTCATGTTGGGTGTTGATTGCTTCACTACAGCTGGTTTGAAGGAGGTTTGTTCATCCCATCTCTTAGCGTCTCCGTACTCATCGAAACCCCTAGTTTTACATATGGAATTTAGGCTTTCCAGCGCTATTTCCAAAATATTCCGACCACGGCATCCAGTTCCCCGTCTCACAAACCATGCAGATTGAGCTCGGCCTTACCGGTGCCGTCGCTTTGATGGGAATGGCTGTGCAATTCCGCATACTCAAAGTTCTTCAAAGGAAGATGGAGGAAATAGCCGAGGAAACCAGGAAACGCGACGAAGAAGCTGAACTCCGCGCTGCTAGTAGGTTTGCTGACATTGATCAAGAACGCGATGCCTGGGAGAAGGACCATCCAACTCTTACCAAGCATGGAAGGCATGACAGCACCACTCCCCTTATCAAAGATATGGACAGCGACTCGGAAACGAAACGTCTTTCTGATTTCAAGGTTGCACCACCATCCGACGATGATCTCAAACGCGCCTCCAGAAAAAACGTGCCCACAGGTTTGCCTACTATTGATCTTGGAGACCCCATTCAGCAAAACGTCCCTGCTAGTTTCATGGACAATGAAGTTCTTTCTCGTCCTGTCGAGGTCACTCCAGCTGAATTGGAAGATTTCAAGCGAAAACAAGAATTACTAGCGGAAATCCAAACTATTAGACGTTCCATAGATATCCTCAAGTCGGAGACGCCTATACCCCCTTCATCTTCAGAACATTCTCGTCGTCCATCCTTTGCCTCGAAGCGTACTCTCAGTGTGGACGCCACCAATGCCCTTCAGCCGGCTTCTCATGCCCGACCTCCTCGAGAAACTGCTCCTCGGCCTCGTGTGCATTCTATGGAACTCTCGTCGTTCATGCGCAATTCTTCATCTGATGATCCCATTTCTCGGCCTACAAGCGTACCATTGAAAGATCCTGACTGGGATACGTATATCCAAGAGCGCAAGCTACTTCAGCCACCGGCCGGCGTAACACCCCCTATTGTGACTACTCCGATTACTACTCTTGCCCCTCGAGCACCCATTGCACCTGCTGTCCAAGAAGCTTTACACCGACGACAAAGGAGAGAAAGTGCACTTGCGGCTAGTTCAAATTCATCGGAAGACGTCCCTCTTGCAAGGATAGCCAACAAAGTTGCTCCTGTTCCAGTCACTATTCTACCTCCTCGTCGACACTCCAACAACAATATTGTTGCTCCGGTTCCTCAGGTAGCTACTCGGACCCGCACATTCGAAGAACTTACTGAACGGCATCGAGAGAAACTAAGAGACATGCAGGCACCATTGACACAGGCAGAAAAAGAACATGCAGAACTAGAGGCTGCTCGTCAACGATGGGAACGTTCCAAGGCCCTCGAGAAGGAGGCCGTCACAAGGCGACAAGCTGAAAAGGCAGCGGCGCTAGAGAAAAGAAGAAAGAGCGGGAGTCCAGACCTTGAAGCGGCTGGGGGTGCGCGACCGTCAACACGGCATTCGCGGTCGTTGAGCGCAGACAAGCTGGCCAATCAGGGAGGGTCATCCTCGCGGCGGCTGTCAACGATGAAAGTAGAAGACTGGCAGCGGTATCAGCAGGATGCCGAGATGGGCGTCAAACCAACGACAGAACAAGAGCGGTCGTCGAAGCGTGAATCTCGGAGGATGAATGCCGGCGGAGTACCATTCCCACAGGACGGACGGCGGAAAAGTAGGGACTTTTTGAGTTGAATGGACAGAACATTTTCACCTCTCTTTACTCATCTCACGTACATACAATACCATATAATTCTTGGACTTTTTTGGACTATGGTAGATACCTAGTAGTGCACATACAACATCATGACATATCATATTTTTTGGAATCAGGTGACAGACGGTGACAGCGTGAGAAAATGTGACCGTTGTTGAGGAACAAAACTCTCACGACGGAGGGAGTTTAAGAAATTCCCACCCACGTCTTACTCTCACGCCTGTAAGGAAATGGCGCAGACGACGGGTGCTCAGGATCCTTTCTTTCTTGACCATCATCTACACATGGCCTCTGTCTCTCAGCTCACCCACCAGAGCGATAGCCACCAGCGCGAAGATACCCCATCACAGGCAAATCCAAATTTTTGCTCGTAAAAATTTCTCTTACTTTATCTCTAATCCATACCGTGCTGCGACACGCTCTTTTAGGTCCATTCTGAATCTCACCTCAACAACTCACACACACCCTCTTCTTCTCATTCGTCTCCCCATATACCGACACAAGATCCAAACGCTTCAATACAGTCCATATTGACAGCGAACAAGGACGTGGTGCCGCCCCAATCATGGCAACAAGCGGCAGCCCCAATTGCACAGGCGAGTTGTCCTTGTATTCTTTAACATATCGGCATGCCTTACTCGGTTTTCCGACAGGCATCTTCCAGCAAGCGCAAACTTGACGATGGGGAGCCAGAGGATCCGCATAGCAAGATCAGACGTATCGTTCGCGACCATGTATCGCAAGACCCATCACGCGTTATGCCCATGACCACAGTCATTTGTCTGCACGCGGCTGTTGCTCAGAAGTCGTATGGGAGTGAGAAACGGTTCCTGTGCCCTCCACCAGTCGTCCACATCGAAGGGCCTGTATGGCACATGCGCCAGCAACAACTGTCTATGGCTGTAGTCTCCGAAGCAGGAGAGCGCTCGTTCCAGCAAAAGTCTTCGTTGGATGGCAATATGACTGCCAGCTTCAAGTTCCTCCACGTTACGGGCACGGCCAAAGCCAAGAGCTTTCAGTTATCTCTCGATATTGCTGAACCTCCCCCGCCACCCGTTAACCCTGACGCCGATCATCCGGCTCGCGGTCGAATCTGGGCTTCTTTCGACTCTGCACCAGTCACTATTATCTCCAAGCCTTCTAAAAAGACGGCAAAGACGCGTAACATCTCATCATGTATCCTTGCCGGAGGCCCGGTATCTCTCTTCAATCGAATCAACTCTCAAACCGTGCGTACAAAATACATGACTATCGATCACGCTCAGCTATGCGCAAGTAACGTCGCCTGGTCTGCGTTTAACGTCAATGTTGTCCGTAAACCAGGCGGTCTCGGAGGGGCATCAGTCGGTGCGTCATCATGTGATGGTCAAGGTTTGGACCGTTTTACTAATCACTCTTTTTTGTTGTTTTAGCCGCTGGTCCTCAGCCCGTCACTTATGGGTGTGAAATCGTGCTGTCGGATACACACTCTGGTATATCGACATCGCCCCTTGTTATCCGCAAGGTTGACAAGGGCAAAGTCACACATGATGAAGGTGGACCTGTGAGTCAAATGCAGAAGATCGCGCTTCAGCGCGTTAACCCCGATGGTTCACGACACTACCTTTCGGCTGCTGGTCCAATACCCGGAACTCCAGGCGTTGTTGCTCCCCCAGCACCCGGAATGTCATCCCAGGCCGGCACTCATCCTCTCTTATTTCAATCCCCTCGCGTTCGCGAGGAAATCAAAGAAGGCTTCCGCATCGTATGCGACGAGGTAGACGACTATCTATGCTGGACAATCGTCGGTATCTGTATGTGGTTTATCTTTCTTTGATGGGGCCACGAGCTTGTTTCTAACGTTGTATATTTAGCAAAATTCCAATATACTTTCTTTGACGCTTTTGGCCAAAACAACAATATACCAGAATTACCTATCACGCCATTTCCCACGTTGTTCACCGCTCCTGTTTATCGTCCTCCATCTCACACTGTTGAGCTTACTGTTTCGAATTTTTTCTTCACGAATCCTACCACGCGACAACAATCACCCCTTGATGTCTACCTGGGCAATCTCGGTCCACTTCCTCTTCGAATCTTTCAATCCCCTTCTGCTGGTCCACTAACTTCTGTAAACTCTTTTATTGCCTCTAACCAACCTTTGGACGGCCGTGATGACGCACCATCGTCTCCGGGGATGCACGGAGTCAGGTATGGGGCCGCCCCTTTGCATACCGTTGTAATGGCCGAGCTACCTCCGCTGGCCGATGTTATTAAAGCGTTGGAAGACGACGCGCTTCCAACCCCTCACTTGTCGGCAAATGGAAATAAGCAATCGCAATCAGAAAATGCTGAAGGCTCTTCAGCACCGCCGCCACCACTTCCTATTCCATCTATAGCTGGACGTAGTCTACCATTGTTATTCATCCGTCCGACAGATGGTGTTGGATACCATTCAGGACGTACGATAACATGCGAGAATGTATTTCAGACGATGGAACTCGGAGGCATTGCTGGGCATCAAGTCAACGGGCCTTCAGGAAGTGTAGATGCTAATTGGATTGCTGCTGCCCAAGCTGCTGCCGCAGCTGACGGTACGCACGGTTGGACTCTAAGAGTAATGTGATCAAGATCTTATATTGTTTGTTTCGCTAATGTTGTCGTTGTTTTGCTTTCCAATGATTGAATATCTCTTATTTTCTTTTCTTACAGTTTACTTGTCTTTTTTCTCTTCTCGTCATGTATATTTGTATTCGAAATTTCGCCGGGTTAAATTATAGGATGATGTACTGTCAGTTTTGTCGTCGTTTGAGAATAGCGCTTACTTCGTCTCTTGCTATTTCTGATAAGCCGACTAATTCGATGATCGTCTCCTCCCATTCCGCATCGCCCGACGCTCCAAAAGTGGCTTCGCAGATCTTTTCCCAGGCTTCACCTTCCAAACCAACTATCCGGCTTGCTTCCAGAACCTTGCTCCAAGGTGCTTGGATTCGTTGATGACCGCCTCCCAATGCACCTTCAACTGCAGCATAACAGGTCTCTACCCATAACTCGCATTCGGCGCGTGTTGCTTTGCCTTCTTGGAGAGAGAAATGCCCTCTATACATGATCTGGTGATGCAGAATATGTTCTGCGAGACGCTGGGCTATGCGTCTGTAGACAACCGTGAACATTGTTATCGGAAGGGTGGCGCGAAGTAGTATAAGGTGGGAAGACATCAGTCCTATGGGCTCCAGCAAAGTCTGAGAAAGTGCGAATTCCAAGGATTCAGTAACAGGCGAAGTACTAATGAGATCATGAAATTTAGTAAAAACGCCTAAAGTGGATAGCTTGTCTCCTTTGCTTACCTTGAGGTCGCGTTACGATGTGCCCTCAGCCCACTTTCTACTTCACTGCAGACAAGCTGCACGATCATGTCTTCTGCACGAATAGACAATTGCGCATATCTGGAGACCATCTCACTGAAGACTGTCTCCCCTGGAGAAGACGAATCTAGCTTGTCCAAGTCTGGTAAATACGAGCTTGTCTGGGCCCAATGTCTCAAATTCTCATCCGTGCCAAGTTCTGTCCATAATTGAAGGAAAAACTAAGGCCTGGTCAGCGGTGAAAGATGTCGGGGGGCAAGGAGAGAGAAAATATACCATCTCTTCACCCCAGTTGTCCATACATGTTTTTATGTACGTAGCGCTCAGTAAAGCTTTGCACAGACTATTGGATCCTGCGGTTCCGCTAGTGCGATTTCTAGGGTCATCTTGTGCACTTGTTTCTCGTACACTGAAGTTAAGAGCCCCGGGAACCGAGCGGACAAAAATGGAGGATAGAGTTTCGAAAGCCACCAATGATGAAGATATGCGATTGTGGTATGCATCTAACAACGGGAGTTGGATGATAAGGAGGAAGTGAGCCTTCTGGACCGCGTGTGGAAGTGGCGAGTAACGATCTGCAGCAAAAAAATATCGTCCAAATCAAAGACTCGTATTATACCTTGAAAAGAGGGGCTTACCCGTGACTTGCTCGATTAATGACTTGATTCTGCGTGACGAGACCGTTGGTCGCAAATCTCGTGCTTGATGGTCACTGCCGTCCACCTCGTCAGATATAATCCATGCGTCGTTTGCGTTGAT
>Ga0247779_1000619_pt1 | contig 20692 bp, 20 predicted proteins | sample UWRJL221509R5_FD_179925 | JGI IMG/M metagenome (GOLD analysis project Ga0247779, IMG submission 179925) | Plant litter microbial communities from Arlington Agricultural Research Station in Wisconsin, United States - UWRJ-L221-509R-5 | ecosystem: Environmental > Terrestrial > Plant litter >... | reverse complement strand
TATATGTTTTACAATCGGAAATTATAGGAATATTAGGAACCTCGTAGGAGGTTCTCGGAATTAATCTACAACATATGATTGGTCCTCGAAGAAGGTGAATAAGCGCCAAGAGCGCTACACATGGGTTCTGGTTCCCGAGTATGTGAAAGTATTTTATTTTGGGTTGTGGGTCCCGAGCACGCCATTCTGAGAAGGGTAGGCACCCGGTTTCCACATGCCAATCTCCAATTATGAGTCAAAGATCGACTTTTACATTCTTTTTCTTAGGCGAGGCTCCACAACTACCCAATATGGTAATTAAGGTACCTGCACCATTTAGCCACGTCGGATCTGAACGTCTGGACTTCTCCTATACTTTAGTCTAATTCCGCGCATTTGTTCCAAACGAGTCGTTACATGACTGGTTTCCTTGTATTTGTTTTACTTCCTCCAAGCGCAATAGCACATCATTCACGAAGCTTTTGTATTTTAGAGGACCAGAAGGTACCACTGGAACACCCAACACCCAGATACAATGGGTTCCTTTCGGACATGACGCCCGCTCGCCTTGGCACCTAAGCTTAAGTCCAGCTATTTTCTAAACAGCAATGTATTCCTATTTTGGAAATATCGGCATGTTGGTTCATCGCGTGTGTCAGCTGATTTGTAAATGTCACATGTCTTTCTATTCTTGGATGTCTTCCCAAAGTGGTTGGCTTACTACGCGAAGCCCTTGATCTTATCTTATCAATGCCGCTTCGGCCACACCTCTTGTGTAACGGACAGCCGCTATTGTTATTGATCATTGTAAGTTCTTCTCATAGCCCTTTAACCATATTTTCTCTAGTTGCCTTTCATGTTTGACAGCTACTACTCCTCGGTAGTATGTTTAACATTTTAAATAATAGCAATAATGGAAGCCAAAAATTAAGTAGAAGTGTTAAGTACACGGATGTTCAGTCCTGGCCGAACACCGGTCGTATCACCGGCGATCTTTCAGGCAACACCTTTCTGGGAATTTAGCCAAGTCAAAGCAGCATTCTTATTCATTAGACGAAGCATTTTTGTTCCAGACCAGATAGAGATGGTATGCGGTAGCTTATTATAAATAAGAACAACATGTATTTAATATGTTTTTTTGATTTTTTTTTTTCGGGGGAAAGAAAATGGAAAGAAAGACGGACGAGCAGAAAAATACCTACCAGGACACAGGGATATTCACGCCTAAGCCAAAGTTTTTCTCCACATTGATGAAATGGCGCTGAGACCAAGTACAAGGCACAAACGTTCCAGCGTCACTTTCATGGATTTCAATTTTAGTACCAATCTCGACCCCCATCTCACCAAAGATGACCTTCCAGTCGTCGAAGCGAACATAGCACCCATCCCGACAAGGGAACACAGTGTCACAGCGTATTCCATTCTGTTAATTTCGTGTAAGAAAGAAAATCACTGAATAAAAAATAGGGAAGTAGCCATACCATGGTGTATACTCGAATTGGAACTGGCAGAGTCAAGTCTAGCAAGTCTCCAGTCAGCAGATCGTTGGCGGTCAGAGGAGGGCTGACAAAGCGACGTCGTTTGGGGGTACTAGTTGCAAGAGGAGCGGGATCCGAAGAGGTTGCGTCTTCAAAGGTGCACTTTTGAGTAGAGTTGCGGCGCCTTTGAGAGGTGCTAGATGTTGGGGTTGTCTGAGGAGTGGGATCTGAGGAGAGTGCATCTTCAAATGTGGGCTTTTGGGTGGAGCAGTGCTGAGGAGGTGTTGGACTTGACACTGGGGGGCGCTGAGGTGTTGGATTTGCTGCTCATTCTCGTTTTTTCAAAAATGAGTATTCGTCAATTTCGTCGGCCATTACCAGTAATTCTTGTATTTTGTCAGTCGGGACATTGTTCTCAGGAGGAAGAAAGGTGATCCTCTCTGAGCATCCCTTAGTTTTACACTGTTTCACGTTAGTATACATGTGTGATATGAATGGGAAACTGTACATACAACTTGGAACCAACGTCCAGCGTTGGCGTGATCAGAACCAAAACCAAGGCAGAGAACAGGAGGCAGTTGTAGATGACCGACTTCATGGTCCTGGGGCTTAGCGGGTCTAATTTTTCCAGCATGAGTGCGTCTGTAGCGATCCTCGAGAAGTTCCCAAACTTTGTTCTTGACGAAGGAACAAGCAGCAGTGGCAGAAAGTCCTCTCAACGGGGAGTATTCCGCGCAGAGGGGACCAAAAGGTGGGGTGTTGGTTGACATAGCTGGTCGTACAGAAAGAAGACTTTGCACAAGACGCAAAATGAAATATCTTTCCTGTTAAATATATGAACTATTAGCCGACAAGAAAACATATGTTTTGCACCTTTATTGAACCCAGGTAATCTTTTTATCAAAAAGGTGAGCTCGCCAACCACCGAAACAAAAGAAATACGAACAATGGGTGAAAATTTTTCAAGTTACCCTGCCTGCCTGCCCCATGCAACCATATGGTGCTCAGGGCGAACATATCCCTATCCCTGATTTCGTCATTCAGTCAGCCCAACTAGACCTATTGGGTTTATGACCTTGTGCTTACCTGTCCCATCCTTTTATAGTGTTTTGGGCGGTAAAGCTTTCTTTATCTTACATTTGATAGTTGTAATATAGTTTCTACTCATAAAATACAAGCTCAATATATATTATTTACAATAGTACTATACCACAATGAAGAACGACATGAAAGTAGAAAGGAAGAGACAAAGCTGGCCACAAGCCGGCGCCCGCTAAGATACGGAGTTCAAATCAAGTGCACCTACCCTCAACTTCAGGTTCCTTAACAATGTGCGTTTGGCTATTCACTTCTTTCCTTTTACCATCATCTTAGATAGAGCGTGTAGATTAGATATTAGATTAACGTTAGATGCCCACAATAAGCAAGACTATAATAAATATCTAAAGCAAGAAAACATACACATAAAATGTCAGAAAATTCGGACGAGCGCGCTTCAAAAAGACGCCGTTTAGAGAGGGTAAGTTACTCATGTCAATGAAGTATTAGAGCCATTAATTACACGGAAAGCACATACAGAATCCATTTTTGGATCTTGAGGTCACTGTTGGCGATGAGGAAGATGATGAATCAGACGATGAGTACGGGATGTCTGAAGGTAAGGCACCCTCATTAGTAAGAAATCTTTACTATTAACTGACATTAATATGCCGGAGGTTTTCTTGTTGACAAAACCGATGAAACCAAACCTCAGGACGTTCTTGCAAGCCACATCTCGATGCAAAATGTCCTTTTGCGGCAAGAATCAGAGACAGAAAATGAAGATAATCTTTATGATTCTCTTCTCCACTGCGCTAGGGCTTGAGCTGAAGGGAGGGCTGCATGAGAGGATCCAGAGAGGGTGCAACTGTTACCTCCCTGGTTTCAAAATATTGAAAGCATCTCACTGGTAGCTCCCTGGTTTCAAAACAGACTGGTAGGCATTACCCAAGATCACCAAGAAGGAAGTAGGACTTGGGTACGCATGCATCTTAGCCGTGGTCCGTTGCGAATATATGTTGGTGATGTGGCTCTCGCTATTGCTATGGGCCAACCTGGAATCTACGAGTTTTGGTTGATACCACAACCAATACTGACAAAACAGCCCGGAGGAGTTCGCCCAATGCAGATGCTGTTTGATGCAGACTTTGCAGCCGCAGAGTATGGGTCTGCAAGCGTTGCACACAAAAACAAAGAACATATCAGATATCATTTTTGCAGGAACGACTACAGCGGCAAGGGATTTTTGGTTCTATGTGGGCCTTCAAATTTAGCGGCTTCATTTGGAGGCCAAATATTACCGAGTACTCGCGAGATTGAGCTCTTTGCAAAATGCGAGGCGATGGAATATACATTCCAACTCACCACACAATCAAGAATAGCCTGTGAAACATTACAAAGAGGTGACCGAGTAAAAGGTATTGGCAGAACACTCCAAGGTATTACTGGTATAGTTCAAGATTTGTCCAAAGAGAAAGTTACTATCCATCTACCATCTCTTGACATTTTGGAGACGATTTTGTGAATAGAAGTTAGAAAGGAGTTCATATTGGGCGATTGTGTAGTTGTGTCGGGCACAGAGACAGTAACCCATGGATGGATTATTGGCGTAGAGGAGTCAATTAACGCATGTAATATTTTCCACTTGCAGATAAAGTGCGCCTGGCAACAGCTTCAATTCAACGATGAGACTCAACATCTTGTTGACCTTCGCAAGATATTGCCGTTGTCCTACACGGACCGTCGTGCTATGAAAGACAACCTGAACAATGTTTTTATTGGCAAGAAGGTCATGGTAATTGGGGCCAATCATTTTAAAGGTTCTACTGGAGTAGTCCAGGATATCACAATTGATAGCCATGCATACATGCGCCTGGACATATTCGGTCGTGATAACGCAGAGAAATTCTCTTTTAGAGAGTTGCGACTGCTGTAGGTTCATTCTTCAGTGATACATTATGATATTAACTCCTGTATATATAGTTTAAATGATTGTCTGGTGGAATTGGCCCCCCACTCTGGCAGAAAACCACTTGTAGATCCTGCTCCTCATCTTCCCGCAACATTGACTCCTGCCTCATGTTTGACACCTATGCCCGAGCCATCAACACCCACAGGGGACGCATGGGATCCTTCGTCCAGAACACCTCAGCTGGAGGGTGAAGCATCTTCATCCAATGCTGCATGGGATCCTTCCTCTCGCACGCCTAATCCACAACAAGTTTATGACATGACCTGGCTTTCAAATCCATGAATGAAGGGTATACAAGTGAAATTCGGCGTGCAAGGGCATTCTAACACAGTTTATGAGCTATGTAACATCTCTGGTGATATTGTCAATGTTCGAGATTGAGGGAATTTCCATACGTTCCCTATGAACCAGGTATTTCACATCAATCCGAATTGTAAGGAAGATGTCGTAGTATGTTTTCATCAAGGCGATCATTTTGGAGAAATATTTCGTATCAAGACCTTGGAACCTGATACGTGTGTTCTGCAAAAAGCTAGTGGCAGACATACAAGAGACTTGTTCACTCTTCCAACGTCATCATTAGCCGTCATTTTCTACTAAAAATAGTCATCTAATGTATATTTATTTTCTAGCTCTAATGTTACTTTTTGTATTCCAGCTCCCTTTTTATTCCAGTTGCCTTTTTTATTCCAGTTTGCTTCTAAGTTCCGACTCGCTAACAGCACTGACCACCATTGTCATAATTAGCTAATTATAGAACTCTCCTTATGGTACTTTCTCCAGCAGTCAAACAAAACACAAACCATGAGGTGCGTACTAAAAAGTTATTGTTATCTCCAGATGAGTAAATCAAATACATAGATCTGTACATCGGAAATTTTCCTGGAGACTCTGTCGCCAGGAAAATTTTGCGTACGCTTAGCAGAGCAAAAACAATGCGAGAAATCGACCCTGCCAGTACGGGTAATCGGACACATTCGTTGGAGGTGCACTGGGGGTATCTGGAAAAAAATACCAACCATTTACCAAAGTGCCACTGTGCCCTATCACTTCGCAACGACAATTCCTATGCTCACAGCTAAACAGTACGGCGCCATCCAAAACACAAGGCAGAGCAAGGACTTCTTGAAGAAGAGGGGAGAAGGAAAGGTGCCCCAACGGGGGCGCATATTGCACATTTTACATCGCATAGTGGTCTGGGGGTCACCAGCAAAACCATATACATGAACGATGTTGATCAGTCCCCGTCCTGCAAGACTTCCAGCAAGATCGAAAACCCCCAGGAGCCCCAGCTGAAAACTGCCACTCAGCCTCAGCTGTCCCATGTATGAGCTTTATTATTTCTTTAACGTGCGCTATTGACATTACATGTTATAGCTAGAACAAACACTTCAAGACTTCGAGGACAAGAAAACAATATTGCTTGACTATCTTTTTGAACGAGATCATCATCCACTCATTGGTGATATTTGCGAGTGTAGACGGGCAAAGCGCCTCGTGTGCTGTACCGAGTGTCTGGGACACAATGCCATATGTGCTCATTGCTTTATCGACTTTCATGCCACTCGTCCTTGCCACTGGGCAAACATCTGGGATGAGGAAGGAGATTTTTTTGTTTGCAGGGACATTTCGAATCTGCCAGGTGTTTGGTATGCAATTCCTCTTGGCCATGGTGGCCACCGCTGTCCCCTTCCAGCAGACTACCAAGAGCGCCATGTACACCTCAAGATTATCGACCACAATAGTGTTCACAATACATGGTACACTATTGTGTTTTCCATGGCGACCCCGACTGCGTCCATCAATTAATTCATTTTGGACTATTTCCCGCCACTCTCAACGAGCCTCGGGTTGCGTTTACATTGGCTGTGCTTGAAAAATTCCATATTCATCACCTTGAGTCCAAGAACTCAACATATGATTACATTGGAAGCCTGAGAAGACTGACCGACAATATGTTTGCCTCGGAGATCAAGGTAACGTCCTCCATCTACTATTATATTCACGAGTCTATCTAATTATCAATGCCATGGGATCCATACCCGCAATTCTTAACTGTCATGAAGTTCTGGCGTGTACTGACTACGACGAAACGGTTGGGTCAAGCTCATGGTATCGATCTACTGTTTCCCAACCGGCCTAAAGGAAATCTCGTTGTATATTGTGTTGCATGCCCAGAGAAGGGACACAACATGGAGGAGCGTTGGGAAGAGACCCCCGATGAGTACAGGTTAGTCCCTTTGTCCTCTAAAAACACGATATTGTGGCTGGTCAGTTTTATCCAGGCATTTGAACCAGTTACAGCTCACAGCTGACAGCAACTTTCATGCCAACCTCTACAAGAAGAACTTGTCTGAAAAAGATTACTCTCTATTTCACGGGCTAGCTTACTACCCACCAGAGAAGGAATTTAGAAGCTATCTTCGCTCTTTACCGGCAAAAGATATCTTTGAGGTACGCATTATTCAGAATTATACTTGACAAGCACTGATCTCATGTACGGAAAAGTGCAGACTGCCCCTTGAAGGCGATTCAAAATCGCGAGACGTCAAATGAATATCTGAAGGTCAACGGAATCGTGATCATCGCCTGCGCGCATATTGTTATTCGTGGTTGTGTAGACATTCAGAAAGGCAAAAGGTGAGTACACACTTGCTTTAACCAGTGTTACCAACAGTTGATTAAATCATGGGCGTCAGATTTGTGAACACAGATTACGCCCTTGCAATGGCACTACGACAAGTGAAAGACCACAGTCTAGTTGAAAATCAAAGCCTTACTCACAAAGACCTTCTCTTCTCCTACGATATTTCTTGCGCATACCTTGTTCACATAGTCAATCGGTTTAAACTTCGCTTCCTCGTCCTTGTTTCGATTGTAGAGCAGTTTCAATTCCTTATCCCTTTGGTGCACGTCCACAACCATAAGGAAAATTGCACCTATCGGTTTTCATCAGCGTACATACCTGGTGCCAGCCATTTCCATGGAGAGACTGTAGAACACCCTCAGGTTGAACTAAACCAGCTTGCGCTGCAAACATGACAGATGACAGCTGGACATTGACAGGATTCTATTATTGATAACTTTGGCGATTGGAACTTTAAGAAGGTGGTAAATATGGATACGTTTATTGCCAAAATTTATCTGATATATTCATTTATAACATTGTTCTCTGTAGTGGCTTCACTCTATGATTTGCTCATGTATGTCAAAGAGCAGTTCAGTCGGAAACGAGATGGCCATCTTGCGTTGTCAGTACTTTACAGCAACCGACTTACTGAATGGAATCAAAAGGATCATTTGCTATGTACAGAGAATTACGAGAAGCAGGTTGACTGTGTATACCGCATTTCTGGAGGGAAGGGTATGTTTATTTTCCGATAAAATTGGTTTACTGTATATTTATACATTGACAAACTCAGTTCCTTCACAAGCCAAAATATACGAAGACTTGGTCAAACGGTTCAAGGCGGCAAGCACACGTCAGTTAGATTCTTCGCTCTGGGAAAAGAAAGCGCGCTTTCTGAATGAAGGGATTGATCTGGAACGTCAACAGTAAGTGATGTGCATAATCCTTCCCACTTGAGCATCAGTTTAACACTACGTTGGATAGATTTGAACTTGTGGAGATGATGAAAGGCGAACCTGGCATGAGTGTGCAAGAAATTTTGAAACTACAAGGGAAACTGGCTACTAGCGTGAATGAGTGGAAGGAGATCCAACGCAAAATCCTTGGGCGAGCAGCAGAGATTTTCCCTACGACCGATTCATCCGACTCCATAGACAAGCCCGAATCATGGAGAATTATCTTACCTTCTTCATTCATGACCAAACAACGACTCGAACTTGGTTTGGTGGGACTAGCCAACAAAGAGATCAAGCTACAAAAAGGATCACTCTTCGACAGCATACAGCTTGTTTGCACTAGTGTCAAAGCATTGTCTGTCTTACGGGGAGAGAAGAATAAGAATGCCTGCACTACAAGTGCACGCACACGAGCAACAATGAAGGTCAACAACTCCGAATCTAAGCTTCATGTACAGATCAAGGTCTACAATAGGTCTCGAGAGGCGTTATTGGCATTAAGCCCAGAAAGGTCACAGGCCTTTCCGGAAATGTTTGAAGATGACACATACCGCACCACACCAAGTCATCTATGTCGTGAAATCGGTGCTTCGCGGATGCCAGGAGCGCGTCCTTGGAACTATGGCGTATCTGGTGGGTCTCAAGTACTTACATGGCCCTATGAGGATGATTCATCGGTATTGTTTCCTTCGGTCAGAACGAAAGGAGCCAGTATAAAGTCAAGTTGAGTTTAATTCTCACCTCAATATAATACTCAATATGTTAATGCTAATCGACTTACAGGGAGCAATAGAAAGACGTACAAGGACAAAAGCGGGGCAAATCGTGGGTTAGGAATCAGAACAGTGATTATGAAGGATGAACCACCTTCACCAAAGCCTAAGCCGGAAGGCTGGATATGGCGTTTGGGCTCCATGGATGATCTATTGTCAGACGACATCAAGAAGTGGTCCGAAGAGAGTATGATACCTATTATTTCTATATGTATGTTTGGATGATACTGACTTCCTGGTACAGGCGACTCTGTAGCGTGGTTCCGATCAGAAGCTGAGATGCAGCGTTGGCAGGAGGAGGTCAAAATCAGACAGGCAGATTTTTTGCTCTGCCTTCGGGCCTTTGGTTCACTATCAAGCAAGTGGAGTGTGTTGGCAAAAATGAATGCAGACTCCCCTGGTCAAGCAGCATACACTAAGAAGACGTCAGCTCAATACACTGCTATTCAAAGCAAGGCAAAGGACTTATTCTGTAAAGCTGGATATAAATCATGAATGGAAGAATGTGAAGATCCGAAGGTACTCCTCACCAACTTGATACGCAAGGACCGAGAAGTGGAGTCTACTATGTTCGCAAGGGACTTGGACTAGCATATTTGCGCCAGCAAAGCCAATAATGTGTTGTGAGAGGTTTGCTGAAACATCATTTCTTAATATTTTAAACCGTTCAACTCGGTTGAATATTCTCTTTCTTTCTCAACCGTTTAATTTAGTTCAATTCCTTTCAACTGTCCGACTTGGTTGAATTTTGTTTCTTAATATTTTTCAACCGTCTGATTGGATTAAACCCTCCAACCTTCCAGCTTTGTTTAATCTTTTTTCTCTTATTATTTTATTATGTTTAAACAGTTGTATCATACATTCTCTCCCGTTGTCCAGGCATGATATAATTTGTAGCCTGTTACCGTACTTGTTAGTAGATTGAATTCACAGCCTTGTACTATACTTGGGTGGTCCACATGAAGGCAGAAAAGCTACATACGGTATGCAAAATTTAAACGGTTCACTATTTCTTTGCAATAGGTTTAATCCGTTACCTGGTTTAAACCAGTTTTCTATGAGAAAGGCTCAGGTTTAAATGCAAGCCAGTGGGTTACGGTTATGTATTCATCTTTGTGACTTATTTTTTCTTCTTTTTTTGTTTCCTACAGCCAGCGACGTCTCCGGTGAACTCAGAGCAAAACGTGCTGGCAGCATCCTGCTCAGTGAAATCGGTCTGGATCCAGGCATTGACCAATGTTCTGCCATGGACATGTTACACAGCTTTAGGGAGCAGAATAAGGGCATAATCTCTTTGACCTCTTTCTGTGGTGGTTTACCCTCTCCGGAAGACTTGCATGTGCCACTGGGATACAAATTCAGCTGGAGACCGAAAGGAGTACTGAGGGCTGCTATGAACGAGGCGAGATATCTATTGGATAACAAGGTAGAGTGGTTATTAATTAGCTTCTTGTTCTTTAAAATATCTCATCGCTTTTCATGTATACCAGAACATCAAAATTCCAGGCGATCGACTCCTCCAATCACGCTTCCCATCAATTCCAATCACACCTGACCTCGAGCTCGAAGGTCTGCCCAACAGGAACAGCTACAGGTATCTTGCTCATTACCTCCCTCCATCAGTGAAACCGTGCATGTTCATCTGTGGAACCCTACGCTATCCTGGGTTTAGCACTCTCATGAGCTTGCTCAAGTCCCTTGGGCTATTAAATGCTGGTGACAAAGTGGAAATCCAATTCTGGGAGGAGTTTGTGCACGTCTGCATCGAGCAGCAGTACCAGCTTAAGCCCAAGGCTAAGACAACTGATATTGGGCTCTTATTGCCGTTGTTAATCCCAAAGCAGGACACCAACGACCTCCGTGCAGCCCTCAAATGGCTCAGGCTGGCAAATCCTACCGGAAACATGCAAACTGCATCAGCAGCCGCCAACGCCATGCTGCCATTGCCAAAAGGAAAATGTACGCTGATACGCCTACGAGCGTCCTAGGTGCGAAATAAACACAAACAAAAATATGGGCACTTTAGCAGGCTAGTATACTCGACGAAGGGTGGCGTGTAAAGGTGCAAGTGTGATCCCCTGGCTTCAAACCAACAGAACAACGAAGGGAGAAGGTGTAAGCTACCAAATAGCTTCGAACCACCTTGGGGCAATATATCGACGTAGTACGATGTGTAGATAGTGTAGTAATTTAATATCCAAAGTATAGTAGACTTGAGCGAAGTCCGAAGATGAGAAACTGATGTATTCTGTAGACTATGAATTTTACAAGTCCTTATATACTGATTTCTCCTATCTCTGAAATATCGAAGTTACAACAAATGGAAAAACACAAGAAAAAACCAAAAACCATATTGAATATAATGGGGAAGATGAAACATATCTTTGCTGATTTTTAAAGTGCCCGGGGATGTCTCCATACGGTGAACTATAGTGGAAAATCGTACAAGTCCAAATTTGATGGTATCCAGAAGATGCCGAAATTGCCTTTGACATCAGAATTGGTGTCATCCGGTGGTCTTGTGAGGGGGCTGAGTGATGAAAACAATTAAATAAGAATAATAAGAGGAATGGAATGGAGAATAAAGAATGTGAAGATTTTGGGGGATCAGGGTGCGACGGGCTGGATAATCTGTGGGACGACATTCTTCCAAATCTGGATGTGGCAGTGCCACAAAGCGGACTTGGTCGAATTTCGTAGTTGGATTTTGTGCGCGCTCATCAACGCTGCTGGACCTGTTCATGTATCTGCTTTCTCAGAAGCTCAGGTACGCACCTGATGAGCGGGATATGGTGGTGATTGTGTATGAGGTTATTAGGCGCTCCAAGCCAAATGGTCATGACTCTGATAGTTCTGGTAATTATTGGGAAGAAAACCGGAATCATTGGAAGAAATCCAATTACATTAATGTATTGTATAAGCATACAAAGGGGCAGTAGTACAGTTTGTATATATTTTGTTATGTCGGAACTTGTTTTCAACCCCCAACTTATTACGTTTGGTTTAACCTCTTTGTTTCCGTCAATATTCTTTGGAACTCTTTAATCACTGTTTTGAATTTCTTCTTTTTATTTAACAAGCATGAACGGAAAAAGACTGAGAAGTATGTTTATCTGTTTACCTGGACATTATTTACCAGGATTATTTAATTAGGTGCCACATCAAATGGAAAAGGAGCTGGAAAACCCCCGTCTTCTAAGGTTGCAGCCAAACTACCCTCAGCTAGGACCAACAGCAAGCAAAAAAAAGTATCAGAAACCCAGGAAAATACTGAAGATGTTGAATGACAAGAGCGTCTTGAGTTTGAATGTCTAAAGAAGAAATTCAAGGGGTTGAGTAAAGCCCAAGATGTAGCGGCTAACCAAGGTTGGTGTTACAATCATTGTCAATGCTTACTGGACTTTGAAAACATGCTTATATATTTGCAGCAATTGTAAACCAGAATTTAGCCTTGATGGATGAAGAACGGGAAGACGATGACAGGATTTCTCAGCAAAAGGCATCCAAACGCCCTGGAGCAGCTTCAACCACCTGGATTATCCATGACAGTGAAGAAGATGACATTGAAGCATCGTTGGGCCCAACACTCACTCAAAACAGGGCTACTATTGATACCAATAGTGACAATGAGTCCAACACTGGTGCCAACAACAATGATTCCGACTTAGACGATATTAGCGCCCAAGATGTTAGCGCCCACAAGAATGAATTTATACGTGCAGAAACAACCCCAGGAGTAGACAATAGAAGTGTAGAGACCGATAATGGCGTGAGTTCTTTCTATTATGTGAATATCAAATCAAAGTAACTTTTTCAGATTACCATATCTGCAACGTCGGTCAGGAAGTCTCCTTCTCAAATATCTTTAGCCAATACCGGGCCCACCAGCTACACAACTCCGAAGAAAACCTCTGCAAAGATAAAAGAAACAGATTTTTCTCCAAATACTCGACAGCTTGCTATTGCTTCTAAGTCTCAAATGCGTGTGACGACAATATTTGAAGACCTTTTTGTAAAGTCTAACCGCACTGACAAGATGGATTTTGCATGGAAAACCGTTAAAGAAGCAGCTAAGTCAAGTTCAAATCCCATGGTCAAGGATGCATACAAACGGGCCTGTCAGAATACTCGCACAAAGCAGGACATTATTAAATTCGTGAGTTTTTTCCATTCTGTTTTATTTGCATATACAATCTCATAAGTATTTTTAGGCATCTTACGCTTGCATCGGCTTGATGAGCAACATAGTTACTCTTGCCCATGAAAATGTCAAGAACTTTTATGACCTCAGCGGTACGCCAGAAGAAATACAACTTTCTGTAGAATGGCTTCTTTCTGAGGCTAATTTCATCTTTAGTGATGTCAATGTCAAGGTATGAATGTGCTGCAGGAAAATTCTAGTACTTATGCCACCTCTTTTAGAAGCGAACATTTAATGGCATTAAACCCTTTGGAAGCGAGTTAATCAAGGATATTATCCAAGCACAGTGGTTTACAAACTCAGGCCGGTCAAAGGCGGATACTGAGACTAGCGAACGGATCATCAAAGAAGGCCTGTTCCCAGTTAACATGATTATTGTTGTCATGGTTGCAGTGACTTTTTCATGATTTACGATGATCACACATGAATTTACTAACCAGTTGCTTTAAGATTGAACATGCTCTGAAAGAATAGTCTATTGGCAGTAAAGCTTCTATTTTAATTAATTTCTCTGGAGATGTTGTCCAAAAAGGGTGTGTGCTACTACAAGAAACATTTTCTGCCTGCCCAATTTACGCACTCAGCATTTTTATTTTTCCCTTCTAGATTTACGAACCATTATGAAAACTGGAAATTTATTGAATCTCGAAACAAGGAATGACCAAAATATTGGCAGAAAACACTTCTCTCAATGATCTTGTAAACATCTTCTGACTATTTTTCGTTTCCAAACCGCTAATTTTAATAACTCATAGGGAGAACTACAGAAAAACACCACTAGCTAGTCATTGCAATGCCATCCTTGCAAAGATTGACTTTAGTGGCTTGGATAAGCTTGTAGGAATGCCGGGTGGGACAGAAGACAAGGAATCAGCTGGAGATCCAGAGGACCATGGTGGGGTGGGAAACATCGAGTCCTAATATGGAAATTCCTACCATTTATATTTTCCAGATTTGAAATGAAATTGATTTCTGTCTATTTTTAAAATTGTTGCGGGTTATTATATATACCATTATCTCATGATTATTAATATACATACCAATTATTGCCTAAAATATCGAATGTTCAAGAAAGCCAGGAAGTTAGAAAGCATTTCAAAGCATACAAAGCAACAAATAAATGCAAAGCAACACCAGATTTCATTTAGTTTGAGAAACTCGGAGATGATACAAATATACCCTGAGATGTGTTGGAAAGCTCCAGAAAGAAAATCCAAAGACTACCAAACCCACTGATTTTAGATCAACCTTCCTCTCGGAGTCCCATAGGTTGATTTTCAGCTCTGCTTGCTTTTGAAATCTCAAAGACTTTCAGAGCTACTCAAGTAGCTCTGAAATTATAAGTGATTTTCCTGATGATAAGTCCGCATCGGCAAAGACTGATGTACAAGCACTTTGATGATGTCAGTCATTGTTCTTCTCTGCAGTTTATTCAGAAAACAGAAAAAATTCATTGAAAAATAAAATAACATATATCATAATTAAATAAGAAGTTTATTATGTAGAGAACAAAAAATCCTTTTGGATGATATCCTTCTTAGGGAAATTAAGCCACATACGAGTAAAAGTCAGAACAACACTGAAATTTGCGAGGAGTCCAACACATTTTCACACGCAAACTCCAACCATCGTCATGAGCCGCCCACAATTGTATCACTCAGCGGGGAAAAACAGGCAGCTAATTGAGCCAAGAGCAAAGGACACCATGAAAAGCATGTATAAAATTTATCTCATGGGAAAAAAATACTAATATTCACACAGAGTTAGAGACATTTTACTTGATAGGCGCCAGAATGTGCGCGCTACATCTAAAAAACAAGCCTCGTCAGTACAGATGTTACTCTAACATTAATACTTTACTCTTAAATTCAAAGCATAAATTAAGCGATCCATCCACTCCAAAACCACAAGACAAAGAAAAGAAAAGGTTGCATAGGGGGTTTGGTCACATCGGCAAAAGGGAAAAGAGCTGGCATGACCTTGCCGGCTTTGCATGGTCAGCCAACCATGCCGACACATTCCCGGGACCTTCCAAGGCAGATTCTATTATTAACACAATCTTGGATGCACCTTGCATCCTCATATATTGTTATTTTTACTTAAAATTTTGTACCAATGATCTGTATATTATACCATTTTGTTAAAATCATTTGAAAAAAAAATTAATGTGTGATCAAGGTTATGCAAAGCATATATTGTGAACCCAACCATTGGCCCATACAGGCAAGGATAAATTATAATTCTTTATCCATAAATGGTGGGTCATAATTATTTTATCTTCTATTGTAGCGCATAAATGCAACCTTCCCCTGCCAGACTAATGTGCCTGCAACCTCAGCAACAAGGCCGTGTTAGTGTAGCTATATTGATATTTAATCAAGGCAATTTAGACTAGCAGTTTTTTGAATATTTAATAATGATATAGAGGTCAATACATGCAAATTTGTATTTAAACGTCTGAGGGTTCAATTCCTATTCTATGTAATAATTTCTCTACAAATAATTTACACATTTCAAAATCTAGAGTATATTAATATAGGAGGGAACAGGTATCACGACTCAATATATTAACATAGCAGTGATAAGGTATCACTGAGTCGTGATGTGCTGTTTTTTTCATTAGGTGATTTTATTATTATTTACATAGGGTACTTTGTGCTACCATACAAGTTAATACAAAAATAGCTAGCCATGCAAGGTTATTCAAGGTTGCCCGACCATCCAAGGATGTCCAAGATTGTCAACTTTGACAATTTTAGATCAGTCTTACCTTTTTTTAATGTCTCCACAAGTTCATTTTAAGGTCCGGCCCATTATGGGCTACCTTGTCCCCTTTTAGACCTTCTAAGGTCTATTTATGGTAAGCTAAGCTTTTATCCCTTTTGCTGATGCATTGAGCGCCATGGGAGATGTGGCTGCCTGCCAAACCAAGTATGCTGACATCCCGAGACACAAAACAAAAATCAAGCAAGCCGAAACCTAGAATGAGTAATATAAAGGTCGGATAGTAGAGGGTTTCCCCATTTGGCCCTGTGTTGGCGCTGCCAGTCATATGCTTTTGCGATTGGCAGAAAAACTCACTGGAATCTGTGTACATTTATAGAGTGTATGTTACATGTATACATCAGGAAAAATACTTTGTGCCTTAGGGAGTCCTGGGACGCCGTAGGACAGTCAGGGCAGTCAGGGCAGTCAGGACATCCAAGTCTACCCGAGGCTTGAGTCTTCTGGTTATTTTTGGTCTCAGGGAAACTCAAGGCAACTCAGGGCAGCTAAGAACAACATCAATTTTATATAGTAGTCTATAGTGCTCCGGAGCATATTAATTATATCAGACTATTTTAGGAAATTTTGTCAGATTAAAAATCAATAAGACGTCTCAAGTATCCCTTGAATCTATTACTCTGATTAATGAGTGAAAACAAGCTCTGCAAAGAATAAAATCACTTAGGACAACATACAGATACTGCATATATAATATTCTTGTCAATGCATGCTTATAGGTCTCAGATTGGTTACAATCATTCAGTGCGTTGTAAGTATCCCTATGATATATTGATGTCGTTGAGAGATGTTGTGTATGTTTCAAATGTTTTAAATGTCTTAGGAGGTCTGGAAATATTTTGAAGTTGTAATATAGCTCAGAACGTGCCAATAGGCCTCAAGATAAATGTTTCAGTACAGGTCGCAGAGAACACCCAAGGGTTATCAAACACAAACAGCTAAACCAGTTGGCAAAATTATATATTAAAATAACCAATTATACTGGGTTCTGATATTCAAGATTGTGAAAAAAAAGATATATCTATTCTATAAAACCAGGAACTAGGCAGTGGGGGCTGCATGTTGCTGAGGTTGAGGCGATGTTGCCAATTGTTGAACTTCCACTCCAAGTGCGATTTCCTCGGCAGCTGCAGCAGCGTCCAATAAACCAAAGTCCACCCCCTCAAAGTCATCGTTAGGATCACCAATAGCCCCTCCTCCTGAAAGCTGTGATCTAATAAAGTCAAATATCAATATATAAATTAGCAAGGATTAAAAAATCAATACTTGATTTGCGTGAACATGTTATGCTCAAGCTTGCTTGCATACACAGGGCTTTGGTTTTGAAGGAGTGTGTACGTGTTCATATGGTGGGTGTACCTAGAATATATACAGTTATTGGTGTTTGGACGGCCATGGAGATTGGAGAGAATAATATTACCGCTGACTACAATTATCCTCACTAAAGGGGATATTAGACTTTGTCCCTGTCGACCAGCACTTGAGGCAGTTTTCAACCTAAAGACCAATCATGTCAATAGAGATTGAATATTCAAATCAGAAAACAAATACATACACAGGTTACAACGAGGACAATAACCTCAGGAAGGATTCTCCCAGCAGCCATCATTGCATTGTATGCTCCGTAATCTGTTCAGGTTTTACCAAACCATTGAAGCCTAATGATATCGACAAAGATTGGATTTCCGAATGGTTTCTGTTTGTTACATGTCTCTGCCTGGTTGACAGCAGTGAAACAAGAATGGCTTTGGAAATACGCAAGACTTACATTCATGTCAATGTCACTGAAAATACCACCCTTGGTAAGCCACTTGACTTTTTTGGCAACAGCGTCTGGAGTAAAGCTGCCTGGAATGCAGTAATGGCCATTGATCAGACCTGTAGACTTGGTTGCGAGGGAACTAGTGAGTGTTCCCCTGCCATATCCAGCCTAAATGAAGTCAGTATAAATATTGTGGAAGGGTATGTAAAACCGCACGTATGTTATCAAATTCTCGATAAGCGCTTTATCCTTTTTCTTGATGAGATCCTTCAAAATGGATGCCAATGAGGGCACCACTTTTGACTTATCTAGTTCAACACCTTCTTTAATCAGCATCATGGTATGTTGGTTTCTTTCCTCTGCAGACTTTGGAGGGAACGCGCCAGCCAAAGCAGCCTGTTGTCGAACATATGCCTTAGCAACCACCGCAAGCCGGCGGATTTCAATGGGAAAGTCGCCTTCTTTAATCTTGCCCAACTTGCTAGATCTGACACTGTGCTTGCTACTACCTTTTGAGGAAGACCGATCAGCTTGCGTGTAGATCTACAAGTCATGTGTCAACGAATAAATGTTACAGTAAAAATACAAAAAAAGATAAAACAAAGACATACCCCAGTTTTAAAAAGGGTGCTGGTCGCTTCTCCTTCTCCATCTTCATCATCACCACTGTTGTCGGCATCTTCACCCTCATCCTCAGAATTGGAAGCATCTTTGGATTTTTTCCCGCAGCCACTGTCTACATCACTGTTAGCCTGAGATCCTGTATAGTCCTCTATATCAACCTCATAGTTGAGATCTTGAGCTAGAGCGGCCTCGTCGTCAGAAAGAATTGTAGCAGTTTTATTTTTCTTAGCAGGACAGTGTGTAGTGGAGTCTTCGTCTTCTGATCATCCACTGTTCTCGGACTCATTGTCGCGCATTTCGGCATTACACTTTCTGGTATCTAATTTTGGAGATGGCAAGGACAGATAATGTCAATCAATCACGAAGCATAAAATATATTGATTTACCTTGCGCTAAAGCTTGTTGGGCGGCTGCTTCTGCTTGCTTTTTCTTAGCCTGGAGCTCGTAGAATGTCCTTTGCTCTTGGGGAGTAAAAGTCACAGGTACAGAGCCTGACTGGCTACTAGTGCATTGTGGGGTCTGAACAGAGCTCAATGCTTTCTTTTTTTTCTTTTCTTGTGTAGGTTGAGATTGTAGAGGAGGGGATCCGTGCACAGAGGGCTCAGAAGCACTAGTTGATGTTCGGTTTTATTCATAATCAAGCAACTACAAACAAAAACTTATTATGATATAATCTGCTAGAATTAGAGTAAAATATTATAAAAAGACTATATGTGATCTATGATGCAGAGAAAAATACTAGGCAACATAATAATCATTATTAATCCAGCCATTACGGTTTTTAATCCAGTCTTTGGCTGCAGAATCAGTATGAAAGACTAAAGAAGCACGTCTACCAACATAGTGGTCATTGTAATGATTGGTATCAGCTGAACGGAAAAGAAGAAAGTCACCACTTCGTCCATGAATAGCCACACCATATTGATGCAGCACTGTAGCCCCTCCCACACAGTCCACTATAGGAAGAATGCCACATATGATCCAGTCATTCCAGTCACGATGAAACGCAGTACAAGCATTGATATTGATAACAACACTGGCAAATGGCTCCATGGGAACCACTTCCTGATCTGGTAATGAATCGATGTATTCTTGAAGCTTATCCGATAGGTCAGGCAGTAGTTGATGCATCTGTGATTGACATGTGAGACAGAGATATAAGCAGTTAAAGTTGAAGAACTTACCACATCACGCTGCCAATCCAATATTTCCTCAAAAATACAGGTCAGAGCAGAAAAGTCTTCAATGTTCTTGCACAGTTCACTTGAGCTGCAGGGTATAAATAGGTATTTGTTGGGTGCTTTCTTCGCTCCTGCTTGAATGAGTTGGGCTGGATGGACATCTGTCGGCGCAGTATCACCCTGTTGTAGTTATGATCAGAGTGAAATTCATCTGGTATGTTGACCTCAGAAAACTTACCTTTGTGGAATATCTATTGTATAGGCTACAATGAGCTGTGTCAGCGCAGAAACTATTCCCCAAAGCCTTGGTGTCCATAGGTACCAAAACCCCCAGCCAGACTGCTGTTAGATTAGGGAGTAATGTGTTCCGCATTTCTTGAGACATGGAAACATCCAAAATAAACATAAAATCTCCATTTTTATCGTTCACTTGGATACTCATACTGAGGAAAAAATAAGAATAATTAGATTTATAAAGTAAGGAAAAACGCACTCATTGAGAACTTCTGGATTCAAGTTAACGTAAAAGTCCTGCCTTTTAAAGCCATGTCTAAGCTCCTCGGTAATCTAAAACCACATTAAGATTAAGTCAAACAAAAAAGACAAAACATACGAACTATCTCTTCAAATTCTGCCAGAGTACTTGCAAACCTGCTTTTGCGAAGTATCATTCATTCATTCTCTGTGAAATCCTTTGCCGCCTGTACATCACCTTTTCTAACAGGATAGACCGTATTCTGGGGATGTTTAGGGTCGTATGCTGTTTGTATGATATAAAGATTGATTTTCTTTGCTGGAGCTCTTGGATGTGCATATTGAGGCGGCTTTGTTAGTCTAATCTCCAAGGGTGGGGGAGATTCAGAAGGCAAGTAAGACTCTGGAAGTGGAGAAGGTGAAGGTGAAGGAAGGAATAAAGGAGTATGAGGGGATGAATAAGGATGTGGCTGGCTAGAGAGTCGTCCACTGATGTTGACAGTGTTAATATTTACCATAGCATGTGAGGAAGTTATAGGCTGGAAGCATAAAGCCCATGCCTCCTCATTCCTCTGTCCCAATCTTATTGAACTAGTTACAGAATATAACAATCGTAATAATGAAGCATTCTGTATACTCATAACTCACTTGGTTCGGAGACTTCCAAAGTATCGCTTACTTTGATTGAAGTCTGTAAGATCAACAGTCGCCACTGTTTTGTATTCCTGTATTAGTTTGTCTGTGAGGTGCGTATCCATGGCCATTGGAAATTCCTGCCGTAGCTTAACTATTGCAGGAATAATATCCTTGATTACACTTTGGCCTGCTTTATCATCTAGAT
>Ga0247779_1000618_pt1 | contig 20758 bp, 11 predicted proteins | sample UWRJL221509R5_FD_179925 | JGI IMG/M metagenome (GOLD analysis project Ga0247779, IMG submission 179925) | Plant litter microbial communities from Arlington Agricultural Research Station in Wisconsin, United States - UWRJ-L221-509R-5 | ecosystem: Environmental > Terrestrial > Plant litter >... | reverse complement strand
CCTCAACACTGGCTTCGCAACGGATTCATACGGGCGGCTCTTGGCCCAGCAGGACCCCGACACAGGACTGAGCAACTACACATACAACGGCTACGATGAACTGAAGACCAGCACCGCTCCTGGTTCGCTCGCCCGCAGCTATTTCTATGACACATTCGGTCGCCTGGATCACATCGAGGATACTCAGGGGATTACTGCTTGGAAGTACGATCAGGGCAGCAACGGCGTCGGTCGAATCTCTGAAACCATCTCCCCGACTGGCCAGCACGTCCACTACAGCTACGAAACGCCCACGGCTTCCGCGAACCGCGGCCTGCCCAACGGCATCACCTATGCGATCGACGGCATCGACTATTCAATCGGAGTCGAATTCGACGGTCTGGGTCGAACGTCGCGCGTTCACTATCCAACGCGCAGCAACGAGACCCCGATCGTTGCCGAGTATGGCTACGACCCGAGCTCAGGAGCCCTCGCCAAGGTGCAAGAGATTGGCAGTGGCGTGCCCAGGCCGCTGTGGAAGATCGACGAAGTCGCCGAGGGTCACTTGCTCCAGCGCGAGAGCTTCGGCAACGGTGCGAGCACGACCTACGGTTACCATCCGACTCGCCAATGGCTCGAACACATCGAGACGACGCTGGCCTCGAACCCGATCCAATCCCTGGGCTACAAGCACTACGGCAACGGTCTCGTTCAGGAGAAAAACGAGGCCGGTGGCCCTTCGCACTCGTACACCTATGACTTGCTCAATCGTCTGGAGACGGAGGTAGAAACTTCGCCAGGCGGCAGCCCGGTCAGCACCGCTTACACCTACGACGACATCGGAAACATCAAGTTCCGCGGCGCAAATTTCAGCAACTACCGCCCCGATCAACCCCATCTCGTCGACAGTATCAACGGCAACGTTTACCACTATGACACAAGCGGCAACGTCGACTCTCGAGTCGGCCCAGATGTGCCCCGCGGTCGGCAGAACCTCAGGTACACCCCCTTCAATCTTCCGACCGCGATTTCCAGCGGCAGCCAATTCGCGCCGGCGGAGACCACTCGCTTCGAGTATTCCGCTGACGAGGAGCGAGTGGTTCGCCGTGACGAAGGGGCCGGCGTTACTCATCACTTCGTCGGTGAGCTGTACGAGCGCAGCCTCGACTACGTCGACGCCACCATCGAGCAACGCTTTCGCCTATTCGCCGGCGCGCGCGCGATCGGCGAGATCCTGCGCAAGGATGGCGTCGACAAGACGCTCTATTTTCACAACGACCACCTCGGTTCCGCCGACACCTTGAGCGACGATGCGCACGATTCGTTCCCGCAGCACTTCGATCCCTTCGGGGCCAGGCGTGACGGTCCGAGCCCGGCCATGACGCGCGCTGGCTTCACAGGCCACAACAGTGAAGACGACGTCGGCCTGATTGACATGAAGGGTCGCTTCTACGACCCGCTCGCTGCGCGCTTCGTGAGCCCGGATCCGATGATGCAGGCGCCATTCTCAAGCCAAGGGATGAACCGCTACAGCTATGTGTTCAACAATCCGGTGAACAATACGGACCCGAGTGGGTTTGAAGTGACGCCCGGGCAATGGCTTTGGCCTGTTCACGGCAGCGGATGTGGGTTTGCTCGGCTACGCCGCGGGCTGGTTCAACGGGATCGGTGGGGCGGTCACGGCGTTGGCTGCGTCCCCGTTGTCTGTGGTCCCCGGCGGCCTCGGGAACATTTTGACAACCATCGGGACGGGTGTGCCATTGGACGGCTCGGTACCGGGCGGGTTCGAGCAAACCACGCCGACGCGGGGTGCGATGCCGACGACGTTTGGGGCGGGGACCGCTACGGCGCACGCTGCGGGACAGAACAAGGGCGGCGTCAATGAGCTGGCGGTGCAGGAGGGGGCGGCTGGTCCACCGCAGCCACCGGCGGCGGGATCTGGGCCGCAGTCCCCTTTCGTCAAAGATGGACGAGTCACGGATGCGGGACACACGATCCTGCAGCGCACTTTTGACCGTTACAAATTCAACAGCGGGCAGATTACTTTGATCCTCAAGCATAATCTTGGACAGTCCGGAATCACGCTTGGGAATAGGGTCTACTTGGACGACAGTTTCCAGTCTCGCAGCCCGTATCGGCAGATGTTGCTGCTGGCGCACGAGATCACGCACTCCGTCCAATACCGAGACCTTGGAAAGGCTAATTTTCTAGAACGCTACGCGGTCGGATACGGCCAGCCAGACAACTACGACATACCGACCGAGCTTTGGGCTGTCCCGACGGACCAGCTGAGCGTTACGCAGACCGGGTCCTATTTGGGCCAGGACGGCTACAGGCATGACTTCACCCTAGATCAAATTGCCGAAAGGATCGGGACCGAGACAGCATCAGGGGTGCCGCAATAATGAAGTCGGTCAACATGCTCGCAATGTGCACGGTGCTGTGCGCCATTGGTTGTGAACCGAAGCTGGAGCTTCAACTCGAGCGGCACGGGGAAGCGTACGAGTTTGATCTATACCGAAGGGATGAGAGGAGCGGGTTTGGAGCCGAAAGCTTTGACGTGATGGAGGGCTCGAACGTGACCTGCGAAATCCGTCACACGCCGGGGCCTGGACCCAGAATTTCACGTTGGACCTACGGATCGCGCCCAGGCGGCTACTCCCTATCGCCGCATTGCGAACCGCTCCAAGCGGGACGAACGTATCGCGCTACGGGGGGCGGTCGATTTCTCGGCATGCTCGTCTTTCGTTTGAAGAAGAACGGTGACGTGGAGATATTGGAGCGGCGATCCTTGTGAGCCCGCGCCATTGAATAGCAGCGTAATGGGCTAAACCTAGCGAAGTGATGAGCAAAGCGTGGCTATCAGCGGCGCTTGTGCTCAGCTGGCTTTTTTGTGTTGCTCGAGCAAGGTAGCTACGAACTTCGGTATCCGTCCGGCGAATGCCGGGCTTGAATTACGGCGCCAGAAGTGCCCAGTTCTGTGGCAAAAGCGTGTCGACTTGATCAGCAGCCGTCGAGTCGAGGCGTGTCAGCACGTCCGTCAGATACGCAAGAGGATCGACTTCGTTGGCGACGCACGTGGCGACGACGTTGTAGAGAGCAGCCAGGTTCTCGCCCGAGTCCTTGTTCCCCGCGAGCAGGAAATTTTTGCGACCAAGGACTCGATTCGTATATGGTTCCTGGCCCCCTCCATCGAATTCCGTTGTCGCAGCTCAACGTGGGCGACTCCCGATTTACGCTGGAGGCCATTGCCGAACATGTCGCCACCCAATTGACAACATGATCTGCAGAGTCAAATTGGCGCTCGTTCTTTGCTTATTCCTCGCTGTAGGCGTTGACTGTAGACGATTCAGAGTTTCGGATCCCGGACTCAAGATAGGCGTCACGAAGACAGGGGGAGAGTATTTCTTTTCGTTTCGAACTTGCCGAGGTCAACGAGTCGAGATCCCGTGGATAAATGTGAGCCGACGCGTGAGTTGCGCCAAGAACGGGTCTACCCAATGCGAAGTAGCCGTTACTGACGCTTCAATCACTGGGATTTCAGATCATTGGCGATACGGCGAGGTACCACCTGGCTACGTTGTTAAGAAATGCGAGCCGCTGCAGGCCGGGTATACCTACGAGATCCAGGCGGCAGGAGCAGCAGGAGGTGACCGCACTTTCACGTTGAAGCAAGACGGCGATCTCATCGTGGGTCCAGACTCTTGTAAGTGACGCTCGGGACGTGCAGCGGTGCGGCACTCCGGCAGCACGTTGGCGGGCCCCGAAGACACCCTATGCGCTCGCTGCTCCGCGCATCTCAGCGATGAACTGCTCCCCGCTGCTCGGGCGTGTACTGATTGGCATGCCACTTTTCGGCGATCACGGAGAGCCCTAGCCCGGTGGGTTGGTGCAGCGGTTACGCTGGAATGATCCGCGGAGGGTTCACTTCCTGTCCGCGGATTCGCTCCCGGCTCATTGCGGGCGAACTGCCCATCCCGCACGGCATTGAAATTCTCGCGCTTCGTGCAAATAGTGTGACCCGATGGCGCGACTCGATGATCGAACTAAGTTGCTCGCGTTTTGTTGCGCCGTGGCGATCGCCACTGCCTGCGGGGGCGACCCTTCGGTGACTCGACCGCCCGGCGGATTTGGCGGGGTTGAGAGCTCCGGGGGCACGGGCGCGAGCGCGGCGGTCGCCAACGGTGGGAATGCTGCGACTGGCAATCTCATCACCGAGGACGGCGGAGACGGGCCAGGGCCCGGCTCGGCGCTGGACGCCAGCGCGCTCGAGTTCGATCCGCCCAGCGTTACGCTCACGCTCGGCGCTGCGGGCGCAGTGAAGAGCGCGAGCTACGTGCTCGAGGCGACGCTCAAGGACGGTTCGAAGGTCGAGGTGGCGGCGGAGTCGCTCGAGTTCGACAGGCCCGATCTGGCAAGCTTCGAGCTGGGACCGCCCGCAGTGCTGACCGCGACGGGCGCGCTGGCGGGCACGGGCAAGCTGCACGCGGTGTACGGCGGGCTCGAGGCCACGGCGGACTTGGTGGTGAACTTGGTCGAGAGCAAGCTCGAGGGCACGATCCCGAAGGCTGTGCTGACGGCGCTGGGCAAGGCGAATCTGCCAGCAGATCCGGGGCTGGCTTCACTGCTTTATCCCTACGATCAGACGGTATTTGCGCTCGGTTTGACCTCGCCGCAGATCATGTGGAACGCGCCGAATCCGGCGGGCGACGTGTATCGCGTGCACCTCGAGCAAGCGGGCTACAGCTATGATTATTACACGGCGGTGAACGCGCCAGCGCGCGTGCGCGTGCCGCAAGACGCGTGGGATCGCGTGACCGCGTCGAACACGGGGGACGCGCTGACGCTCAGCGTGTCGCGTTGGGATCAGGCGTCGTCGAAGGCGTACGCTTCGGCCAGCGAGAGCTTCACGATTGCGCCCGAGAGTTTGCGCGGTGCAATTTACTATTGGACGGCCTCGCAATCCGATCCGAAGGACGCCTCGACGCGCGTGGGCAACATCACCCGCATCTATCCCGGCGCGGGCGCTGCGCCGGAGACGCTGAACGAAGGGCGCTGCATGGGCTGCCACTCGGTGAGCGCGGACGGCAGCACGCTGGTGGCCTCGGTCGAGGACTTGGCGAGCGCGCCTGCCGTGGCGCCGTACAGCAATTGGACGAACACGCGCGCTTGGGCCGCGTTTGCCCTGCCCGAGGATCCGGGGAAGCCTGCCACCTTATCGAAGCAGACCAATATGTACGGGGCGAATTCGGCGCTCACGCCGGATGGCAAGTACGTGGTGTTCGGGGGACAGACGGAGACGTCCGTGCCCGGGTCCAAGTTCATCTCCCTTGCCAATACCGCGACTAGCAAGGTGATCGCCGACAGTGGGCTCGATGACTTGCAGCTGGGCAGTGAGGAGATGGGCGTGATGATGCCCTCGTTCTCGCCCGATGGGACGAAGCTCGCCTTGGTCGAAGCGCTTGGCGACAGGCGGGACAACGTGCTGCCCACGTCGGTGCGCATCATCTATCTGGATTTCGACCAGAAAACGGCCAAGTTCGACGGCGCCAACATTCACGAGGTCGTGAAGGCCAGTAGCTTGCCCGCGGGCAATGATCAGCTCGGCTATCCGACGTTCAGTCCCGACGGCAAATACATCTCGTATCACAGCGGCAAGTACTCGACCGGTTGCAACGACCTCGGGTGTGTGGACGCGACGCCGGACAGCGGCGAGCTGTGGGTCAGCGCCACGAACGGCAGTGGCGCGCCGATCCGCATGGCCAAGCTCGACGATCCGCCGCTCGAGGCCGATCACGCGACGCAACGCGAGCCCACGTTCTGCCCCGTCAACCGCGGGGGTTATTCGTGGGTCGTGTTTACGAGTATGCGCGATTGGGGCAATGCGCTCACGGGGCCGGTAATCAACGGCAAGCGCAGGCTATGGGTCGCGGCCGTCGATCAAAAGCTGGGCAAGGTCGATCCCAGTCATCCCGCGTTCTACGTCGAGGGTCAAAACGACGAGACACCCAACATGCGCGGCTTCTGGGCGCTGGCAAAGTGCATCGAAACGCCCAAGCCGCCGGAGACGGGACCTGCTTGCTCTGCTGGTTTCGAGTGCTGCTCGGGCTTCTGCGTCGATGGCCAATGCGTCGACAAGACGTCGCTCTCGTGCGTGGGCGTGGGCGATGCATGCAGTACGTCCAGGGATTGCTGCAACGGCGCCCTGACCGATTGCCGCGACGGAGTGTGCCGCGTGGTCGTCGTGCCGAAGTGAGCTAACCGAGCCCCCACAGCGCCAAACAGGCTCGGAATTGCGCGTGGCCTTCGGGCCAGGCGCCGTGACCGGAGCTGGCGTTGATGTGACCGCAATCGCCGATGTCGGTGAAGCCGGCGCCCCAGCTCTGGGCAAAAAACTGTGCGCGCGCGCAATCGACGTAGGGATCATCCGAGCTTGCGACGACGTGCGCTGGGAAGGGCAGGGGGGTGAGCGGAATGGGTGAGAAGCAGCGCGTTTCGTCGGGCGTGCAGCGCTGCGATTCCACGTCTGCTGGTGACACCAGGAACGCGCCCAGCACTCGCTCGGAGTGCGTCTGGGCGTAGTGCGCCACCAATGAACAAGCCAGGCTGTGCGCAACCAGCACCACGCCGCTGCGCTGCGCGCTCACCGCGCGCTGCAGGTTACCCAGCCAGTCCTGTAACTTCGGCCGATCCCAATTGGCTTGTTCGACGCGTTGGTAGCCGTGCTGCGTTTGCCAGTGCGATTGCCAGTGATCGGGCCCGGAATTTCCGAGGCCCGGGAGGATCAAGACCGAAGCCAGCTGCATCAACGAAGCTCCTTTCCTTGGATGATAGACCCTGGGCCGGCCTTGCCAAGCGGCATTTGGCAGGGAAAGTTCGCGTTGCGCGCCTACAACGGTCTGTTGTCGCCGGGCCCCTTTCTTCACCCAGCGGGCAGCCTTAACTTCTCGGCTGTTCTTTGGAGGTATCGATGATCACTCTCAGAAAAGCTACAGATCGCGGTCACGCGCAGCACGGTGGCTGGCTGGACTCCTGGCACACGTTTTCGTTCGGGGACTACTACGATCCGAAGCACATGGGCTTCCGCGCCCTGCGCGTGATCAATGAAGATCGCGTGGCGCCCGGCAAAGGCTTTCCGACCCACTCACACCGGGACATGGAAATCGTGACCTACGTGCTGGACGGAGCGCTCGAGCACCGGGACTCGATGGGCAACGGCTCGGTGATGAAATCGGGCGACGTGCAGCGCATGACCGCCGGCACCGGAGTCGGACACAGCGAGTTCAACTCGTCCAAGACCGAGCCCGTGCATTTCCTGCAAATCTGGATTTTGCCCGAGCGTGGGCAGCTCGAGCCCGGCTACGAGCAGAAGAATTTTCCCAAGCAAGATCTGAAAGGGAAACTGCGCGTGGTCGCCTCGCGCGCAGGTAAAGACGGCGAAGTGCTCGTGCACCAAGACGTGAAGCTGCTGGCGGGCACGTTCGGCGAAGCCGAGTCGGAGAGCTACACGCTCGCGCCCGGGCGTCACGCCTGGCTGCATGTCGCTCGCGGCAAACTGCTCGTAAATGGGCAAGAGCTGAGCGCGGGCGATGCTGCGCAGGTCAGCGACGAAGCCACGCTCGAGCTGCGTGGCGTGAGCGACTCCGAGGTGCTGCTGTTCGATTTGGCTTGATGGGATGGTCACGCGGCGTCCCGCGCCCGGCTGAGCCTTCGGCGTCGCGCCGCGGCCCCCTGCGTTCGAGCCCTCACCACAGCCCGAGCTGCGGTGAAACGCCGAGCAGCAAGCCTGCGTGATCGGTGTGGCGCAAGAAGCCGCCCAGCGCGGTCAGGGAGACGTCGAGTCGCCGACTGACCGCGTAGGTCGCGCCGACTGCGGCCGCGGCCTCATCGGGGTCCGAGCTCAAGTAGTGAGTCGCGCCGAGCTCGGATTGGAGAGACCAGCGGCCGCGCTGGTCGAGCTCGGCATTGAAATCGAGGCCGAAAACCAGGCTGCTCGGGCGCGGATCGCTCAGCCTCGCGCCGGGATCGATCAAGCTGCCCACGTTGAGCACCAGCCCGAGCCCGCGCCGGGTGAAGCCGAGCAGTCCGAGCACGCCGTAGCCGATGCCTGCGGCGTCGAAGGTCGGCAGGCGCGGGCCGAGCTCGAGGCCGAGTGCCCAAGCGTTCCCGCGCTGGTCACGGGTTTCGAGTAGGCCGAGCTTGCTGGCGATCCAGAGCGCATTGCCCGTGACATGGCGTCGCCCGTTTTCTCGCTCGAGCATGAACGTCCCGCTCACGTCGAGCTCGACGTTGCGCGCGAGCCCCAAGCCGATTTCGAAATCGGGGATCAGCAAATGGTTGCCGAGGTCGGAACTGCCGAGCACCGCTCCCACTTGCAAATCGAGGTCGAGGATGCCCGGCTGCTCGAGCTCCAGATCGTCGGGCTCGAAGTGGCGCCGCCGGGGCGCCCCGGACGCCGAGCTGGTCGTGACCAAGATCAGCGCGAGCGGGACGAAATGGCCGAGAAATGCGGCGCGTCGCGCCTTCACGTCACTTGCTGGTCGACTGCGAGCGGTTGCGGTTCGCGGCGCGGCGGGCGCGCGCTTCGAGGTCGTCGAGCGAGGCCGCCTGCAACTGGGCGGCGGCGGCAGCGCCTTCGACGTCCATGTCTTCAGCGGCAATGTGCAACTCTTCGGCGTCCACCACTTCGTCCGTGTTGGGCGTGTCTTCGAAGCTGAGCACGTGGTCGAAGAGCGCGTCGGCATTGGCAAAGGCTTTGGCCAAGGGCGTGATGCGCGAATCGCGCAGCGTGTGCACCCCCGCGCGGATCGCGGTCAGAAGCGTCTCCTTGACGCCTCCGCCGTTGACCGCGGTCGCGCCGACCACGGGCACGGCGCTGTCGAGCTTCAGTCGCTTGCGCAGCTTGTCTGGCGTGAACGCGCCTTCCACGTCCTGCTTGTTGGCTTGCACGACCAGCGGCAGCTTCTCTTTTCGGCGGCGCATCAAGGCGCGCAGGCGGGAGAAGGTGCGCATCGTCTCCGGGATGGCCGCCGGGCTCGAATCACAAACGAACGCCACCACGTCGGCCATCTCGATCAAGGGCTTGCGACGGTACGAGCGCTCCACCTGGCCGGGGACGGTAATGAGCTGAAATTTCAGGGCTTGCCCGCCTTGGGCCGGCCCGTCGATTTCCAACCAATCGAAGAACATGGTGCGGCCCTTGAGCTCGGCGGGCGTGTACATCTCACTCCGCCGCGAGCTCGGGATCACGTCGCAAATGCGCTGCAAATTCGTGGTTTTTCCAGCGATGCCCGGCCCGTCGTACACGATGCGCACGATGTGGCAATCCCGGGCGGAATCGAAAGAGGGCATCCCCTAGACCTAACCCGATTGCGTCGAGAGCGGAAGCTCGCTGTTTAACGCTTCGGTTTCACAGGACAACTGCCGTGCTTGGCGCATGAGCGTGCGCGCCCGGTCCGCCAGGAGGTTCCATCGAGCGCTGAAGTTTGCACGCTGGGCTCGTGTGGGTTCGGCTCGCGGGAAGCGCGGGGCTTCTGATATACGCCTGAGGCATGGGACTTTATCTCGGTTTGGATTCCAGCACTCAGAGCCTATCGGCGCTCGTGATCGACAGCGACGCGGGTCAGGTCGTGCTGCAAGAGGCCGTGAATTTCGGTCAGGATTTGCCGGAATACGGCTCGCCGCAAGGCTTCTTGCCCAACGCGGACGCGCAGCTTCGCCATGCCAACCCGCTGCTTTGGGTCGCCGCGCTCGAGCTGCTGCTGTCCAAGATCCAGGCCGGCGGCTTCGATTTTGCGGCGGTGCGCGGGGTGAGCGGCTCGGGCCAGCAGCACGGGTCGGTGTATCTGAACACGCATATTGGCGACGCGCCGGCCTGGTCGACGGCGCTGCCGTTGGTCGATCAGGTGCGGCCGCTGCTCAGCCGGCCCAGTGCGCCGATCTGGCTCGATAGCTCGACCAACGCGGAGTGCCGGGAGATCGCCGCCGCCGTGGGCGGGGATGCCGTGGTCGTGAGCGTCACTGGCTCGCGCGCCATCGAGCGCTTCAGCGGCCCCCAGATCCGCAAGTTTTGGAAGACCGAGCCCGGGGCTTACGAAAAGACGGTGGAAATCACCCTGGTCAGCGCCTTCATGGCGTCGATCTTGACCGGCACGTCCGCGCCCATCGACTTCGGCGACGGCGCTGGCATGAACTTGCTGGACCTGCAAAGCGGCGCCTGGAGTCCCAAGCTGCTCGCAGCGACCGCGCCGGATCTGGCGCGCAAGCTGCTCCCCGCGGTGCCCTCTGCCACGCGCGTGGGCGAGCTTTCACCGTACTTCGTCAAACGCTTTGGCTTTGCGCCGGGCACGCCGGTGCTGGCGTTCACCGGGGACAACCCGAGCAGCCTGGTCGGCATGGGCGCGACGGAGCCGGGCACGGCCGTGATCAGCCTGGGCACGAGCGACACGGTGTTTGCCGCGATGCGCGAGCCGCGCACCGATCCGCGTGGCTACGGACACGTCTTCGGCAACCCCGCGGGCGGCTTCATGTGCTTGATTGCGTTCGCCAACGGCTCGCTCGCACGCGAGGAGGTGGCACGTCGCACGGGCTTGTCGTGGCCGGCCTTCGAGGCCGCAATTTTGCAGCAGACCAAAGCTGGCAATGCAGGCAATTCGATGCTGCCGTATTTCTTTCCCGAGATCACCCCGAAGCTGCTCGAGCCGAAGCTTTCGCTCGAGGGCACGCCGGCTTTCTGCGCGTTTCAGGATGCGCCGGCCAACGCGCGCGCGATCGTCGAAGCGCAGGCCTTGTCGATGCAGCGCCACTCCGATTGGATCGGCGAGAAGCCGCGGAGCGTGCGCGTCACCGGCGGCGCCTCGAAAAATCGCGGCATTTTGCAGGTCATCGCGGATGTCTTCGACGCGCGTATCGAGACCATACAGGTCTCGAACTCGGCGGCGCTGGGTGCAGCCGTGCGCGCGGCCCAGGCCGGCACGGGCTTGCCCTGGGCTGAGCTGTACGCGCGCTTCGTCGTGGCCGACGCGAGCGTTCACGTCGAAAGCTCGCCGAGCTCCGTGCTCGCGTACGCCGAGCCGCGCGCCAAATTTGCGCACAAGATGCAAGCGCTCGGCGTTTGACTTGGAGTGGGGCTAAGGCTTTGCTCTACTTCGCGCGTGACGCTGCGGATTTGGCTAAGAAGAGCGGGGTTCGGCTTGGTCGCCCTGCTGCTCGGGGCCTGCACGCGCCCCGAGGCCACACCCGCCAACCGTGAGCCGCCTTTGCAGATCGGCCTCGACCTGTGGGGAGGCTACTATCCGGCGCTGCTGGCCGAGCAGTTGGGCTATTTCCGCGCCGAGCAGGTCGCGGTCGAGCTTTCGATCCCGGAAGACACCGACCAGCTCTTGGTCGACTTCGCTGCGGGCACCCTGGACGGCATCGGCGTGGCGACGGGTGACACGATCAACGTGATCGAGGCCAACCCGGACGCGCGCATCATTCTGTTCAGCGATCTGTCGAGCGGCGCCGACATGGTGCTCGGCATGCCGCCGGTCGAGACCCCTGAGGATCTGCGGGGACGGGCCGTGGGCACGAACCTCGGGGGCTTCGGCGAAGTGCTCGTGCGACAGATGTTGGATCAGCACGGCGTGCCGCCTTCGGCCGTGAAGGTCGTCAACGTCGACGCCTCGCGGGTGGTCGAGCGCCTGGTCTCGGGCGAGCTCGCCGCCGTGCACACCTGGGAGCCGTACGCCTCGCGCGTTCGAGCCCTGGGGGCCAAGGTGCTGTACACCAGCCGCGAGGCAGACGGCTTGGTGCTGGACGGCTTCATTTTCTCGGGTGAGACGTTGCGCGCGCATCCGAACGCGGTGCGTCGCTTCGTCAAGGCCTGGTTTCGCGCGGTCGAGCATTGGCAGGCGCACCCCGACGAGGACGACGCGCTCTTGACCAAGCGCTTGTCGGCGTCCCAGCCCGCGATCACCCGCGCCGGCATCCATCTCTTTACGCTGGACGAGGAACGAAGACTGTTCGAACCGGGGCCGACCAATCATTCGGCGCGCCATGTCTTGCAACGGTTCGTCGACTATTTCCTGAGTCGCGGCACGATCAGCGCCGCGCCCGATCTCGATCTGTTGCTCGATTCGAGCTTCCTGCCGGCGGCGAAATGAAGCTCCCGCTCAGCGATCGGTTGGGGATTCGCGGGCGGATGATCATTTTGGCGCTCGGTATTTCTCTCGGCTCCTTGATCGTGCTCACGTTGATTCAGACGCGTGTCACCCAAAACGTGCTGGTCGAGCGCGAGGCACGCTTGTTGACCTCTGCAGCGCAGCTGACCGCCAACGCAATCGACGACTTCATTGGCAAGAGCCTGGACAATGTCCGGAGCGACGCTCAAGCCGCGGCCCTGGCACGCTTCCTGTCGTTGTCGCCCGGCGCGCGCGCCAAAAGTCCAGACAAGCCGGAGCTCGATCAGCTCTTGGAACGCGGCGCGCTGCGCGACTCGATCTTCGTCGTTTCATACGGGTTGCTCGACCGCGCGGGCCGCAACGTGGCCGACTCCAGTCACCCGAACATCGGCGGCGACGAATCCGCCTCCAGCTATTTTCGGGCCCCGATGCATGACGGTTTGCCACACGTTTCGGAGCTCGAGCCGATCGTGCCCGATTCCAAGCGCCTGGTCGTGACCTTCAGCGCGGCGGTGCGCGACGCTGATTTCGAGGTCGTCGGCGTCCTGCGTTTGCGCTACTACGCGCAAATTTTGCAGCGCTTCGTAGCGCGCGACACGGCGTTGCTCGGCCCCGGTGCATTCCTGACGCTGGTCGATCAGCAGGGGCGCTACCTGGCGCACGGCTTGCAGCCGCGGGTCGTGGGTCAGAGCGTCGCGCTCGACTCGCCGGAGCTGTCGCGCGGACTGCGCGAGCTCGGCAAGGCGCCCATGTTCACCACGCATCTGGCGCTGGAGGCGTACGGCGGGGGACGCGAGCAAAAGGTCGGGGGCAGCATGATCCAACGCAAACCTTGGCGCGTGGCGGTGGTGCGCCCGAGCGCAGCGTTCATGGCGCCCGTCGAGGAACAGCTGGTGAGCGCCGGCTTGGTTGCCCTGGCAGTGGCCGTATTTGCGGTGCTGGCAGCGGTCTTCTTCGGTACGCGTGTGGCCGCGCCGATCCTGCGCTTGACCGAGAGCGCCGAGCGCGTCGCTCGCGGGGATCTCGAGACCCAAGCGAAGGTCTCGGGCCCGCGCGAGGTCCAGGCCTTGGCGCGTGCCTTCAATCTGATGACCGGGCAAGTGCGCGAAACCCTGGACGGTCTGTTGGTCGAAATCGGCGACCGAACGCGCGCGGAAGGTGCCGCGCGTGAGAGCGAGGAGCGGGTGCGCGCGTTCGTCGAAAATGCGCTGGACGTGATCCTGGTCATCGATCGCGAGGGGTGGGTGATGTACGCGAGCCCGTCCATCGAGCGCCTGCTGGGGCGCGAATTGGGCGCAGTGATCGGCGAAAATTGGTTCGATTGGCTGGTGCCCGAGGACATCGCGCCGGCGCGCGCGCGGCTCAGCCAAGCCGTGGCCGAGGACAAACCGGTTTTGGACCAGCTGCGTGTGCGGCATCGAGACGGCGAGCCGCGCTACGTCGAGCTCGTGGGACGCCCGGCCTTCGACGTGCGCGGGGTCGGCGGGGTGATCGTCAACGTGCGCGATGTCTCCGACCGCGTGCGCGCCGAGAGCGAGCGCGCGGAGCTCGAAGAACACCTGACGCAAGCACGCAAGATGGAAGCCATTGGACATCTAGCGGGCGGCGTTGCGCACGACTTCAACAATCTGCTCACGCCGATCATCGGCTACACCGAGCTCGTGCGCAGCAGTGTGCCGGCGAGCGATCCGATTTACGGCGACTTGGCCGTGGTCTTGGAGGCCGCCGAAGGTGCGCGCTTGCTGGTGCGCCAGCTGCTGGCTTTCGGTCGCAAGCAAGCGCTCGAGGTGCGTCCGCTCGACCTGAGTGAACAGGTGCGCCGCATCGAGAAGATCCTGCGAGCGATGATCCCGGCATCGATCGAGCTGACGCTCGAGCTGCCGGAGGAGCCCGTGGTCATCCGCGCAGACGCGACGCAGCTGCAACAAGTCGTGCTCAACTTGGTGGTCAACGCGCAAGACGCGATGAGCGACAGCGGGGGCCGCCTGCGAGTCAACGTCGCGCTCGTCGAACGTGCTGAGCCGGACGCCGAGCTGGAGCTCGAAGCAGGCTCGTACGGCGTGCTGTCCGTGATCGATTCTGGGCACGGCATCGACGAAGAGACGCGCGCGCGCATGTTCGAGCCGTTCTTCACCACCAAGGAACGCGGTAAAGGCACGGGTCTGGGCCTGGCCACGGTGTACGGCATCGTCAAACAACACCGGGGCGCGATCGCGGTCACCAGCGCGCGCGGCCAAGGTGCGACATTTCGCGTGTTTTTTCCGTGCACGAAGCAGAAGCTGCAGCCTGCGCCGGCGGCCGTCTCTGCGCAACCAGGGCGTGGTGAGACCGTGCTCGTGGCCGAGGACGATCCCAGCGTGCGCACGCTCGTCAAGAGTGTATTGGAGCGCAACGGCTATCGCGTGCTGGTCGCGGAGGACGGTTTGGCTGCGCTCGAGCTCGCGCGCCTGGAGAAGGAACGCATCGACCTGCTGTTGAGCGACGTGGTCATGCCGGGCATGAATGGTCGCGCTTTGCGCGATGCGTTGTTGGAACAGCACCCGCGGCTCCGGGTGCTGTTCATGTCGGGCTACACGGGCGACGTGCTCAGCGGGCTCGGGGGGCTCGATGGTAACGTCGCGCTCGTCGCCAAACCGTTCACCCCGGAGACGCTACTGGCCGGCATTCGCAAGCTGCTCGGTGGCTGAGCCCGCTCCGAAAGGCAAGATGATTGGCCGAATTCAGTGCGCGAGCGCGGGGCTTGTCGCTGGCAATTGGCGTGCTGTTGAGCGAAAGTGGCGCGCAAATGAGTCGTACCTTTCCAGCCAACTTCGTATGGGGCGCAGCGGCGGCGTCGTATCAGATCGAAGGCGCGGCCTACGCAGACGACAAGGGCCTGTCCACTTGGGACATGTTTTGCAAAAAGCAGGGCATGGTCTGGAACGGACAGAGCGGCGAGGTCGCTTGCGATCACTTCACGCGCTACCGCGAAGACGTCGGGCTGATGAAGCAGATCGGCCTGGGCGCGTATCGGCTCAGCATCTCGTGGCCGCGAGTGATGCCCGATGGCGTGGGTCGCGTGAGCGAACGGGGTTTGGATTTCTACGATCGACTCGTCGATGAGCTGTTGGCCGCGGGCATCGACCCGTGGGTGACGCTGTTTCATTGGGACTATCCGCTCGCGCTCTATCATCGCGGCGGTTGGTTGAATCGCGACACGGCCGAGTGGTTCGCTGAATTCGCCGACGTGGTCGCGCGTAAGTTGTCCGACCGCGTCCGGAACTGGATGACGCTAAACGAACCTCAGGTGTTCATCGGCGCGGGCCATCACGAAGGCCGACATGCGCCAGGCGATCGCTTGCGCTTTGCCGAGGTCCTGCGCGCGGGCCATCACGCGCTGCTCGCGCACGGGCGCTCGGTGCAGGCCATTCGTGCGGCCAGCACAAAACCCGTGAAAATCGGCTTTGCGCCGGTCGGGCTGTCGAAGATCCCCGAAAGCGACAGCCCGGCCGACCTGGCTGCTGCGCGCGAGGCGGCATTCGCCGTGAACGCCGAAACGGCCTGGACCAACAGCTGGTGGATGGATCCGGTGTTCTTGGGGCATTACCCGGAACAAGGGCTACGCTTCTTTGCGGACCAGCTGCCGCCGATTGCCGCGGGCGATTTGCAGCTGATCAGCCAGCCCTTGGATTTCTGCGGGATAAACATTTATCAAGGTCAATACGTGCGCGCAGGGCAGGCCGGGCCCGAGCCGGTGACGATGCCCGTGGGCTATCCCATCACCGCCTTCGAATGGCTGGTGACGCCCGAAGCGATGTATTGGGGGCCGCGTCTGTTTTGGGAGCGCTACCAAAAGCCGATCGTGATTACGGAAAATGGCCTCTCGTCGCGCGACTGGCCGTCGCTCGACGGCCAGGTGCGCGACGCCGCGCGCATCGACTTCATGGATCGCCACCTGGTCGAGTTGCGCCGAGCGTTGGCCGACGGCGTGCCGATCGAGGCCTACTTTCACTGGTCGTTCATCGACAATTTCGAATGGGCGCACGGCTACAAGCATCGCTTCGGCTTGGTTTTCTGTGACTACGCCACGCAACAGCGAACCCTGAAAGACTCGGCGCACTGGTACAAACGCGTGATCGCCTCGAACGGCGCGACGCTCAGCTCGGCCGAGCGAGGGGGCTACGGTCGCTAGGGCTGGCGGTCGGGCGCGCGTCGATTCCGCGGCCGGGCCCAAAGAATCAGGGCTTTTGACCGAACGTCTCGAACTGAAACGGCCCGTGGCCCGCACTCGCACCCGCTCGCACGTGCAGTCGTGACGGTGACATGACCCGTTTCTGACCAACGCAGCGCTAGCTTGAGGGGCATGTCGACGTCCGAGGTCTTGGGCAATTCGAAGAGCATTGCCTGGCTCAAAGCTTCTCCCTTCTTTGCCATCCAGGTTGCGGCCGTCGCGGGCATCTTCTGGTTCGGCTGGTCCTGGTCGGGCGCGCTCTTGGCGGTCGCCCTGTACTACGTGCGCATGTTCGGCGTGACCGGCGCGTACCACCGTTACTTTTCGCACCGCACCTACCGCACGAGTCGCGTGTTCCAGTTCTTGCTGGCGCTGCTGGCGATGACCAGCGTGCAAAAGGGCGTGCTCTGGTGGGCGTCGCATCATCGCACGCACCACCGCAATTCGGATCAGCCGAACGACGTGCACTCGGTCCTCCAGGACGGCTTCTGGTGGAGCCACGTGGGCTGGATCGTCTCGCGCCGATACGACGCGACCGATTTGTCGAAGGTGAAAGATCTAGCTCGCTTCCCCGAGCTCCGCTTCTTGGATCGCTTCCACGTGCTTCCGCCCATCGCCTACGCGACCGGCCTGTACCTACTCGGCGGAAGCTGGGCCTTGTTTTGGGGATTCTTCGTCTCCACCACGCTGCTCTGGCACGGCACGTTCACGATCAACTCGTTGACGCACGTGTTCGGCTCGCAGCGTTACGTGACCACCGACAACAGTCGCAACCACCTGCTGCTGGCCTTGATCACCATGGGCGAGGGCTGGCACAACAATCACCACTACTACCAGCGCTCGGTCAATCAGGGCTTCTTCTGGTGGGAGATCGACCCCACGTACTACGTGCTCCGTGTGCTGTCCTGGGTCGGCTTGGTCTGGGATCTGCACACGCCCCCGCCGCACGTGCTGCACTCGAATCGAATCGGCTCGAACGCGCCACAGGTCGTGGTGAGCGAACCGTTGCCAAGTCCGTCGATCGTCGAAACGCCGGCGGAGTGAGCGCAAGCAGTCTCGAGTCTCGGCCTCAGTCGTCGAGCACTTGACGCACGCGCCGCGCCAGTTGTTCGCTCGAGTAGGGCTTGGCCAAGAATCGGAAGCTTGCCTCGTCCACGCCGCGGCGTGAAATGTCGTCGCCCGGGTAGCCGGACACGAACAGCACCTTGGTGCTCGGCCGCACCGCGGACAGGCGCTCGATGACCGAGGGGCCGGACTCGCCCGGCATCACGACGTCCGACAAGAACAGGTCGATGCGCGTGTTGTGATCCGCGGCCAATTCCAGCGCTTCGTCGGCCTGGGTCGCGACCAACACCTTGTAGCCCTGGCGGCGCAAGATGCGGGCGGTCAACTGGCGCACGACGGCGTCGTCCTCGATCAAGAGCACGGTCTCGTCGCCTCGTGGCATCAAAGACGGGCGCTCCAGCCGTTCCGCATCGACGTCGACCTTGGCGCGCGGCAGCGCGACGTGGAAGGCCGTGCCCCGTCCGACTTCGCTATCGATGGCGATCGTGCCGCCTGCGTTGCGCACGATGGCCAGGCACGTGGACAAGCCGAGGCCGGTACCTTTGCCGGCGTCCTTGGTGGTGAAGAAGGGCTCGAACGCGCGCGCCTGGACCGATTCCGACATGCCGAGGCCGGTGTCGTGCATGCTGACGCGCACGGTCGTGGCTTCGATCGCCGTGCGGATAGCGAGTGAGCCGCCCGAGGGCATCGCGTCGCGCGCGTTGACGGCCAAGTTCATCAGCAGCTGCTCGCATTGCACCGGATCCATCATTACCGGCGCGCTGCCCGGGTGCAGATCGATGGTCAAGATGACGTCTTCGCCCACCACCCGGTGCAGCAGCTTGGCCACGTTCTCGACCAGGCGATTGAGATCGATCACCTTCGGATCGACCACTTCCTTGCGCGCGAAAATCAGCAATTGGCGGGTCAACGCGGCTGCGCGTTGAGCGGCGACGTTGATCTGTTCCAGGGCTTCGAAGGAAGGATGTGAGGCCTCGAGCGCGAAGCGACCGAGCTCGCTGTAGCTCATGATTACGGTCAGCAAATTGTTGAAGTCATGAGCGATGCCCCCTGCCAGCCTGCCAGTGGCTTCCATCCGCTGGCTGTGCAGGAGCTGCTCTTCGAGCTCGTGGCGGCGCGTGGTGTCCATGCTGGTGCCGGCCATGCGCACGGTCTTGCCCGTCTCGTCGCGAAAGGCTCGCCCGCGACTCTCGACCCAGCGCAGCACGCCGTCGCTACCCAGCACTCGGTACTCGAACGCGACCTCGGAGGTCGCCCCCTGCAGACAGGCTTCGACGCTCTTCTGCGCGCGCGCGCGATCGTCAGGATGGATCAGGGCAAGGTACGAGCCGAAGTCACCGTTGAAGGTCGACTCGGTGGCGCCGAACACCGCGTACGTCTGCGGGCTCCAGCGGATCTCGTCGCGTTCGACCAGCCATTCCCAGCTGCCCATGCGCGCCGCGTTCATCGCCGAGCGCAAACGCTCGTCACTTTCGTGCAAGGCGGCTTCGGCGGCTCGACGCGCAGTCAGGTCCTGCATCGTGACTACACGCATGGGGCGCGCCTGGTAGGCGATGTCCTCGGAAATCGACTCGACCAGCCGTCGCTCGCCCGTCTTGGTCAAGAGCACGAGCTCGGAGGTTTCGCTGGTGCCGCCCGAGCGGATGGCGGCCAGGACGGCGGCGCGCGATTCGGGCGCCACGAAAAAATCCGGGCCATATTGCCCGATCAACTCGGCCTGAGTGTAACCGAGCAGGGCCAAGAAGGCGCGGTTGGCCTCGCGAATGAAGCCGTTTTCGCTGATGAACACCGCTTCGCGAGCGGCTTCGGAGAGCGCTCGATAGCGCTGCTCGCTCTCGCGCAACGCGCGAGCATCCGGGTCCTCCTCACTCATTCGACGAGAGGGTATCCAGGCGCTTCGGCGAAGACAAGCCGGCTCGGGCGCCCGAGGCCCCGTAATCGTCCCAGCCAGCTCGCGCGACGCTGCGTGTTTGCTATGGTTTTCGCCCATGCCCGAAAGCCCGAGTCGTCCCGAAGTTCTGGCACCCGCCGGCGACCTGCTCGCGCTCGAGGCGGCCATCGGCGCTGGCGCGGACGCGGTGTATTTCGGGGTGGACGCGTTCAACGCGCGAGCGCGCGCCCAGAATTTCAGCGTCGAAAGCCTGCCTGACATCGTAGGGCGCCTGCATGAGCGGCGCGTCAAAGCGCACCTGACGCTAAATACGCTGGTCTTCGACGCCGAGCTCGATGCCTGGGCGGACGTGGCCCGCGCGGCGGAGCGCGCGGGCGTCGATGCGCTGATCGTACAAGACTTGGGCGCCCTCCGCCTGGTTCGGCAGCTTGCGCCCAATCTGCGCATCCATGCGTCGACCCAAATGACCTGCACCGACGCCGCGTCGGTCGAATTTGCAGCGTCACTCGGCGCCGATCGCGTCGTGCTGGCGCGCGAGCTGAGCCTTGCGGACATCGAGCAAATCACACGCGCCACCCGTGTCGAGTTGGAGGTGTTCGTGCACGGCGCGCTGTGCATTGCTTATTCGGGCCAGTGCTTGACTAGCGAAGCGATCGGCGGTCGAAGCGCCAACCGCGGCGCTTGCGCGCAGGCCTGCCGCTTGCCTTACGAGCTCTTGGTCGATGGCGTGCTGCAGGATCTCGGCGATCGCGCATACCTTTTGTCCCCGCAAGATCTGGAAGCGAGCGCGGCCGTGCCGCGGCTAATCGAGCTCGGAGTGCGTTCGTTCAAGATCGAGGGCCGGCTGAAAGGCCCCGAATACGTCGCGGCCACCACGCGTTTGTACCGACAAGCGGTCGATCTGGCCTTGGGCCGCGACGCAGCCGGCGATTTGCCAGCCACGAAGCAACGCGCGATCCAGAGCTACTCTCGCGGTTCCGGGCCGGGCTTTCTATCCGGCGTGAATCACCAAGAGTTGGTCGAAGGCCGCTCCTGTGATCATCGCGGGCTCGAGGTCGCTCGCGCCGTGGGCCGTGAGCAGCGCGCGGGGCGGTCCTGGCTCGTGGTCGAGGCGAGCTCGCGCATCGCACGCGGCGACGGCTTGCTGTTGGAAGGCGGTTGGGCAGGGGAGGGCGAGGTCGGAGGGCGCGTCTGGGGCATCGAGGTCGCGGGCGCGGACGTGAACGCAGCGCCCGAGGGAGCTAGCGCCAAGTTGTGGTTTGGCCCCGAGCTGGATTTGGCGCCCGTCGTCGGCGGACGGCGCGTGTTTCGCTCGCACGACCCCGAGACCGAACGCGAGATCAACACGCAACTCGCGCGCGAGCCCTATCGCGAACGGCTGTCGCTCACGATCAGCGGTCGCTTCGGCGAGCCGTTCACGCTCCAAGGGCGGAGCGAGCGCGGGCGTTTCGC
>Ga0247779_1000617_pt1 | contig 20796 bp, 28 predicted proteins | sample UWRJL221509R5_FD_179925 | JGI IMG/M metagenome (GOLD analysis project Ga0247779, IMG submission 179925) | Plant litter microbial communities from Arlington Agricultural Research Station in Wisconsin, United States - UWRJ-L221-509R-5 | ecosystem: Environmental > Terrestrial > Plant litter >... | reverse complement strand
ATGAGGCCCACCAGTCTTCGCGTATGCTGTAAGTAAATAAAGCCTGGCCGAAAATGGACACAAGGCTTATACATACATTTTCACCCTACAATACAATGTATGCCAAAACATGAGCTATCATGCAAAGGAGAAAGAATCATAGACTTACCTTCCCCGAAGGAGAGAATAATGGTTTGTCCTTGGCAAGATGGGCCAATAGTTGGGGGCAAGCCATTGTGCACACATAGTTTTGAATATCTTAGAAGTTTTATCTAAGCTTGAACGCACATTGGAATCCAGTCAAATTTTTTTTTTCTATATGGGATTGTATAGGTATTATTGGTCTATATTTCTAAGGCGTAGCATACATGGACACCCATCCAAGCCGCATCCAATATTGCGTGAACCTTCCAAGGTTACGCCAATAATGGATGCGGCTTGGATGGTGCCGGGAAGGTCACGGCATGATCGGCTGGCCATGGAAGGCCCCCAATGTCATACCGCGACTTGTACCTTTTGCCGATGGATGATGCTGACATACCAGAACACATGTTGTAGCCATTTTCAGCTTGCCGAATGTTGTGGGAGGAAAACATGATGCGCGGTGTGATAAGAACAAGAATGAAAGTCGATGGATAGGACAATTAATGGGAGGATTCACAAGCGCTTTGCGTCTTTGGGATGCATATTTGAGCTGCAATTGCGACGTACTTATAGATTTCAGGATGTTGTAGGATAATCCCAATTCGTGCTGCAAAGTCAGCCTCGAGGCAGTTAAGCGAGAAAAATAATAATAGCGAGAAAAGTTGAAAGGGGTGGCGATGCAGGGGATTTTGTTCGTGCATCGGCATGGCTGCCGTGAGGATAACAACGAAATTAAAGTAAAGCAAAATCAATATTATATTGGGAATTAAATTCTTGTGAGGTCAATATGGCACAAAGTATAGATAATTTGTCAAAAATTTATCTCATTCCCCAAGAGCTTTTATATAAACATAAATTTGAATATCAAAATAAGAACAATGATACAGGAAAAATGAAAATCCAGACCGACGCGTCGCAGTGTGAACGTGAACGCGCTAGAAAAATGCACGTGAGTCCCGCGCTTGGTAAAACCAGTTCCCACGGGTTTATGACTCGACCCGGTCAGCTCCAAGCTTTCCCACTTGACTCCCCCTACTTCACGACTCGATGCGATGGTGAATCGTTTGCGACCTTGGAACTCTTTTATCCCCTAAATTTCTCTGCATAGCATAGCAGAACGACGAGCTTTGATGTCCACAGTTTTGGTTTCTTCACGGATCCCCTATAGCTTGTAATTGAAAATCGAGCATTGAAGGAAATAAATCTGCCCTTACATAGATTTAAAGCTCTACTGTCAGTCAGTCCAATCATTTCCCTACATAAATACTCTACAAACTTATCACTGAGTTATGTGGCATGTTTGTTTCTCAATATGACATTGGAACTCTACCGTCCACTTCCACAAATTCTCTATTCTGGTACCTGATCTACGAATGGACCACCTTTTGATTATACTGTGGACTTGACCGGAGATTAGGCTGTTATACTGTCTTCCTTTCTTTATTTTTTAAGGCCACTCCCGGTCCAGCCCATTCCCACAACTTCTTCAGACTCTTAAAGTTCAAGATTCAAAATATGGGAATGATCATCGGTGAGTCGGAGTGACATGGAAATTTTGCATGCGGTGTGGTTGTTATATTCAGCCTTCATTCCGTCTACTACTTGCTTAGAACTGAGCGCTGAACACCGAGGGCTAAGCGCTAATGTCCAAGTGAAAATTAACCTCCATTCTTGAAATTCGCAATTGCTGTGATATCGGCAAGGCGCGGAATGATCAAGACTTTGATCTCCGACAACCTCCGAAGTCAACACCGCCACAACACCGTCGTTCTGCTTTCTAGTTCTTGTTCAATGTCCCAACTGTTCAATTTCCTTCACTCAGTTAAACCTCGATTCCGCCCTCTCATTGCTTGCTGGGAATAATTGTACTCGAACCAACAAGTTACACTCCCCTTGATACTCGTTCAAGTTGCTGAACTTTGGATAACGATCACGGGGATGCCAAACATATAAATAACACTCCTTGCTAGGATACAACGGGACTGGTTGTTGAGGCGAAAGAGCGGACCCACACTATCTCAATTGGAGCTTAATCTGGTCATATGGCTCTCGTGTAGTTACAATGGAAGAATCAGTGCGCCGGCCGGGGAAACTTGGCATATCTAAAGAAGCTGTCGAATAAACTTGGTTTCCCGTCCAGTAAGTTCCCACTTGGATATTTTTGTTCGTCAGTCTCAGTTATTTTCTCTATTGTTTCTGTTCAGGAAAAGTGACACTCACTCCTATATATTTACGCACAATAAGGTCTGGGAGCAGTATCCTCGTTCGATACGCCCCACTTGGTGCTGGAATCTGGGGTCTAGTACACTTGCGTCACCCTATTTGTGGGTCGAATAGGCGCCCATATTGATGAACATGAGTTGTCCTCGTTGCGCCGCAGCCGTTCCTTACGTTTGTGCTATATAACCTACTCAATAGGACCCAGCAACATCCGACAACCCTCTTTCTTACCATGAACCAATCTCGAAAAGTGTCTTATCGTCGTGGGTTATTCGACCCTGCGACCCTCACCACCCAACAAAGTATCAGGGAATCTTTGACTGAATTCTCCGGAGTTGTAAACGAATCAAATGTAATCTATGCGCTCGATGGACTACTCGACCAAAGCAAGATCGTAGAGCTCATTCTGTCTGGTACGTCTCACTCTATTTGAAAAATACTTGGAAGTGTAATTAATCGTGTTTTAAGGCCTATGCCACGAGCTACCTTTGCATGATTGGATTATCAAGCAGTTCCCGTCTTCCGGGAAAGCTTTCGATCAGGCATTCCATCACAAGTTGTTGAGTAAACTCGCCGATCTCTTTGTCATTCATCCTGTGTCTGGGGAGGAATTGACTTGCAAAGAATATCATCAGGCGGCCAAGCACGCTCCTGAAATTCTTCATCAACTGTACGTTGCGGCCTCGTTGAATGATACCATGACCAGCCGCGCAGATAACTTGAAGAAACCAACGATGAAGAGTAGTCAAAGGGAGAAGAAACAAGAGAAGAAGAACAAGCAGAAACTTGTGTTTGATGAGAAGATTTTCAGCATGGTCAACGTCACTATTCCTTTGACATCTTCTGAAGCACAAACTATCGCGAACTCGTTCATGGACCATTTGAAAAGCATTCTCGAGGTTAATTTATCCATAACTGCTATTACCCATGTCGTCTAACCGAATTCAAAGTTTTATTTGATCAGAATTCAATCGCCTGGAGTATTTGGCGTAATTGAAAGCGGTTTCATACCGCAGGAGCGCCCAGCGGAACTTCGGGTTGAAACTGATGTACCAGTGGTTACAACAGACGTGCCTCCTACAGCCCCAACAGCAGAAGAGGCTCCTTCCGTGTTTCCTTTGGTTCAGCCAATCGGATCGTGCGTAGATTTTATTTCTTGGATTTCTTGCCTCTTCTTCTGATACCTTACGTCGTTGTAAAGGGCCATGTATTTCGATAGCCCGGATGACTTCGGGAAATGGAGAATCTTGGTATCCTCTGACGCTGATAGGGCTCTGAGGAGGTATCATCGAGGCGATAGGACGACTTTCAACATCGTCGTGAACAAGATAAAGTATGTAATCCCAATCGGGATTTCGAGCGAGCCTGACGTTTTTAACAGGGATCTATCGAGAGGCCACTTCTCCGCAGACAATAACAAGAAGCTCAGCGGTTCGGATAACACGCAAGTGCCTGTGTTCGAGGCGAAAATGACAGGAAACCTGAGACTGGTTGTGCGTTCCCCGACCTTGTTCGTGTATACATCATTTTCTTAAATAATTACTACAGTACCAAATTGACTGTATCCCTGACTATGACATCAATGTACGTGTATCATTCCCATTTAAGTTTTCTATCGCAAGTACCAACGTTATTCTAGGTCGAGACGCAAGGTTGTACATCGAATGTGCCAGATATACTGTAACATGCATTTATTCTTACTCCTGCGACAGTCATCCGTCTCTTTGGTGTATACAAGCATAACCAAATGGACAAGAACCGGCTTTGGGCGCATGTCACATCGCAGCTGAGTACCAGAGGGAAGGAATATAGGAAGCGGTGAGAATGTTGGGATTGAGTTTAGCAAAGACTTCTGACGAAACCTTTCTAGATGTCTGACTCGGAATATAGAAGGACTTGATATCTATGGACCGGCATCCTTCCCACAGGTGATTGAACGGGAGGAGATAGTCAACCCTACTCTCCCTGACATACCTGCGGATGAGAGTAATGAAGTACGCTTCTCATTTTCATTGAGATTTTGCAGTTGCTAATTTGATGGCTTCTTCAATAGTTGCACAAGATTCTGACGTGCGTCAAAATTCGGCCATATCTTCGTATTTATTTATTTATTCTCATTAATGACACATAGTCTGGAGAAGTATGTTACTCTGTCTAAAGTGAGTTTTCTACGTATCCGCGATGTTCCTTTCATAATTTTTCTTACAAATTTGCGAAGGAACTCCTTGATAGTATGACGTTCTATATACACTGTCCTTAATTATTTTCTCATAGTAACAATAGGTATCGAGGCAGACCGAGACGCCACTTTCCCATTTGAGGTTTCGTCAGTATTTTCAATCTTTCTGTATGCTTGAGTACTTAACATCATGCAGGAAATACGAGAAGAAAATTATTCAACATCCTACGTCATGCTACGTCCTAGGACGCAGTGGTACAGGGTGAGATAAAGTCACAATTTTCTACGTTTAAATGTTTTAAACGACCTCGAAGGAAAACCACCACCATGCTCCACAAGATGCTATGGGTTGAGAAGGCGTACCAGATGGATGCAGCGCATGCCGGAAAGCCCAGACAAGTCTTTGTCACTCAATCACATGTTCTCGCAAAGAAGGTGGAGAATCTTTTCCAAACATACCTCGCTTCTATCGTCAGTTGCCCGACCATCTCAGACAAGCCAGAACGATTTAGCGAGCTCGAGGACAAGCATTTTCCACTCTTCATAACCGTCGACCAGGTGCGTCTCTTCTCTTCTCGATGAATGACTACTCGCTCAACAGGAACAGCTATATTCAATGTTAGAAGCCGATATCAATTTCGAAACTCAAAACCTGGCATCTGCGGACGATAACTTTAAGCTATCGTTATTGTCCTTTGCCAATGGGTCTCGGAGAGGAAAGCTCGTTACCTACGACAGATTCTTCGGAGAGTATTGGCCACACTTCGACCAATCCATCACGAAGTGCCTACGTACGTTAATGATGTTAAATATCCTTGCAGGAGTAATTTTTGACATTTCTGTCTATTTCAGATCCGGCTCTGGTCTTCAAAGAAATAATTGGTGGGTTTTAACGACTCTAGCATGTACAACCAGATTCACAACTTGCAATGGCTATAGGCGTGATTATGGGATCTGAAAAAGCAGCTATATCTTCCGAGGGTTACATAGATCGCCAAACTTACGAAGCGCTTTCATATCGTGCCCAGTCTACCTTTGTGGACTGTAGGCCAAAATTGTATAGCCTATTTGAATTGTACCGCAAGATGAAATCACGACTTCAAGATTTTGATGCGCCGGATAGGTGGGTGCTATCTATCAACTGTATCGTCATTTTCTCAGTTTATGTATGAACAGGGCGCATAAAATCTTACATACGCTGACGAAGAAACCTTTAAATGGGCAAAGGTTCCATCATCTGTGCGTCGCAATTTACTACTTACATTATTTATCCTTACGGGCGGCGCCTAGTTATGTCGACGAGTCTCAAGATAACCTTCTTCTGGACTCGCTGGGTATGTATTTTATGTACCGCTTTATTGTTGATACTCATGTGGAAACCACAGTGCTACGAATACTGTGTATGAACTCCGATGGACTTTTTTGGGCAGGAGACACGGCCCAGACTATATCGTCAGGGAGCTCCTTCCGATTTCAAGATCTTACAGCGTTGCTGTACAGATTTGAGGTATGTCCTGTTATCTTATACATTCTCATTAACCTATTCAGAAATTATTCAGAAACAACGACGAGCGGTAAAGTCGGGTCCTACCGTCCCAGCAAAACCCAAGATGTTTCATCTCTCCGTGAATTACCGGTCCCACGCAGGAATCGTAAACTGCGCCCATGCTGTCATCGAGTTAATCTCAAAATATTTCCCTTACACTATCGATACCTTACCTCGAGAAAGAGGTATGACCAACGGGCCGATGCCCATTTTTTACCAAGACGTCTATCCAGAATTTTTACAACAAGTACGTGACATACACTGTGAGTAGAACCTTCCTTCTTTAACCAATACAACAGGGTCGCTTCCTCTCTTCTACTTCGTCCAGGTAAGCAACGGTCCATCTTGCTAAGTGTCATATGGCCTGATACACACATCCTGCAGCGATGAAAAGATTGTATTAGGAGCCCACCAATGTGAATCTACCTATCTTTTAATTACGTCAAAATTCTGTCATGCTTATAGCCCATCATTAGGCATCATCGTACGTGATGAGGCCGCCGCAGAACGCTTGTTAGGTGAACTCGGAAACATCGGAAACATTGTGTAAGTAAAGTCGAAACCTCTTCCGAACTCGTCTGACGTTAAGTACTTATGTCTAATTAGCACTGTATACGACAGCAAAGGTCTTGAGTTCAATGATGTACCGTCCACTTTGTACACTTATTATCGTAATCCTGACTAAATTTTTCCACAAAGGTTTTCCTCTATAATTTCTTTGCGGATTCCCCCATCGACATATCCCAATGGAGAATGGTACTGAATGGAATTGAGGACATCGCACATCCAGCTCCTGGGTTCAATCCTATCTACCATGCTGCCGTGTGCTCCGAGGTACGTGATTACATCAATAAGAGCAAGATAGGTAAATGATAATTCCCGACAGCTCAAAGCCCTATATGTTGCCATCACACGGGCAAGGAATAATTTACGAATTGCTGACGAGTCACTCAAAGGAGAGCCAATGCGGGTGAGCATTAAAGCGCTACTTTCGGGAATAAATAATTGATTCATTTTGATCAACCACTCAGATATTTTGGAAGACTCGCAACGAGATCCGGAGCTGCTACCCTGACGAGGAGTTGGAGGACTTTGCTGTTACATCTACAAAGGAGGACTGGGCCGAGAGAGCGAGGGACTTTTTACAGAGCGAGAAATTCTCACTCGCACGGGATAGCTTTCAGAGAGCCGAAGAGCACTCTTGGGCAGCGTATGCGAATTCCCATCACTTGCGACAGGTAGCAATAAGAACACCTACCATCCAATACGGTAAAGCACACAATCGAAAAGCCGCTTTCAAGTCCGCTGCACATGCGTTCTTGCAGAGTACGCGCAGCAATCTAGATGCTGCAATCACCCGAGAGTGCTATCAATTAGCGGCTGAATGCTTTGAAGAAGCTGCCGAGATTCTCGAAGCTGCGAAAGCGCACAAAGATGCAGCAAATTATATGCAGTCTGCACTCCTATTCCGTCAGCTGGGCATGTTCAACGAAGTTCATGACCTCATTCTGAACCATGGACGATCCTTCAAACCTGATCATCTCGAGAAAATTCGTGACGTCGCTCGTATGTACTATGTGAGCCGAAAAAACTTCAAGTACGTTCCACAATTTACCTTAAATACTTTAAACTAACACGCATTAATTTTCAGTAAGGCCCATCAACTGTTCGACACCGTGGAAGAGGAAATAGAATACCTCGAAGAACGAAATCTTGACATGGCCAAGCTGGATCTACTACTTTCGAGAAAACGACATCGTGAAGCTGCATTTTTACACTTCGAGGAGGGACGTTACCTTGCAGCTTTCCCCTTGTTCCTTGAAGATGGAAAGGTCGACCGTACTTCGATGCTCAAAGCTAAAGACTGTGTAATGCAAGGTCTATGGCAAACTCTTGGCTTCGGAGCCAACGTCACGGACAAGTCTGTTGAAACTATGGCCTACAATCATCTCGAGTGCCTACACCGCTTAGTGCCTGGGACCCTTTCGGAAAACGAATTGAACGAAGTGAATATTCGCTTTCCATATCTCTGTCTTTCCATGATCTCATTTTTTACCTTCAGGTTGAAATGTTCCGAGCGATATTGCGACTCGACTTTGATCGGCTCCTTGAGCTTTCAAGCTCATTCCGACGCGAGAAAAACATGAATGCAGCTCTGCTCTGTCTGGACTACCGTTTTACGGATGGGTCAAGCTTTCTGGACGCAGACATTACTCAGTTGGCTCAGCTCTTACAAAATTTCTTTGACTACGTTGGAATCTTGCACGACCTGGCTTTTTTCGTTGACCCTGCGGCAGATGATCGTGTTTGGTCCTTACTCGGAATTCGCTATGCCAAAGAGGCTCAGCACTTTGTCATCCACCCCAGAACCTTTTTCCACATATTCCTATCTTGCGACGCTCAGGTGGTCAATCCCCGCATCGTCATGTCCAAGGAAGAATTCATTGCGGCATTCAAACATTGTCTTCAAGACCGACTTCTAGAACGAGTCAGACAAGAAAATATATTTTGTCGCCAGGCTAAAGCCTTTGATCCCTGCCTTCGTCATATTGCTCTACAAGACTGCGATCCCAGCCGATGTCTTCGCCCACATGTTTTACCGGATGAATCCTGGATCCGACATTGGCTTATGGCCCATATTCTGCAGGTCGTTATTTATGACAGCATTTCATGGATCAACGCAAGGAAAGACACTGAGATCAACCGAAGGTATGCTTACGATCTTGCTATGGTGTCTCTCAATTCATCTCATAGTATTTCTTTTATTCAGGTTTTGGATCAGGAAGTTGCACGAAGTCTTCAATCCACCTCATCATGCTTTAGAATCTTTCTCCCACTTCGAAGCTCAGGTTCCTGAAGAACATCGTAATAGAGCAATCGCTGTTCTTGTCAATTGGTGCCGCGACACCTCATCTCATCTCGACTTTCATCCTTCTTTGCCTTTTCTTAGCATTCTCTTGCAGACGGGAGATATTGCTTTTACCTTCGACAAGAAAGGAGCGTCTCAATACATGTATCGCTCTAAATCGGTATCCTCTTTGCCTCCACCTCGCTATTGGAGAGCAAACAAGAGTTCACTGGAGGAGCTGATGGTTGCTTTTGACGTCAAAGGTCCGTCTGCAATACAAACTGGAACACTCTTCATTCGGTGCGTCCATTCGATACCTCAAAACTATTTCTGTCAAGTGAGCTGATTCGTTGTTGTGACTAGGCATGTTGTAGAAGAAAGAATTCCCGTCGATATCAACGTTTTATGTTCTTTTATAGAACGAATCTGCAGCTACTTGATCGTTTTCAACCGTTATAAATACGCCAGAAACCTTCACAATGTTGTTCTGCCGCGCAGCTGGCTAAACCGAGTCTTACGACAATTCAATCCTGAGGACGCTTTACTTCAAGAAAAATCGACGTATTGGCCTCTTTTACAGCCCCTTGGTACGCTTCTAGAAGCCTTATATTTCAGACAGAACATTACAGACCATTTACTGTTGGGATATGGGTTGAGAAGTATCACAAATACGGGAAATCTTCATCGCAGCCTCTATATTGCCAGGATGTGGGTAAAATTCCCACCAAACGAGCATACTTCACTGATGTTTTACTACATATTTAGATGCAGAATACTCGGATTGCGTGAGTTCATGATTGGAGCCCTGAAAGGCTATTTTCTGATTTATATTTGCAGTTGGAACAAACATTCGGGTTGAAAAATTCGGCATGTCAATATACGAACGCATAACTTCTTTGCGTTTGCGTGATCATCATGGTTTCTCTCGTCTCTATTCACGGTTAAATCTCTCGCTTCTTTCTTTTTTTTTTCGACAACACTGAGTCACATATAGGTATATCTATGCAGAAAGCTTTCAAGGAATAGTGAAAGCCACTCGTCGGTCTTTGATCATGAATCCCTCGCTTGACGAAATGGTCCAGCTGGTCGAATTGAAGTCCCAGCAAGGTCCTGTAATTGAGTTGTATGGATTACGGAAAATCATCTACGAGAGGGAAGAAGACTTATTGGGTCTTCTCAATAATATTCATCGACCCATCGACAGTGCTCCGGCCGAAGATAGTGGAGCACATTCAACGTCCGCGCTCACGAACATCTTCGAACACCTTCCTGTAGACGAAATCGATGCCTCTGAGTCCGCTTTGGACCTCTACGAGGCCGACGAAGAAGTCGCCCATGATAGCTCTTCGGACGGCGAAGACGAATATTTCATCCCTGACACGGAGATCCCGAAAGATATTCATGTTGCTCATTCAGATGAAGAAATAGATGCGGCATCTCAGCTCCAAAAGCTATGCCGCGTAGCAATCGAACGAAAGACACTCTCGGAAGATGCGGGTGTTGAAGGAGCCACATACCGTTATCTCCAGCTATGCGTCCAAAAAACGAAAGAAATGACGATCCGTTACCGCCTCCGTTTTCTATGCTTTGTACCTCCCCTCCTAGCGTCCTTGGACACGTTGCAGGCTCTAGTCCTCGCAAAAAGATCCGAATTGGCGAAAAGGATCAGTTCCGGGAAAATCGCACATGGCCAGCTTGATGAAGTTTGCTCCATACAGAGTCGTACCAGGTACGTTTAAAGACGCACGACACTGTTGAAACCACGAAATATTCACTTTATTTTGTTTAACTGCAGCGTTGTTCTCAAGGCTATCAAAAGGATACAGCAAACCTTGGGACCCAACCCCGAATTTTACCACTCCTATGATGTTCCTGCATTGGAAAAACATCTTCAAGAGGCTCTTTCGCTGTTCAAGGACCTTTGTCTCCCTATTGAGGTACCGGAGCTTGTCAGAAACAAGCTGGAAATGATTCACTTGGGAATTATGCCGTACACCCGACAGGATGGAGATCAACACGGCGTCACTGAAAAACGAAAGAAAAAGCCTGTTTTGAACTGGGAAGACGAGGAAGAGGAGGTATCGAATGAAGATGATCTTGATGAGAATACGTGACAAAGTTACTTCTTGTTTCAATACGTATTAGGTATCAGGAAAATTAGAAGTTGGTTATTGGTTTCCGCTTCCGGGCTCACCTAGTCAAACATCCTTTAAGACACGGTGAGGACCAATTAGGTTGGCCTCCCTCTGTGTGAAATCAACTTCGTCCACCAACCATACGCGAGGCATGCGACCAGTCATGACGTTATTTCGATCTTCGTAGAGGCTTCCCACGGTGCGGAGGCCAGTAATATTTTGACCAAATACTATGAGTTCTATCGTGCGCGTTTGTCCATCTCGTCGTGTAATTGATTCCCTCAGAAACTGTCGAATAAGATCGATAAAACTCCGTCGGAAAGGATCCAGAATCCAGACATAATCCGTATGTATGCATGTGATGTGCATCATTTCTCATAATCTGAGAGCTCACAGACACGACATTCATGTTGCTCTGGAGGTTGATGGGGGGAAGTCAGTAAAGACTTTCGATGTACTAGCAAGTATTTTTCACGTCTCATTCATCGTCTGTTCTCCATATTCCATTCCAACTTAAATTTATTGACCATAGCAGTACTTGGCGTGAGATGGTAAAGTCTGTCTGTACAGTTTCGTCGCATGGATGAATCGAGTGGTACGCTCCGGAAAGTTGTACCCTTCCTTCAATAGCTTTGGCTATGGATGTCATATGGTTCTATATGTTTGACGCGGCCTTTCTTCTCGGAACACCCGGGTTGAGAACTGAGACCAAGTGTATGCCAATGCATGATGCCATCCACACCCGCATTGCGCCTGAGGTACTCGACGACAAAAGACATCAACTTCATCGGCGATGGGCGTGAAAAAAAAAGATATCTCTCTCTTAATACTTCGCGCTGAATTTCCTTTCAGTACTTAACGTCTCAGAGGTACGTAGTAGTACATTTAAGAGTAAGTTACCTTAGTCCCAATCTCAGTTACGCACAGCCAGATGATATTTAATGACACTAGTAGTAAATGAGCATATTCGGGTCTTTGGCCAGTGTTTCAATGTTGAAAAAACTCTCCTGAGCCTATTCACCACGAGAAAAGCGTTCTATTTCTTGAACAGTGTCAAGATGGACTAGGACGCCAAAAAACATAAATCCACCATCACGAGTCGAATTTCCAAATCATGTTATAAGTATTGCGCTGCTTGGACGTGGGTGCTTTAAAACTAACTCAGTTGTATTTGGCAGTCATAAGAGACATTCTTGACCGCGATATAGGTCCTGGAGCCTACTTTGTAACGGCTTTGTCACCTTTTTTGTTTTTTAGTCGTGTTAACTTGGGAGTCAAAGGCAAACACCGTGCAATTGATACTTACATGGAACAGAAAAAAATAGAAAAAATAGACGTCAAGCTGTTTTAGTTTACGCTCTATATACCATGAGGCGTTAAGTATGACTGATGCAGAAACTATGTACATATGAATGGTAAATAAAAGAAGGGGGAAGAACTTGAAGGGTATTTGGTATAAGAAAAGCTTGTAAAATAGTAAGGATCCTATACCTTGACACGTTTGTAGCTCAACTCGCTAGTATTACTATCCGACTCGGAGGCCTCATTGTCAGAAGCAGTCGGTTTATAGGAGTCCTCAGAGCGTTGTCTCTTTATACGCGTTGGAGCCCTCTGGTTCTCTGTCTTCCCTGCCGTCTCGGGATTGAGAACCCTGAGAGAATAGTTGCGCCAGCTAGCCTGTCGAGAAAGCAGTTGTTCAAATCTAGTTTGGAACTGGATATGGACAAATGCATAGGAGTTGACGTCAAAATGTAAATCCTGTTCGCCGCGATCCATGCTTTTGTTCCACATGGCCGCCCGAAGAATTTCCATAATATCCACAAAGGCGTGAAGTTCGGGGGCCAGGCAAACTTTTAGATTATTGCGAATAGAGTGTCGGAAAGCCTGACTCCTCGCATCTGAAAGTATTATCGTATTTTGGAAGATTTTTTTGGCATACTGTCGAGCTTCAGCATATTTGGTGCGATGAGTCAAGGTCCAAAGAATAATCCACCAGAGGGATTCTAGATCGTGTTGAAAGTTGTGCACGACGTATTGATGGGTCGGTTCTACGTCACACGGGGTCCCAGGGAGGGACCGGTTTCTGTTACTGTGTTCTTGCTGTAAGTCAATTGCCTCAATTTCTTCTTCGGTTCTGCGGCCTTTAAGACTGTCTGCGAGATACGACCTTGAAAGAATCTCATGTGGCATAAAATACGGAGTCCCCTAAAATGTATTTCAATAAGACAAGAAACCACAGCGTAAAGATATGCACATACCGTCTTTGGGTCCTTCGAAGCCTCGTAGTCTTCCGGGGGAGGAAATCGTTTTGCATATTCTAGGTCAGACAGCTTGGCAATCCAAGGATCGCTTTCTCGAGCTTTGTAAGCCAGAATATTGCCGGAGCTAACGTCTCGATGTACCCAGCCCGCACAGAACATAAGTTGGAGAGCTGAAGTTGGGAAGTGAGCACGGCGACAGTACAAAGATCATGCTTTACAACATACCAATAAGGGTTTTTGTGGTTACATCAATAACTTCTCCAAGTGTTTTCAGCTTACCGAGAGCTACACAGGTTTCTTTGAAAACCACCCGATATTGCTTCTTACGCGAATAAGTTCGGTCGATGTATTGCGCATCAGCATTTGAAGGCAGCGGGTGTAACTCCTCGTGTGCAGGGCGCGTTGTATTTGCACTATGTAAGCGAGTCCCATTCTTAGAGGCTGTGGACCGTCCAACGGGCTGGTCGAATAAGCCTTTGAGCCTTACACTGCCATTGGCTACTTCTTTCGTCGTATCTCCTGTGTAGTCAGTTTCAATGCCGAGGAAGTATTCCTTGTAGCGTTTACTATCAACAAGCTGTTGATGCGTCTCTTTCAACGGTTTGAGCTTGGACCTTTCAGGAGGTAGCGACGGAAGGGCCCAGAAATTTTCGATGTCCTTGAAGATGTTATGCTGTATCTCTTTTTCGGTTGAGGCGCTTTCCTCTAGCCATACATCCTTCAAAACACAAGTATGTCCAGCAAACAGCGGTGTTGCATCCGCTGCGGAGGATGCGACTTCTTCAACCAGCCAAACTCGAGCCATTCGTCCAGTGATGTTGTTGGAGCGATATTCGGAGATCGTATCAATAGTTCGGAAGAAACGGGAACCTTCGGGGTCAGGGATTTGATAGGTATATCTGCCATTGTCGTGGCGTTCAATCATATCGTCGTATCCCATCTCAGCCTTTGTTGCAAACATGAAGGACATGAAAAGCTTGATCAACAAGGCAGGATTCTGGGTACGTGTGGTATTTTCAGTCGGAGTGACCACGGAATTGTCGAATATAGATATTATCCTACCTTGACGTAGTCAACCGGTTCGGAAACTGCAGAATGAGAACGGCAAAAGAACCACGATCTCATAAGATGCTGTTCTATAGTTACCTAGTATAAATTCAAGTTAATAGGCGTGAACCAAGCAATATGCACATGCATGTACACGCACCCCAAACCCGAACTTCCGGCGAACATCATCGTTCATCACTTGAACCATCGCAGATACTACCTGCTCGGTGTTCTGCATGATGTCGCTGAATAGTTAATGCTCAGGATACTGCAAGAAGAAGAAGAAACTTACTTTTAGCCTCTCTTTCGGTGTATTCTTCACCTTCCATTCGCATGCCACAGGAATGTTCACGGTATGATGTACTAGTTTGGGCAGACTGTGGGCAATGTTAATCCCTGGTACAAATTCATCGGATTCTGTCTGTGTCTTGCAGGCGCCACCTGTAACTGGAGTGTGGGCCTCGATAAGGGGAAAGGACGAGTCGAGAGACTCTAAAGCTGGGCCAGAATTCCCTGTCGGTGGCTGCGGAAGGGAACAATCTATTGGAGGAAAACAAGCGTCAATTTTATTTGTTGAGCCTTCAATATCAGATTCAATGGCTCGATCAGGACAGTCGTAAAACCTAAAGTTAAGTGTGCGACCAGCAATTTCGGACTGTCCAATGATCTCTGCAATTGGTCCCAGATGAGAAAAGGTCCATTTCTCTGTCGTGAAGGCCAGGTCGTGGAAGTCGGTAAAATACCGGGAAGCTGGCCTTTCCTCATCCGCAAGAGTTTCGGTAATGATCGGCCCTTCGCCGTCTCCTCTGTCCTTGAGCATTCGTTCGATGCAAGTGTTGACATCGGCGTCGTCAGGGACAAAAGGAAGATATCTCTTCATATGTTCCTCAAACGAACACTGAATGAATTCCCCGCTCATTTCGCTCCCAATTTGTGGACGTAATCTGTCGATGCCTGTGGTGCCTCCGTTAGTTCTGTTCGTCCGACTTGTTTCACTCTTCCTGTAGGATCAAGTTGAAAATAGCCTTCAATCGAAAGGCATTCTAGTCACTCACTTGTTTCTGTTGAGATCGGCTAGTATTTGAGGAGGAAGGCTAGAAACAACCGTGATCTGTAAGCTTCATACGACCTGAGATTCAAATACTAAACTCACATGTATGTTGAATTAGGTGGGGTTGCTGGTGGTACGACTTCTTCACTAAAAGCGTTAAAAAAAGTCAGTGACGGCGCAAAGCTTCATTGAGGAACGGGCTCACTCAGCAGGCAGCGCCATAGCGGGAGATGTTTGATAGTGAGGACGCCATTTCGGCAGACCTTAAGTATCAGTTCAGTGTAAACCCTTCAATCGTATTCGCGACGCAGTCCAAACCAAATTAGGCGCACGTGGCCGTGAATTCTCACGAGAATTCCCAATCCGAAGAATTTCCGAATCCAGTTCCCATACAAATCACTTGTTTTTCGCAGAATTGTAACAAGAAGCTTGACAAAGGAGGAAAGATAAATAAGATTTTACTGTCCTTACTCGTGTCCATCTCCCTGATTGGCGTTCCTCACGGGCATATATTGTCTTCTATTGAACCCTGTAACCAAATGATACATGATATAAGACATATCAAACACATTGCTCCTTGGAACGTCGAATACACACCAAATCAAAAAAAAATTGAACGAGACAAGCGGTACTTCTATAACCTCTCACCGGCACCACAAAATAAATTTGATCATTATAGCAAATGCCGAGGAGATTCGGTTTAGATTCGGACTCTGATAAATGCTTTTTCATTCCAATTTTCCTAAATGGTTTTCATATGTACGCTAGAGTTCCGCTCCACGAGCTGTATGCATTAGCAGAGCTTTTGACGTTTTCAATGGAGTACCTTTGCTTCTGCAGCACATGGAGAACTGCAGTCTAGTCGAGACTCGAATACCGCAAAACCGGATTTCTCAAGGAGGTTGAAATCTCAGAGTGATTTTACATGATTGCGAGTTTATATCCAGAAACTCTGAAATAGCGTGTTAGTACACAGAAAAGTACTGCCTCAGTAGCACCGTAGGATCACTGTAATATTTATGGCACATTCAATCTCGATCTGCCACCTGATGCCGATGCCGAGGCGTGCTACTAGTGAAAAGCCTTCTTTCATACAGATGGACACGCATACATAGCCCCCGTCATTCACAGCCCTTATCTGAGGTAAAGAATGGATGCATGTAGAGAACTTTAGTGTATATGCACTTGCTCAAATAAAGGAAGATCTATTGGAACTCGCAAGCTTGAAGCCACTAACGACAGTGCAAATGTCAACAAATTATTACCTCAGACTCTAGAGACTACTAAGTAGTAGAGATTAGTGGATTTTTGCAAGTATTAATGCCAAGAAAATATGATATATTGTGATTGACGATATCGTCCTATGATCAACCGTCCGGGCAATCCATCATGATACCATCCATCCAAATCGGGAAATAATTCCTATTTTGGAACGCTACCGCCTTTATCAAGTTCCGTTGTGCAGTGACTGTGGGAGGCCTCCTTACCTCCTACAATTTCTCTGAGAGCATATTTGATGAGTGTGGGTGTAGTGACGCTGGCATCGGCCACCGATATCAACAGGGTCAATAACGTTATCTCCATAGTAGTTAAACGGGTCTTAAGATCTTAAGGTCTTATCTCATGTTCCCGATTGAATAATGGATAGTTTGGTGGGATCGATACTCAAAAATTTTACCCCATTTTACCCTACTTTAATCTGCTTCCTGTTTCTCACGCCGTGTAATTATATTTGATCCATAATACTCAAGGTGAATAATTTTCTCTTGTGTCTACCGAACTTGAACGATTGCGCAGCAGCACAAAATTCGAAAAACATAGCCTCCAAGGAAGACAGTTTAAAAAACCATAATTTTAATAGAGATTTCAACTCGCGCTGTCAGAAGCCATCTGATAGTTGCTCCAAATTATGACAACACCATGACATTTGAGGATGAATCCCTCTCACACACCTGGTTCCTAAATCTCCCGCTTTATTGTTCTGCCAGTATAGTGGGTCAAATGAACCTTACTTTAACCTGCTATCTTGCATATTTTTAGATTTCCACTCGCATACGATGGGGATATTCACTATATGATGCTCTCTACCTTAGACCAAGTGGGCTTCTCCCTCTGGCTCCGGAAGGAGACTGTTTACCGGAGTGGAGTACGCGTCAATTTGTTTTTCTGCATTCTTCCATTTTAGAATCAATGGGGCAATCTGGGCAGCATACAAGCTAAAGTTGAACGTTGAACTCACGACCAGCGTTTCGTCAGCCTCAGGACCATTCCGAGTAATGATTGTGTCGCCACGGTCCTCAAGCAAATATTTGCTTAATGCATGCTTCGACGTCGGAGTCAGGTACAAACGGATGATATCTTTCATCTGCTGATCAAAGCCACAGACACAGAATTGGCCGTTCATATCTGATATTTCCCGATATCAACAAGCATACATCATGAGACTCGAGAAAAGAGCCTACATTGGCATCGGACTGAATGGGCTTGATGGTAGAGCCACTCAAAGAAAATTAGTTGGAAGTTTTTGTTCAGGTTTTAACACGGCTGAGAAAGAAGAAAGCTTTAATTGTAAATTTCGCCTAGATCTTGGCATTCGAGTTACCTCTAATTCTGGGGCAAGGTAATTGACGCAGCTTAAAATACAATTCCCGTTAACCCCCTAGTAAAGGTAAGCATGAGGTAAAAAACCTTGATCAGGCGTTGTTCTCACGCGTCGCGTCGCAAATCTGTTACGTTGCATCTGCAGTGTGCATCGGGTCGCATCCCATCTCAATGTTAACGTCCAGCCATGACAGCAAAGCATTAAGGTTGATTTTTAATCAACAATATGGGGCTTTGTAATGTGTCTGCCTTCTTGATCATGTCATCAATACTCACCTTGTACCCGCCAAGTTGCGACAACAGCCAATGAGTAAGGGTTTAAATTCGGTTCTGGTTTGGTACGACAAGTATGTGAGTGATGCTACTTTGAATATTCACTATGTAAATAGTATAGAACATCATCTATGTACATCGCTTGCGAGAGAACGGTTGAAACATAAATTGATGACTGCATGTAATAAACGTAAAGCTCAACTTACTAATGCTAGGTCTACTTCCTTGTCTTCAGGCGTTTTGAAGACCTGGGACCGGATTCATCGCCTTTCTTAGAGTCGTCCTGAGACTGAGAGAGATCAGAGTATGATCTCGTTGGCCTTGAAGCGGTTTATGTTACTCGGATAATCCCTCTTTGCTGGCGGTGGCAGCGACAGTATCTGTTGCAGTGGGTGTGGGAATTTCCTTGGAGCCTTTGGATTTTCTGAAGAGTTGAGAAGCCCAGCGTGAATCTTTCTCGGTCGAGAGAAAGTCAAAGAATCTCTGAAAGACGGTATATATTTCAGTATAGTGGTATGCATCATTGAGCTGCTCCAAGGCGTGGCAGTGCTTGTAATCTTGGAACAGGGTATTCCGCAAAATTTCCATATCTTGAACGAGGGTAGAGAGCGAGTCCTTCAAAACCAATACTGAGTCGAGTGGGTCTTATAAGCGAAGTGCGCCGCTCAATGCTTGACTGCATAGAGTTAATAAAAATAACACGGGCAAACGATCGCGAGGCTGCGTGGTCAACGCTCGGATCAGTCACAATCGTCCAAACCAAGATTAACCATAAGGATTCCAAGTCATGCTAAAAATTATGCACGATTTTGCGACGAAGTGGGATGATGCCGTCAGGTTTCCTTTGAAAAGTGAGCACTCTATCTGCGGGCACAGCGGAAAGGTATTTCAGGTCCAGGATCCCAAGCGGCATAAAAATATGCTGTGCCCTGGTGCTCGAATGAAGATCAAACAGTGAGTTTCTATTCAAGGAAGATGTACCGTTTTGGGGTCCCCAGTAATATTACCATCGTCTCTGGGGAATTTCCTCTCATACTCGAGGTCTGAGAGTTTGGCTCTCAAAGCACCGTCGGGTTCTTCATAAGCTAGGATGTTACCGGAGCTGATCATATATATAGTATCGACATGACATACAACTGGAACAAAACTTGATTATATGTAGTTAATTTTTAAAAAAAAAAACGAGTTTACTTTCTTGACTTCAAGCGCTTGGAGAAGCGGCGACCAGATTCATCATCATCATGCATGAGGCTCTGAGACTGCAAGAGATTACCGTTTAAACCTGTGGTTATTGGATCCCTCCCGGGAGGCGTTGGTCGAATATGGCGTTGGGGAGCCGAAAGCAAGGGTTCAGGTTCATCCAATTTTCTTTCAGATTCTGATATCTTTGCCTCGTCTGTGGAAACTGCACCATCGTCTGTGGTAGCTCCGTGAGCCTCTGTGGAGCCTTTGGATTGAATGAGAGGCTCAGAAGCCCAGCTCGAATCTTTATCATCTACGAACATATCAAAGAATTGCTGGAAAGTGTCATGGATGTTAGTATAACTGCATGGATTATTGAGCTTTGCGGGCTCATCACGGTGTTTGTAGTGGACGAAGAGAGCCTTCCGGATCTCCTCCATATCTTCAGCAAAGGTGGAGAGCGAATCCTTCAAGACAAATTCCAATTCAAGCGGCTTTACAAGGGCAGCACGTCGCTCGATGCTTGCATGCATGGAGTGGGTAAAAATTGTGTCACCATACAGTTGGGATGGTCTGTGGTCAACAAGCTTGGTAATCACCCAAAGTAATATCCACCACAAGGGCTCCAAGTCATGTTGAAAATTGTGGACAACCTTGGAGGGTGTTCTGAGGACCTTTGGGGATGTTTTGACGACCTTAGACCATCTCGGATTGGATATTAAATTTTGAGGCTCATCAGCGAGATAGAGGAGGTCCATAATCTCGAGCGCCATGAAATACGGCGTGCCCTGGTGCTCGAATGAGGATCAAACAGTGATTCTCTAATTGAGAAAACGTACTGCTTTGGGGTCCCCAGCAACTTTATTATCATCTCTCGGAAATTTTCTCGCGTACTCGAGGTCTGAGAGTTTGGCTCTCAGCACACCGTCGGTCTTTTTATAAGCTAAGATGTTACCGGAGCTGATGTCCCTGTTGTTACGATTCGACCTTTTTCTTTTTCTTTTTCTTTTTCTTTTTCTTTTTCTTTTTCTTTTCCTTTTCATTTCTTGAATACACGTTTCATAAATGCGCAGCAAGCTGCGCATCGACTCCTGTTTCATATACGACCGACTTACGCATGTTTCTGTTACTTGCCCCCATACCAAACGATAGCCTTGCTCTCACCTCACGTATATACACGCCATAGAGTGCTGTTCATTACTATATAAACCCTAGTAGTTGTTCCCTTGTTCTTTAGCTAGTTCTTGAGAATCTACTAGTTTCCTCTACTTCTCTCTTCGCTCTCAAAGTTCGCTCGATACGACTTCAAGGCCTCTTCGGGATAACTCTT
>Ga0247779_1000616_pt1 | contig 20802 bp, 21 predicted proteins | sample UWRJL221509R5_FD_179925 | JGI IMG/M metagenome (GOLD analysis project Ga0247779, IMG submission 179925) | Plant litter microbial communities from Arlington Agricultural Research Station in Wisconsin, United States - UWRJ-L221-509R-5 | ecosystem: Environmental > Terrestrial > Plant litter >... | reverse complement strand
CGCGCCAGCCGCCGCGCTGCGAACGATGCGTTTGTCGAAGATCTTGAGCACGACGTACAGGTTCTGATCGTCGTAGCCGATGGTCACCGCGGCGCGCGGATCGCCACCCCCCGTGCCGGCGAGGGTATCCCCCAGCTCGGTCATCTTGTTCGGCCATTCGCGCAGGTCGCCGTCGATGCGCACCTTCTCGCCCTGCATTGGCTCAGCGACGATCAGACGACCACCGGCCAGCGCCGGCAGCGTAAATCCGAGAACGGCGAGCCCGATGGCCAAGCGGTGCAGTGTGCGCATTTGAGCGCGCAGATCTAGCAGAGATCACCGCACCCGAGAATCAGTCGTCGACGAACGCCCAGTCGAGCGGGCCCTCGTTGCTGGCAACTGCCAGCGTGACGAAGCTTCCGCTGCGCCCGACCTGCGCGGTTGGCTCGACGGATTTCAACTCTTCCTCCAAGGCCGCGGCTGAAGCTTCGTCCAGCATCTCGAGCTGCCAGACAAGCGCCGTTTCGGTTTCGTTGGACTCGGCTCCTTTGTACACGAAGAGCTGCTCACCGCTCCAGTCGAGCGCGAGCGACCAAGCCGCGTCCGGTTCCAACTTTCTGCTGAGCGACAGGAAAAGTCCCCAGGCACCGACAGCGGTGACGATGGGGTCCTGATCCCACTCCTCCGGCGCGCGCGGCCTACCGTGATATTTCAGGGGGGGCGCCGGGCCCTCCTTGGTTTCACTGGCCATCAGCTGCTGCGTGAGGAGCTTGTCGTCGTACAGCGCGTTCACGCCATCGACACCGTCCCTCTGCCAGGCGAGATACGCAGCGCGCGCGCCAAAATTGTGGGGAAAGCGAGTGTTGGTTGCCACGTAGCTGGATGGCTGCGCGCGGATCCAGTCGATGTCCGCGCGAATGCCACTATTGATGTACGCGAACTCGTCGAAGCTGGCTAAATCGACGCCGTCTACGGCAGCCTTGTAGCGATTCGAATAAAATCGAGCTTCCCCGAAGTACATCGCGTCGCCTCCCCAATTGGAGTCGACGTCGAAAATCGCCACGATGGTGGACCACATGGCGATGTTGGTATCGCGGTCACGCAGCGCTCGGATCAGCGCGGCCACCAGCTCGACGTTCGAGGCTTCGTCATCGGTGGGCCTGCCGTGATCGATGACCAACAGCTCCTTTTGGCGCCAGCGATAGGAGCCGAACCAATCAGCGACGTTCTCGGTTCCGAGCGGGACGAAGTCGAAAGAACCGGCCTGAGCCAAGCCCAGCCAGGTCATCGCGATCTCGAAGTGATTCGTCGTGAGCTCTCTGCCCTCGAAACTGGCGTTGATGTAGTCGACGTACGCCTGCTCGGTCATGCGCGTGACCGTCGGCAACGTACCTGCGGCTGTCCCTCGCAAGCAGGCCGCGAGCTCGAGACGGGACAGCTGGCACTCGCGAAGTTGCGTATCGCAGGGGGCCACGTCGAGCATCTCGCAGCCGGGGATCGGCGTCGTGTGTGGCTTGTGCACGTGCAGCGGCTCGCTGCCGCAAGCACTGGCCAGCGCCGCGAGGCAGATGAGCGCCGTGGGGAGGTATGCCGGCTGAGCCGTGGAAATCCCGCTGTCGCTCATCGAGGCGCTCCGATTGAGAAAAAAGCCAGGATACCAGCTGTGCGCTCGCAGCTCACCTCATTTGACTACGACTTTCGCGGTCGTGAAATCAATGGTCCCGCTACTATCCTGCGCCTCGAGTAAAAGCTTGGCCTCGACCAGATTGCCGAGCTGCAGGCCTAGCCCGAGCCACTTGGAAAAGTGCTCGGAAATTGAAATGTGACCGCACTGCCGCGGCGTCTGCCGGATGCTGAAATACTGATCGAACGTCTTGTTGTCGCCGGTGATCGCCGGCTTATTCGTGCGCGTCTTCTTCCAGACGTCGTAAACCGCGCCGTCCACGGTGATCGTCCCCATGCTGTCACGAGGAGTACCGTCGGAGGCGACGCCCGCCGGCTTCGTGCTCCCCCAGTCGTCGAGGATGTAGTATTCGCGCAGTGGGTCGACGGTCCAACCGTAGATCCCGATGTAGACCAAGCCTGTGTTGCCCGTCTTGGTCTCCGCGAAGTCGGCCGAAATAGTTCCGATTTTGGCAGGGGTTTTGGTCCGGTCGAAGGTCAGGCCGATGCGCGCCAAGAAGTCCTCGACGTTGCTCCAGTTCGCGCTGAAATTGGCGTCGACTCCAAACACGTTCATGCAGCCCGAACCGTTTCCTTCGGCCCAAAGCTCATAGCTATAGTTCCCGCCGGCGTTGCCGGTGGAGTTCGAGCAGTACTTCTTGCCACCGGTCAACGGTGTGGCCGCTGGGCACGTGCTCGCGGCGCCCGCTGCGCTGCCAGCGCCAGCCGAGGAGCCGCCCGTGCTGGTCATGCCAGCGCTGCTGCCGCCGGTCCCGGGTGCGCCAGCGCTTGCAAAGGCACCACCCGAGCCGGCAACGCTGCTCGAGCCGGCAACGCTGCTCGAGCCGGCAACGCTGCTCGAGCCGGCAACACTGCTCGAGCCGGCAACACTGCTCGAGCCGGCAACACTGCTCGAGCCGGCAACGCTGCTCGAGCCCGATGCGCTACTGCCGCTTCCGGTCGAGCCAGCAGTCGCTGTCCCTGCGCCACCATCGCCGCCCCGAGTGACATCGGAGCCGGCGCAGCCTGTCAGCGCTAGCGCTGTGGCAAGGCAAGCTGTGGTGGCAGCAAACGACCTGGGAGATGGGCGTGGGCTACGCATGGATCAAGCATGCATGGTTCGGAGCTCCAGGATCAAGCGAGTCGGCTCGTTTTCAAGTGCAATCCGTGGCCGAAAGCCGGCCACTTTCGAGCTTCAGTGTAGATATGTCTTGATGGCGTTATACCAGACGACCGCCATCTTCTCGTAGCCGCCCTCGTTCGGATGGATTTGGTCGCTCCCCAAATCGGAAGTGGTGAGGGCTGCGAACATATCGACGTAGATCACGTGCTTGCCCGCGCTGGCACGCGCCTGGACCACGCCGGGGACGGCCTTGTTGAACGTCGTGACTGCGCTGGCACCCGACGGGAACGGAATGATACTGGACACCACCACCAGGGCATTCGGAGCATCGGTCACGACGTGGTCGATCAGCGTGCCCAAGCGGTCGGGCGCTCCAGCCGGCGTTTGGTACATGTCGTTCGTTCCGAGATGGATCAAGACGATGTGCGGGGTGAAGTCGGCAACCACCTTCTTGCCCGTATAGTTCACGCCGTCATTGTTGGCAGTCGACTTGCCGGTCACGAGGTCGTCGTCCTGCTGGATGGTCCATCCGCTGTGGCCTTCGTGCTTGGCCACCCACATCGAGCTTGCGCTTCCGAGCGCCGACAGCGCAGCGGCTGTCGGCGGATTGCCCGCGTCGTAGCCGACGAAGGTGATTTTCTTGTTGTCGGCGGACGTATGGGTAAAGAGCTTGATGCGATAGCCACCGCCGTAATTGATGCCCCAGGTGATGGAGTCGCCGAGCGGCAGAATCTTGCACGGATCAGTGGCCGGACAGGGCGCGAAGCTGCCCGCGCCAGCCGCGCCGGTGGCGGCGCCAGCGGCGCCCGTGGCGCCGCCGCCCGTGCCTGCGGCGCCAGCTGCAGAGCCCAAAGCGCCAGCCGAACCGCCGCTACCGCCCTGCCCCGGTGCGCCTGCGCGAGCGAAAGCCGAGCCTGCGGCTGCTCCCCCCGCCCCCGTTGCCGCGCCGGCTGTGTTGCTCGAGCCGCCTTGCGACTGCGGAGCGCCGCTCGAGCCGGCACTAACGACGGGCGCGCCGCCTGCCCCCGCGCTGTGCGCCGCGCCGGCGCTGGGAGCGCCTCCAAAGCCGTCGTTCGATCCGTCACTCGAGCAACCAAAAACGAGAGCGAGCGCGCTGAGTGCGCAAACGCCGCGCACTGCCTTCATCGAGACAATCGATCGTGTCATGGGGGAATTCAACTCGGGCGAAGGAAACGTGGTTCGGTGTGCCAGGCAAATGACTCAGATCCGCCGAGCATCAAGAGCGACCAAATTGTCACCCCCCCGATGCGCTCGCCAGCATCGCGCTCGGACCCCGACTAGCCAACAGCAGTGCTGAAGGTTTTTCCCCACAACCGATCGGCCGATTCAACCACGCGCTGGCCGCACGTCAGTCGGCGACGAATGCCCAGTCGAGCGAAGCCTCGTTGCTCGACATGGCCAGCGTCACGAAGCTTCCGGTTCGCTGAACGTGGGCGTTCGGGATCTCGGCGGTCAGCGCGGCTTCCAAGGACGAGGCCGAAGGTTCGTCCGCCGTCTCGAGCTGCCAGACGAGCGCGGTCTCGCTTTCGTTGGCCTCATTTCCCTTGTAAATGAAGAGTTGCTCGCCGCTCCAGGCGAGCGCAAGCGACCAGGCCGCTTCCGATTCCAAATTTCGGACGAGCGACAAGTAGAGCCCCCATGCGCCGAGAGCCGTGACGACGGGCTCCTGGTCCCACTCCTCCGGTGCGCGTGGCCGCCCATGGTACTTCAGTGCGGGCGCGGCCAGCTCTTCGGTTTCACTGGCCATCAGCTGGTGCGTGATGAGCTTGTCGGCGTACAGCGTATTCACCGCCTCCACGCCGCCGCTCTTCCACACCAGGTACATGGCGCGCGCGCCAAAGTTCTGCGCAAAGCGAGCGTTGGTCGCCAAGTAAGGCGATGGTTGCGCGCGGATCCACGCAATGTCCTCGCCAATGCCCGTGTTGAACTGCGCCAGCTCGTCGACACTCGCCTGGTCGCGACCATCGAGCGCGGCCTGATAGCGATTAGAAAAGAACCGGGCTTCTCCGAACCACATGGCGTCGGCGCCCCAGCTGGAGTCCACATCATTCACCGCTACCACCGTCGTCCAAGTGCCGACCTGGATGTCACGGTCGCGTAGTGCGCGGATCAGCGCCGCTACGAGTGCGACGTTCGAGGCCGCGTCGTCGGCGGGCTTTCCGTGATCGATGACCAACAGGTCTCTTTGCCGCCAGCGGTAGGTGCCGAACAAACCGGCCACACTCTCCTTCGTAATCGGGGCGACGTCGAACGAGCCGGGCTGGGCCAAGCCAAGCCAGGTCATCGCAGTTTCGAAGTGATTCGTGGGCGAATCACGAACCTCATGGATGGCGTTGACAGAGGCCAGGTAGTTCTCTTCGGTCATCAAGGTGAGCGGTGGCGGCGCGCCGCCGACTGCACCGCGCAGACACGCCGCGAATTCGAAGCGCGACTTCTGACAATCGACAGCCCTCGCATCGCACGGCGCAAGGTCGTGCTTCTCGCAACCCGGGATCGGATGCGCGTACGCAACCTGCGAGTCGCTGCTGCACGCGTTCATCAGCGCCGCCAAGCACAGCAATGCCGTGGCTAGCAAAGTTGGTTGAACCCTGCACGTCCCGCAATCGTTCATCGAGTCCCGGTCCCCCAAGCAGAGTCTCAGCCCCGCGCTCCCAGCTCAACTCATTTCACGACAGCAGTAGCGATTGTAAAATCTATAGTCTCACTACCATCTTGCGCTTTGAGCAGCGGACTCGATTGGCTGGTGTGCGTTGATCGACTATCGAGTGGCTGCGACGGAATATTCCGAGCGCAAGCGGGGGGCAATTTTGACCACCCACATTCGTTGCTGCACTCTTGCACTGTGCGCCCCGCTGCGGCGATCGTCGCGAAGCACGAGCTCACTCCCGCAATGCCGCGGAGAATCGCGGTTTGACGGGCGGCGAGCCTGGATCATGTCAGGCTGTGGGCGTGGGCGGATCCGTCATGGCAAGAGTTTTCGGATTGGCGCTGCTCCTGGCACTGGGCGCTTGCGACATCGGCGGCTCGTCTGCAGAGGCAGCGCCGACGACCAGCGAGCTGCGCGGACTGCCCGCGGACGCGCAGCTCGTCGGCGTCGCGATCACGCCCAACGGCACGCGCTACGTGCTCGATCAGCGTTCCGGGCTCTACCGCATCGACCCTGCTGGCGCGGTGCTCGTTTTCAACACCACCGGCCTCGCCGGCCTGGAGCTCACCGACATCGTCGCGCTGGACGACGCTCGCTTCGCCATCACCGCAGAGAACGACGGATTCTTGTTCGATATCCGCACGGGCAAGCTGTCGAGCTACTTTTGTTATCTTCCGCCTCTGCCCGACTCAGGAGCAGACGGAGACGGCTCTTCGCAGCCCGTCGTGCCCATCAGCGTCAGTCAGACGTTGCAGCTCGCTGGGGTCGCGGTATCGCAGCGCACCGAAGCGGTGGCTTTCAACCCGAACACGGGGCGGCTGTTCGCTCAACCCCGCACTACGCGGCTGGACACCGGTGGCATCGCCGGTTCCGAGCTGTTCGTCTTCGAGCAAGCCGGCGGTGAGCCGGTTTCGGTGTTTCCGCTCGACAGCGGATTCGTGGCAAAAGGCATGGTCGTGGTAGACGATCGCTTGTTCCTCGGCTCCGGCAGCTCACTGTGGGAGGCAGCGCTGGATGGTGCCTTGACCCGAGTCGGAGAATTGGACTCCTCGATCGACCTGGGCGGCATGGCGCGTGCGCCCGACGGCACGCTCTGGCTACTCGATGGCAAAGGCCAACGCCTGGTGAAGTTCGATCCCGAAATCCCGCTCTGGTAAGCGGGGCGCAACTACGCCTCCCCAAAGAGGATGTGCGTCGCCTCCCTTGCGAATGAGCGATCGCGTCACCAGATTGGGAGCTCGCGACAAAGCCGATGACTCCGCATTCGATTTGGGACTTCTGGCGTTGGGCGTTTGCCCGCACTTACTTGCGCGACAAGCGGCGCTGGGGTGAGTCGCAGGCCTCGCTCTGGTCTGCGATCACGGGCCTCAGCTCGAGGTCCATGGAGACCCGCGCAAACAGTACATGCTTTGGCAGCTGCGGACCGGGCTGAGCGGACTCGGCTGCGCGCAGCGGCAAGCGAGCCGGCGCAAAGACTTCAGCGTCGAGCGTAATAACGGTCCGACCCGCGGGTGCTCCATGAGGCACGAACTCCACGTGCACGACGCCCGCGCCGGGATTGGCTCCTTCACCGACGAGAAGCGCGTAAACGGACATCGCGCTGAGGGACATAAGAAGGGCCCGCGGCGATTTCCACGTCTGGGAACGAAGCCACACTGACGCGCTGCTCACCGCGCAGTTCGCTTTCGGTCCGGCTGCTTAGCGCTGTTCGCTGCTCGCCTAGCGAGGCCGCGAGCTGGACAGAGCTGATCGACAGCAGCCCCCGATCAAGCGCGGCACCGGATAAGACCACCGACAGCCCGCGCCCTGCGCCGCCCATGTTGCGTACCGAGCAGGCGGCGAATTGCCTGGCACAACCCACTGTAGCGACATTCTTGGCCGAGCTGCTGTAGAATTCGAACCGCGGCGGCCCTTCAGTGCGGATCTCGTGCGCCGGACGCACGGCGTGCCGAAAATCAAGCCTGATGAGCGGAGTATCGCCGAGCTCGGCATCACCCTGCTGCAGGTACCTGAAACCAACCCGAGCCTGGTTCGCATCGAGACCGAGCAGCGCCGCGGTTTCTTGCAACGTGTCCTCCGCGAACAGCTTCCGCTTGCGCCAGATAGCGCGCAGCGCCGCGGAAGGGGTGCCCGGCGCGAGCACGGCGCTCCACTGCTCTGGCCTGCCGAGCACAGACTTTCGCTCATCCGAGCTGACCTTGCCAAAGTAGTCCGGATTGTTGTTGAAGCCATCGAGCAGAGTTCCGGAACCAAACAGCTCGAGCCAGAGCACGTCGCTATCGTGCACGAGAATGGTGACCACATCCGTCTCGAGCTGACGCGAGAGCTCGCTGGCCAAACGCTGAGCTACATCTTGGCGCTGCTCGTCACACAGCTCGTCGTACACGCCGATCCAGTTCGGACCAGTGGCCACGAGGATGGTTCGATCGATCGCTTGCTCTGCCTCAGCAGGTAGAAAGCCGTCCTCGCGGAGCACCCTGCGAAGGCAAGCCCCGACTCCGTCGAGCCGCGCCCTCGTCTCCGGGTCACGCGCGTGAACCTGAATGTTTACGAAGGTAGAGCCCATGAACTTTCTGGACCCACTCTATTCGAGCATCAAACGGTGGCCACAAAGAGAAAGAGTCACCTCGACCAATGCTGTCGAAACAGGCTTTTTCAGGCAATTGCGCCGGGCACGTGCACTCGACGCCCATTGGGTCGGTGGCTTGGCGAACCGTGGTCTAGGCGCTAGACTGGTCTAATAGTTATGTCGAACGCTGCAACGTGATTGCACTTCCGGAGGACCTTCAAGCCTTTGCTGAGGAACGGGTCCGAGCTGGCGAGTACGCGAGCGTAGGCGATGTTGCTCATGAAGCTTTTCGACTTCTCCGGCAACGCGATGAGCGCAGGCATCAGGTTCGTGAAGACCTCGCTGCCGTCTTCCGCGAGATGGACGATGGCACCTACCTCGAACCATCGGACGACGAGTTCGAGCAAGCTCATCAGCAAAGGTCGCCAGACCCTGCGACGGCACCCGACCATCGGCCAACTGCGCGAAGATCTCGGCGCAGGAATACGTGTGTATTGCATCGCGGCGGGCCGAATCAACGCGCCGCATGGTTACATCTACCGAGTGCACGAGGACGGCACCGTCTACGTCGCGCGCCTCGTTCATCTCGCCCGATACCTTCCGGACCTCCCCGAAAGGCAGATCTAAGGAGCGGGTACGCGGGACAACCCGAATTGCGCAGCAACCGCTGCACGATCACTGCCGCCAAGCGCGAACCTACAAACGCGAAACCGCGGAGTCAGCTTTCGCTAACTCCACGGTTTCATTCTTTGTTGCGCGGGGGCGATTCGTCCGATGTACCACGAGGTTTCTGCGGCTTTCCGCGTTCGGATTGCAGCCTGAAAGACCGAGCGTCGTATGGTACGATACTTTAATGCCCGACGAAGCCGAGGCTCGGAACGCCGAACGAAAGCTCAGAGCGGCCGCTCGGGCTGGGCGCATGACGGTCGAGGTCGTTGCGCTCGGCGATTTCAAGCCGTCACCGTACGCGTCCAGCACGCCCGAAGAGAGGCTCGCTGCCGCTGTCCGACTGATCGAACATCATCAGGCGCTTCGTGGCGGGTTTTCCAAGATTCCGCGCTCGGCGTGGCCCGGTGAAGTCGTGATAGCCGGTGAGGAGCTTGGCTAAACTTCCTCAGGACTTTGCGGACTTGCTGATAGAGCTCTGCGAAGCCAATGCGGAGTTCCTTTTAGTGGGCGGTTGGGCGGTGATCCTTTACGGCCACGTTCGCGCCACTGACGACATGGACGTATTCGTCAGACCTTCGCGCACAAATTCCGAGCGCGTATTTGCTGCACTCGAGGCCTTTGGCGCGCCCCTTCGTGCACACGCGGTTGCGCCGGGCCACTTCGCGACCGAAGGCGATGCGTATCGCTTCGGCATCGCCCCGCTCAAGATTGAGGTGCTCACCAAGATCAGCGGCGTGTCCTTCGACGAAGCTCTTCGAGAGGCCAAGACGTTCGACCTGGATGGCTACGCAATTCCGTACATCGGCAAGCCCGCCCTCATCGCCAACAAGAAATCGGCTGGTCGGCACAAGGACCTCGCCGACGTGGAGGAGTTAGAGCGCCTCCGCGCGAAGTAGCTCCATGAGCTAGTCGGAAAGAATCGCGAAATACAAAAGCGAAAAGCCCGGTTTTCACCGGGGCTTCTCTGTCGTTGCGCAGGGGCGATTTGAACCTCCGACTCGAGCCAACTCGGAAGGTCGGACTACTTCTTCATCCGCAGTTGTTGCTGCTCTTCTGCCTCGAGGTCGGCGAGCGCGCGTGCCAGCTCGTCTTGCTCCGCGGCGTTCAGCGGCATGGATTCCGAGGCAACTTGTTCGACGCGCACCGGGCTGGCCTTGGGTGGCTCGGGCTCGGCTGGAATTAGGCCCATCTTGCGCTTCAAAGACAGCAGATCCTCGTCCGCGCCTTTGGTGACTTCGAGCTCGCGGAACTTGTGCGCCAGGGTATCGCCCGTGGCTTCTTCGTTCAGCTCGGCGTGAGCCTCGGCCTCGGCCTCCATTTGTTCGATGCGGCCTGCCATGCGATCGAAGGTCTCGAACGCGCTGGCGTTCTTGAGGCCGGTCATCGTTTCTTGGATCGCCTTTTGCGCTTCGGCGCGCTTCTTTCGGGCGATCAGCAGGCTCTTCTTGCGCTTGGCCTCCTCGATCTTGTTGTTCAGCGCGCGCAGCGCGAGCTTGAGCTGATCGACGGCTTGCTTCTGCTTCGACCACTGGTCTTGAAACTGCTCGGCCAGCGTTTGGTGTTCTTTTTTGCGTGACAGCGCTTCTTTGGCCAGAGCGTCGTCGCCGGCGCGCACGGCGAGCATGGCGCGCCGTTCCCACTCGCTGGCGTTGGCCGTTTCTTGTTCGACTTGCTTGGCTAGGCGCTTTTCGTCGGCGATCGACGCCGCCACTTGGCGCTTGGCCTCGAGCAACTGATTGCTCATGTCCAACACGATCTGATTGAGCATCTTCTCCGGATCTTCGGAAGTGCTGATCAGATCGTTCAGGTTGCTCTTCAGCAGGGCAGCGAGGCGCGCAAAAATTCCCATGTCTTGTGCCTTGTCGGTTTTAGGTCGACGCCTTCTTGGAGCCAAATTCGCGGAGCGTGGGCACTTGATTGGCGAGTGCCAAATCCAGATCCGCAAGCACCGCTTCGAGCTCGTTCAGGTCCAGACTCTTCAGCTCGAGCGCTGCACCGAGCACGATGCTTTGGCCTTCGATGCCATACGCGGCGTGCACCAGGGCAGTCGCGTTGAGCACCAGAAGCTTTCGGAACAAGGGCGCGGCTGCGGCATCGTCGACCGGGGCGAGGCCGATGTCGACCTGCGCCACGAGCATGGGCGCTGCCACACGCAACGCCACGATTGGCCGATCGGCGCCCATCGACAGCAGGTACGTGCCGTCTTCTGCCCGCTCGAAGCGCCGTTCGAGCCGGAGCAGGTAGCCCTCGAGATCCTCGCTCGTCTGAATCATGTCGCTTTCAGCGTACCACGAATCGGCGCGCCGTCTTTGCTCGCGCGTACCGAGACCAAATCATCGGGCGGCGGCGCCTCGGGCTGGATGGTGACGTGCTCGAGGCCATATTGGCTCTTCAAACACTCGGCCACTTCGCGACAGACGACGGTCCCGTGGTGGCCTCGCGCGAGGGTGACGTGAGCCGTGAGCGTATCGAAGCGATCCGAGATGCGCCAGACATGCAGATCGTGCACGGATGCGACGCCCGGACAAGCGGCAATCGTGCTCTGAATCGCCGTTACGTCGAGGTGCGGCGGGGCGCCCTCCAGCAAGATGGCCGTGGTTTCGCGCAGCACGCGCCAACCACTGAAGGCGACCAAAATGGCGATCAGCGCGGACAGCAGCGGATCGGCGCGCGTCAGGTCCCAGAACAACACGGCTAGTGCAGCCAAGATTGCGCCCACCGAGCCCAGCGCGTCCATGAGTACGTGCGCGAGCGCGGCGCGCACGTTGAGGTTGCTTTGACCGCGCGTGAGCAAATAAGCGACCAGCAGGTTGACGAGCAAGCCGGCGACCGCGGTGGCGAGCATCGGTTGGGCATGGATTGGGAGCGGCGACATCCAGCGCTCGATCGCCTCCTTGACGATCAGCAGACTGACGAATGCGAGCGTGATGCCGTTGACGAACGCGGCCAGAACCTCCGCGCGCAGTAGGCCAAAGGTGCTCTTGTTCGTACGCGGTAGATCGGCGAAGTGCTGCGCCACCAGCGCTAGTACCAGCGCGCCGGCGTCGGCCAGCATGTGACCGGCGTCAGCGAGCAGCGCCAAGCTGCCGCTCCAGAAGCCGACCGCCACCTCCACGACCATGAACGAGGCGGTGATTCCGAGCGCGACCGACAGCGCCCGCTTCGGGCTGGTTTTCGTGCCATGGCCGTGCCCATGGCCATGGCCGTGACCGTGGCCATGCCCGTGGTCAGGGGGGGGATCGTGGTCATGCGAGCCGCTCACGCCTCGAAGCAAAGCATCGAACCCCCGGCGTGGAAAAGCGAGCCGCGAACTGCCCAAAATTCAAGGCATTTTACGGCGGCCACCGCGAGTGACTTGCGCTCGAAAGACGCCTGAGTAGGCTTGGCCATGTTTGACAAGAACTTGCGCGAGTGCCTGACGTTCGACGATGTCATGCTCGTACCCGCGTACAGCGAGGTCCTGCCGACCGAGGTGGACGTTCGCACGCGCCTGACCCGCACGATCGAGCTCAATATCCCGATCGTGAGCGCGGCCATGGACTCGGTGACCGAGGCACGCTCCGCGATCGCCTTGGCGCGCCAGGGTGGCATCGGCATCATCCACAAGAACTTGCCTCCGGCGGCGCAGGCCGAGCAGGTCGATCGCGTGAAACGCGCCGAGAGCGCGGTCATCCTCGATCCGGTGACGGTGCGGCCCTCGCAGTCGCTGCGCGAAGCGTTGGCCGTGATGCGCGAGAACGACGTGTCCGGCGTGCCGGTCGTCGAAGGCGAGTCGCCCGTGGGCATCTTGACGGCGCGCGACATTCGCTTCGAGAAGAATCTGGACCAGCCGATCAGCGCGCTGATGACGACCAAGCTGGTGACGGTACCGCCGGGCTGCCAGCCCGAGGCTGCGCGCGAGCTCTTGCACAAGCACCGCATCGAGAAGCTGCTCGTGGTCGACAACGGCAAGCTCGTCGGTCTGATCACGATCAAGGATTTGCTGCAGGCCGAACGCAATCCGCTGGCCGTCAAGGACGACCGCAGCCGGCTACGCGTCGGCGCAGCAATCGGCCCCGGCGCGGATCGCGAAGCGCGCAGCGATGCCCTGGTCGAAGCAGGCGTGGACTTGCTCGTGCTCGACACCGCTCATGGCCACCACTTCGGCGTGATCGAGGCCGTGCGCGCGACCAAGAAGCGGCACCCGAACGTGCAGCTCGTGGCCGGCAACATCGCGACGGCCGAGGCGGCCAAAATGCTGATCGATGCCGGAGCCGACGCCGTGAAGGTCGGCATCGGCCCTGGCAGCATCTGCACCACCCGCATCGTAGCCGGCATCGGCGTGCCCCAAATCACGGCCATTGCCGACTGTGTCGAGGTAGGTGAGCGCCACGGGATTCCGATCATCGCCGATGGCGGCATCAAGTACTCGGGCGACGTGACCAAGGCCATCGCGGCCGGCGCCTCCGCCGTGATGATCGGCTCGCTCTTCGCCGGCACGGACGAAGCGCCGGGTGAGCTCGTCCTGTACCAGGGCCGCAGCTACAAGCAGTACCGCGGCATGGGCTCGCTCGGCGCGATGAAAAAGGGCAGCAAGGACCGCTACGGTCAAGGCGGCACCGCCGACGAAAAGCTGGTTCCGGAAGGCATCGAGGGGCGCGTGCCACATCGGGGCTCGCTGGCCTCGATCATCGGGCAGTTGGTGGGCGGGCTGCGCGCCGGCATGGGTTACACCGGGTCGAAAACGATCGCGGACTTGCGCAACAACTCCAAGTTCATCCGCATCACCGGTCAGGGCCTGCGCGAGAGTCACGTGCACGACGTGATGATCACCGAAGAAGCGCCAAACTACCGCAGCACCTGAAGCGCGACGCCGAAGGCTGCGTGCTCTTCGGCGTGCGCGTGACCATCAAAAAAATCTCGGATCAGCAGCTGGGCCCTCACGGCGAAGGCCCAGCACTCAAGCGCTCCGCTCCTCAGGGGCAGGCGCCCGTGGCATCGATGGCCACGCCCGCGCGGGCAGCCTCGCAGCTGTTGCCGTAGGTTTTGCCATCACAGCCGCACACGGGATCGTAGTTCGCCGTGCAGCCGCCTTGTACGATGGCGGCGCAGGTTCCGGTCGCATCGGCCCTGCCACACATCGCTGCGATGGGGTAGTTGCAGTATTGGCCCGTGGCGCAGGTGGCGCCGAGCTTGCCGCCGCAAGTCACGCTGCACGCTCCGGTCGCGGCCACTGAAACGCCGGCGGCGCGAGCCGAGCAGGCATTGCCGTAGGTATTGCCGTCGCAGCCGCAGACCTCAGCGAGCTCCTTGGTGCAGGCGGTGGGAATGGGGGTGCAGCTGCCTGTCTGATCGCCCGAGCCGCACTTGGTCGCGATCGGAAAGTCACACAGCTCATTCTTGGCGCAGGTGATACCCTGGAAGCCGCCGCACGTCTTGCCGGGCGTCGACGCTTCGCACGTGCCGCTATGAAGGACCGAGAGGCCCTTGGCCGCGGCGGCGCAGGCGCTGGAATACGTGACGTTGTCGCAGCCGCACACCGGGTCATAGACCGCATCGCACGCATCCGGGATCCTCGTGCAGCTGCCGGTCTGATCACCCGAGCCGCACTTGGTCGCGACGGGAAAATCGCAGTACTCGCTCTTCGCGGCGCAGGTGGCTCCTATGAGGCCACCGCACGAGGCGCCCGACGAGGGCTGGTCGCACACGCCCGTGTGCGCCACCGAGCTGCCTTTGGCCGCCGCCTCGCATTCGCTCGAGTAGGTTTGACCGTCGCAAGCGCAGACGGGCGCGTAGATGTCGGTACAGATCTGAGGCCTGGGTTTACATACACCGGTTTGATCGGCCGCGCCGCACGCGGCATTGGCTTCATAGGCGCAGTATTCATTGGCTGCACAGCTCAGGCCGAGCAGACCGCCGCACGAGTTGCCGCCCGTCGCACCGGCAGCTCCGCCCGCTTTGCCCGCAGCCCCAGCACTGCCGCTCGGTTTGCCAGCAGCCCCACCACCGCCGCTCGGCTGGCTGCCCGCTGCGCCGGCACTGGCCATCGGATCGCTGCCCGCGCTGCCGACCGTACACGCCTTGTCGGGCGGGCAGTCGTCGCCGATCACGACCGGCTCGCAGCCTTTGGGAGCCATCGCCAGCGGCGCCAGTAAGAACACCGGTAAGAATGCAGCCCAAGGACGGTTTTTGCTTCGGTTCGCTGATTGCTTGTTGGTCATGATGGTTTCCCTCAGTCCCCCTTCGGATCTGGTGTGAGCCGAGCGCGCGCGCGCTCTCGCTCTTGGCGCAGTAGCCCGTTCGGAAATCGTCGGGCATGCTCGGTGATCAGTGCCGCCGCGGTGCTGCGATCACCCGCGCCGAGCGCGGCGAAAGCGCGATCGAGCAGCTGCGTTTCTGCGGCGAGCGTGCTCTCGTCGCGCGGCCGTTGCGCTTCGCTCGCGGCGGGCTCGTGCGCCGAAGCGAACGCGGCCACCGCAGCCTGTGCGGAGCTTGCGCTGTCATTTGCGGGCGGATTCGGACTCGGATTCGGTGCGACTGGCGTTGACGGATTGCCGGCGGCAAGGGCACTCGGGCGCACGGCGACGTTCGGCAGCGCTCGAGCCGGCTCGGACCCCGGCTCTGTCGCGACGCCTGGCGCGGCTTCGGGTGGCAGCAAATGGGCCGGCGACAGCGCCGCTTTCGCGCCAGATTGCGGGCGCACCGTGGCAGCGCTGCTGCGCACTCGACTGACCAAGGCGGCGGCACGCACGGGCTCGTACTCATGAGCGAGCGGAAGCGCGACGCCCGCGACCGGGGCGGCGATCACCGCTGCCAGGCCGAGCTTTGCCGGCCAAGACAGCGCGCTCAACTTCGAAAGCGCGCTCGCGCCAAAGCTGGCTTGCGCCGCGGCGGCGACATTCGTGCTAGCGAGCGCCGTGCCGGCGGCGAGACCCGCAGCCAAGATCCGTTGCCGCAAGCGGTTTTGCTCGGACAAGCTGGGCAGATCGGCTCGTAGCGCTTGCTCGAAGACCGAATCATCGTCGTCGTCCCAATTCATGGCGTGCTCCTGTGGCTTCCGCGTAACCGCGTTATTTCCGCGTCGAACGCGAGGCGCGCGGCGCGCAGCCGCGAGTAAACCGTATTGAGGGGGATGCCGAGCACCTCGGCGATCTCCGGCGCGGACATCTGTTCCACGCGGGCGAGCACGAACACCTCGCGCTTGTCGTCGGCGAGTGACGCCAAGGCGCGGCGAGCCAGCGCCAAGCGCTCACGTTCCAGCGCGCGATCGCCGCTCTCTTGCTGGGACGGGCGTGGCAATTCCGGATCGCCTTCACGCGCGGCCTCGAGTGACGCCGGTTCGCGGCGTGCGCGCTCGCGATACTTTCGCGCGATGCGCAGCGCGATCGCATAAAGCCAAGTGCCCAGCTCGGCGCGGCCGTCGAATTCAGGCAGACGACGCTGCACGACGATGAACACGTCCTGCAGTGCGTCTTCCAGCTGCGAGTCTCGAACGCCCAGGCTGCGTAGGCAGCGCCAGACGTAGCGAAAGTGCGCTTCGTAAACCGTCGCTAGATCGAGCACGGGGGCTTGGGGCTCCGCCGAGGGAAGTGGCCGCGGCATGGCGCGACGACCCAAGGCTCCAGCGTTCATGATGGTTTATCCCGGCAAGCGGGCAAATCCGTCTCAGAAAACGACGCCCGCTCGCGCGAGCGCCGAGCCGCTCGCGATCGGCACCTGGAACACCTCGTCATAACTACGGATTTCGAAGCTGGGCCGGATCAGATTGAGCTGCCCTTCGAGCCCCAGGCTGGTCCAAAATGGCGGGCGTTCGAAGGGGGTGAAGCTCGCACCCAGGGTGGGCGCCACCTCCCAAGCGCTGCCGTCGTGGGACTCGACACTGCCTTTGCCGGTGGCAGAGAGCAGGTACGTCGCGATCCCGAGCCGCGCTTGCACGCGCGGCCAGGGCTCGAACAGCCCCACCAGGTATGGTCCCAGAGCGCCAATCCGCGCGCCGTGATCCTTTTCGTCCACGCTCGTCGTCGGCAACAAGTAACGAAACCCGGCCGCGATGCCGAAACGGGTCCACTTGAGCTGGGTATCGAGCTCGAGCATCAGCGTCGGGTCCGGCAGAGTGCCCAGGTGAAGCCCGCCTCCGGCTGTAAGTCCAAACTTGGGATGCGAGCGATGGGAGGACTTCGGCGCGGGCGGCGCGGGCGCAGCAGGCGGCGCCGGCGCAGCAGGCTCGGGCGCAGCAGACTCGGGCTGCTCTCGCTTGGGCTCGAGCAGGGCCAGCGTGATCACGACTGCCGCGCGCAGCAACTCCTGACAGTTCGCATCGTGCAGCTCGCGACGCTGGTTCGCGGCTTCGACCACCAGCTGATAGCCGGAGCTCTCCTGCGTCAGTGTGACGCGCGCCGTGTCCGACGTGGCGACCGCGCCCAGGCGCTGCTCGAGCTCGCTTTCGAACTCCGCGAGTGAGCCGCACTCTGCCGGGATCTGCGCAGAGATCGCGGCGCGTGCGGGAAGCACGACCAGCGAGCAGCCGACGCCGAGAGCCAGCGGGAGCCACGCCGAGGCTCTCACTTCGGTGCGGTCTCGAACTCGTACGCGAGTCCTACGCTGCCGCTCAGGCTGGCGACAGAGCCAATGCCGTCGGCACACGTGCCGAGTGTTTCGCCGCTCAATCGTTCGCCGCTCAGGTCGACGCGCGAGATGAACGAGAGATGACGACCGAGGCGATACGCCGCGCCCAGCGCGCCACCCAGGCCGATCGCCGGTCCGTCCCATTCGCTGCAGGCGAAGCTGTGCGCGGGTTCGCTGATGCTTGCACTATCTTTGCGCGTGCCGAACGCATTGACGTACTGAAAGACCATACCGATCCGCAAATTCACGAAGAAATCGAATCTTTCACGATGAATCGGAAAAACGCGCGCGGAAAGCCACGTGCCGGTCGCCGTGTACTGACTATCGATCGAATTTTCGCCGGAGAGCATGCGCACGCCACCGAGGCCATGATGCTCCAGCTCCAGCCCCAGCGCGAACTCGGGTTTCCAGGCGAGGTGGGCGGCGAACGCGTAGCTCGCGCCCCACTTGTCTTCATCCGTTGCATCGTCGAAGCTCGAGCCCAGCCGCGCATTGAAACCGAGGCGCGCCTCGAGCGTGAGCGGCAGCGCGCGATAGTTGCGAGTGAAGTCGGTCGGCGCATCTCGAGCAGCCGGCGCCTTCGTGCTCGCGTCGCTGGGCAGCACTTGGTTCTCGCTCGGCGTTGCTGGAGTGGCAGGCCCCGGCGGTGTCGCCGGCGCCACTTCGGGCACGGCCGCAGCGGGGGGCTCAGCGGCGACTTCGGACTCGGCGGCGGGCGGCGGCGCGGGCTCGGGCGCGGGTGGTGAGGGCGGCGCGGGCGGGGCCGGCTGCGCCGACGCGAGGCTCGACGTGAAGCTCGCCGCAAGCAGCAACGACCAAGACCGAGGAACGCGCATGGTCGCGACTATCGCGCGCGATCCAGGATCACGCAATTAGCTAGGCGAGGCTCGGGCAAGCGCCCCGTCCGCGGGTCGAAAATCGACCATTTACCGCAATTTATCGCCAATTTGAGCCTCGGAAGCAGCCCCTCGCACAAGCGTTGACAGGCCGGGCTTCGGCGGTCATATTCCGCGGCGGAGAGATGACCGAGCGGCCGAAGGTACCTGATTCGAAATCAGGCGTACCCGTAAGGGTACCAAGGGTTCGAATCCCTTTCTCTCCGCCCCTGCCCCCTCGCTGAGCAACCCGTCACGCTCCGTCGCTGAGCGACGGTGGCGAGTCGGTGCTCGGCCGCTTCGCCGGGTTGACGCCGTACCCACGCTGAAGCAACCGACAACAGTGAGTATTCTGGGTCACTGGTTTCGGGACTGTTGGGCGGTGGTGGCGTTGGCTTCGGTGGCGTGCGCGAGCTCGTCGGGTGGGCTGTCATTCGGGGCGCGACATTGGGCGTGCGACGAGACCGAGAGCTGCACCTGCCAGGCGTTGAGCAGCCACGAGGACCGATTCAGCAGCCATGCGGTGGATGAATGTTTGGTGGGCAACTGCTGTCTGCTGACACAGAGCGGTGCCAACGATACCAGCGCCCAATGCGAGTGTGTCACGGCGGTGAGCTGCAGCGAGGAGCAAAAGAGCCGCAAGGGCTCGACCGTGGTCAGCCAATGCCCTCCGCCCGGCGAGGGACCGAACGCCAACAAAGCCTGTGCTGCGAGCGGCGAGAACTGCGGCCGGAGCTACATTCAGAGCAAGGATCTCACGGGCTGCTGCGACGGCACGGTGTGTAAGCCGAACGATGCCGACGTGCTCGTGTGTCAGGCGGCCAGCGCCGAGGAGCAGGCGATGGCGCGCCAATGCGCGCTCGTCGCACGCTCGAGCAGACAATCGCTGACCGTGCGAACGCTCGTACTGAAGAGCTCGCAGGGCGACCTGCAAGTGCCGACGGCTGTGGCCCATGTTGCCACCTTGAGCGGCACGAAGGGCTGCCTGAGCTCACTCGAGATCACCCTGGGCAAGGACAACTGCCTACTCGAGCTCGACGCCGAAGTGATCTCGGGCAAGCTGCGGGCCAAGTCACTGCGCGGAGAGGTCAAGGACTGCGTAGGGTTTACCGGCGACCGCTCGAAGGTGCTCGCGGGCTTGCTGGCGAACACCGATACCCAGACCAACGATTTTTCGTTTACCGGGCTATCCTGTGACGGAGGGAACGTCGTCCAGGACCTGGCTTGCGAAACCGGCACGTTCGATTTTCAGATCGACGCCACGATCAACGAGATCACCTTCGAGGACCAGCACCTGATCCTCGAAGGAACGACCTGCGCCTCGCTGAACGCCGACTGCCCGAGCGAGTAGCGCTAGCTCGAACAGCTGCGTGGGCCGTCGCTGTTCGACGCGCTCACTTCACGACGGTCGACGGCTCGAAGCAGGTGATGTTCGTCTCGATGTGGAAGTTCGAGTCCGTGGTCTGGCGCTCGGCGTGGAAGATGTCCATCGGGTAGGTGGAGCCGACGGTGATGTCGAGCGCGGCCGCTTGCAGGTCGAAGTCGATCGTGCCCTCGAGGGCCTGATGCTGCCCGCCGACGTCGAGCGCGAGCTTGTTGTTCACGAAGATCCACAAATCATCGTCGCCGCGGAAGGTGAACTTTTGCTTGGCTTGGTAGGTGAACGTGACGTGGATCTCGGTCGTGAACGAGTAGTTGTGGGTCTGACCGGGAGTGTTGCCGAAGCCCTTGTCGTCGATCGGAAAAAACGAGGTCGAGTCGTACACGGAGACGCCCGAGCCGGCCGGGGTCTCGGTGAGCATCAGCTCGCCTTTGATCTCCATGTTGACGTTCGGAGTGGTCGTGTACCACTGCGCGAAGCTCATGCCGTTCTTGATGGAGTAGGTCGGTGGCGTGATCGTCCACGGGGCGCAGGTGCCGATGCCACACACGCCGGGTGGAGTGGGGTTCGACGCCGTCCAGCAGCCGGGACCCGCCACGGTGCGTTGCTGCCGACCGACACCCTGCGGAACCGAGGTTCCGTTTTTGATGTCGGGCATGCCGGTGTACGCGGTTGGCTTGCTGTTCGCGTCCAGCGTCGGCTCGACCAGCCCACAGCCGACGTCGTTCCAGCCTTTGTAGATCGCGCCGTCCATTTGCTTGACCATGCGCGCGGAGGCTTCGAAATCCGGATGGCCTCCCGCCTCGCCCGAGCCTTTGAAGTCGCGATACGTGACAGGCAGCACCTGGCCGCACTTCGAGGCGGCACCACCCGACCCCGTGCCGCCGGTCGGCTCGACGCCCAAATTCGGGCCGCCTGCGACCTCGAAGGCTAGCCCGGAGCCGCTGCCCGCGCTGCCATTGCCATGGCCGCTGCCACCCGAGCCGGGCCGGCCCGCGGGTTCGCCGCCTGAGCTGGATGCCGAGCAGCCCGCCAAAGCGACGGTGACGAGTGCGGTCAGAGGCAAAGCAAGGACGCAGAGATAGCGAGGGGACAAGGACGGAATCTCCAGGGTAAAACGTAAAGGCGAAGTTTATCGAGTCTGGCACCAAGCTAGAATCGGTTCCAGTTCGATCGGGAAAGAATCGAGCACGCGCCGCACCGCCGAGGGCCTCCAAGCGAGCTGCCTCGCTGTTTCCAGCAGCCGCTTAATTATCCCGTGTGGGCACAGCC
>Ga0247779_1000615_pt1 | contig 20871 bp, 35 predicted proteins | sample UWRJL221509R5_FD_179925 | JGI IMG/M metagenome (GOLD analysis project Ga0247779, IMG submission 179925) | Plant litter microbial communities from Arlington Agricultural Research Station in Wisconsin, United States - UWRJ-L221-509R-5 | ecosystem: Environmental > Terrestrial > Plant litter >... | reverse complement strand
GCGGCATTGCGGGCAGTGGCACGTCGAGCTGCGCCAGGCGCGGGAGCAGTTCGACGTCGATGATGCGGCGGTCGCGGACCTCGCCCAGCGCCGCCGCGTGGCCGGCGAGGCACGCGTCCCAGGTCGGCGCCGCCGCGGCGACCTCGTCATCCCAGCGGCCGAAAAGCTTCAGCGCGCTGCGCAGCCGACGGATGCCGACGCGCATCTGGTGCACCAGCTCCGGCTCGTCCGAGCCGCCGGCGATGTCCGCCGCGTTGGCGAGGATCTGCTGCACGCAGTGGTCGACGATGCGGCGCAGCGCGGCCGGCGACGACAGGCCGCCCAGCGCGGGCGGGGACTTCAGCTCGATTGCCATGGGGCGATGCTAGCCCCGGTGATGCAGCTCAGGGCGTCGCCGCCCGCCACGCAGTGCCGAAGCGCTCCAGCTCCGCGCCATCGACGTCGGACACGGCCCAGAATTGCATCGCGCCATCGCTCCAGTGCACGACGTTGAAGCCGCGGCGCTGCAGCCGCTCCGGCGCGGCGCCGCGATCGGCGGGCCACACGAACAGGTCGATCTTGTGCAGGCGGACCTGGTAGGCCAGCACGGCCGTCGGCCGGCCCTGCATGGCCTGTACGCGGCCGCCCAGCAAGGTGAAGCCGCCGGGCAGGTCGCCCAGCACCGGCGGGGCATAGTCGAGCCGGCCCTGGAACCAGGGCTTCACCGTGTGGCGGTCGCTGGAGGCGACCTCGAACAGCGGGCCGACCTGCAGCGCACGGACGTGGCCGGCGACGAGCTCGTCGGCCAGGCCTTGCGGGCTGGCGCGCCAGCTCTGGACGGCCAAGGTCAGCGCGATGCCGAGGCAGGCGCCGAGCACCAGGCCGCCGGTGCCGAACAGCGCGCTCCAGTGCCAGCGGCGCGGCGCGGGCGTCGGCTTGGCGGCGCTCTGCAGCGCGGTCTGCGTGCGAACGGCGGCATGCAGCCGCTCGCTGGCCGGATGGCGGCTGGCATGGGTGCGCAGAAAGCGGGAAAGCTCGTCGTCGTTCATGGCTGTGTTCGGTGCCTGCTCAAGGCAGACCCGCCAGAGAGAGGAGTTGCTTCATCCGTGCGCGTGCCCGCGACAGGCGCGACATCACGGTACCGATCGGCACGCCGGCGATCTGGGCGATCGCGCGGTAGTCCAGGTCCTCCAGTTCGCGCAGCACGATCACCTCGCGCAGCGCCGGCGAGAGCGCTCGCAGCGCGACATCGACCGCATCGCGCTCGCGCTGGGCCGACAGCGCCTGCGGCGGTTGCGGCGCGGTGTCGGGCGGGTCGTCCCAGTCCTCCTCGTCGAGGCCGCGCAGCTCGGGACGGCGACGTGCCAGCGCGGTGAAGCAGCAGTTGCGCACGATGGCGAGGAACCAGGGCTTCACCTCCTCGCCGGAGCGCAGGCCGCCGAAGTAGCGGAAGGCGCGCAACGCGGCCTCCTGCGTCGCATCCTCGGCCGCGGCGGCGTCGCGCAGCAGCCAGCGCGCGAGGTTGTGCGCCGCATCCAGATGCGGCAGCACGACGGTCTCGAAGCGCTGGTTCTCGGTCATGGCCCTGGTTCTCTCAGGCCTTGGCGATTTCGAAGTAGCCGTCCATGCCCTCGTGCCCCTCGCCGCAGAAGTTGTCGCAAAGGAAATGCAGTTTGCCAGGGCCGGGCGCGGTGAGCGCGAACTCCACGGCGCGGCCGGGCATCAGGTCCACGCGCTTGTCGAAATCGGGCAGGAAGAAGCCGTGCGGGAAGTCCAGCGCGGTGATCTTCAGCAGCACGTGTTCGCCGGCCTTCAGCGGGATCACACGCGGCGTGAAGCGGAAGCGCTGGGCGGTGAGCTCGATCACGCGCGGCGCGGGCTGGGCGCGGGTGAGGCCGGCCACCATGAGGCCGGCGACCAGCGGCAGGACGGTGCGACGCTTCATCGTCATGCCTGGGCTCCGATCGGGTGTTCGGTCAGCGAGGCCTTGTCGCCATGCTCGATCTCGATGCCGCGCCAGCCGAGGCCCCGGTAGGGCGCCGCGGCATCCCAGGGCAGCGGCGTGGGCTTCTCGGCCGTGCCAGGAGCCGGCAGCGGGAACATCAGCGAGCGGGCCGAGTGGTGGGCGATGTGGCCCGTCTGGAAATGATGTTCCTGGTGGATGTGGCCGTAGAACACGGTGACGTGTTCGTGCGGCATCAGCAGCTCCAGCGCTTGCGCGCCGTCGCGCGTGTGCCAGTCCCACTTGGGCACCAGCGGGAACAACGGCCGGTGCGCGAGGATGACGAGCGGCGCCTTCGGATCGAGCGTAGCGAGCTCGGTCTTCAGCCAGGCGAGCTGCTCGGCGCCCAAGGTCGTGCCCTTGTCCGAGACGTTGTCCAGCGCGATGAAGTGGACGCCCTTGTGCTCGAAGCGGTAGTAGGTGTCGCCGAAGTTCTCGTGGAAGGCGGCGCCGCGGTCCAGCGAGGCGTCGTGCTCGCCCGGCAGGAAGCGGATCGTCTTCACCTTCAGCGGTTCGATCATCGTCTTGAACTCGGCCATGCGGCGGCGGCGTTCGACGGGGTCGTCGGTGGTGTGGGTGAGGTCGCCGGTGAAGACGATGAAGTCCGGCGGCGTCGGCAGCGCATTGACCGCGGCGACGGCCTTCGGCAGCGTGCCGCGCGCATCGGGATTGGGCGGGCCGTTGAAGCCCCAGTGGATGTCGGAGAGCTGGACGAAGTAGAACTCGTCCGCCGGCGTCGGGCGGGTGGCGCAGCCGGCCAGGCCGGCCACCGAGATGGCGCCGCCGCCCAGTGCGGCGAGCTGGAGGAAGTCGCGTCGTTGAAGCGTCATGGCAAGGCTCCTGTTGGGATCACTTGCCATGCAATACCGCCGCGTCGGCGGGTTTATTCCCCGGGGTGACGCAGCACGCGCCGCAAAAACGACAAAGCCCGCACTGGGCGGGCTTTGTATTTTCCTGGTTGCGGGGGCCGGATTTGAACCGACGACCTTTGGGTTATGAGCCCAACGAGCTACCGAACTGCTCCACCCCGCGACTGACTGGGTGAGTCTTGCACACTGATGCAAGATCGGAATTTTGGTTGCGGGGGCCGGATTTGAACCGACGACCTTTGGGTTATGAGCCCAACGAGCTACCGAACTGCTCCACCCCGCGACTGAGCCTGCAAGTATATACCGTTTTTGTATGTCCGGTCAAAGTCCGACGCTCTTGAGCGATGAACCGAACTGATCGACGTCCTGGAAGCCGATCACGCGATCGGGCAGTTCCCGGCCCTTGGCGTCGAAGAAGATCGTGCCGGGCGGGCCGAACAGCTTGAAGCGCTTCAGCAGCGCGCGGTCGTCCAGGCTGTTGGCCGTGACGTCGGCGCGCAGCAGCAGCGCGTGCGACAGACGCTCGCGCACGGCGGCATCGGTGAAGGTGTCGCGGTCCATTTCCTTGCAGGAGACGCACCAGTCGGCATAGAAGTCCAGCATCACCGGCTTGCCGGCAGCGGCGATCGCGGCATCGAGCTCGGCAACGCTGCGGACCGACTGGAAATGCAGCCCGGCCGCTTCAGCCTTCGCGGTCGCAGAACCAGCCGGGCCACCCAGAGCCAGCGAACCGAGTGGCTTCAGCGGATCAGTGCCGCCTTGCGCCGCGCCGATCAGTTGCGCGCCGCCCCAGACTAGCGCGATCACGGCCACCGACTTGCGCAGCCAGGCCAGCGGGCGCGCCGCGGGTGTGGCTTCGAACAGGCCGAACATCGCCGCAGCCGCCACCAGCAGGCCGCCCCACAGCAGCTGCGCTGCAGCGACCGGCAATACCGGCTGGACCATGTAGATGGCGACGGCGAGCAGCAGCATGCCGAAGAAGTGCTTGACGCCATCCATCCAGGCGCCAGCGCGCGGCAGCAAGGTGCCGGCGGAAGCGCCGAGCAGCAGCAGCGGCACGCTCATGCCCATCGCGAGCGCGAACAAGGCGCTGCCGCCCAGCACGACGTCGCGCGTCTGGCTGATGTAGACCAGCGTCCCAGCCAGGGGCCCGGTGACGCAGGGGCTGACGATCAGCGCCGAGACGCCGCCCATCAGGAACACGCCGGCGAGCTTGCCGCCTGGCAGGCGCTGGGAGAACTGGGTCAACCCGCCGCTCAGGCCCGAAGGCAGCTGCAGCTCGTAGGCGCCGAACATCGACAGCGAGAAAGCCACCAGCGCGAGCGCGAACAGGCCCAGCACCCAGGGCTTCTGCAGGGCACCCGCGAGGCCCTCGCCGGCCAGCGCCGCGGCCACGCCCAGCAGCGTGTAGACGACGGCCATGCCCAGCGAGTAGCCGACGGCCAGCAGCAGGCCGCGCGCACGCGACGGCGAACCGGAGCCGACGATGATGCTGGACAGGATCGGCAGCATCGGCAGCACGCAAGGCGTCAGCGACAGGCCCAGGCCCAGCAGCAGGAACAGGCCGACGATCGGCCAGAAGTGGCCGGCCGCCAGGGTGCTGGCGATGCGGTCGCCAGCGGATACGGGAGCCGCCGTGGCTGCCGGCTGCGGTGCCGGCGCGGCCGGTGCCGCTGCAGCCAGCGGATCGGGCGTATCGAGCTTGGTCGCCGTGCCCTTGGCGAGGTCGACCTGCCACAGCGTCGTCATGGGCGGGTAGCACAGGCCCTTCACAGCGCAGCCCTGCCCGGTGACGCTCAGCTTGAACGGACCGCTCGCGGCCGAGACCGGCAGGCGGACGGCCAGCCGATCGTGATAGATCTCGACTTCCTTCTGGAAGGTCTCGTCGAACTTCCGATCGCCGGCCGGCAGTTCGGGCTCGCCGAGCGTTGCACCCTCGACGCTGGCCTTGAACTGCTCGCGGTACATGTAGTAGCCGGGCGCGATCGCCCAGGCGGCCTCGACGGTCTTGTCGTCGAGCGTGTGGACCTGCAGCGCGAAGGCCTGCTCCGGGTCGAGGAAATCATCGGCAGCCCGGGCCGGAGACAGGCCCAGTGCGAGAGCGAGGAACACGAGGCCGGCAAGGGCGCGCATCAGGAGTCGGTGCATGGTCAGCAGGAGGAAGAATGTCCGCGGCAAGGCCGGCAGCTTATGCCGTTTCGCGCGGTTCCGTGTTGCCGGGGTCTTGCCAGGCGCACGGCCATAAAAAAGGCCAGCACGAAGGCTGGCCTTTCAGATCGCAGAAGCGAGAACCGACTGATTACTCGGCAGCAGCCTCGGCCGACGCTTCGGCTTCGGTGCGCTCGACCAGCTCGACATAGGCCATCGGCGCGTTGTCGCCAACACGGAAGCCCATCTTCAGGATGCGGGTGTAGCCGCCCGGACGCGCCTTGAAGCGCGGGCCCAGCACGTCGAACAGCTTGACGACCATGTCGCGATCGCGCAGGCGGTCGAAGGCCAGACGACGGTTGGCGACGGTCGGCTCCTTGGCCAGGGTGATCAGCGGCTCGACGACGCGGCGCAGTTCCTTGGCCTTGGGCAGGGTGGTCTTGATGGCTTCGTGCTGCAGCAGCGAGTTGCACATATTGCGCAGCATCGCCTTGCGGTGTTCAGAAGTACGGTTCAGCTTACGGAGGCCGTTACGGTGACGCATGGTGCTTGTTCCTTTCCTAGATTAATCCCAGCAGCCGTATCAGGTACTGCCCGGGTGCACCGGGTGGTCCGGAAGACCACCCACTTTCAAAAAAACGCTTTGCCCTCTCGGAGGGCGGACCGGTGTACTCACCGGCCGGGAGTCCAACTCAACGCTTGTCGAGACCTTGCGGCGGCCAGTTCTCGAGACGAGCACCCAGGGTCAGGCCGCGCGAAGCGAGGACTTCCTTGATCTCGTTGAGCGACTTGCGACCCAGGTTCGGGGTCTTCAGCAGCTCGGTCTCGGTACGCTGGATCAGGTCGCCGATGTAGTAGATGTTTTCGGCCTTCAGGCAGTTCGCAGAACGCACCGTCAGCTCGAGCTCGTCGACCGGGCGCAGCAGGATCGGATCGAAGCTGCTGGAACGCTGGGCCGGCTGGTCGAAGGCGTCGACCAGGTCGGTGCCTTGCAGCTGAGCGAAGACGGCGAGCTGTTCGACCAGGATCTTGGCCGAGGCACGGATCGCTTCCTCGGGCGAGATCGCGCCGTTGGTCTCGATCTCCATGACCAGCTTGTCCAGGTCGGTACGCTGCTCGACGCGGGCGTTCTCGACGGCGTAGCTGACGCGCTTGACCGGGGAGAACGAGGCATCGAGGACGATGCGGCCGATGGACTTGGTCGGCTCGTCGCCGAAGCGGCGCATCGTGCCGGGAACATAGCCGCGGCCCTTCTCGACCTTGATCTGCATGTCCAGCTTGCCGCCCTGCGACAGGTGGGCGATGACGTGATCCGGGTTGATGATCTCGACGTCGTGCGGCGTCTGGATGTCGGCGGCGGTGACGGGGCCTTCGCCTTCCTTGCGCAGGACGAGGGTCACTTCATCGCGGTTGTGCAGGCGGAAAACCACACCCTTGAGGTTCAGCATGATGTGAACCACGTCTTCCTGCACGCCGTCGATGGCGGAGTACTCGTGCAGCACGCCGGCAATCGTCACTTCGGTCGGCGCATAACCCACCATCGAGCTCAGCAGCACACGGCGCAGGGCATTGCCCAGCGTGTGGCCGTAACCGCGTTCGAACGGCTCCAGTGTCACCTTGGCGCGATGACCGCCCAGAGGTTCCACATTGATGGATTTGGGTTTGAGCAGGTTTGTTTGCATGAGGTCTTTCTTTCAATACCCTCGGTTCGTTACACCGATAAGGCTGAGGACCAGTCGGAGCCGACCGTACTGGCTCAGCCCAGACGAGGGAAGGCCGACGAAGCCCGCAAGGGCAACGCCGGCAGCAGCGAAACGATTAACGCGAGTACAACTCGACGATCAGCGATTCGTTGATCTCGGCGCCGAACTCGTCGCGGTCCGGGGCCTTCTTGAAGACACCTTCCAGCTTGGTGCCGTCGACCTGCACCCAGGCCGGCAGGCCGATGGACTCGGCCAGCTTGAACGCGTCGACGATGCGCAGCTGCTTCTTGGCCTTTTCGCGCACGGCAACGGTGTCGCCGGCCTTGACCAGGTAGGAAGCGATGTTCACGACTTCGCCGTTGACCGTGATGCCCTTGTGCGAAACCAGCTGGCGCGCTTCGGCACGGGTCGAACCGAAGCCCATGCGGTAGACGACGTTGTCCAGGCGGCTTTCCAGCAAGGTCAGCAGGTTGGCGCCGGTCGAGCCCTTGCGGCGCTCGGCTTCGGCGAAGTAGCGGCGGAACTGACGCTCCAGCACGCCGTACATGCGCTTGACCTTCTGCTTCTCGCGCAGCTGCAGGCCGAAGTCGGACGTGCGCTGGCCGGAAGTGCGGCCGTGCTGGCCGGGCTTGGAGTCGAACTTGGCCTTATCGCTGATCGAGCGGCGGGCGCTCTTCAGGAACAGGTCGGTGCCTTCACGGCGGGAAAGTTTGGCCTTGGGGCCGAGGTAACGTGCCACTTTGCGTGTCCTTCATCAATCTGACGCAGGTCCCAGGGAGGATCCCGCGCGAGTCTGGCCGATGTTGTTATCGGGGCTCAGACGGTGGGCTTATTGAAACCGGGCAAGGTGTTGCAACGGTTCAGCAAAACGGCCGGCTGGCCCACAGCTATAGAACTGCGCGCCAGCCGGCTTACGGAAATTGAATCCGCGATTATTGCACTAAATCGAAATTTAGATGCGGCGACGCTTTTGCGGGCGGCAGCCGTTGTGCGGCACCGGCGTCACGTCGGAGATCGAGTTGATACGGATGCCCAGGGCGGCCAGCGCACGAACCGAAGATTCACGGCCGGGGCCCGGGCCCTTGATCCGGACGTCGAGGTTCTTGATGCCCTGCTCTTGAGCAGCGCGGCCGGCGACTTCAGCGGCAACCTGTGCAGCGAAAGGCGTGGACTTGCGCGAGCCCTTGAAGCCCTGGCCACCCGACGAAGCCCAGGAAAGGGCGCCGCCTTGACGGTCAGTGATCGTGATGATCGTGTTGTTGAACGATGCGTGCACGTGAGCGATACCGTCGGCGACGTTCTTGCGAACCTTCTTGCGGACGCGCTGGGCAGCAGAGTTGTTAGGTGCTTTTGCCATGTTTGTCTTTCAGTGCTTGCCGCAGATCACTTCTTGCCGGTCGCAGCCGACTTGCGCGGACCCTTGCGGGTACGAGCGTTCGTGCGGGTGCGCTGGCCGCGCATCGGCAGGCCACGGCGATGACGGAAGCCGCGGTAGCAGCCCAGGTCCATCAGTCGCTTGATGTTGATCGACATTTCGCGGCGCAGATCGCCCTCGATCGTCATGCGGCCCACTTCTTCCCGGATCTTTTCCAGATCGGAATCGGTGAGGTCCTTGACCTTCTTGTCGAACGGGATGCCGCAAGTGGTGCAGATCTTCTGCGCGGTCGTACGGCCAATGCCGTAGATCGACGTCAGACCGATCTCAGTGTGCTTTTGCGGCGGAATGTTGATACCAGCAATACGTGCCATGTGCGTCCTCTAATTCGCTCGTGTCGTGCAGCTATCAGCCTTGGCGCTGCTTGTGGCGGGGATCGGTACAGATCACTCGCACCACGCCCTTGCGACGGATGACTTTGCAATTGCGGCACATTGCCTTGACGGATGCCGAAACTTTCATTGCCTGCTCCTTGACCTACTCTTATGCGCTCAACTTGCGCGTTACCGGGGTGTGTAAAAAGCTCACTTCGCCCGGAACACGATGCGAGCACGACTCAAATCGTACGGGGTCAGTTCTACGGTCACTTTGTCGCCCGGAAGGATACGGATGTAGTGCATCCGCATCTTTCCGGAGATGTGACCGAGAACCACGTGCCCGTTCTCCAACTTCACACGAAACGTAGCATTGGGAAGATTCTCGAGAATCTCACCCTGCATCTGAATGACGTCGTCTTTCGCCATGCCTTCGTTTCTGTATTGAGTTGGAACTTGGTTGTTGACTAAAGGTTCAGCCTCAGCTGGCCTTGAAATTTGCCTTCTTCAGCAGCGACTCGTACTGCTGACTCATCACATAGGACTGCACCTGGGCCCAGAAGTCCATCGTCACGACGACGATGATCAACAGGGACGTACCGCCGAAATAGAACGGCACGTTGAACTTCAGGTTCAGGAACTCGGGCAACAAGCACACGCCCGTGATGTAGACAGCACCGACCAAAGTCAGCCGCGACAGGATCTTGTCAATATGCTTCGCAGTCTGGTCACCCGGACGGATGCCCGGAATGAACGCGCCGCTCTTCTTCAGGTTGTCGGCAGTCTCGCGGCTGTTGAACACGAGCGCCGTATAGAAGAAGCAGAAGAACACGATGGCAGCAGCGTAGAGCAGCACGTAGATCGGCTGACCCGGACGCAGCATGTCCGCAATGTCCTTCAACCAGCGCAGGCTGTCGCCCGTGGCGAACCAGCTCACGACAGTCGTCGGCAGCAGGATGATCGACGACGCGAAGATCGGCGGAATCACACCCGACATGTTCAGCTTCAGCGGCAGGTGCGACGACTGGCCACCATAAACCTTGTTGCCGACCTGACGCTTGGCGTAGTTCACCAGGATCTTGCGCTGGCCGCGTTCAACGAACACGACCAGATAGGTCACCGCGGCGATCAGCACCAGCACGAAGAGCAGCGAAACCACGCCCATCGAACCGGTCTGCACCAGACCCAGCAAGCCACCGATCGCGCCGGGCAGACCTGCAGCGATACCGCCGAAGATCAGGATCGAGATCCCGTTGCCCAGGCCACGCTCGGTGATCTGCTCGCCGAGCCACATCAGGAACATCGTGCCGGCGACCAGGCTCGACACCGCCGTCAGGCGGAAGCCGAAGCCGGGCGTGATCACCAGGCCGGGCGAGCTTTCCAGCGCGAGTGCGATGCTCAGGCTCTGGAAGAGCGCCAGGCCCAAGGTGCCATAGCGGGTGTACTGCGTGATCTTGCGACGCCCCGCCTCGCCTTCCTTCTTCAGCGCTTCCAGGCTCGGCACCACATACGCCATCAACTGCATGACGATGGAGGCCGAGATGTAGGGCGTGATGCCCAGCGCGAAGACGGTAAAGCGCGACAGCGCACCGCCCGAGAACATATTGAACAGGCTGAGAATGCCACCTTCCTGCCGCTTGAAGAACTGCTGCAGTTGGGCCGGATCGATGCCCGGTACCGGGATATGAGCCCCGATGCGATACACGACCAGCGCCAGCAGCAGGAACACAAGACGACGACGGAGGTCGCCGAACTTGCCGCTCTTCGCCAGTTGGTTTGCGTTGGTAGCCACTTACCCTGTTCCTGGCTGCTTAGGCTTCGACGACCGAGCCGCCGGCCGCTTCGATGGCTGCCTTGGCACCCTTCGTGGCGACCACGCCCTTCAGTGTGACCTTGCGGCTGATCGAGCCCGACAGGATGACCTTGACGGACCTGGCCAGTTCCGGCACCAGGCCGGTTGCCTTCAGCGTCAGCACGTCGATCTCTTCGCCGGCCAGCGCTTGCAGGTCCGACAGATTGATCTCGGCGTTGAACTTCAGCGTTTGAGACTTGAAGCCACGCTTGGGCAGGCGACGCTGCAGCGGCATCTGACCGCCTTCGAAGCCGACCTTGTGGTAGCCACCGGCGCGCGACTTCTGACCCTTGTGACCACGGCCAGCCGTCTTGCCCAGACCGGAGCCGATGCCGCGGCCGACGCGACGCTTGGCGTGCTTGGCGCCCGCTGCGGGCTTGATGGTGTTGAGTTGCATCTTGTGTCCTTCGTTCGTCCGGCGCTTACAGCACCTGGACGAGGTAGGCGATCTTGTTGATCATGCCGCGCACTGCCGGCGTGTCTTCCAGCGTACTCGTGCTGTTCAGCTTGCGCAGGCCCAGGCCGACCACGGTGGCACGGTGCGAGGCACGAGTGCCGATCGGGCTGCGAACCAGCTTGACCGTAACGGTTTTCTTTTCAGACATATTCGTCTCTCCAGTGGGCCGATCAGCCGAGGATGTCTTCGACCGACTTGCCACGCTTGGCAGCGACTTCCGAAGCCGTGGTTGCGCGCTTCAGGCCATTCAGCGTGGCGCGAACCATGTTGTACGGGTTGGTCGAACCGTGGCTCTTGGTCACGATGTCGGTCACGCCCATCACTTCGAAGACAGCGCGCATCGGGCCGCCGGCGATGACGCCGGTACCGGCAGGCGCCGGAGCCATGATGACGTGCGAAGCACCGTGCTCGCCCACCACGTTGTGATGGATCGTGCCATTGCGCAGGCTGATCTTGACCATGTTGCGGCGAGCCGCTTCCATGGCCTTCTGCACGGCGACCGGAACTTCCTTCGCCTTGCCCTTGCCCATGCCGATGCGGCCATCGCCGTCGCCGACCACCGTCAGAGCGGCGAAGGACAGCGTACGGCCGCCCTTGACCACCTTGGTGACGCGGTTGACCGCGATCATCTTTTCCTTCAGGCCGTCGTCGTTGCCTTCGGTCTGCGCGCGGGGTTGAAACTTTGCCATTTCAGTATTCCTTTATGCGTCAGAACTGCAGGCCGGCTTCGCGGGCTGCTTCGGCCAGGGCCTTGACGCGACCGTGGTAGGCGAAGCCCGCACGGTCGAATGCAACCTTCTCGACGCCAGCGGCCTTGGCCTTCTCGGCGATGCGCTTGCCGATCAGCGTCGCGGCAGCGACGTTGCCGCCCTTGCCGTTGCCACCGAGTTCGGCGCGGACTTCCTTCTCGGCCGTCGACGCGCTGGCCAGCACCTTGGTGCCGCAGTCGGAAATGACGCTGGCGTAGATGTGCAGGTTGGAGCGGAACACCGTCAGGCGTGCGACGCGCTGGATGGCAATCCGGGCGCGGGTCTGACGCGAACGACGGATGCGCTGTTCTTTTTTGGTCAACATTGCGCTGCTCCTTACTTCTTCTTGGTCTCTTTGATCGTGACCTTCTCGTCCGCGTAGCGGATGCCCTTGCCCTTGTACGGCTCGGGCGGACGGAAGGCGCGCACTTCGGCGGCGATCTGACCAACAACTTGACGATCAGCACCCTTGATCAGGATCTCGGTCGGCGTGGCACAAGCGACCGTGATGCCGGTCGGCATGTCCTTGACCACCGGATGCGAGAAACCGATCTGCAGGTTCAGCTTGGAACCGGCGGCCTGGGCACGGAAGCCCACGCCCACCAGGCTCAGCTTCTTCTCGAAGCCCTTGCTGACACCCGTCACCATGTTGGCGACCAGGGCGCGCGTCGTGCCGGACATGGCATCGGCGGCGGCCGTGGCGTCAACCGGAGCAACGTTCAGCTTGCCGGCTTCGTTCTTGATCGAGACGAGCGGGTTGATCGGACGCACCAGCGTGCCGAGCGAGCCCTTGACGCTGATCGTGTCAGCGTTCACGGTCACATCCACGCCTTGCGGGATGGTGACCGGCATTTTTCCAACGCGGGACATTGTCTGGATCTCCTTGCGCTTAGGCGACGTAGCAGAGCACTTCGCCGCCGATACCGGCTTGACGTGCCTTGCGGTCGGTCATCACACCTTGCGGCGTGGTGACGATCGCCACACCCAGGCCATTCATGACCTGAGGAATGTCGTGGCGGCCCTTGTAAACGCGCAGACCGGGACGGCTGACGCGTTCGATACGCTCGATCACCGGACGGCCGGCGTAGTACTTCAGCGAGATCTCGAGTTCCGGGCGGGCTTCTTCGCCCTTGACCGCGAAACCGTCGATATAGCCCTCATCCTTCAGGACCTTGGCGATCGCGACCTTCAGCTTGCTGGAAGGCATCACGACGCTGGTCTTCTCAACGGCTTGCGCGTTGCGAATGCGAGTCAGCATATCGGCGATAGGATCACTCATGCTCATTTGCGATTTCTCCTAATCGAGCCGATTACCAGCTGGCCTTGACGACACCGGGGATGTCGCCCTTGAAGGCCAGCTCGCGAATCTTGTTACGTCCCAGGCCGAACTTGCGGAACGTGCCGCGGGGACGACCGGTCAACTCGCAGCGATTGCGCAGGCGAGTCGGGTAGGCATTGCGGGGGAGCTTCTGCAGCTCCAGGCGAGCGAGATAGCGCTCTTCGTCGGACTTCTTGGCGTCGTCGATGATCGCCTTCAGTTCCGCGTACTTCTTGGCGAACTTGGCAACGAGTTGCTCACGCTTTTGTTCGCGCTGAATCAGGGAAGTTTTAGCCACGAGTCACCTCAGTTCTTGAACGGGAACTTGAAGGAGGCCAGCAGCGCCTTCGCTTCTTCGTCGTTCTTGGCAGTCGTCGTGATGCTGATGTTCAGACCACGCAGAGCATCCACCTTGTCGTAATCGATTTCGGGGAAGATGATCTGTTCTTTGATGCCGATGTTGTAGTTGCCACGGCCATCGAACGAACGACCGGAGATACCACGGAAATCGCGCACGCGCGGCAGAGCGATCGTGACGAAGCGGTCCAGGAATTCGTACATCTGGACGCCACGCAGCGTCACCATGCAGCCGATGGGCACGTTCTCGCGGATCTTGAAACCAGCGATGGCCTTCTTCGACTTGGTGACCACGGGCTTCTGGCCTGCGATCTTGGTCAGGTCACCGACGGCGTGATCCATGACCTTCTTGTCGGCCACGGCCTCACTCACGCCCATGTTGAGCGTGATCTTGGTGATGCGCGGCACTTCCATGGTCGACTTGTAGCCGAACTTTTCAGTCAGGCTGGGGACGACCTTCTCGCGATAAAACTCTTGCAGACGAGCCATGTCGAACCTCTTAAGCCTTGATCTCTTCGCCGGTCGACTTGAACACGCGCACCTTCTTGCCGTCGGCGAGCAGCTTGATGCCCACTCGATCGGCCTTGCCGGATGCGGCGTTGAAGATCGCCACGTTGGATTGATGGATGGGCATCGTCTTGTCGACTACGCCGCCTGTCGTACCCTTCATCGGGTTCGGCTTGACGTGCTTCTTGACGACGTTGACGCCGTCCACCACCAGGTGAGCGTCATCGACACGCTGCGACACGATGCCGCGCTTGCCCTTGTCGCGGCCGGTCAGCACGATGACCTCGTCGCCTTTACGAATCTTGTTCATGGCAATACCTTTGTCTTGGCTGCTGTGCTCAGAGCACTTCCGGTGCCAGCGACACGATCTTCATGAAGCGCTCGGTACGCAGCTCGCGCGTCACGGGGCCGAAGATACGGGTGCCGATGGGTTCCAGCTTGGCGTTCAGCAGAACGGCGGCGTTGCCGTCGAACTTGACCAGGGAGCCGTCTTGGCGGCGCACGCCCTTGGCGGTGCGAACGACCACAGCGCTGTAGACCTCGCCCTTCTTGACGCGAGCGCGCGGCGCAGCTTCCTTGATGCTGACCTTGATGACGTCGCCGATATGCGCATAGCGACGCTTGGATCCACCAAGCACCTTGATGCACATGACGGACTTAGCGCCAGTGTTATCCGCGACATCCAGTCGCGATTGCATTTGAATCATGTCTGTCCCCAACTTGTCCCGAATCCGCTGTCGCCAGACACTCTGGCGATCGCTTCATCAAGCAGTCTTGGGCCCGTAAGCTGAACTCCTGCTGCATTGCGCAACGCTCGTCCAGTGGTTGAGGGCGGATCCGAGGGCCGTAACGCAACATGAGATTGCGCCCGACTTCTCGGCGAAGCTGCGATTATGCATTGAAACCCGAGAGCGGGTCAAGCGGGAATCGCAGCGAATTCAATCAGGCCGCTTTGGCCTGGTTCAGCATCGTGTCAGCGCCGCTGACCTCGAACTTGCCGGGAGCCTCGATGTTCAAAGTCTTCACGACGCCGTCCTCGACCAGCATCGAATAGCGCTGCGAACGCACACCCATGCCGCGCGCCACCAGGTCCAGCGTCAGGCCGGCGGCCTGGGTGAACGCTGCGCTGCCGTCGGCCATCATGCGCACCTTGCCGGCCGTCTTCTGCTCGCGCCCCCAGGCGCCCATCACGAAGGCGTCGTTGACCGACACGCACCAGATCTCATCCACGCCAGCAGCCTTGAGGGCTTCGGCCTGCTGAACGTAACCCGGCACGTGCTGCGCCGAGCAGGTCGGGGTGAAGGCGCCCGGCAGCGCGAAGATCGCGATTTTCTTGCCGGCCGTGGCCTTCTCGACGTCGAAAGCGTTCGGCCCGAGCGAGCAGCCCTCGCCTTCCACTTCGATGAATTCCATCAGCGTGCCCGCAGGCAGCTTGTCTCCGACTTTCAGCATGATTCGACTCTCCAGACGATTGAGAAAAGAAAAACGGCCGGCCGCCAGTATTCCAGGCGTTCCGGCCGTCTGCACGCCGCGAAGCAAAGTCCGCGACATGACGACAAGGTCCTTGACTTAAACCGCTTGCGCCTTCTCGACCAGGCGGGTCACAACCCAGCTCTTGGTCTTGGAGATCGGGCGGCCTTCGGAGATCTCGACCACGTCACCCATCTTGTACTCGCCCTTTTCATCATGGGCGTGGTACTTGCTGGAACGGGCCACGATCTTGCCGTAGAGCTCGTGCTTGGCGCGACGCTCAACCAGGACCGTGACGGTCTTGGCGCGCTTGTCGCTGACCACGCGGCCGATCAGGGTGCGCGTGTTCTTGGTGGCTTGAGCTTCCGTCATTTCGCAGCTCCCTTCTTCTTCTCGTTCAAGATGGTCTTGGCACGAGCGATGTCGCGGCGCGTGTTGCCCAACACCGTGTGGTTGGTCAACTGCTGGGTCGCCTTTTGCATGCGCAGGCCAAAATGGGCCTTGAGCAGGTCGGTCACTTCCTTTTCGAGGGCAGCGACATCCTTGCTACGCAGTTCAGATGCTTTCATGGTGTCTTTCCTCTTCAGGTGCCGACCTGGCGCGTCACGAACGTGCAGCTCAGGGGCAGCTTCGCAGCTGCCAGCGTGAACGCTTCGCGGGCCAGTGCCTCAGGCACGCCGTTGACTTCGTAGAGCACCTTGCCCGGCTGGATTTCAGCGACGTAGTACTCCGGGTTGCCCTTACCGTTACCCATACGGACTTCGGCGGGCTTCTGGGAGATCGGCTTGTCCGGGAAGATGCGGATGAAGATGCGACCACCGCGCTTGATATGGCGCGAGATTGCACGACGTGCAGCTTCGATCTGACGAGCCGTCAAGCGGCCGCGCTCGGTGGCCTTCAGGCCGAAGTCACCGAACGACACCGCGGCGCCACGAGTGGCGACGCCGGTGTTGCGACCCTTCTGCTCCTTGCGGTATTTCCGACGATTAGGTTGCAGCATTCTTATTCTCCTTTGGCGTCGCCAGCCGCGGGAGCCGCCGGAGCGGCAGCCGCGGGCTTGCGAACGACGCGCTTCGCCGGAGCGCCGGCATCAGCTGCCGGAGCGCCATCACGCGGACCACGGTCGCCGCCCGGACGGCCACGGCCACCCGGAGCGCCAGGACGCGCATTGCGACGCGGACGACGGTCATCTTCGGCACCTGCCGGCGTGTTGATCACCGGAGCCTCGCCATTGGCCAGGCGGTCACCGCGGTAGACCCACACTTTCACGCCAATCTGACCGTAGGTCGTCGACGCTTCGGAGAAGCCGTAGTCGATGTCGGCCTTCAGCGTGTGAAGGGGAACACGACCTTCGCGATACCACTCGCAACGAGCGATTTCGATGCCGTTCAGACGACCCGAGGACATGATCTTGATGCCCTGCGCGCCCAGGCGCATCGCGTTCTGCATCGCGCGCTTCATGGCGCGACGGAACATGATGCGCTTTTCGAGCTGCTGGGTGATCGAGTCGGCGATCAGCTGAGCATCGATTTCAGGCTTGCGCACTTCTTCGATGTTCACGGCCACCGGCACGCCCAGACGCTTGGTCAGTTCGGCCTTCAGTGCTTCGATGTCTTCGCCCTTCTTGCCGATCACGACGCCCGGACGAGCCGAGAAGATCGTGATGCGTGCGTTCTTGGCGGGGCGCTCGATCAGGATGCGCGAGACGGCGGCATTCTTCAGCTTTGCCTTCAGGTATTCGCGAACCTTCAAGTCTTCGGCCAGCATCGTGGCGAAGTTGGTGTTCGACGCGTACCAGCGCGACGCCCAGTTACGGGTGACGGGCAGGCGGAAGCCGGTTGGGTGGATTTTCTGTCCCATTAGTCTTCCTTGGCTGTTAGTTGCCGACCGACACGAAGATGTGGCAGGTGGGCTTGCTGATGCGATTGCCGCGGCCCTTGGCGCGTGCCGAGAAACGCTTCAGCGTGGCGCCTTGCTCCACATAGATCGACGTGACCTTCAGATCATCAATGTCAGCGCCGTCGTTGTGCTCGGCGTTGGCGATGGCGCTTTCCAGCGCCTTCTTGATGATGACGGCAGCCTTCTTCTGGGTGAATTCCAGGATGTTCAGCGCGTGGTCGACCTTCTTGCCGCGGATCAGGTCCGCCACCAGGCGGCCCTTGTCACACGAGAGGCGAACGCCGCGAACGATTGCTTTGGTTTCCATCGTTGGCATCCTTACTTCTTCCCGGCCTTCTTGTCGGCCGGGTGGCCCTTGAAGGTGCGGGTCAGTGCGAATTCACCCAGCTTGTGGCCGACCATCTGGTCCGACACATAGACCGGCACGTGCTGCTTGCCGTTGTGCACGGCGATCGTCAGACCGATGAACTCGGGCAGGATCGTCGAGCGACGCGACCAGGTCTTGATGGGCTTCTTGTCCTTGATGGCAACAGCCTTCTCGACCTTGCTCAGCAGGTGATGGTCGACGAAGGGGCCCTTCTTCAGAGAACGAGTCATGGCCTACCCTTTTACTTCTTGCGACGCGAGACGATGAACGTCTGCGTGCGCTTGTTGTTACGAGTGCGGTAGCCCTTCGTGAGGGTGTTCCACGGCGACACAGGCGCCTGGCCTTCACCGGTACGACCTTCACCACCACCGTGCGGGTGATCCACCGGGTTCATTGCCACACCGCGAACGGTCGGGCGAATACCCTTCCAACGGATCGCGCCGGCCTTGCCGTACTGGCGCAGCTGGTGCTCTTCGTTGGACACCTCGCCGATCGTGGCGCGGCAGTCGATGTGGATGCGACGGACTTCACCCGAGCGCAGGCGCAGCTGGGCGTAGACGCCTTCACGCGCCATCAGCACGACGGAGACGCCGGCCGAACGAGCGATCTGAGCACCCTTGCCCGGCAGCATTTCCACGCAGTGGATCGTCGAGCCGACGGGGATGTTGCGGATCGGCAGCGTGTTGCCAGCCTTGATCGGGGCTTCCGCGCCGCTCAGGATGGTCGAACCGACTTCCAGACCGCGCGGAGCGATGATGTAGCGACGCTCGCCGTCGGCATAGCACACCAGAGCGATGTGGGCCGTACGGTTCGGGTCGTACTCGATGCGCTCGACCTTGGCGGGAATGCCGTCCTTGTCACGCTTGAAATCGACGACACGGTAGTGGTGCTTGTGACCACCGCCCTTGTGGCGAATCGTGATGTGACCGTTGTTGTTACGGCCGGAGTTCTGCTTTTGGGGTTCCAGCAGCGAAGCTTCCGGAGCGCCCTTGTGCAGGTGCTTGTGGACAACCTTGACGACGCCGCGGCGGCCGGGCGAAGTAGGCTTGACTTTGACGACGGCCATTTACGCAGCCTCCCCGGAGAAGTTCAGCTCTTGGCCAGCCTTCAGAGCGACGTACGCCTTCTTGACGTGGTCGCGGCGACCGGCACGGCCACCGAAGCGCTTGGTCTTGCCCTTGACGTTCACGACGTTCACGGACTCGACTTCGACCTTGAACATCAGCTCGACTGCAGCCTTGATCTCGAGCTTGGTCGCATCGCGCATCACCTTGAACAACACCTGGTTGTTCTTTTCGGCGACGGCGGTAGCCTTCTCGGACACGATCGGGGCCAGCAGCACCGAGGCCAGACGGCCTTCAGAGAATTTCAGGGTGCTCATGCGAACATCTCCTGCAGTTGCTCCATTGCCGCCTTCGTCACAAGAACCTTCTTGTAATGAACCAGCGACAGCGGATCGGCGTAACGGGGCTCGCAGACCAGCACGTTGTGCAGGTTGCGCGAAGCCAGTGCCAGGTTGTCGTCGACGTTGTCGGCGATGACCATGACCGATTCCAGGCCCATGGCCTTGAACTTGGCGGCCAGCAGCTTGGTCTTCGGGGCTTCGATCGAGATCGATTCCACGACCGAGAGACGGCCTTCGCGCGCCAGCTGCGAGAGGATGGCGGCCATGCCGGCGCGGTACATCTTCTTGTTCAGCTTGTGCGTGAAGTTTTCGTCCGGCATGTTCGGGAAGATACGACCGCCTCCGCGCCACAGCGGCGAGGACGTCATACCTGCACGAGCACGACCCGTTCCCTTTTGACGGAACGGCTTCTTGGTCGAGTGGTGAACTTGTTCGCGGTCCTTCTGGGCGCGGGTGCCTTGGCGGGCGTTGGCTTGATAAGCCACGACCACCTGGTGCACCAGGGCTTCGTTGTATTCGCGAGCGAAGACGGTGTCGGCAGCGTCAACCTTGGACGTGGCCTGACCCTGTTCGTTCAGGAGCTCGAGCTGCATCAGTTGGCTCCCTTCTTGACCTTGACCTTGACGGCCGGGCGAACGACGACATGGCCGTTCTTGGAGCCCGGAACGGCGCCGCGAACCAGCAGCAGCTGACGGGCTTCGTCCACGCGGACGATGTCCAGGTTCTGCACGCTGACGGTCTCGTCACCCATGTGGCCGGTCATCTTCTTGCCCGGGAACACGCGGCCCGGATCCTGCGCCATCGAGATGGAGCCAGGAACGTTGTGCGAACGGCTGTTACCGTGCGACGCGCGTTGCGAGCTGAAGTTGTGGCGCTTGATCGAACCAGCGAAGCCCTTACCGATGGACGTGCCCTGCACGTCGACCAGTTGGCCGGCGGCGAACAACGTCACTGGCAGCGTGCTGCCGGCTTGGTACTCGGCGGCGACGGTGGCGTCGACACGGAATTCTTTGAGGATTCGACCGGCTTCGACACCCGCCTTGGCGAGGTGGCCAGCTTCCGGCTTGGTGACGCGCGAAGCTTTGCGCGTGCCGAAGGCCACTTGAATGGCGCTGTAGCCGTCGGTCTCTTCGGTCTTGACCTGGGTCACGCGGTTGTTGGACACATCCAGCACCGTCACAGGAATGGCGTCGCCATCGTCCGTGAAGATGCGCATCATGCCCACCTTGCGGCCCAGCAATCCGAGACGATTGCTTAGACTCATGGTTTTTCTCCAAATACCTGACATCGATTGGCCAGGCTGACTAGTGCACCACTCAAAGGTAAAGGCCCTGAGCGATGCGTTAACGCCACCCAGGGAGACACCCCAGGCGGCAAAGACGGCGAGTATAGCGCGAACCCTAAGTTATGCACAAGGGTAAGCAGCTGTCCACAAGCAAAAGGGCGGCCCTCGCAGACCGCCCTCTCTCTGTTCTGACTTCAAACAGTCATCGCTGACTGCTCTACTGCTCAGATCACTGCAACTTGATTTCGACGTCGACGCCCGCGGGCAGGTCGAGCTTCATCAGCGCGTCGACCGTCTTGTCGGTCGGATCGACGATGTCCATCAAGCGCTGGTGCGTACGGATCTCGAACTGGTCGCGCGACGACTTGTTGACGTGCGGCGAACGCAGGATGTCGAAACGTTGCATGCGCGTCGGCAGGGGCACCGGGCCCTTGACGATCGCGCCGGTGCGCTTGGCGGTTTCGACGATTTCCAGAGCCGATTGGTCGATCAGCTTGTAGTCGAAAGCCTTCAGGCGGATGCGGATCTTTTGCTTTTGCATGACGATTCCTTCAAAGAACGAGCGGGTTTGACCCCGCGAGTTGAGCGACGGCCGGGCCGCCGAGGCAGCCCGGGCCGGTCACGCAAAAGTCTTAGGCGATGATGGTTGCCACGACGCCCGAACCGACGGTGCGACCACCTTCACGGATGGCGAAGCGCAGGCCCGTTTCCATGGCGATCGGCGCGATCAGCTTCACGGTGATGCCGACGTTGTC
>Ga0247779_1000614_pt1 | contig 20878 bp, 21 predicted proteins | sample UWRJL221509R5_FD_179925 | JGI IMG/M metagenome (GOLD analysis project Ga0247779, IMG submission 179925) | Plant litter microbial communities from Arlington Agricultural Research Station in Wisconsin, United States - UWRJ-L221-509R-5 | ecosystem: Environmental > Terrestrial > Plant litter >... | reverse complement strand
CTTCAGAGTATCACACAGCCCAAGTATAGAAAGACCTGACCCAAGTATATCACTATTTCACCACCGGCAAAGAAGAAAAAATTTAAAATAAACATTGGCTTCGATAAAAGTACTGTATGTACATACACACACACCATAATATGCTCTATTCACGCACTTGCACGCACCTTGCACGCATGCGAAACGATCTGGCACGTACCTGTCACCATTTTGCACGCATTTGCCAAGATTGTGCACGCATCGCACCTTTCCCACGGCCGCTCTGCACGCACGCACGCACGTCCGTGCACCATGCCACGCACTTTTTACTGTGCCCCCGGATGTTATATGCGTGAAGGAAGAATTCGTACAACTTGAAAATGCGCATGGGCATTGGAACCTAAACAACCGCAAATTGAACGTTCGAATGAAGGTGTTCGAACTTCGGTCCTAGTCGCGTTCTGATCCTGTTTGCGATGGTGCGGGTTTTCCGTAGTCGCTGCCCCATCAACGTCAAAGGAGGTGCCTCTCAAGCGGCGTTTCAGTGCCGGGCAGCAGGGGAGAGGAATGCTTCGGCCATGCCTCTGCAGTGCAGTCAAGGACCTCGGGGTGGGGGGGAAGGGCACCGGGGTCACGTAGTGTACTTCTTAGAAACTCAAATGTATGGTCCTATATGGGGCTAGCCCCAATGGAAGCTAATTTAACAAAAACAAAAATCGAGGGGAAAGAGGATCGATGAAAAGAACACGCAGCGGCCGGAGTGAGAACGTATTGAGTGTAAATGTGTGGAAAGACAGGTGGCAAAACGGGGAGAGGATGCATGTCAGGGGAGGAAGCTCAGATGAAAATAATGACAAATGGCTAAAGGCGAAGGGGAGGTGGCGGTTTTTCGATCTGAAAGGAGGGAAAGGTGAATGAAAAAATATATTTAAGAGAAATAGAGGTAACAAAGGTAACAAAGGATATCGATGACGAAGACAGAGAGGGCGGAGAAGGACACGATCGAAAAATAAGATTTTCAGATATCAAAAGGAAACAGCACATTCAGGAAAATCATTGCAGAGACCAAAAGCCGTGGTTTGTTGAGCATTCGCTTTTGACTCGGAGCTCGTTTCAGCTTTCGGTGTACAATGCGGCCTGGCTGGTTTTGCGTCCGACTCCTGCAAACCAACTGTCTTTCTCATCGCCATCTGTACTTTGGTTGCGCGTTCGTTGTTGTGTCTAGTTTCACTTCAGCTTCAGCTTTTGGGGTAAGGATAAAGAACAAGAGAGAAGCAGGGTAGAAAACGATGTTGAATGTTTTAGTGATTGTCACCAGCGAAAGCGAAGGATGGGTTTGGACGAGAAATGAGGTGCGCGTGAATGTCAGACGTTAAGGGGAAGAAAATGGTCGATGGAGGGGACACAGAGTGTGAGGTGGCAAGGAAAGGGAGCTTGGAGAGAGTCGGGCGAAGGAGCTGCGCGTGATGCGGGGCATAGGAATGAGTGTGGACAACCGGGGGAGAAGGAAGCGAAGACGTGTGCAAGAAGTATGGCCTTAAGCTTTAAGGTGGAGGTGGAAGGATGAAGCGAGCTGAAATAAACAGGAACGGACGATGCGAGCCTCTTGAATGTTGAGAATTTGAGAAAGGAAGAGAAGAGAACTATCGGCGAATGAAGGAAAACAAAATGGAGCGTGTTGGGTCGATGAATGGGAGATTATAGGGGTGAAAAGGAACAAGCAATAGAAAGATAATCCCAAATGAACGGGAGGGCATCGGTGCGGATGCTGTGTAGAGTTTTGGAAGAAAGAGCTATGTGGGAAGTAAGGTATAGGAAGGAATCGCCAGGCACTGGAGCATAGAGAGGAGAGCGCAGATTGACGACACAAAATGTGATGTACTTTGGAGGGTGGTGAATGTCGCAGATGACTAGCTCGATTCTGAACTTCGCAAAGAGCCAGAAATTGAGGGTTTTGAACAGCGAAGGGCGAAAAAGGGATAAGCTCGACGCGTAAAAGTAAGGATCAATGGGAGGTATTGCCGGTGGAGAAGACACGAAGACGGTGGAAGCCATTGGTTCAGCGGAAGCAAAGATGGTCTGGCAGCGAACGCGGTGGGAATGTAAGAGTACTAGCCAACGTGAACAAGTCGAGGAACAGGGAATCATGATGATGGCATGGTCTAGCAAAACATATCATGAAAAGGAGACTCACCCGAGTTAGGAATCCATTCGAACATCGATGTTTTCATGAACGCAAACTAATATTTTCCCGACAACTCCATCCAGAATCCCCAGGTTGCGTTTTCGGTGTTTAGAGTTTCATGATAGGAACAGTCCAGTGATGCGTTCCTATCTGCGTTTTTATCTTGGGCCTGGTTTAGGTGTTCAGTTGCATTGGATACGGACACAAAGGGCGCAGAAGAGAGCCTCAGGTGCTAAGAGAGAAGGAATAAGAAAATGTACCACAGTCACGCCAAGGCATAAAAATTATGAGTGTTAGCTCGGGTTAAGGTTATGGTTAGGCACGGTCCGGCTTAACCAAGGGTACATCCCCGCTCGAGCGCGCCGCGCGCGTGCAGTATGCGCGCACAGGCTGAAAGCGGCGAGGATGTGTAAGGGATGCGTAGTACAAGACAGGAAGACTGGTAAAGTCAAGGGGTCAATGGACGCGATGGAAGGATGCAAAGCACAGCGAGACTCGTTTCTGTGGTAGGAAAGCAAACCTACATTGTGAAGATGTCCCAAAGATGTCCATCCGTTAAGCCTCCAGCCAGAATCCACAGTCATGTTTCGAACAACCGTGTGCTTTCAAGCATGCGTTGCCATATATCGAATAGGCGGCGTCGGATTGGATGGATATCTTCTAATGATGGAACTTCATATAAGCCTTTCTCGTTTGAGTATTGTTCGCAGTACTCAGAAGTCGTTACCTCGTTAGTAAGAACTGAAATAGATACAGTAAAGTTTTGGATGGAATGTAGATTCGAAAGCATAAATTCTATCAACAAATAAGAAATAACAAAGGCGCTATATTCCATATCGGTAATGAATGCAAGATCGGAAAAGTGTAATCTATGGGCAACATACTTTATTTTGTAGAAGAGTAAGGATCGCATTAGAGCCATTGTGCTAAAAGCTGAGTCTGGAAGGTAGGATCATCCCTGTACATCCAAGGAAAAACAGGAATGGTCAAATAACTGGTAAATGAAAATATGAATTCTACGGGCAGAATCACGCGGTGATTATCTGGAAGCCCGGCCACATACGGCGACTGCAGATATTCCAAATGTTCTGGGCAAGAAACACGCTTAACAGCTTCATCCCAGGCGAATTCTTGATAGGCGATCCAATCTGCAAAAAGCGGTAAGCGAAGGCATGGCTCATATGGCGAACTGTCGATGTTGGTATCCAGTCCTGGGATCTCCCCGTCTATCACGGGATCATCTTCGTCGGATACATAGACACGACCAAAAAGGCCAGGTTCGTCATTTTCGAAAATCAACCACGTCGAGCTTGGGTTATCATTGAACCAGATAAGAAGCGCAGGGATACACATGACTTGAGGCGTACGATACTTGTACAGAGCAGCAAGAAGTGTCGGCGACGTCCCATCACCCCATCCAAGCCAATTTATGCCTAGAGGTCCAAAAATCATCGGTTTTCTGATCCAAACGTGCGGCAACCCAGGCCAAACGCATTCAATCGCCATACGCGCTGGCCATTCCATGATCCACATCCGGAACTCTTCGGGTATCACTGGGTATTGCGAGAGAAGTGCGTCTATATACCCCTTCCTGTCGAATGGTTGTAGGTTCTCCAATGTCCATGGACGCGTTTTCAGGAAATGAGGGCTTCCAACCATCCGATGGTACAGGTTGAGCAGACGACGACGTATGGGGTGGAGGTCGGCTAAAGGAAGGAGGCGTCTCCATTCTTTGCACACTCCATGTGAGATAATATAAGGGGCAAGCTCCAGTTGTGAGAAGACGCAAAGGAGCAGCTCTGTAGGTAAGGTTTGCAGCGTATATGGGCTCATCGTAATGTCACCAGTGAGAAAAGGTGTCTTGGGAATAGATGGTTAAGGTGTGCTACCCTTGACAACTGGGGGTGTTAAATGTTGTCTCTGTAGCTGAGCAATGAGGATGGCAGAGGGAGCAGGCAGGTCTTTGCAAGATGGCCGATGTTACCGTTGCATTGGCGAAAAGCAACGACGAACCGTCCGCGTCATGCAGCGTGATTTCGATTTTCCAGACAGTCACATGCAAAATGTGATCGTTGTCACTTCTCCCTAAATACATTTAACGTATATATTTTTAAGAGGAAGAGTGAATTTTTTGAACGCCTGTGTGAAAGGTGAAATTGTAGGATCTTAATAATACATACAAATATAAATAATACAGTACTTGTACCAAGCTTGTACACATTATATATTTGAGTAAAAGAGCCCCACACATAGAATCGATCCAAAAAATAGCGCCCATTTAGTAATATTGTTTCTGGGATGGAACATGGTGGAGTTCTCATGATGGACTAAGAATATGTTCGATAAATTTTTGTGTTGAGTTTGATCGGAGTTTTGGTTTCGTCTACAGCTCATGTATGCTACCTCACTGTCGGAAAGGCAAAGTTTATTACACGTAGTTTGTTATCAACGAATTGCTGTCAGCACTGCGGCTCGGAGGTCTACCTACATCCCCCATTTTTGGCGCACTTGACCTACCGTATATGCGCTGCATGCGAAAGGAGCTCAGAGAAAATCTATGCCGTAAAAATACAGCTAGAACCAATGAAAAAATGGGAATCTCTCCAATGGACTTCCGCGTATGCTGATTTGAACAACGCATCGCACTCTGTAGGTGGTTGCCGCTCAACGTTTCGAGTGATACCCTACCATAGATCAGCGCTCAGCATTCAATATTAAAGCTTCAAGTATTTAGGAGAAAATCTGTAAGAAACTTGCATGCCAGACTTGGCGCAGACCGATGAGGTAAATTTATACGTGAATCCGTTGGATGTCACATGTCAAGTTGTAATCTATAAATAATAAGTGGTCTCACGCACTGCATTCAGCTACCATCAGTAGCGACCTGATTGCCCTTGCAAGCTTGAGCGCTGAGCTTGGCTAGTGACCATCATCTGCCCGTCCATTCTCCCACATCACCTAACGTTCAAAATGTCGCAAAATACACCATCTGGGTCTTTCTTCCCTTCATCAAAAGTCATCATTAATGATGGATCGTTCACTATTCATAATACTACTACAAACCATAACAGCGGGTCAAAAGGTACGTGAGTTCCCTCTAACGACCAGATTTCGTACGAGAAGGACGTTTAACAGGTGGATACGACCGTCTTCTTCATTTTGTGGCACCAAAGGCCTTGCATGACTCCGGGCACGTCGTTGATCCGCCCAAGTGCCATCCTGGCACGCGCATCGAAATTATCCAGACCATTATCGACTGGATAGCGGGGTCAAACGAAGCCAATCGAGAAAAATTATTTACCTGGCTGAGTGGCGCTGCAGGAGCCGGTAAATCTGCGATTGGGAGAAGTGTGTGCGAGCAGTGCAAAGAAGAAGGAAGGCTACTGGCCAGCTTCTTCTTCGGGGCGAGCGATTCAACACGCAACCACTCCCGATCATTCGTCGCTACAATTGCCTATCAGTTGTGCTTGATTAGTCCCGGGCTACGGAAGGCAGTCTGTTCTGCCGTGGAATACGATCCAATCGTCTTCGAGCGGTCTTTGCAAACGCAGCTAAAGCTGCTCGTCATGGATCCTCTGCTGGCAAACTATGCGAACGAACCTCAGAGCGCACCACGCCTGATTGTTGTGGACGGTCTAGATGAATGCTTGGATCATGCGCACCAGCGAGATATATTGCATGCACTATTGTACCTTGCTACTATGTCATCTATTCCGATTCGCGTCCTCGTTGGCAGTCGTCGAGAAAGCCACATTGTGACTATATTCAGTGCCATCAGGATGAATATCACGCTGTTCAAAATCCTCTTAGACAACGATTACAGTTCAATGGACGATATTGAACTTTATTTGCGAGAACAGTTCCAGCAAATTCAAGAGACCCACATTTTCAAGGCGTCGATCCCTTCATCCTGGCCCAGTGAAGACCAACTAGATCAGCTCAAGTACAAATCATCTGGACAGTTTATCTATGCAACCATCGTTGTCCGATATGTGGAATCATCACTTCATAGGCCACAACAGCGACTCGACGCTATCCTCGGCCTTCGGCCTCCATTCAAGGACCTGCCGTTCTCCGAGCTCGACGCCCTGTATTTACATTTGCTCAACAGTAACGACGACCCATCTAAAGCAGCTGACATCCTGGCATTTCTAGCATTGTATGATGAAATCAATCCTGCCGATATTGATAAAATGCTATCCCTCGAGTCTGGAGACGCAGAAGTCTGCCTTTCACGTATGGCAGCCATTGTCAATATAGAAATCCATTTCAATCATATATGTGTAGCATCCCTGCTGCACAAATCGCTTGGAGACTTTTTATTCGACTCGGACCGATCCAAGAGACTCTCTAAAACTTATGTGGAAACAAAAGCATGGCATTCTCTTCGGATAATTGAGATATTCACAGGTAAGCGATTTATTCACCAGTTATGTCAACCTTTTTTCTCATTTTCTTTGATCACAGAGAACCATGAATTATATCCCTTCATTTATCCTCCATTCAGTCTGGATCTCAAGAAGATTTCATATCACAGCTGGAGTATTCCAGCACAATCGGCGTTTCTTAATGCTGTGACACATTTTCCAATGAAGTCATTTTGTAAACAACTTTTTCTCCCTAGCGTCACAGATAGTCGATTCATCAACTTCCTTTATAATTTCTATAAACTACTGTTCGATCTTGTAAGGTTTTTTTGGCCTTTAACTAAGCTATCAGACTCACCCCCTTATCTTGCAGGAACAGGAGCACAATGTCTCACCGTTGTCTCATCGCCATATCCATGCCTTTTGCGACTGTGCTTTATTGGAGCTGAAAGGCAAATATATAGATCATTGGGAAAATAATTTCATATTCACTGCCTACTATCTCGAGACATCTCTCCGAATCCGTATCCGGTCTTTTAACAGTTTTGCAACGGTCATACGAAGCAGCATAGGCATACCAGATATTTCAGTCCTCACCAATACATTCCGCCTTCTTCTCAGCAAAACCGACGCAGCACTCATAATATCCAAATCTGCGATGTATTGCCTTGAATATTTATGCGATCGATCACGCACGAGGAAAGACACAAAAAGACATATTCGAGTTCCAGAAATGCATCGGCATCACAGAAAGTTACGCCCCTGGCGATGGCATCGACGACGGCCAGGCTTATATCGTGATCCAGCAAGGACCCCAGTTCTCGTCGAAAAGATACCCTGGCCCTCAAGCAGGAAGGAACTTTTTCTAACAACATATGGCAGATACTTTGCCAGAAATTATTTCCAACGTTGTGCTATATACACTGTTCACTCCCGGCCGTGGCATTATTGGGGATCCGAAATTCACGACGGCCACTATGCTGGCGAGACCTTACACAAATATTGTGCTCTTATGGAATATTTGAGCGCCATTCTCCCACACGCTGGAAGATTTCCGCCACTCATTCACCTTTGCAGAACCAAGAGCTTTTCCCCGATGTCTATGATATTCCCAGACCAGAGCCGCCGCGCACGTCGTGCAATAGAGGCCTATCTCTGTCGAATGGACACTGGCGTTGATGATGATGATCAAGGTAAAATAATTCATACTTTCAAAAAACCGAGCCAGTCGCTGATAATCATTCAGAATCAGATAGTTACTCTGTAGCGTAGACAGGAAAGTCAGCGAGAAGGACAAGACTGTCGATAAAACAAAATCATTCATTCAAGACGCGTGCTTGCGTGTCGCAATACAGTTAATAGATGTATTAGCTTGCCAGATTTTTTAAAATAATTTTTTTTCAGTCCACGTAAACTTCGGCTACGAGTGTTTCACACATACTCGCGAATTTGAGGAGTAATTCGATTCTGAACATGTTTGCAGCCACTGAGTCATATAGATAAGAATAAAAAGACGATAGATGGGACTCCGAATGGAAACAAATGGCCAAAAAACGAGCGTACATGGGGAGAACGTCCGTGATAAGAGAAGACCTTCAAGTTCCTAAAATACCCCCAGGAATGTGGTAAGTAGAAACAGCACGATACAGTCAGAGGAAAACGACTAAGGTTTATACGGAGTGATACCAGTAGGAAAGTATCAGGAGCAATTTACTGGAGGACAAGATCAGAGGTAGAAGATGACACAATGGAGAAGGCATAGAAAAAGAGGGACGGAAGTAATGGAACGGTGAGTAATGGAGGGGGGGTTACCAAACGAAGGTCCACGGATGAAAAACGCTGTTGAAATGAACATGGACGGTGCATTTCATCGACCATGCGTTGAAGAGAAGCGGGAGCGGTAAGACGACGGGGACGGAGACGGAGTTTGCCAACGGATTATGGGATCAAAAATGGTCAGGGTAGGGATTAACGTGAAGATAACGAAGTGAGAGAATGAGCCCGAGTTCAAAGCACGTTAGAAGCAGAGATTACGGATGAACCAAGAAGGAATATGGAGCTCACGAGCACCCTCGGCGATTGCGTGCACTTGCAAACGTCTAATTTCAAACCATAGCGCATTCATCGGCCAGATAGATAGGCACAGGATAAATATCTAGCTCTCCAAACACAATCGAAAACTCTTGGACGTATTAGGTTTGGCGTCCACGTCCACGGTTCGTTTCGAGTTCGCATGCGAATTTTCGCCGTGTTCTATTCCTCCCGGCATCTTTACAAATACATTCTCAACGAGAGTATGAACAATGTATTGAAGTGATATACGTGTCATACGTGGTGTGAGGAGGAGAGGAAGAAAGAGAAATAAAGGTCCCAGTCAAGCAATAACCGAAAAAATTAGCTGTGTGACCGTCCGTTAGCTGGGGTTAAGGTTTATTCAACCATCGGTCCGCTGGCAATCATTTGTATCATAGTTTCCCTTCAATTCTTCCCGGCTGGTGCAACCTAAACAAGCTCCCTGGATGGCGTATGGGTCGAAAAAGTCTTTGAAAACATAAAGATGGTTTGAAGACGTCGTACGACTGAAAACACATGTTGGCATTGGAACAGAAAGTGGGGTGATAAACTCCTTGGTCTGGATTTCGTGAGTGTTCTGTTTCGCTTCAGTTCCTTTTCTCCCCCTTCATTCGTATCGTTAGATTTCCTCGTATTCTGATTTAATAGACGGATCACACTCAAAGTGCGTTATTGCATGCAGGCTTGATGCAGACTGATGAGGTAAATTTATACGCAAGTTCATTGGATGTCAAGTTGTAATCTATAAATAATAAGTAGTCTCACGCACTGCATTCAGTGGCAGCTAAAGCGTTAACCATTGATAGCGACCTGATTGCCCCTTGGCTAGTGACCATCATCTGCCCGTCCCTTCTCCCATTCCACCTAACGTTCACAATGTCGCGGAGCATACTTTCAGGGTCTTTCTTCCCTTCATCCCAAGCCATTGTTACTGGAGGATCGTTCACTATTCAACACATTACGAACAATAGCAGCGGGACGAAAGGTATGTGTCCTCCCTCCAAAATTCGGATTTCATACAAGAGGGACGTTTTACAGGTGGATATGAGCGTCTTATCGACGTTGTCGCACCAAGCGCCTTGTATGACTCGGCGCACGTCGTCGATCCGCCCAAGTGCCATCCTGGAACGCGCATTGCAATCATCCAGACCATTATCGACTGGATAACGGGATTAAACGAAGTCAACCGCGAGGCATTATTCACCTGGCTCACTGGCGCTGCAGGAGCTGGGAAATCTGCGATCGGTCGGAGTGTATGTGAGCGCTGCGCCGAACAAGGAACATTGCTGGCCAGTTTCTTCTTTGGCTCGAGCGATCCAACACGCAATCATTCACGATCATTCGTCGCTACAATTGCCTATCAAATATGCTCCATTAGCTCCGCGATTCGTACGACGGTCTCTTCTGCTATTGAATATGATCCCCTCGTCTTCTCCCGCTCTTTGCGAACACAGTTGAAGTTGCTCGTCATGGACCCTCTGTTAGCGAGCTTTGCAAATGAACCTCAACGCGCACCATGTCTAATAGTTGTGGATGGTCTCGACGAATGCATGGACCATGCGAGCCAGCGGGATATATTGGATGTGTTGCTCTACTTTGCTACCACGTCACCCATTGCGATTCGCATTCTGGTGTGCAGCCGTCAAGAAAGCCACATTGTCACCATGTTTAGTACCATCAGGATGAGCTCCACGCTGTTCAAAATCCTGTTGGACACCGACTACAGCTCATTGCACGATATTGACCTCTACCTCCGTGAGCAATTCCAGCAAATTCGAGAAACCCATATCTTCAAAGCGTCGATCCCTTCTTCCTGGCCCGGTAAAGACCAACTCGACCAGCTCAAGTATAAATCATCTGGACAATTTATCTATGCAACCATAGTCGTCCGATATGTGGAATCGTCTCGTTATAGGCCACAGCAGCGACTCGACGCAATTCTTGGCCTCCGTCCCCCTTTCAAGGACCTCCCGTTTTCCGAACTCGACGCCCTGTATTTACATCTGCTCAATAGTACTGATGACCCATCTAGAGCAGCTGATATTATGGCATTCCCCGCATTGTATGGCAGTGCGTACCCTGCAGATATCGATGAAATCCTCGCCCTCGAATCTGGAGAATCAGAAGTTTACATGTCTCATCTGGTGGCCATTGTAGAGATGCGCCCGCTGCATGGCTACGCGTGTGAAGCGTCTTTGCTCCACAAATCATTCGGAGACTTTTTATTCGACTCTGAGCGATCCAAGGGGCTGTCTAAAGGTTGGGTAGAAACAAAGGCCTGGCATTCTCTACGTATTATTGAGATATTCTCGGGTAAGAGATTCTCTCTGCAATTGCTTCAACCATTGTTCTCATAGTTCTGATATCAGAGCTGCATGGAACATGTTCGTTTCAGTCTGGATCTGGTTCATATTTATCATTACCATTCCCTCTCGGAATGAGATCTTTATCATATACCTACTGGAGTACTTCAGAGAAACTAGCATTTCTCAATGCCGTGACAAATTTTCCCATGAGCTCACATTGCAGAAAACTTTTTTTCTGTGACCACATATATTGTCTCAGCACTCAGTTCCTTCCAGAATTCTTTGTATTGCTCTTCGAGCTCGTACGTAACTTTATATTTAGTTAAGTTATCAGACTAAATTATTTACGTTTTAGGAACAGGAGCTGATAGTCACACACTTGTATCATCGTCATCTTGCCGACTTCTGCTACTGTGCTTTATCAGAGCTTCAAGGGAGATATATGAATCATTGGAGAATGAATCTAATATTCACTGCTAGCTATCTGGAGACATCTATCCTGCAAAAACCCCGTGCATTCAACAGTTTCTCATTGGTGATTCAGAAGTTCCTCTATGGGCAACACAATCAAGATATTACCAATAATTTTCGGCAACTTCTCAGCAAAACAGACGAAGCACTCATAATATCCAAAGCTGCGATACATTGCCTTGAATATTTATGTGATCTATCGCGTACAAGAAACGAAGCTAAAAGACATCTTCAAATTCGGCAGATGGATTGTAATTACAGAAGGACGCGTCCCTGGAAATGGCATCAGCGAGCCTCATGTCGTGACTTTGCAAGGACACCGGTACTTATTGTAAAGCCATATGTTCACCCAGGTGACGATCAGCTTGGTCTAACAACATATAGAAGACTGTATGCCAATCATCTTTTTCAACTTTATGCTGTATACTCTCTCCATTCGCTGCAATGGATTCATTGGAGAGAGTCAGACAAATATATCAACACCAAACCCAAAATCACATTCGAATATCTCAGCCTTTTGCAATATTTGGTCACCATCCTCCCGCGCGCTGGAAGATTTCCACCACTCATACACCTTTGCAAAACAAAGGCCTTCGCCCCGATGTCTATGATGTTCCCAGACCAAAGTCGAAAGGCACGTCGCGCTATAGGGGACTATCTCAATCGAATGGGTGCTTCTGTTGACGATGATTAAGGTAAAGTTACAGAAGTAGCTTATGGACGTGATACTGAATTTCAATGACCGACGACAGAATCCCCATGGGTACTTCGGATAGGGATAGGAAACCAGAGTTTATATTTTAGGAGGAGGTAGACCCCAACGAGTAACGGAATAACGGGTATTGCACGTAGAAGTACGAAAATGATGACACCGACGAGTATATGTTAGCCTCAAAGGAAGGGGATGTCGACGACATAAAGTAGGGAAGAGCAGGACCCCAGGGACTACATAGTTCAAAGCGGTGCGAGAAGACAAGAGGAGGATCGACGCACGTTGACACGTAGGTACATGTTCCTCAAGACGCGAGAATGAGAAGCCCAAGAGTAATCAAATCGGTAGTATAAAGGACAGGAGACGAGCATTCAGCAGAATCCGTACGTATGAAATAATTATAATAAGCGGAAGGATAGAATAACAAGTTTAAAGTACATACTCTGCCAAATGTCGGTGCAGGGCCTTGGTAAGTGTGCACGGAAGAAACAACGGGGAAGGAAAGAGTTTCCAGCAGCATACAGGGGATGGATACCAAGAGAGAGAGGCACAGAAAAGCTCGGCGTGCGTTGACAGGGATAGATAGCTCCGAAGAGAGGATAATTTAATAGTATAAATGATCCCAATGGGGACCAGGAGAGCGGCGGGACATGCTGATCAGAAGCATCGCATCGATAAAAACTGAGGCAGTTATGCGTGCAAGGTCAGCATCAACAGAGAGAACCATGGAAGCCGTGACGTACCTGCAGCTCCCTTGTTTAGCATAGGATTCGGACGTCTGGGTCGGTTGCGCGTTCCCTTTTAAGCGAGCTTCAAGATCCAGGGTGGGTTAATTTCCGTCGGACTACTACAAACACGCTGTCCATCTACTTCTGTCGAGCTTCATTTGTGGTGTCAAGTTCCATACGCTTCTGATCTTGTATACTTCGTATAGTGCAACGCAGTCTCTGCCAAGTCACTTGTACTCCTCCTTCACCGTGTCTTCATTGAACTTGGTCTGTGTTGGATGTACGACATGGCAAGGAGGAAAGTAACCAATGAACGCGGTCGAAGGTGAATAAGGAGCTATCGTCGCCGGAGAAAGTGAAAGGGAAGGGAGGAAGCTTCACGTATCGGTGCACGTATGAAGCACATTCCAATAGAAGAAAATATGGCATCAAGTCATCGACGAGAATAGCGGTCGAAGGACAGCCACGCATTTAGCGACAAGGAAGGGAGCAAGGAATAGTAAAAAAAGAGGGGAACCTCGGCTTGGTTGACAAGGAGAAAGTTTGACAATGAATGATGCAAATAAAAAGTGTAGTGTTTCAGGACAATGGTGTGAGAACATGAGCCTAAGTTCAAAGAACTTCGAAAGCAGAGGGTGGGTAAACCGAGAAGAGACAGGGAGCATAGCAGCCATTGCGTCCACTTGCAGAGGACTGGTTTTAAACCACAATGCGTTCAATCCACAGCATGCAAATACAGCTCCCTCTTTCAGGTATAACGAGAAACTTCTGGACGTGTTTACTTTGGCGTCGGTATGCCATTCTGTGACGTTCGCGGTTCAACGTTACGTTCAACGGTCAACGTTCCTGTTCGAGTTCCCACTTTGTGATGCTTGGTGTCATACGAGCCTTCTATCAACCTTTGTTTCCAAAACTCCCTTTATAAACATATTCCCAGCGAGAATTTGAGCGCATTATTGACGTGGTATGCGCGTGGTGTGACAATGGAGAGGAAGAAAGAGAAAGACAGGTCATCAAATAGCCGAAGAAAAATAGCAACGGCAACGTGACTGTCAGTTGGCTGGGGTTAAGGTTACGGCACGCCTCCCGGACCACCGACAATTTTTAAGTATGCGTCTCTGCTGCTCGCACAATGAACATGCGCCCCTTATACATACCTCAATCATCTCGTCCCTCGTATGATCATCTGTCCCTTTCTCGATACTAATCTACGTTCATGTTATCCATCCTCATCCCGCCTATATCTGAATTACACGCTTTCCTGGCATCAAGTCTAACATGCACCTACTCGCAGGAGCATGGTAAACAGAAAGCGCATAATGCACTATGAGTCAACTCAAGGAACGGCTACGGGAGGCATCGGAATAGGGTAGCGGGATCATCGCTCGAAAAAGGGGAGGGGAGGGGAGGAAACACTAGACAGATGCGATGGGATGAAGCTTGGACAATTGAAATGAACACAAACTGTGGATTTGGTCGACCGTGCGGTAAGTTGAATGCGCATGCATGTTATATCTTCTCTGTGGCAATGTTCTCGATAATGTCTTTCTTTTTAAAAATTTACCTGTTCTGATGGCTGCCTTTCGTCTTCAAGTTAAGCTTAAACGTTTAAACTTCTGCTCTGCCCTTCTGCTCTGTTAGATATGCATGAGTCACTCTTCCTTTCTCCTGGTTTATCCTCCACGTTTCTATCACATATGCATTCCTACGTCATGGTCCTTTTGATGTATTCTTTAACATATACTATGCCACTTTCTATGCCCAGTCTGGTTTCGGCATTTTTTGGACTCACTGAAAGTACGTCTCCAGCTTCTTTTTTATTTATTTGAATGGGTATTCATCGCATTTTTGATCGTTACAAGAAAATCACACTGCATGCAGACTTGATGCAGACAGAGGAGGTAAATTTATACGTCAGTCGATTGGATGTCGAGTTGTAAGCGAGTATAAATAACAACAGGTCTCACGCACTGCATTCAGCTAACCATCGATGGCGACCCGATTGCCCGTTGGCTAGCGGCTAGTGACGTCGACCATCATCTGCCCCTCCATTCTCTCAATCCACTTAACGTTCACAATGCCGCAAATTACACCATCTGGTTCTTTCTTCCCTTCATCACAAGCCATCGTTACTGGAGGATCGTTCACTATCCAAAACATTACAAACCATAATGTTACGAACAATAGCAATGGACCAAAAGGTATGTGTCCTCCCTCCAACATCCGTATTACATACGAGAGGGACGATTTACAGGCGGATATGAGCGCCTTCTCGATTTTGTGGCACCGAAAGCCTTGCATGACTCCGGGCATGTCGTTGATCCGCCCAAGTGCCATCCTGGAACGCGCATCGCAATCATCCAGACCATTATCGACTGGATAGCTGGGTCAAACGAAGACAACCGTGACAAATTCGTTACCTGGCTCACTGGTGCAGCAGGCGCCGGAAAATCTGCGATTGGGAGAAGTGTGTGTGAGCGATGCAAAGAGGAAGGAACGCTACTCGCCAGTTTCTTCTTCGGGTCAAGCGATTCAACGCGCAATCATTCCAGATCGTTCGTCGCTACAATTGCCTATCAGATATGCTTGGCTAGTCCCGGGCTAAGGAGCGCAGTCTCTTCAGCCGTTGAATACGATCCACTCGTCTTTGATCGGTCTTTGCGAACGCAGCTGAAGCTGCTCGTCATGGATCCTCTTTTGGCGAACTTTGCAAATCAACCTCAGCGTGCACCATGTCTGATTGTTGTGGACGGCCTTGACGAATGCTTGGATCAGGCGAGTCAACGAGATATATTGGATGTATTATTCTACTTTGCTACCGCGTCCTCCATCCGGATCCGTGTTCTGGTGTGCAGCCGTCGAGAAAGCCAAATCGTTACCATGTTCAATGCCACCAGGATGAGCGCTCTTCTTTTCAAAATTATCTTGGACGACGAATACAACTCGGAGGATGATATCGAGCTTTATTTGCTCGACCAGTTCCGGCAGATTCGAGAAACCCACATCTTCAAAGCATCGATCCCTGTTTCCTGGCCCGGTAAAGACCAACTCGATCAGCTCAAGTATAAATCATCTGGACAGTTTATCTATGCAACCATAGTTGTCCGATATGTGGAATCATCACTTCATAGGCCACAACAGCGACTCGACGCTGTCCTCGGCCTTCGGCCTCCGTTCAAGGACCTACCGTTCTCCGAGCTAGATGCGCTTTATTTACATTTGCTCAATAGTACGGACGACCCATCTAGAGCAGCTGATATCCTCGAATTCTTAGCATTGTACGGTACAATGAATCCTGCAGATATTGATAAGATGCTATCGCTCGAGTCCGGAGAGGCAGAAGTCTGTCTTTCCCGTCTGTCGGCCATTGTGAACATAGAACTCATGCCCACCTTTATATATTCACAACTCATGCTCAGCTATATATGTTCAGCATCGCTGCTGCACAAATCGTTTGGAGACTTCTTATTCGACTCGCATCGATCCAAGGGGTTCTTTAAAACATTGGCGGACACGAAAGCTTGGCATTCTATTCGGATAATTCAGATATTCGCAGGTAAGCAATTTATTTATCAGTTATTTCAGCCTTTCTTCTCATTTTTTTATATAACAGAAAACCATCAATCATATCCTTTCATCTATTTTAAATTCAGTCTGGATCTCCGGGAGATTTTATATCACAGCTGGAGTAATTCAGCGCAATCGGCGTTCCTTGATGCTGTGACACATTTTCCAATGAAGTCATATTGCAAACAAATTTTTCGCGGAAGCCGTACTAACTTGAAGGATAGCCCCAACGTCACATTCCTTTCTGATTTCTATGGACTACTGTTCCAGCTTGTAGGGTTTTATTTTCTTTGACTAAATTATCCGACTCAACATTTTATGTTTCAGAAACGGGAGCACAATATCACACCGTTGTATGATCACCATATTCATCACTTTTGCGACTATGCTTTATTGGAGTTGAAAGGCAAATACGTGGATCATTGGCAAATGAATTTAATATTCACTGACAAATATCTCGAGAGATCTATGCGAACCTATATCCCGGCCTTTGACAGTTTCTCAAAGGCCATTCAAACGATGATAGGCATACCAGACACTTCGGTCCTCACCAATACATTCCGGCTTCTTCTCAGCAAAACTGACGAAACACTCATAATATCCAAAGCTGCAATGTATTGCATTGAATATTTAACTGATCGATCACGCACGAGGAAAGGCACAAAACGACACATTCAAGTTCCAGAAATGCATCGGAATTACAGAAGGTTACGGCCTTGGCGATGGCATCGACGACAGGAAGGCTTATATCGTGATATAACAAGGACACCAGTTCTCCTCAGAGGCAGATACGCGTCCTTATGTAGCCAGCGACTTTGTCTAACAACATATGGAAGAATCTTTGCCAGAGAATATTTCCAACACCATCCTATATACACTGTTCACTCCCGGCCGTGGGATCAGTTGGGATCAGAATTTCATAACAGCGACAATGCACGCGAGATCTTCCAGAAATATTGTGCTCTTATGGAATATTTGATCACCATTCTCCCGCGCGCTGGAAGATTTCCGCCACTTATTCATCTTTGCAGAACCAAGAGCTTTGCCCCGATGTCTATGATGTTCCAAGACCAGAGCCGCCGCACACGTCGTGCAATAGAGGCCTATCTTTGTCAAATGGATGCTGGCGTTGATGATGATGATCAAGGTAAAATATCCATTTTTTCAAAAACATAAGCCAGTCACTGATAATCACTCAGGATCAGATGGTTACTCTGCAACGTAGACAGGGAAGTCAGCAAGAAGGATAAGACCGCTGATAAAGCAAGATCATTCATTCGAGAGGCGTGCTTGAGCGTCAAAATACCCGTAATAGATGTATTGGCTCGGAAAATTTACGTAAACGTTAGCTGCACGTTTCACACACACACACGCAAATATAGGGAGCAATTTGATTCTGAAGATGCTGAAAGCGGAGCGATAAATGCAAGAATACAAGAAAGACAGATCAGACAAGCCAGATATGATGACGACGCAGCCAGATCGAAGCGAGTCAGGTTTAGATGGAGTGGTATACCAGCAGGAAAGCACCAGGAGCGATTGGATGGCGTACGCCAAACCAATGAAAGATCTATCGATTGACCAATAGCAATTGTTGCGTGCTTGCAAGATAGTAAGGAAAAATACCCATACTCACTGGAAAAGGTATAGAGAAGGGATCGATGAAAGTAATAGAGCACTGGGTAGTCCAAAAAAGCTGAAACCGACTAAAGTTAGCGTCAAGGAAGGTAATGTTAATATTATACAAGGCGCAAGGGGGCAAAGGAGGAGGGTGGTAATTCGGGGGGTAAGATGACAATCGCGGCACGTTCGTGATCGATATATGCATAGTTATGATTCCACAAAACCCACAATAAAACAATGTCCTAGGGAAAACATCAACGCAGGCGAGATTGAAGGGAAAATAATAATAATGGAAGATGGAGGACAGCGAATACGTCCAAAGCAAGATTGATAATAATGAAATTGAATGAGGTAGGTGCCAGCAGGAAACGGAAATGCTACGTAAAGCACCAAGTTGGGCGTACATTGACCAAGAAAGGCGGCCTTAAGTGAAAGATAAATCAATGTAAAAAAGGAACGAACGTAGATCAGAATTTCCATAAGCCTGTAGACGGCCACTAGCATCCAATGGTCACGAGAAGCAATGATATTCATACGCCGCCGTCAACGGAGACGACTACGCGAGCTATGGCGTAGAGGCTGGATTTTTCCCTGATTCAGGAGAGCCCTAAAGCCGGTGTCGGTTGAGCGTTCAAATGTTCGCTTTCGACTCGTAGCTCGTGCCAAGATCCGGTGTGCACAGCGGATGTAATTCGTCAGAGTCCTTCAAACTCACTGTCTTTCGTCGTTACTCACTTCGTTCGAGCATCCGTCGTTGCCTTCTGTTCCAATTCAGTTTAGGGTTTTGAATATTGCGTTCGGTCTAAGCACTCTCTGTCAAAGATTCGTCTGCGTTCGTTATGCCGTCATTGAGCGTGGTCTGGGGTACGAGATGGGAAGAAGGGAGGATAGTGAACGAGGACAATGTGTATATGCCGGGATCGCCGCTGGCAACGTGAAGAAAGAACGTTAGAAGCAGAGAATGTGGATGAAACGACAAGGAATTGGGAGCTCACGAACAGTACCGGGTATTGCGTGGACTTTCATACGAATAGTTGGAATGGTAGCATCTTCATCAGCCAGGTATTAGGTCGCAGGATGAATTTCAATACATAACTCCCTCCTGCTTCCCCAGCACAATTGAAAACTCCTGGAGGAGTTTGGTTTGGCGTTCACGTTCACGTTTATGGTTCCCGTTCCCATTCCCATACGGATTTCCGCCGGACCGCCTCGTCTGATTCGTCCCAGAAATCTGCCCAGAAGTTTTACAAACGCCTCCTCAGCGCGAGTGTGAACATACGCGTGGTTCGGGGTGCAAGGATGAGAGGAAGAAAGAGAAAGAGAAAGAGAAAGAGAAAGAGAAAGAGAAAGAGAAAGAGAAAGAGAAAGAGAAAGAGAAAGAGAAAGAGAAAGAGAAAGAGAAAGAGAGGTCCTAGTCAACCAATAGCCAAAAACTTATTAGCTGCGTGGCTGCCAATCGGCTTGTACGTTCCCCTTTTCTTCCTTGATAGCACCTCCTGAACTAAACGCTCCTGGATGTTATATGAGTGAAGGAAGAATTCGTACGACTCGAAAACGCACATGGGCAGTGGAACATGAAGAAAAACATCTATCAAGGAAGAAAGACGAACGACGGTTTTGATACAAAGGATGAAGTGCCCAACGGAATGAAATATACGAACTTGAAAAAACCAGAATAAAAGGCGGAGAGAAGAGTAAACGCCATTATGAGCTGTCTATATCCAAATGGAATTCAGGAGTGTAGGGAGAAGCTAGCGACGGGACAGGAGGCGACCGATGGGTTGGTGTCTTACGGATGAGAAAGACACGAGATAGCGCGTCGAGTGGCTGATTGGGAAGGAAGGAGGTTTGTTCAGGGAGCCGAATGAGGGGTTCGGATAAAGCGACAGAAGAGGAGTGATAATGACACGGGTAGACAAGTCTGGAAGAGCGTATGCGATGGCGATAAGAGGTAATGCAATGGTCAGTTTTGACGAATGCAGAAAGAACCAAGCAGCGGTGATTGCGTGAAAGAAATAGATGAGAAAGAAAGGAAATCATGGTCGAGACAGTGGTCGGTGTTGCGTTTCGGCTCGTATGAAGCACAATATGAGAGCGAATGAATATGCATACCGAATGCTGAGAAGGACGACACGAAATCCAGCTCCCTCTATCGCAAGCAGAACCAGCCGTTTACGCGTATGTTCAAATATTCTCCAGCAATTGTGGTTACTTCGGTTCCAATGCTCCTGCGCGTTTTGGGGTCGGGCAATTTCTTCAAGCCATCTGCATGTTTTCAAGGAACCTTTCAACCTATCTGCCATCTCGAAACGTACAGTTCAGGTGGTACAAACATGGAGGGAAGGAGGAAGCATAAAAATTGCCAGCGGACCGGAGAAGACGTGCCGTAACCCTAACCCCAGCTGACTGGCCGCCACATTGCAATTTTTATCGGCTATTGGTTGACCTGTGTTTCTTTCCCTTTCTGTCGATGCCCAACCAACCACACGCATACCAAGTCTGGTTGAATTTTTTCTGAAGATATGAAGTATATAGAAGACAAGATTCGAACGATACGAAGCATCGCGCACGGAGGAACGCGAACATGAACCACAAACGTGCGCGTGAACCCCAGGCCAAACACGTTCAGGAGTTCCTGAGGCCTGATTAGTTGAGAGAGAGGGAGCTGTATAATCATGGTGGCTTAAACTGGTCATCTGCGCGTGGAATCTGGAATAGCCGGTACCGTCTCATCCCTTCCGGTGTAGCGCACGCTACGCGCGTGCACTCGGAAACCGTCCCAAACGCACTGTCTCGACGCTTTGCCAAAGCGCATTCCCACGGTACTGATGCGCGCGACCTAAAACGGACTTGGTGATATTTTCACC
>Ga0247779_1000613_pt1 | contig 20906 bp, 15 predicted proteins | sample UWRJL221509R5_FD_179925 | JGI IMG/M metagenome (GOLD analysis project Ga0247779, IMG submission 179925) | Plant litter microbial communities from Arlington Agricultural Research Station in Wisconsin, United States - UWRJ-L221-509R-5 | ecosystem: Environmental > Terrestrial > Plant litter >... | reverse complement strand
TTCGTTAAATCAAAACCAGTCTGGGGTACATGCGCGGGAGCCATTTTGCTTTCTCAAGCCGTCGAGAACGGAAAGAAAGGAGGCCAGGATCTACTTGGAGGGATGTCTGTCACGATTGCACGAAACAGGTGGGGCTCCCAGGTTCGTTGGATTTACTTAGTCAATGCTCCTCAGTTTAATTCTCTGTTAGGTGGAATCTTTCGAAGCTGCACTAGAAGTAGACGGACTGCAACGTTCGAATGAACCCTTTAACGGAGTCTTCATCCGTGCACCGGTACGCTGAGCGTTATTTTTTTTTGTCTTTCTGTCCCTAATATTAGCAAACTGTAGGTTATTCTTCAATTAAATCCATCGTCAAATGATCCCCCAATCCAAGTCGTCGCCAAACTGTCGCCCAGTCTATTGCCGGCATCGTTGGCGTCTACCCATCACTCTAGCGAGCCTAAAGTGTTCGTTGCTCTTCGGCAAGGACGCCATCTTCTCACTACGTTCCATCCTGAGCTCACCAACGACAATCGATTCCATGACTATTTCGTTAGGGAATTTGTGATACCCTCCAAGCCATAATGTGCAGTTTTATTCATAGATGTTTCGCGGGCCGCTCGACTGGAAATAGGACATCATATAGAAGCCCCACCGTGAACAATATCCGTGTGCCCGTATGGTTGATTGAGCGCTATCACGGTATCATCCAACGAATTATTTTCCTAATTGCTCTTGCCCATACCCAGGCCATCCAATCCGTCAACTATCCCATCGACTTCTATCCCCTACAACAACTAGATTATTACAAATTACCCTGAAGTACCCTATGGATCATGTTCGGCATATTATTAGTTTTCGATAATACTATAAATAATTTGTGGCCCCGCTTATCGTGTGCAAAAGCCATATGGCCCCTTGACATGGACTCTATTCCTGGATACATTTGCTAGAATATCGCTTGTCCAAACAGCCGTCAGACACGTATATAACCAGGGAGAAGAACCATGTTAAGCGTCTTTTGGCCCTTCTTTACCTTGCTTTCTTGCTTTCGACTGCCTCAGCATGGTATTCAGCGTTCGAAACTTCGTTGCTGCACTTGCGGCAACGACTGTATTCATTTCTGAATCTGTTCAAGGCCGTCAACTGAAGAGGAAGGATATTCATGCCAAACAAGTGGAAGCTGCTCGACGATTTCAATCAACTGCTCCAATACGACGTGAAGCAGCCAAGAATCTAACTTTCTCGAATCCCAAAGCAACACGTAAGCCTCCTACATATTGTTACGTTAAGTTGACTCTTACTGTGTTCTTAGAATTCTTCGTCGACGGCAAGAGTATCCCCGACGTGGACTTTGACGTGGGGCCCAGCTGGTCGGGTCTCCTCCCCATAAGTGGAGACAAGAATGAGACGAGAGAGGTATGGCATCCGTTGCGCAGTAATATTCATTCATGGACCTCCTTGATGCCCATGCGCGCTGTTTCTAGCTCTTCTTCTGGTTCTTCCCGCCCGGTCCACAAGGCTCTACAGATGATTTGATCTTCTGGTGAGAATATTATTTGAATTGTATTGATCTATCCAACTGTTCTGACTGTTATCCCTGTCTTTCCTCCATAAATAGGACGAATGGTGGTCCGGGGTGCTCGTCACTTGAGGGGTTCTTGCAGGAGAATGGAGTGCGTTCTACAAGATTTCTGATGATATTTTGACTGATATCATCGTATTACAGCCATTCTCCTGGAGTTTGGGTCAGGCAAAACCCACGCAAAATCAATTTAGTTGGACAAACCTATCGAGCGTTTTATGGGTCGAACAACCAGTTGGAACTGGGTTTTCGAGAGGAAAGCCTAACATCAAGGTAAATAACGCCCTTCACGCAAGAAATTTGCAATCTAACACTATCGATAGAATGAGGACGACCTTGCTGCTCAGCTTGTCGGATTCCTGCAACAGTTCCTGGAGGTATTCCCGGAAATGAAGGGCAAGAAATTTTATCTTACTGGAGAAAGTGTAAGACAATTCTTCTTGAAGTTTTTGGAACGAGCAGTATGATTTACCAACATTTCAAATTTTTTTAAAGTATGCTGGCACATATGTACCATGTGAGCCTTTGTTCAAATGAATCATAACTAACAACCAATTTACTGTCGGTTTTCACCCTAGACATTGCCAATTATATTTACGAGCATCCGGGAGTGGTGGATCTTAATTTGCAGGGCATCTGGATTTCTGATCGTGAGTATTCGGTCACATCTTTCCGAACGGATTATCTGACGTACATCCCACTCAAATATAGCTTCCTTGTCTTTTGATGTTGTACAGGAACAAATTCCAGCTGTCAATTTCGTCCATAAATATGAAAATGTTTTCTCCTTCAAGTATGTCCATGTTGTTGATAGCTGCATCCCGTTTCCAGCTGACAGGTTCCTTTCAGTCAGTCGTTCATGGCAGAACTTGACAAAATAAGCGCGCAGTGCAATTACACAGGATATATGGATAAATTCGTCACATATCCACCGAAGGGTCCTTTGCCCCTTCCCAATGGCTCAACGAGAACACCAAGAGGATGTGATGTATGGGACACGATATTCAATGCTGCACTCATTGTCAACCCAGCTTTCAACATCTACCGCATTTTTGATACTTTCCCAATCCTTTGGGATGTTTTGGGATTCCCGTAAGTGACGATGGATATTATGATTCCTGATAGGACGATACTTAAAAGAATTCAATTATAGTGGATCTTTCGAACAGGCACAAACACCATTGTACTTCAACCGAACCGAGGTCAAGAAAGCCATCCACGCACCTCTTGACGTGGACTGGACAGAATGCTCCGAAATTGACGTGTTCCCTAAGGGAGATGGCAGTTTGCCACCAGCTTTCACCGTTTTGCCCAATGTTATCGAAAAAAACAACAGGACAGTCATCGTGCACGGGCTTGCTGATTTCATCCTGATTGCTGAAGGGTGCGCCCCCGCTTCTCCTTTTCGACACTGCGATGATAACTTATTTTATTGCTTACTAGAACGAGGATTGTTATTCAAAAGTATTTGTGGTGCTTAATTTTATCAGATGTGACATTCACTAATTTTTTTGTAGCATGACATGGCACGGACAACAAGGGTTCCAAACCCCAATTGCCAACGATAGTTTCTTGGTTGATGGCGTTGGTGCTCTAGGAACTACCCATACCGAACGTGGCTTAACCTACTTTGAAGTTGAGCTGAGCGGCCATATGTAATGCAGTTCTTGTTCATTACTCGCTGAGACCACGCTAATGTCTTTTCTTCTCAAGGGTACCTCAATTTTCTCCAGTTGTAAGTTCATTCACTGTTAAAGTATGATTGTTTGCTCAATCCGTTCAACTACAGGCTGCTTTCCAGATCATGCAATACCTCATGGGTTTCAGAGACAAGCCATAAGGGACGAAAGAATCTGTACACGGAATACAGGGAGTTCTGAAAGATATACATATGTCAAAACATACAGAAAGAATACATTGCCAAGTCGCAAATATTTTAACTTTTCTTCATGGTTCCTTTCCGGTTATGTGGTCTACGTCAACGAACGCACATTTATCCCACTGTAAAACCCCGCCATGATCATTGACGCCTCGGACATAAAAACGAACTTTCCTGCCCGGGGGTACATTGAAAGGAAGGTTTGAGGGCCATATGTCAAATCCATTTTTCTGTCCATCCCACCCAGAGGTACCAATCCACATAGCTTTTTCAACAGGTCCAATTGTATGATCTTCAGCAAAAGCCTGTGCGTAGATATTGAAGTACAGGAACGATGGGAACCAGTCAAGAGTAGGTTGTCCGTTCCAGGCGGGCCAGGGATCTTCTTCCGTGTTGACATTGATTGTAGCATGAGGCAAGCTAACAGCTACTTCCCAGGTCAAAGCTCCTAAAGGAGTCGAACTTGTCTGTGACATGGAAGGTCTACTAGATAAATCTGCCCAAACGATAAAAGGGTCTTCTTCTTTATAACATGGAGGAATATGAGGGAAAACATTTAGCTGTCCAAGGAGGAGAGATAATTCTGCTGGTTGTGTAGGCTCTTCCGCCACTATTGCAATTTTTAGACCAGCTGCGATTTGTGTAACACAGGATATTTCTTCATCTTTTGAGATGGTATTGAATTGCACGCCTAACTTTGTCCATCCATTAGCGAGTTCTAGAGTCGAGCTTGAAATTACATTCAGAATAAAATTGGTGTCAGGCTGTGTCGGTTTAAAGCCCAGGGCGACTTGAAAATCCAAGGTAGCTGTTGGAGGATCATCTACTTTGTATACAAGAGTTGCCTCGTAAATCTTCTTTGGGGTCAGGTGCAGAGGTTGTACAGGCACCCATAATGGTCGACAAGAAGCGGGCTCATCTTCCGAGTCAGGCAAAGATACAGAAATTTTGATCGAATTGCCTCCGTTCCATGCATCGTCAAAGCAAAATGCGGCAATGGCAGTTGGGATTTTATCCATTCGATCATCATCCCAGCGGGGCCTTGGAGATGGCCACAGCAAATCACCGATCGAGGTCTGTTTGTCCACGTCAGTCCATCCATTTGGACTTTGGTATGCCTTGAGGCCTTCCACGAACCATGCCAGACCCGTGCCTGGACAGAAAGATGTCGAGAAAGGAGCATCAAATGGGTCAGGTGGGGAATTGCAAGGAAAGAAAGATGATACGGGCAAGAACGATTCGTGCGTGCACGGCTGTTCGCCTGGCTTAAGCGGAGGCTCCTCTGGGATCGGAACAATCGCCCCGGAGGGTCCAACCCAAAATTTAGTCTCGTAATCCAACCATTTGTCCCATGTCCAACCTTCCTTGTCTTGCTCACTTTCCCAAGTCCAAGCCTGGCCAAAGAGTGCTATGCTCAGTTTCAGCTTTCTAGGGGAGACATGCTCCATGGCTTTGTACAATGCGAATCCACCTCCCCCATGACATCCCCTGCCCCAGACATCGACGCCCATGTATATATCGTGTATGGTCTTTGGAACAGCATGCACATGAGATTCCGACGTGTTGGCGAGCAGAGATTTTGGCAATGAATCGTAATATTTTACGGTTTGAGTTGGAATATAGTTCCGCCACTGCAGAAGATTAAGGTCGATCAAAACTAAAAGAAGGTCGCACTCACAGTATAGTTGGCGAAAAAACCAGTTGCCGGAAGAAAGAAGGGGAGGTTGTAGCTATTCAGCCGATCTTGCCAGGCCACCTCCCCGTCGATTGTTACGCTATCGTACCTAAGGTAGAATTAGACATGTCTCTAGCAACCAGGCAAGGCGCACACCATATCGTTTCGGCATGAGGTCCAACTTTTTCCTTAAGTTCCAATTGTAAAATTGAAATCCAAGAAGCAACAATTCGGCTTTGCTCCTGTCCACCCGTGAGGGAACATTCGAAATTCAACAGATATCCGTCAAATGCTCGTTCTCGAGCAAGCTCTGCCAAAACCTTTGCATAGTGTGGAGAAAGAGGAATAGACACACTATCAACAGAGGGCGGAACAACGCGTCCAGTTCTTGAGGTAGGAATCTTTCCGAGAGTAAGGCGCAAAGTATCTTCCTCTGCGCCTGGTTCAAAGATCCTGTAAATAGCACTGATCAAGATCATTTCGCTGTCACAGTTTGTGCGACAGAAGTTTACAGTGTTCCCAGAATTTTTACACCTTGTTTATGAGCAGCTGAAATCCAGCCAGGTGGTGGAATAGTGACTCTATGGTGAGAGAAGCTACACGTAAATTATCAGCCACGAATCTATATACTTGTCCGGGGAACCTTACTAGACAAAAATCTCACAAAAAGACCAGTAGTTAAAGGTGTATGATCTCGCGAAGAGACTCTCCACATATCCTCCCTGCCATAGTTGATGAATGAGGGAACTTCAAGAAAAGTAGATGCACTGGATGTTACCTTGTAATCGTGGCACACCTGGGAAAATTGAAATTTCAAACCATAAGCAATCCCTATATCATCTCAAATAATTATACCAGAAGTCTTCCTCGATCCTGAGCGTCTTTATTAGGTCTTCTAGGAGTGTACTTGACTATTCCTTCATATCGCTTCCCATTGCGGCCTGGAATCCATTCATCCAGATCCTCGAGTGATTTGAAGTAAAGAGGTTCATGAGTAGGTGGGTCCGTAGACCCAGTGATTGGCATGGGTCCAGTATCTTTCTATAATCTCTATCAAGCTTTCTGTGCGCTGGATTTTTGTGGTGATTTAAGTGATTGACTTGAAATGAAGTCAGTGCCTAATCAAGGGCCAACTTGCTCTTATGGAATGTTACATGTCACTTAGTACGTGCTTCAGAAACAGTGCGTGACACGTCACAGCTAATACACCTGAGAGCTTTTTTCGTCAATCATGATCCTCAACTTGCCCCGATTTCTAGTTGGTTTCTGGCTTTGAGGCAACTAAAACAAGAGCTTTTTGCTGCTGTGCCCATCTTGGAAGTCGAAGTATTTTTAAAGAATATGGGAAGTATTTAAGCATCTTGGTTTGAACCGTGATGCGTGCCTCATCAACATTTTTTTCTGTCGGTTGTCTCGTATTCGCCCGCAGGATATCCCTAAATCTTTTAACATCACAAACTTTTTGCATTTGAGTATGAAGGGGAACGATGTGGTTTTTCCTTCTGTCAAAAGCAAGACACAAATGATGATGCCAGGAGATCGGTCTCAAAGTCCCAGTCCAGGTATTTTAGAGAATTAGCAAACGAAAGATAAGCTCACTGTTCTTAGATTTAATTTTGCAGGAGTCACTATCTTCTACGGGAAGTCCATGTATGTGACAAGGACACAGTTTTATTGACCTCGCATTGAAGTATATGTAGTAGTGGAATCAAACAACACCCCATCGTCAACATCAATTTTAACTTCTTCTGACAAGCTTACCGCTTTGCCTCAGCATCCTACACAGCATATCAGTGCACTCGCCTCTCGCAGCTCTGCCAGTAACCTAAAGCGAGGCTGGAGGCGTAGTTTGGATGCTTCCACATCGTTGCCATTCGTTGCCGCCTCTGACCATGGTATCTGGGCTACACCACGTAGAACCGAGTTGAATCAAAACTCGCCCGAAGGTTCCATAGGAAAAGAGACACCGCGGCAGAGGGTCTCCTTCGACAGCGACCGTAATTCGCCCACTATGCATCATGTCAATTCAGGTCAGCTGTTATTTCAAAGAATAAATGTTAATGTTAATGTTAATAGTACCTTCGTTTATCAGGCAGTGATCGACCTAACTCGATGCCGGCCTCGCCTGCAATGCGTTCCTCGCCGTTGCATGAACCTGCAGAGAAGGGGGACCATAATCAGCATCTCAGTTCACCTTCTCAGTCTAGGTCACGCGCCGCTTCTCCCCTGCGGTTATTTCACCAGTGGTCCTCTGCTCTACACCGTGGGCACACAACAGAGGACCCTTTTGTTCCTGTTGATCCATTCAAATTCAAATCCCGGTTTCCTTTTTGTATTCCCCGTAGTGCTGGACACGGAGATATTGAAATGAATGGTTCAAGCTCGAGTGCAGCGTACGATTGCGACGACCTCCTTCCAGTGGTTTCGATTCAATCTTTTTGCAAAGATTCACGTATTTTTATCACGGACATTTTACCAAGAGAAATCTATCTCAATCTACTCCTACGGCTACCTGCTATGTATTTCTCTCGCGTTGCTAGGATATTTGAAGACGCAGACGTCAGTAGGCCAGACATTGAAAGGATGATCAATGCTCAAGGCGGTGTACGACATTCGCCCACGACACGGCAACTCAATGCCTTTCAAAACGAACAAAATAACAGCACCGTTTCGCCTGGCGCAATTTCAGGTATCGGCGTTTCTGCTCATGTCGGAGTGTCTCCTGCTGGACCCATGATACACTTACCTCTTCCATTCCCGGACGAATGGACACCTGGAGTAGTATCACCCGCCTTGATTCGCTTCAAGCACTCCTGGGAAGCCTTCATAGATTCCCTTTTGAGAGAGTGGAAAACTCTCAACGTAGTTTCTGCTTTGCTCGCCTCGTCAGTCTTCTCATCTATCCTTGATTCTATACGGCACATTTTAACAAAGCCAACAGTGCTATCTTGACCATATTCCAAATTCCAGAAGCTGCCGAAGATCCTCTCACCAGGACCTTCGCTTTATTATCCCTTATATGTGCCTTGCTGAGTCTTTCTTACGGATGCATCTACATCGTCAGATTTGGTGCTATGCGAAGCATGTTCCATGCTTCCAGATGGGCAGAGGTAACGTTCCATCTTCTTTTACGTATCAAGGCTTGATCTAACTTACACAATACAGGAAGCACAGAAAAGCAAGACCTTCATTTGGTGGAACGTATGGGTTCTACTCGCAACACCGGCTGTATGGATGGCATGGTACTGATTTTTTCTGTAATAATATAAACCTTTATATTCTAATCAATATTCCAGGGCGATGTTATTATTTATTTCCTCGATCCTTTCCTTTGTATGGCGCACAGGATCCGTAAAGGATCCTGACGACCGCCCGCCCCTTGGAACAAGGGCTATCCTGGGCCCGCGTATCGCTATCACACTATTATTCATCTTAGGCATGGTTTACCTTGCTATGATTATAAGGACCCTGAAAAAATATGGTGCTCAGCAGAACGCAGTGCGAGCGTTGCTACAAGCTGGATCTACCTCTAGACTTGGCACTGAAGCGGTTGCTTCTCTTGGGGTTAAACAAAGCGGCCCGACGAGGAAACAAACAACAAGGAATGATCGTTCAGACTTGAATACGGAAAGAAGAGGACGAGAGAGAGAACGAAGCACGTCAACACGTGTAAAGCATCGAAGAGACACTGTCAATAGAAAGGAAAGGAAGCTGCGAAATATGCACAGACAAGAGGAGCCCAAGGCGAGTGGTTTGAAAGGTGTACTTGGCATGATGGGGTTTGTTGGTCATGGCATAACGGGAGAACAGGTAGAAGACATCGAGCTGGAGAACGAATTGGATAAGAAGGGTGCAGAAATTGTTGATGTACATGAAGTATAGACATCGTGACAATACTGACTATTATTCTGTATACTGCAGACGCTGTAAATCCAATGGCTTAAGAAAAAGAAAGAAAGAACGTCACATTTAAGACTATCGCTGTGGTATTGTGATAAAAACTCGTAATTCGATTAAAGAATGGTACTATAGTCGGACGCAGGAATAAAGGCGAATAATTCGCAGGTAGAAAGTCCGAGGATAATAAAGGAAAAAGACTGCATCACTCGATCCTTCCTCTTAGCCAACTCAACAATCCTTTCGTGCCTTCACGCTCCCAAACACGCCTTTGTGGAACACGGAAACTATTGATCGCATGACAAGTTAGCCATGGAATATTCCTGACCAAGTACCAAATTGAACTCACGTATTGCCTTCGACCAAAAACACATCCAACGGGAGCAACCCCATGGCAGGAGGAAGCTTGCCAATTTCATTGTCCCTCAGATCTAGCTCCTCCAACTTCCATTCGGGGACTTCTCTATTGCCTTGGAATTTCTCTGCCAGTCCCACAAATCCATCAAGAGCTGAAAGTCGGTTGCCCCTCAAGCGCAAATGACGCAAGCCTTTTCTCTGCGAAGAGACCAAAATAAGATTGGATAAAGCCTCTGGGGTTATTGATGCATCTGTCAGCAAATTGTATGAAAGGTTCAGCGTGCGTATGCTGGGAAATAGCCTAGTCAATGTAGGAATGATAAGCTCGTTCGATCGAGGAGGAGTGCTTGTTCCAGAGTTCGCATCGGAGGCGGTATATACCGACACCGTGTCTGCTAAGTTACAACCTTCAAGATCTAATTCCTCTAGACAGGGTAAGAATCCGCTTAGACTGTCAGGGAAGGCAGGAAGGGCAAATGATTTGTCCATCCGACGATTGACCAAAATTAAAACTCGCAAGCTCTGAGCGAATGGTTGGGTAACTATTGTTGATAATGGCAGTGTAGGAGTAGGTACTTCTATATTTCCGGTGCGTCCTACTGCGGAGGAGAAAACAGAAGGAGCAGCCATAGAGAACGCACGAGAATGGCCTCCTGCTTTGGCCAATGGAGCAGAAGCAGGGAGGTGTAAGGTTTGGGTATTCTCTGTGTAGTATTGTGGATTGCTCAGGCTATTGGATGAAGAAGAGGGTGAACTAGCAGTACGATCGCAACCTGACTGTTCTTGGCTTTTAGCAGCAGCAGCGGCCCTCGCTCGACGTCTTCCACCTTCTGTCAACAAACCTTGTTCAGCTTCGATTTCCCAGGCTTCTTTCACGATTTCTCGTGGTTTTACTATTACAGGCTTAGCCTTCGTCTCTGGCTCCAGTCTTGATGGTGTTACTCTTGTTGGAGGTGACGGTTCCGTCCAGTCATCACTAAACGATGAAGTTGTGGCAGTCCTCGCTGCTGCTCTTCGTTCCAGTTCCAGTTCCCAGGGTTCTTTGATAATGCGCTTGCCAACCAGTATTCTTGCGACACCTTCAGGAGGATCCTCAGTAGAAAAATCGAAATTAAGCTCTTGCTGCATGTTCTTCAAAGAGGCCTTCACTTGTTCCAGTGTCACCTTAGTTTCCGACAGGTCCAGCAAACGAACGCAAGGGAATGGGGTTGAACTGAATGCGTCCGGGGTAAAGGAGTCATCGGCTATTTCACATTTCTCGAATTTGGCTTCTTTTAACCTCAACAAAGTAGACAAGTTACGCATAAGTTGTTGTGAGGATCCCAGTGGGTTTCCGGAAAGATCAAGTTTCGTTATCGAAGCTGGAATACGATCATCGATAGCACCAGCGACAATTTTGTTGTGAGAAGCATCCAGAGTTACGAGCCGAGGAAGTGGAGTTGTTGAATGAGTAACGACAGGTGTGAAGAAGCCACCACTCGATTGCTGAGTAGATCTCGTCCTGCCATCGCCTCCTACAAAAGGGGCATTAAAAGGCAGAGCATTCAGCTTGTTGTGCGACAGATTAAGGGTCGTCAATTCAGGAAGAGCAAATAATTTTAGGGGCAACGAGGTAAGTGAATTATATGATAGATCTAGGATGGTGAGAGATGTAAGATCGGCGAAGGTATTTGGAAGAGATGTTAATTTGTTTTGGTGCAACTGGAAGACAGGTTAGTGTGTCGAGTATAGAGAGAACAATGGGAAGTTATTCCTACATCAACTATCTTCAAGGATCCGAATAGAGATATCTCATGCTGAATTTCCTGGATATCGTTATTCCATGCTTTTAACACGGTGAGATCTTGAGCTTCAAACCACGCGGGTTTGCTGCCTCCTCTGCGGGAAGGTTTCGGCTCTGTCTGAGGTAAATCAGGCTCATTTGGCACAGAGCGCAGAGGATCAGATTTCAAGCCTAAGTGTATCTCAAATAGGGCCGATGGTAAACAAGGAAGCGACCGAGTAGAAAGATTTAAAGATCCTTTGGATGTACTTTAGTATCGCATTTAGACGGGAGACAGGACGAGAATATACAATACCTGTGCTCCTGGCTTGCTCAATAGCTTCACGAACAGGAAGCCTTCCGAGAAGATCTTCATCTTCTTGAGGTTTCTTTGCGACTTCTGGTAAGGCATCTTCCAGTCCTCCCATGTTCATGCCACCACTTCCCCTGCTCATTTGAGCCTTCCGTGCTTCGGCTCTCTTCAGGGCAATGGCTTCCTTGATACTCAATGCTGAAGCAGCAGTAGCCTCCTTTTCTGGAGGTTTGCTTTCTGCCGCTCGAGGTTTTGTAGGAGTTTTAGATCGAACATTAGATATTGTTCTCGTCCTCAAAGAGCTGGGCGAACTTGTCGTTGGTATTTTTGAGGTCCCTGGAGTGGATGGAGGCTTCAGTCTGGAGGATGACGGCTGGGGTATTCTAGACATTGGATATAAACCTTTACGAAGTAGAACTTGGGACTCGGAGGTATTACAAGTCGCGTCATTGACTCACGGGGGAGGCATATTTCATTCAAATTCCGCCAGAAGCGTCCTGAGCCAAGCCGCCCCGGCATGCCTGGTTTTCCGCCCGGAAAGATTTCGGCATTGATTGTCCCTTTATAATTAGCGGCAAGGAATTTTCGTCCACGTGGCACGTGCTATGCACTTTAAGCGCTGACGCGGCCAATGAACACATACTAAGTAGTATCTGAATGGCACTCTCGGATTTTATCCAAGGTTCTTGACAGTACTCTGCTGGTATTGCACTGATAATATATGCACAATATTTACGAACAATCCATGTCTATTCTGCTACTAGCTCCTTGCCGGTCATTTCTTTGAAATTCTTTCTATTGACTCCTCTTGACTTCTGGATATTTTGACCCTGGCTTTCTTGCACTGAATTTTGCCGCTCTTGGGTCGTATAATTCTTCTCATAAATTGTAAAGAATGTCTCTTGCATTTGAAAGTGCTAATGGGAACTTGCCTCATTTATATGTTCTGGAGCTCATGCATCTTTAATTTCTCCAATTAAGTTTCTCTTTTCCCGGAAGATTTCTAGAAGTACATAAACCGTTTTGCAACCTCGGTCTGTTGCTTGTTACCGTCTCTTGCATTGCCAACTACTCTCGTTTTACGGTGATCTCGTGCAAATTTTTTCTAGCTGCACCAAGAAAATGCGGAAAAACTTTCGAAATCGGATTAATGATAATCACAATACTTGCCGGATGCTCTACAAAGACGGTCTTTGAATCACATTTCAGTCGCACACATCTGCGGTTCTTCCCATTTTCATAGAGCCTAACGTGATCTAGAACTGGGGAAAGATGCTTTTAGGATGTCATATACATACCCATATGGGCTGAAACGATATGGCCCGTACAGGCCGCCGGTACTCGGTTGCTTTCCTTGGTGATGGAATTTTGCAATAGTCGATGATATTGACTCAGGGTGTCTCGCTTATAATGCTGAATGTTGAACGCCCGCCGTTCACTTTTCCATTATCCTTTTTATCTCTTGGGCGCTTAATCGGTTCTCGACGTAGACACTTTCATAATTGACTAGAATAGTCTAGTCTATACGGGCTTGTACAATGGTGCGACTAAACCTCTTGCTATCTCCGTTCGAGCAAAGTACCGGAAAAGCGACGCATAACCTGGTAAATTCTCACGCTGCTAGCGAAGTCGGTATCTACAATACAGGGTACTTGAAAGGATGAAAATATGTACACAGAATATACGCATAATTCTTAGCGAGAGAAGCCCTGAGGCGATAACACGGTCTCCCGAAAATATCGTGCCCATATCAATTCAAAAGTTACAACCAGTTACCAGCTACCAGACCGTTCGCACGCTGAGAATCAGGTTCCAACCGTAGTAGCCGACAATCGTCGGGCGAGTAGGTAGGTTCAGGTTTTTCTATGGCCCAACCAAAGGGACGCACGTGTGATACGACGTTCTTCCAGGCATGGATCCAACTTACGATAAGTCAGCTGATTTTTCTGCCTCACAAATTGCGTTGTTTTTGGCAGAAGAAAAGTGCAAAAATCTCTATGCTAATTTTCTCAGACATGTAGGCAACCAAAGACTAATACTATACAAACGAATGTGATTGTGCCAATATTTACAAAATAAAAAATAAAGAGTGGGTATCACTAGAGCGCCTCTGCTTTTACTGTGTGTCTGCCGCTTTCCACATCCATATCGTGCTATATGACTGGTTAGCAAGCATAAGAAATACGAGAACAGAGCCATCGTACCGAAAGATCGACTTTTCCGTCCGCCGTCCATGGACCACGTACCATGGTTGCGTCTGTAGTACGTTCCGTTACGCGAGAAACCTGAAGACGCATACCCACAGACTCTGTCTGCATGGAGCCTCCAGTAGAGCCGTTGTTCAGGGATTTACGTCCATTGAGCGTCGCCAGCAAACTATTTGAATATCTGGAAGAGTAAACAGAGTATTATATGGTATGTTTCAAGGCAAGAATACTGAATACTCACAGCTTGGCAAGGATGAAGGCAGGAACGTAGTGGTAATTATCCACAGGATAAGCAACGAAGAGTGCAAGGTCGATACCTGCGCAAATCACGGTGATGCTACCAGTTTGAATAGCGTTGATGATGAGTCTGTTGAACAAGTTTTCTGTTCGCGACCAGGGAGTCCTTGACTTGGCTGTGAGGAGCTACAAAAATTTAGGATTAGTTAGCTATAAATTATCAATATCGAAATCCATACGATGTAAAGCATAGCCGCGGAAATGAGGATGTCTACGGTGAAGCTTCCTGCAAGCCAGTACTAAAAGAATTAGCGCGTTAGCAAAATCCTCGACAATAAGCCCAACAAACTTGCCTCAAAAGCCGGATGCAACTCCAATAATCTTTTCTGGGTCTTGTCGAACTGAATCTGTAAGAAAGTCTCTCAGCGTCTCTGTGCCCCTGTCAGTACAATAGAGTACGTACCACGATGGAGGTAACCATAGCGGTTGCACCTTGCGAGACAGCGATCTATTGGTTTTATTCTTTGGTCAGGATATTTTTAACGCCGGACCAAATGAAACTAACTGACCAGAGCAATGACCACAGCCAATACTCGCATCACTTTTGTTGGTGCGAGTACCCAAATGCGCCTTCACTATGATTAGATATCTTGTACATAATTGACGTAACGATATTTATGGGCTCACCAAGAATAGAATAACTGTACAATGCCAGACACTTTTGAATATCATGTCAGTAAACGATAGATCCTGTCAAAAACACTATTATTATACTCACCCAATCCAGCAAACAAGGGAACTGTGGCGGCACTCCAAGGGGAATCTCTGAGGAAGACAGTGGGATCGGCCCAGTTCTCGACAGTATAGTACCAAGTGACATGTGTGGTAACAATGGTTTGAGCAATATCAATCATCAAGACGCCATAGACTGTTTTCGAGATGAGAGCGTGTGCGGAATTATGGTATCTGAAAGATATCTACCTAGGAGACGAATCGAAAGCCTGTCGTGTCCGAAATGGTTTTGAAAGTACCCTAGAGCAAGGCTGTTAACATTTTATATACATTGAGACCGCGATTTTGTATTACTCACAGACTTGCACGATAAGAGTGCCCATCAACATCCAGTTAAGCCATGAGCCTACGGCCTTTCAAACCATTGATTAGTGGGATGCACATAAAACCAAGACAAATACAATACCAGGGGCCCGAAGCTACAAAAAGAAAGAAAGAAATGTATCTAGTGAGGTGTCTTGCAGAAGTGAGACTAGACGTACATTTTAGCGACACTGGGGAGAACTATGGCGGCGTCTGACATTGTCGATGTACAGTCAGAAATTAAGTTGAGGGTGGAAATATATCAAGGGAGCACTACGTACTCGGAGCTGAGGCTTTTAACTGAGATTATGCGTCTTGGAATGTGGATAGAATTGTGTCCGTTTGGGATCTTTGATCAGACGACTCGATAAATTGGTCCACCTCGTGTTCTTCGGAGGGATGCAAAGATCGTCAGATGGAAACATTGGGTATATTCACAGTGCATGTGGCGCATCAGTTCCCGATATCGCTCGGCGATTTAGTCCTCTGTTCTCATGTACGACGTGAGCATTTCGATATACAGTGCAGCGAATATATGTACTTAGGAAAGCTGACAAAAGCTGGGAAACTTTCTGCAGGTCCAGGCCTTTTCTTCAAAAACTAACATGGTTTCTACGAAGCCTGAGGTAGATGGTCTCCATCGCACTTTGTTATTACTCACCGTTGGTCGCGCTAATATTCTGTGAGCTCCATTTGCAATATCTTGCAATTTTAATCAGCTGAGATGGGCTTCTACGACAGACAGTGAGGCAATCCCTTTACTTAATAAATGGGGACAGAATGTGTACGCCATTTACTTACTCTTATTTCTCTGTCTTTTTTCTTCTTTTTTGTGCCCTTTTTTATTGTATGTATGTTAGCCTCGAAGAATCGACAGGAAGAGAAAAATCACAAACTGAAAATGGTTCTGATCATGCCCAGGTACGATTTCTGATGGCAGTGATGGATCCAACTATGAAACGCCATGATTGCCAGGCCCTTGGTGACCCTTTGTGACCTATAGTAACATTGGGGCCATATGTAGGGGCCCACTCCCGGCCATTCCGCATCCTGTATGGTGCAGGTCATGCTCAGATCACGAAATGTTGGTTTGTTGAAATGGCAGCCAAGATAAGATATGATCAACAGAAGACATCAGACAACACACATTTTAGCATCACATCAGAGTTTGTATTTCACCTCAGTCAGTCCATTGATCCTGGACTGCAGGTCAACGATTGTTAAAGGTATCTGAGTGTCAAACTTCTTGGGGCCAGGTTATCATAATAGGGCTACATACCCTCTATCCAACAGGTTTCTGTGCAAAAGCTGCAGGATCGCCCTGTTCATTCGACATCTTCATTCCCTCTGCCCAGTATAAATCAATCAAACATAAGGCTCAACACATAGTTGCAATCACGTCAAGAAGGAAGCGATTTTCCCATATATATGTATGCATTCAATACTTCGTAAATACGCGGTCAGTAACTAGACGTGGTATATACTTATTTACGTACTAACGATTCCCCGTGTGCCGTTCCTCTAGGAAAAAAAGGAACGTCGGAGAATTATCCTTTCAATCGACTAGGTAAATGACGAAAATATCGGAATTGACTTATCACTGAATCCTTTGACAGAAGGCTTGAAACAGAATCTATGGGAATTTTATTCAGATGTCTGAGGAAGAAATATCAAAATCCATCAGGCAGCACAATCCTGAACGTGAAAGGTGTGCATGCAAAGTTCTACTATATATGAGATGCATATGTTCATCTAGGCAACGATTTCAACTTTCTTATCATAACGCAGTGCGTCTGAATCATTGGCAAAACCTCCTACCAAATGGTGCATAAACGTATATTGAGACTGGCAGCAGAACGGATGAGAGTATCTGGGGAGGTTTCTCGATTATTCTAGCATTTGACTTTGTATTTCTAGGTGAGTATATACATTTACATTCAGTGGGTTCTGGCATTCCATTCTTATGAAGTCCATTATAAAGTTAAAGAACCAGTTTTCCTTTTATGAGGTCGGCAGCTAGAAGGAATTGTAAGAAAGCTGAAAGAGGAAGATAATGTTCTTTTACGCACCAATCTCTCCGATAGCATAAGCCGTAGCTAAACAAATGTTTATTTTTAGTGGTGCGCATCTGTGATTCATGAAATATTAAACACCTTGCAAATGAGCACCGAATTGGAGGGGAAGGATAGATACATCAGCTACTCGAAGGTTCGCGGTGCCGTAAACCTGTAGCGTACTGTTAGCATAGTTGGAAAGTAAATGAAGGATACGACCCCTACCTTGAGCTTCGTATCGACAACACCTCCATCTTCACGTGGGAGTAATGCGCAAACACCAACAGGGTCTGATAGAACAGAAAAGAAGAAGAAAAGTTAATGATACAGTCACAGATTCCGGTACCTTGATACTTGCGATAAGATGTACTAAAGCTAGTCTTGAGATAATCTAGGTAAAGAAAGATACAACAGTCAGCCAAGATGCGGTGACGAAATTAAATAACAGATAACGACTTACCTGCGATTTGCTCGTCAGTCTCAATCTGTGGACCCGGGAACCTTTCTCCATCTGTCCTCATGTCAATTGGGACTCCCTGATATATGGGGAGTGAGGCTCACCCATCAAATAGCTCTTCAAAGGCTCAGTCTGAACGATGCGACGCGTGAACTTGAAGATTTCCGTGAACAAGCGAATATCTGTCAGATACTTCTCAATCAACAAGATTTTTTAGTCGAAGAGGACATGAATATCAACCGTGCTCCTCTTCAAAATAGTGAGGATCAATTATAGGGGGTACAAGAGGGTCTTTAGATTTGATATGCTATTGACAACGATCAGAAATGCGCCCGCAATGGTAAAAAAAAGATCATAGTGCTTACGATTGATCCACGAGAGAAAGGTAGGTTGAATAAGGACGACATGGATATGTATTTCTTTCCGGGCTTAGCAAGTCCTATGTATAAACCAAGACATCAGCGGCAGAAAAACACCATATAAAGAAAGTACATTACCAGGTACAGGGATTGCCGTTTGTGACAGTACAAACTCCACGTCTGATACTCCTTCCTTGATGCGCTCGAGTTGTAACTTGTATTGCTTCACGTATGAAGGAGAGTATTTTCCGGCCTCGATGCCGGCAGCGATCGACTTCTCTAACTCTGAGTAGATTCTCGCAGCGTCGGAAGTGATATCTGAAAGAGGGACGAAAGATATCATGTATAGCGACATCCCGAATACGCCTTCGCCTTTGGTGGCACTGTGATGTTTCTATGAGATAGTGTCGCTATGATTAATTGGATGATTTTGCTTACAAGAGTTGAGCTTGCCTGCCAAGTTCAGCAGGATCAAGCATACAATCGAACGTTGTAACTTCGTTTTGTTTGGCTTCGCATACCTCTGTGGATTAAATTAGAGACGTGGAACAGGCGAAGGATTGTGAATTTACCAAAAGTGTTTGCTGTATAGACATGCTCCTGAAGATTACTTCCGACGGCCGGAAGGTGCACTTTAACTTCAACTCCAACATTTTCGAGGATTTCCTTGTCCCCAATACCCGACAGCTCCAGAATCTAGAGTAAGACATACATTAATCAGCTAAAATACGCATTGCTTGTCCCAATTCCATACCTGGGGGTTGGTAATTGTACTAAAAGAAAAAAGTAAGCACTATTAGCAAAGGTCGAGAAGCTCCAAATGAAGAACATACCCCGCTGACAAGATGACCTCTTTCCCAACCAGAGCAGTAAAAGTCTGTCCCTCGTACAAGAACTTGACACCTGTTATTGTCAAGAGACCGACATCATTCTTTGTCGACTCTAGCTCGAGTACGGTGGCTGAAGTCAAGACCGTGAAGTTCTTGCGACCTGCATTGGGGGCGTAGTATTTCTAACAAGAAGGTCAGAGTGTACATCACGTTTGCGTATCAATTTACATTAGCAGCGTAAGACCTAGTTCGTGTCAAGGGGTCGACTGAGATAGGGCACAACCATGTGCCTCGATGCTGTTTCATTGTAAGACTCAAAATTGTAAGTGAGGGAGAATGTGCGCTTACGTCTCCAGAGAACTAACAAGACAAAATTTAGTGGTATGTTTTGTGCCGGTTTAAGCAGTACAGAGAAAACTTACAGGCTCCTTCGCCCTCTGAATACCCAAGTTAGCCAAAGTCTAGACGGGTGCACTGGTCAGCGCTGATGTCTTTTATGAGTAAATTGGGATATACATCATGGTAAGGTTTCTCAAAGCCGGACTGCGTCAGAGGATATCCGACGATAATTGGACCTACACGGAAGAAATTAGGGAGTGATAATGATAGAAGGGTTTATAAACCTCACCGTCTGTGCCATGTTGTTCCAAATCATAGCTCATTGCTTCATGCTTGACCTTTGGCTCAACGAATCGTTCTGATTTTAAATGATATTTTTTGAGCAAATCGAAATTCCATCCTTTGTTTCCCAGCCTCTCGATGGCTATGTTACAATATAATATTGTCAACACATTCTCAATGACATCGTGACTGAAAAGTACTCACCGTCGACATCACCCCTAGACGGTAAGTGGTATTGAAAATAATTGATTGCAGAGCTCCCTCCCAGACCCTTACCGCTATGCAAGCCTAAAAAATCACATCATGAGAGAAAATGAAGTAAATGACATACCGCGGCCAGGTAATCTGCCTATTCTTTACGTGAGGTTGTGGTACCTGATAACAATTAATATATTGCTAAATAAGCTTCATTAAACGAGCCTCACCGTCGTGTAGTCCCAGTCATATTTAGGGTTCTTGAAGTGACTGCCAAAGGCAGCGGGTGTTACTGGATATTGCTTAGCATTAAGATACAATTAGTGATCGAATAGAATCTCACGAATAGCTGGGTCGTCCAGGTTTGGGGATCCTCCTTCGAGGACGAGGACACTGACTGATGTATCTTCCGTCAAGCGCGTGGCCAGAACAAGTCCTGTAGTCTGTCGCGCTCATGAGTTCATAGCACCCAATAACTCGGGCGACGATACATACTCCTCCACCTAAGATAACGCATTAGAAGAACTCCAGGAAAATACAACAGAAGAACATACCAACGACGATATAATCAAATGTTTTTCCTGCGACATCAGCGATACTAGCTGCTGTGGGAGCTGAAGACCTTGTCGTGGGGGTAGATTCTGAAGGCTGAGAGGTGTTGACCTCTGACCTGATACGCCATTCCACGTCGTTGTCCATGAAGATTATGCGTTGAGTGATGAGATTGTTGCTTGTTCAAGATGCGACACACACACGCTGATAAAGCGTTAAATATTCTGTCAATCGCTTAATTTGAAAGTGTGGGCGACATGGGTAATCTTGATAATGCATAAATGGAGTTAGACTGAGTCTATCTCTGTTAAGAGAATATTTGATGGCTTCTTTGTCGTAGACGGTAGCGGTAGAAGGCTAAGGACCTAGGTAAGCAACTCCAGGCGTATCGGCAACGACCCAATGGTTTCAGAAGGCCTCAGAAAGGCGCAACGCGGGCTTTTTCCGGGGTAAAACAACTAGAGAGAAAATATTTATAATGGCTAGAAATTCTTCCTCCTTCAAATCGTGGAAGCAGAAGAACGAAGTAAAGACAAGTTCGATGACAAGTATTTAACCTGAAGACACGTGGCCCCAATTCGAAACCCGACAGACAAAAAACACACAAGGGTTCTTTGATTCTCTGCAATTGGCGAGCCTTGATATTTTTATCACTCCCCAAAGCAACATTTCCCATGAGTTTAAGCAAAACAGGACCCGTTTACTTCCGTCTTGTGGAAGCGTGATCCCAGTTGGTAAAGAGAGCAAAAGAAGCCGTCCGTAGTCAATCTTCCAGGCGAAGTCTCGGTTGTCTAGGCCCGGGATTTACGAGGCCTTCAATTCCTCGTGGAGTCAAGAGATTATTCATCA